>OLWD01000106.1_pt1 | contig 51177 bp, 61 predicted proteins | sample 1673971 | NCBI WGS metagenome assembly OLWD01 (sample SAMEA103958136, study PRJEB25191) | human gut metagenome | reverse complement strand
TGAAAAGGCTGATAGAGATATGCTTCATCAATTCATAAAAATACTGAAAAGGCTGATAGAGATATGCTTCATCAATTCATAAAAATACTGAAAAGGCTGATAGAGATATGCTTCATCAATTCATAAAAATACTGAAAAGGAGGGCCCTTAGGCTCAATTCTATATTGCGCACTTTGTTCGGAAAAATTTTTGCGCAAAATAGGTTCGCTGTACGACAGGCTATAGTAGTATAAATGTATATGGGTATGTGCCCGCGCGCGTATATAGAGGGTTCGAAAATATTAAGAACATACCCAGGGATGAAAGTAGTGTACCTCTGGGTCATTATAATATAAAAATAATAAAGATATATAGATTAATATATAAAAATGGTTCTGGGGCTCATTATTTTAATTCTTACTATAAATATATAACGACTAATCACAGTTCCGCCTTTTGCGCTTACAAATCTATATTATAAATGGCGATTTTCATAGGATTTATACTGATTACTACGGTTCACCAAGTAAAAATCTTTTACGGTCACTCCTAACCTATTGATTTCCAATTACTTATATAAAAAGTGACCGGAGGCCGGACTTTTTCTATAATCTCTAACCTAATTTTTAAAAAAATCCTACTACTCTCGAAGTAACTATTTTTAAATTATTTCATTTGATCTATATAATAAATGGGTAACTTGGGTAACTATTTATATAAGTGTTTGATTTCCAATAACTTAGAGGTGCCCCGACCCCGTTCACCTATGGTTCACGGACCGTTACCTTATAAATATTTTTTACCAAAATACTAGAATTGTACATAGCGTGATAACTACGTTCTCGTTATTATTACTACGTTCTCGTTATTATTACTACGTTCTCGTTACATTACTACGGTCGTAGTAATTTGTAAAAAATTTTTCGAAAATTCAACTACGCTCGAAGTAACAAGCGAGATCGTAGTAAGATTTGCTACGTTTTCGTAATAAAATGTTAAAAAATTTTAAAAGATTCAACGAGATTTTAGTATTTTACTATTTTTTAGTATATTTGCAAATGAAAATATATAAGTTAAATCATAAAAATGTATTTACATGAGAAAGGTTATTACGAACTTTGATATTCCAATGCTGGGTAATCGGCTTACAAAGGACGAGCTTATAGTTACGCTGGCATTTTTGCTACGAGGTAACTATTATTCGACTAAAGCTTATATCAGCCTTAAAAGCTGCAGAAATTTTAAACATGCAGTCTCTGTGCTTAGTAAAGCATGTGCAAATTTAGGAATACCTCTTAGCAACTTACCAAGTGACAAAGACGAAAAAAGATTTTATTCATGGGGCCAAGAACTCAAATTGGTATTAGCTAAACAAAAGTTATTGCCAACCAGATATGCATGGAAAAATATGCTGCGTATACCAGAGCAATGGATAGGACAAATAGATAAATCAATACTTATAGATTTGCTTGAGTTCATATTCTATGTCTTGAAAAATAGAGATACAGCGGTAAAGCAAACAGCTTGTCAGACACGAGACCATTATGAGTTGAACAGAACTTTAACAGAATTGTTCAAGCCAATAGCCCCCGATATAAAAATTGAATATATTAGCGATTTAAAGTGCGCATGTATATTAGGAGTAGATGAAAAGCTCATAAATAGTTTACGAAATAACGACATTTCAGATTTACTTTAAAAGATTAGACAATGAAAAGTATAGATAGAATTAATGATGATATTTCTGATATATTACCAGATTCATCAGACTTATTAGGTACAGATGGTCTCGAGCAACGAGCTTCCATGGTCCAGGATAAGTCAAAGTCAATACACGACAGGAAAACAGCCCAAGAGCTTGCAAAAGCTAAATTAAGACTTGCTAGAGCTGCTGAAGGCCAAGCTGCAAGACAAGCTGTTAAGGCATTTAGACAGAAAAAGCAAGAAGCTCAGGAGGCTGTATATCAGCAGCTTGAAGATGAAGACAAGCACATGCCTGCCAAAGAAGTTATAGATTTGGCTAACAGGGTAGCTGCTAGTAATGGTCAGCCTGCAATGGCTGAGAATGTTGCAAAGCAGATTATGCTTTCTCAAGGTACAACTCGACCAGAAGTCGTAAAGCTTCTCAGTTCACTTAACATAAATCTTGATTTGCAGTTATCGAAGACTGATACAGCTAATCTGTTAGCTTGCCTTCTTACTGCTAATGAGAAGCAGCTTCAAGCTATATACGATAATGACAAGACACCTCTCGCTATTAAAATAGTTGTTAAGCGCCTTATGAATGACTCTAGAATTGGAGAAATCCAGACAGTAGAGAAACTCTGGGACCGTATTTTCGGAAAAACTGGAATGATGCTTGATTTGCCACAAGAATCTAAGGCTGCAGGCATCATACCGAATACTCCAGTTTCTAGAGAGGCTTATATTCTGATTAGAGAGTCACTTCTCAAATAATTGCGCACACTTAATTCTCTCATTTTTCAAGTATGAAACCATTTAGTTACGCGGGTGCCCGCACACGCCCACCCCCATACATTATTATATATTAATTACGTAATATTATTCAGTCAAGGCTGGGCTCACATAGTTTTTATTAAACACATTTGATATTCATTTATTTTGCCATTGTGAGCTCAGCCTTTATAACAATACAGATATGAATACTCCAAAAAGAACACTCTCTGAAATGCAGCAGAGAGTTATAAATGCAGATACTCTTAAGCATGACGTTGTAAATGCTAAAGAGATGTTACGCCTTGAGATGCTTTCATCATTCAAGGCCTATACTAAAGCTATGTTTAGAGCTCAGTATAAACGCAATTTTATAGTTGCTGAGCACCATGAGAAAATTATAAAAGCTTTACAGGATGTTGTAGATGGTAAGTGTAGAAGACTTATAATTAACATTGCACCTCGATATGGTAAATGCCTTGTAAAAGGAACAAGAGTGCTCACAGCGAATAAAGGCCTTATTCCTATAGAACTTATTGTTCCAGGCGATATAGTATATTCACATCACGGTAGTAGGCTTGTAACCAACACTGTGCTTGCTACTGAAGAGGCATATAAGCCTACAAATGCAATTACACTAAGGTCAGGTCGTATAATAGAAGGAAGCTACGACCATCCAATGCTCACTGTATTTGGCTATAAGAACTTAGAAGATATTAAGCCAGGAGATAGAATTGTATCTCTTAAATCTGAGATTGATACAGATTACGAAATATCAGATGCTGAACTTATATTTTCTACAGTTATGGTATTTGAGGGCCATTGTAAGCCTAATTATACATTTGCGAACACTGACCCACTAGTAGTTAAAGCCATGCAGAAAGCCTGTGATGAGCTTGACATAGAAATCAAACAATACAAAGATTGTGAAAGTTTTGAATATTATCTTAATAATAAGGCAGTTGTTAGAAACATACTACAGAAGTATGGTTTAGAGGGTCATCTTGCGTATGATAAGCGCTTACCAGCTAGATGGTTTAATCTTTCTATGAGACAGAAATACATGTTTATAGATATGATGATAGCCACAGATGGAGCAGTAGACACTCGTTCTGGCCAAATACAAATCCAGTTGGCAAATGAAGGCCTCATACAAGATATACAGCAGTTACTGCTTTCTATGGGAGTACCTTCTACATATATACACAGAGATAATGCTCACGCTGGAGTTTGGGTGCTAGCCATTCCTCGTAAATATGCTCAGAAACTTTATCCTCATCTTACTTTCTACGGAAAGGCTGAAGCAGCTAAGCATATAATGGATAAAGAAGCTAAGTGTCATTTGGATGTATATCCTTACGAGATTATACAATATGAGCACCTTACCACTGAAACTTCAAAGAAAGGTTCTATAAGATGCATGCCTTATAAGAATATAACAGAAGAGAAATTTCTTAGACTAATTGAGCTATATCCTCAGTTATCTAAGTATCACAGCTATGATTTCTATTTTGACGAAGTAGTTTCTAACGAGTCACAGCTCGAACAAGAACTCGTACATCTTGAAGTGGAGAATGACCACAATTTCATAGCAAACGGATTAGTTTCACATAACACTGAGTTGGTTATCAAATCATTTATTAGCTGGTGTTTTGCCCTCAACCCACGCTGTAGATTCTTGCACCTATCATATTCTGATGTGCTCGTAGCAGATAACTCAGATACCGTAAGGTCTATCATGCAAGAAAGCTTATATAAAGAGCTGTTTCCACAATCTAAGCTTGAAAAAGAGAAAGCTTCTAATAAACGTTGGCGAACAGCAGCAGGCGGAGAGATGTATGCGGTTTCAACACAAGGCCAGGTAACCGGTTTTGGTGCTGGCAATGTGGATGAAGAGGAACCAATCAAAGGTTCTGAAACAGCTGACAACCTTACATTCGATGAAGATATGAATGGAATGCTTGAACAGATAGGTGCTAAGACTAATGTGTTCCAAGGTGCAATCATGATTGATGACCCTATTAAGCCTGAGGATGCTGATTCAGATATAGTTCGTGAGCGAATTAATTTGCGATTCGAAAATACAATTCGTAACCGTACTAATAGCCGCAACACCCCTATTATCATAATCATGCAGAGACTACATGAGCATGACTTGTGTGGATATTTGCAGGAGATAGAACCGGATGAGTGGACAGTTCTATCATTGCCGGCTATACAGGAAGACCCTGTTACTCATGAACGTCACGCCCTGTGGCCTATGAAGCATACACTTGAAGAGCTTGACCACATGCGAGAGATTAACCCACTCGTATTTGATACTCAGTATATGCAGGACCCTACACCAAAAGAAGGTCTTATGTATTCTGAAGGTTTTAAGACTTATAACAAAGACCAATTACCACAAGGCCGAGAAGCTGCTCACAAGTGGAACTACACTGATACAGCTGATACCGGAGCCGATAATCTGTGCTCCATCTGTTTCATAGATACACCTGAGTATGTATATGTTACAGATGTGTTGTTCACAGATGCACCAATGGAGAAAACAGAACCAAAGACAGCTGAGATGCTAACACGAAATCAGACTGTATCGGCTCTTATAGAATCGAATAACGGTGGTAGAGGCTTTTCTAGAAATGTTAAAAAGATACTTCGTGTAACGCATAGAAACTTTAGAACTGCTGTCAGAACATTCACTCAGTCTGAGAAGAAAGCAACGCGTATATTTACTAATTCTGGAATGTGTCAAAGCGATATTCTGTTCCCAGAAGGTTGGGAGAAGAAGTGGCCTAAGTTCTATGCAGCTCTTATGTCGTATCGTAAAGATAATAAGAAACAGCAGCACGATGATGCACCAGATGCTCTTACAGGCGTAATTGAGATGCATAGTAGAAAACATAATACTAGTAGGATAAGGCTGAGAAATTAATTTTATTTCAATTAACATACTTTAACAAAAAAAATTTTATTATCTCAAATATTTTTAGTATATTTGCAATGTAAATGTTAGTTTAGGGTTATGGTTATGGTTATTTTTTAAGGTAAAGGTTTTTCTTGATAACGGTTCTTAATTATTAAAGTTGTTAATTATTTTTTTAGTTCAATCAGCTCTCAGCGGAGAGCTACATCCTCGTCCTGGTGAGCCAATCACGCTACGTCCGTCCAGTGATTGGAGAGGTTCGATTCCTCTAGCGAGGGCAAATGGCGGCATCAGGGGTGGCATAGCTCAGAGGGCTAGAGCACAGGTCTTGTAAACCTGAGGTCGGAGGTTCGAATCCTTCTGCTATCGCGGCCGCCTTCGCTTATATCGCAGATTAGAGCAGTTGGAAGCTCGCTAGGTTCATATCCTAGAGGTCACAGGTTCGAGTCCTGTATCTGCAACTAACGCATAGCTTTTGCACTCACTGCTTAGCTTTGCATATTTATTAACTAATTAATATTTAGACTATTATGGGATTGAATTGCGGATGTCCAGCAGGTAAGCATCTCAATGACCTTGAGATTGCTGAGTGCAAAGAGAGCTTTGGACAGATTCAGAAAGTAATTTTTACCCGTATCTTCAGCTCCACAGGTGTTAGGAATAAGATTCCTAAGGAAACGATTTCTAAGAAAATTACAATGACACCTCTTTTTGCTGTAGGAGACGGTACTAAGCTTATTATTTCGCCTTACATTCAGAATCCAACAACTGAGCCTGGTGAAGCTCGCACATTTGGTGGTGGCAACCAGACACTTGGCGGTATTGAGATTGTTATTGGTCGTGAGCCAACTGCATTCACAGGCGTTATTTATCAGGAAGCTCAGTCAGTTATTAAGACACTCAAGACTTATTCATGCGAAAAGATTGGCGTGTTCTTGATTGACGAGAATGGTAATATTGGAGCTATCGACGAGGCTGGTGATGGTGCAAGCTATGCGCCTATTCCAGTTGACAAGTTCTTCGTAGGTGATAAGAACCTTGGTGGTTATGAGGAACCAGACTCTAACACTATTAGTTGGAGCTTCTATCCTAATTGGTCAGACAATCTCGTCTTGATTAAGGCTGATACACTTGACTACAATCCACTTACGGAGCTCACAAATGCAGTTTCAAGTTAAAAAGATTTGAGTATGGTACGACAAGTTAGAAAACCAGTAAAAAAGGTACGTCTTGAAGCGGATGGTATCTCACAGGAATTTGAGGTATCACATGCCGAGAGAATTCTCGATATGGGACCAGCCTTAAATGGTGGTTGGCGCGTACCTAAAGATAGTGAATACGAATATACAGAAGAATATGGGCTTAAGCTTAAATCAGATAAAGGAAATTCTGCTAAGACCACAGAAAAGGCAGCTGATAAATAAAGCGTCTTCTCTTCAGCAGCGTGTTAGGTTCCACACGGAAACTAACATATCTTTGTTTGACTATAATAGCTCGGCTCAGTTGTTTCTTGATTGGGTGTCACACTTACTCCCAAGAGACAAGTACGACATATTTGTTCACCTGTTCCAGTATCCGCTTCCAACTTCGGCAGTTATAGACGATGTATACCGAGAGCTCGAACGAGTATTCTACAGTAGAAACTCAAGTTCAGCATATCAGTTTACATCATCTGAACTGCTTGAGGATTGGCTGAATTACAAAAAGAATGTACTTCATGAGCCGGATATATGGAAAACTGAAGGATGGAAACAGCTACAGGTATCGCCTAACAGTATACTTGTAGTTGACCTTCCAACTCAACAGACAAGCTTTAGGCCAGAGCCATATTTCTATTGGCTTAATATCGATAATGTTATCGATTACAAGCTTGTAGATAAGAGTATCACTAATTTTGAATGGCTTGTTTTCAAACAGCCAGAACACAGAATAGCGGTCTTTGACAGTACTTCAATAAGAGTTTATCAGCTTAACGAGAAGAATGAGATAGAGTCCCTGTTAACAGAGGCTACTCATAACTTAGGATTTTGCCCAGCACGGTTCTTTTGGACAACTCCTATCAATGAGAAATATCCAGATATTAAGAAAAATCCAATTACGAAGGAGTTATCTAGATTGGATTGGTATTTGTTCTTCTCTATCTCTAAACAGCACCTTGACTTGTATGCTCCATATCCTATTTATTCAGCTTATGAGGCAGACTGTAATTTCGAGAACAACGAAACGGGTGAATACTGTGACGGTGGCTTCCTAAGAAATGCTGACGGTGAGTATGAGATTAATGCCGATGGAACAGTTAAAAAATGTCCTTGCTGCGGTGAAAAGCGGATAGCTGGTCCTGGTTCCTTCTTGGAAGTACCAGTTCCTAATCAGACAGAGGGCATAGCGGATATGCGCAACCCTGTTCAGATTACAACTATCGATAAAAACAGTCTAGAATACAACGTCGAAGAAGTGCGTCGCCTGCACGATGAGATTGTTGTTTCAGTAGTTGGAGCAGGTGGTAATGCTGCAGTATCAGAGAAAGAGGCTATCAACGAAACGCAGGTAGCTGCTAATTTTGAAAGCAAAACAGCTGTTTTGAACACTTTGAAGACAGACTTCGAGCAGGCTCAGAAGTTTGTAGAAGACACAATATGTAAACTTCGTTATGGAGATAATTTCATATCGTCATCTATAAGTTGGGGCACAGAGTTTTATGTCTTCACTGTTGAAGAACTCTATTCTAAGTATAAATCTGCTAAAGAAAGTGGAGCCACCGAAACAGAACTTGATGCTATAATGCAGCAGATTCTTGAAGTGGAATATCGTAACAATCCACTGGTGTTGCAGAGGATGCTTATATTGAAGCAGTTAGAGCCATATCCTCATAAAACACTAGATGAGATAATGAAGCTTTATAATGCTAGTTTGCTTAACGTAAACTACGTAAAACTTAAAGTTAATTTCTCAGAGCTTATATCAAAGTTTGAACGTGAAAACATTGATATTGTGGAATTTGGTTCTTCTCTTCCACTGCGTGAAAAGATTAAAATTATTAGAGATAAATTATTAGAATATGTCAAACAAAACGATGAACAAGGCGGAGCTCCAAGAATTGATTCAGGACTTGAAGGACCGTCAGGAGGAGCTCCAGCAGCTTCAGCTGAGTAACCCTGATGCTTTCACTGTTGAACAGAAGACGGAGTTTGACAATAACGCCGAAGAACTTAAGAAAGCTGAGGCTCGCCTCGCTGTCGTAGAAGAGGCCTTGAAGCAGAATGCTTCAAATACTTCTACTGACAACACATCTGGTAAAGTTGTTGTCATGGTTGCTTTTGGTGACCGTTTTAGCAAGCGAACAGGTAAAGAGGTAAATCCACCTCAGAAACGCTACTTCTCATTCGGTGAGTGGCAAGTATTTAAGCAGAATTACAAGCTGCTTGGTTATTCAATTACAGCTGTCATCAATGACCCATTTGGTGATGCTGCAGGTCTTATTGAGGAACCTAAAGATTAAAAGACAAAGCTATGATAACAATTGAAATGCTTAATCAGAGCGAGTCACTTAAGGGTTTGACTGACGCTCAAAAACTAGCCATTACTACACTCTCTAGCAATGATGAGGCAACAGTAATTGGCACAAAGATTGGTGCTTTGCACGGTCAGTATGATGCTGACATTCTCAGTATTTCTGGCATAAGTAAAGCAGATAGTGAAAAAACTTATGACTATCTTAAGCGAGTTCTTGGTGACTACAAGACTAAGCTTGATGGTACTAAGACACTTTCTGCTCAGCTCGAGGCTCAGAAGAAGAAAGTAACTGAGCTTGAAGCTAAACTTGCAGCAGGCGGGTCTGATGAAGCTGTAAAACAGCAGCTTAAAGATGCTCGCCACCAGGTTACTCAGCTTCAGACACAGCTTACAACTAAGACTGAAGAGCTTGATAGAGCTACGAAGGACTACGAAAAGAAGGAGAAAGACCTTCAGGTAGGCTTTGCATTTACTAATGCTACAGCTGGTATCAAGTTTAAAGCTGATGTTTCAGAGCCAGTTAAGAAGATTCTCCTCGCTGCTGCTAAAGATGAGATTCTTGCTAAGGGTACTCCTGATTTCGTTGATGACGGTAACGGCGGAAAGAAGCTGGTACTCCGTGATGCTGCTGGTAATACACTCAACAATCCTAAGAACAACCTCAATCCATATACTATCGAGGAGTTAGTAATGGAGACAAGTTTGAAGGATGTTATCGATACAGGTAAGCAGCAGCCAGGTGGAGGCACTAAGCCTAACCCATCACCTGACCATCGAATAGTTAATCTTGATTTGTCAACAGCTAAAACTCAGCAGGAAGCTGATGTTCAGATTGAGAACTATCTGCTGTCAACTGGCTTAACTCGCGATAATGTTGAGTTTGGTAACAAAGCACTTGAGATTAGAAACGAAAACAATGTTTCTAGCCTTCCAATTCGATAATAGACTGTATGATGTAAAAGGGTAATGCAGCATGTCAGTTATGATATATTTATGTTAAACTTTTAAAAATTAAAAGACTATGAGTTTAGTACTTACTAGAATTCAGAACATTCGTTCTAGTTCAAATTTGGACAAGTACGAGTATCGTCCTAGCCGATATGGTGCTCTTGACGTTTTTATCCAGCAGTCTAATGACCCAGCCGGTATTCTTACTGAGGAGCTCAAGCAGAAGGCTCGTACTTCTATTGGTAACACCCTTGAAACTCCTGTAATCGACTATGATGCAGACATCACAATCGGCAATACTCGTGCGCTTACGATTGCTGATAGTGAAAATACTTCTCACATGATGCAGATTAATTTTGCTACTTATGCGTTTGGCTTCACTATCGCTCCTGCTATGTACATGAACAACGAAATCGGCATCCAGAAGGATTTCGAGACTAAGTTGATGAAGTACATCTACAAGTTTGCTCAGATACTTGACCAAGCAGCTCTTGCTAAGCTTGCGGCTGAGAAGACAAAGGTTATTAAGAACCCATTGCTTTATACAAATGCAGAAGGTACAATCAACGCAAAGTGGACTGAGCGTGAGAACATCTTTGGCGACCTCGACCCAATTATGGCAGCCAATGACTTCTTCGGCCAGTTGCACATTGTAGGTGATGCCGGTGTTGAGTCAATTATGCGCAAGCTTGCTCAGCATGGTTTGTACAACGATGTTAACAAACAGAACGAGTTTGGTGACAAGATTGTACACTTGACCAACAACCTGGCACTCAATAACAAGAAGTATGCTCAGGGTTATGCTATCAACTCAGGTTCTCTCGGCTTTATGACACGTTTCGAGCGTGACTGCTTGCTCGGTACAGTATCTGGTGATGGCCATGAGTGGGGTATTGCAACTTTGCCACTGTTGAATATTCCTTGTGGTACTTACTTCTACGATTCTGTTGGTGACTACAACACTATCGCAGGTGAAGCTACAGCTGATATGGTTCGTACTCGTAAGGAGCACTATGGCTTCGCAGTTGACGTCGCATTCCTTACTTCTTACAACAGCGATTCTAAGACTTTGGCTAGTCCAATTATTGCTTTTGATATTTCAAGCGAGAATGCTAATTATGCAGTGCCTGTACAGCAGGTTGTTGCTCCTCCAACAGAGTAATCTTTCTTTGGGTGAATATCTAAATATAAATCTAGAAGAAACTAGTAATAGCTTTTAGTTGTTATTAGCTTTGGATGGGTCCAGCGGGAGGACAGACTTAAAAAGTCTCGTTCTCCCGTTTTTACTTTAAACTGAAATGTAATCATGATAAGAATTGCAGATATACAAGATAAAATGCTCCATCTAGTAGGATGGAAACAGAGTTATGATTTGTCAGATATTATGTTATCTAGCAATCTAACTCAGACTGAATCAGGTATGTATTTTCAGCAGATTCATCCTCTTCTTACATTGGATAATTTACGAAGTATAGCTCCTGATTTTCAGAACTTTAATTGGCAGGTACACGATGCGAATAAAGCTTATAAATCTGGAGAAGTAGTTCGAGTAAATGATTCTCTGTACAAAGCTATTCAAGATGTTCCAACGGAAACAGATATTTTAGATTCTGAATATTGGTCAGAAACAAATCCATTTTCAGAATGGCTTGAAGAGAAAACTAAGGCTAGTATTGTTAAACTTGTTAATAAGTTTATCAACATGAAATTAGCTGATAAAGCTACAAAATCTCTTATCGAGAACAAGATTCTGTTTGATGGTACTGGTAGGCTTACTAACAAGATTGAAAATCGTAACAAACTAGTAGGATTTGAGATTGATACTGTTCGCTCTAAAGGTGTTACAGTTAAAATTGATAAGATTGGTCTTCAGATGACGGAACCAGGTTCTTATACTCTCTATATTTTCCACTCTAGTAACCCAGAGCCAATTTACACTCTTACTTTTGAGAAAACCAAGGCTAATAGTCTTGAATGGTTTAAGCCAAAAGATGATATTTTGCTGCCTTATGAGAGCACTAATACTGATGCTGGAGGCAGCTGGTATTTAGTATACAAGCAGTCAGAACTTCCTGAAAATGCTCAAGCCATTTATAAAGACAGAGACTGGTCCACAGGTCCATGTAAAGCATGTTCTAGAAGTGAGTTTTTAGCTTACCAGGCTTGGTCTAGATACATCGAGGTACACCCATTCTACATATCGGAGGACGAAGAATTTGACCCAGATATAATGAATTTTACCTATGATAAGAACTACGGCATTAATCTTGAAGTCTCAGCATACTGTGACTTGACAGATTTTATTATTAAACAGAGAGCTATGTTCCAGGATGTACTCTCAAAGCAAGTAGCTATAGATTTCTTACGAGAATTTGCCTACAATCCAAATGTTAGAACTAATAGGCATTCTATCAATGCATCTAAGTTGGATATTTTGGTAGAACTGGATGGCGATTCTAATAGTATGAGACAATCTGGACTTTCGTATGAATTGGATATTGCTTTAAAAGCTTTAAGTATTAGTACACAAGGACTAGATAGGGTATGTCTGCCGTGTGTGAATAACGGAATTAAATACAGGTCTATATAATGGCTGCATCTAAGTATTATGGCTTATCTATTAGAAACTTAGCTTATAGACTAAGAAAGTTTGATGAGGTCCTTGGTAGGGAACTCGTTAAAACTGTACTAGCTCATGAGCAAGAAATCATAGAGGCTATTACTGAAGACCAGCTTTACGAAAGAGGAGTAAACGGAGATGATGTTGAAATTATGACTTACGCTCCGTATGCTCCAAGCACCGTAAAACGAAAAATCAGAAAGGGACAGCCTTATAATAGAGTAACACTTAAAGATACTGGTGAATGGTATAAGTCTTTAAGGCTCGTGTATGATGTTGATGGTTTCTATCTAACGAGTACTGATGACAAGAATAAGTATTTAAAAGATAAATATGGACCAAAAATTCTCAAGCTTACAAAAGAGAACTTAAAAAATATCATATATAAATATATAAGACCAGAATTGTCAGTCAAACTTAAAGAATATTTACAGAATGGCACAGAAGAAGAATAACGTAGAACGAAGCATAATTATTCCGATGAAAGAAAATCCAGTATTGCTAGATAAAGTTATACAGGATATTCAGAAAACATTAGGAGAAAAGCTTAAATGGCTTGATTATGCTTTCGGCCGTTCTTATAAGTTGGTTGAACACCAGGAAGGCGGCGGAAAATTTATATATCCAGCAGCATACATTGGAAAATCTGAATATGCTTCTTTACTTCCAAATGACCAATATGGTAATTTCTGCTGGTTTGATATTTATGATGCTCAGAATATTACTCAAGTAGTTCAATCTACGCCTCAGTTTACATTCTCAGGAGCTATAGTTTTCTGGTTTAATCTAGATACTATTTTTGCCGATAATGACGCCATGTACTCAGAAGAGGTGAAAGACGAAATTATTAGAGTTCTTACTACTCCAGGTCTCATTAAACAGACAGGTAGACTTACAGTCGACAAAGTTTATGAGAGATTCGAGAATATCTATAAAGGGTATTCACTTGAAAAGATTTATAACAGCTATGTTTACTCCGGTCAAGATATTCAGTCTATGGATAAGCTATTCTTTATGCATCCGTATTCTGGATTGAGATTTGAGTTTACAATAACAACAAGAGAATTATGTCAACGTTATATCAAATAATTTTAATTGCTCTATTTTCTGCTTTTGTAGAGCTGTTTATGAGCAAATCAGGTTTTAGATATTGGCTTAGAGACCAGTGTGACGATATAGGTTTTACAATTGTAGCTAAAATGCTTGATTGTGACTTTTGTCTAGGTTTCTGGCTTAGTGTTATAATATCGATTGCAATGGTAATGATTACGCTTGACCCATCGTATATCTATGTGCCAGTATTTGCAACTCCTATAATAAGATTTTTAGTATGAAAACAATATCCTTAGCTAATAGAACTATAAAGTTATATGATTCAATTGATGAAATGCCAATTGAAAATTTCCAAAGATATAATAAGTATATTATTATAGACGCTGGACTTGGCTCAGATATAGATTCAGTTGACGAACACATAGTACAAATTGCAAAGCTTATTAATTCTGGAGACAAGAAAAAAGCTATGCAAGAATTGCAAAATATGAGACAAAACATGCACATGATTGTGAGTGGAATATCTCCAAGGTATATGGCATTTGCTGCTCTCGTATATAGTATTGATGGAAAGAAAGTAGAAAGCCAGTCAGATACTAGTTTACAAGAATTATTATCTGATTTAAATAAGGCGAAGCATAGCTCTATTATAGAAACACTATTTCAGTTGAAAAAAAAACTTTCGACAGAGCTAGAAACTTATTTTCCAGATAACTTTGATTCAGCAAAAGAAAAAATGATATATGAAAAGATTAAGCAGAGAACAATCTTGCAGCTAAAAGGTATTATAGAAGACAAAGAATATACCGAAGAGATAGCTGATATAGACTTGTCTCTGCTTAAATCTTATAAGCCAGGAATATTTACTGGTAAAAATTCATTCGAATTAAAATACGATAAGCAGTTTGAAAGTTTATGTATGTTAGTTGGCCAAAAAGCTAATTTAAATGCTAAACACATGACTGTTCTTCAATTTTACACAACTGTTAATAATATAAAAGCTCAGCTCGATGCTGAAGCTAAAGCTTATAAACGAATTAAACATAGATAATTATGGCAGATGACGTAATAAGGGAAAGTGACCTCATACAGTCCGACGGGTCCATAGATAAAATCACTCAATCTTTGGAACTGCTTATAGATAGTTATGGAGAGATGGTTGCTGCTATAAAGAAAGGTTCTTCTGAGATGGTAGAAGCTATTAAGAATATGAGTACTTCTACCAAAGAAGGTCGTGCAGCTTTAGATGATGCAGCTAGAGCAGCCCAAAGATTAGAAAGAGCGCAGAAAGAATATGAGTTTGCGCAGTCTGATATTGGCAAAGAAGTAGCTGATTTAAAATCTAAAACAGCTGCCTTAAATAGAACTACAGCCGAGAGCAAGAAAGCGCTTGAGTTGCAAGCTGGTTCCTATGAAAGAATTAGAATACACCTCAAGCATCTCATTGATTTATATAAGAATATGTCTGCTGAGCAGAGAGCTTCTAGAGGTGATGACATAATTCGTCAAATCAATGAGCAGAGGTCTAGACTTGCAGCTATGGATGAGCAGCTTAAAGCTCATGTTGTACAAATTTCTAAAGTGCAGAAAGCCGAAGAGAAATTAGCATATTTGCAGTCAGAAGAAGGTCAGCGCTATCTTGAGTTGAAAGCTAAGATTCATGAAGTTATGGCTGCTCACACAGCTAATAGAACTCAGGTCGATGCTCTTACACAGGCTCAGAACAGATATAATCAAGCGGCAGATGCTACAAATATACAGGTTAAAGAACTAGATTTACAGACAAAAATTCTTAATCAGACTGCTAAGTATCAGGCACAGATTAATCAGTCTGCTGAAGGCTCTTATAACAGATTGGCAGCACAGTATGCTCTCAACAAGATTAAGTTAAATGCTATGTCGGCTACTGAACGTTCGGCTACTGACGCTGGTAAAAAACTCGAGCAGGAAACAGCTGCTATATATAAAGAAATGATACGACTCCAGGAAGCCACTGGAAATCACAGACTTAGTGTAGGTAATTATGCTAAGTCATGGGATGGCCTTGGAGTATCTGTGTCCCAGGTAGTTCGAGAACTTCCTGCTGCAGCTGTATCTCTTAATACATTCTTTCTTGGTATCTCTAACAACATACCTATTGTAATTGATGAGATTAAGAAAGTAAGAGAACAAAATAAGGCTTTAGCAGCAGAAGGTAAGCCAACAGTATCTGTTACTGAACAAATCATATCAGCTTTATTCAGCTGGCAAACAGCTCTTGTAGTAGTATTGTATGCCTTATCTGCTCACGGTAAAGAGATTCTGCACTGGATTCAGGTTATGTGGTCAGGCCAAAAGACCGTTGCAGATATGGCTGATGTAGTTGATAGTGTTGATGATGTTCTGGCAAAGAACACAAAAAGTTTAGGTGAACAAATAGCAACTCTTAGAAAGTTATCAGTTGAGTGGAAGAATTTAGGCGGAAATTTAAAAGAGCAACAGCAGTTTATAAAAGATAATCAGTCTGAGTTTAACAAACTCGATGTTTCAATTAATAATGTTAATCAGGCTGAGAATCTTCTTGTTGATAATACTGATGTATTTATAAAGGCTCTATATGCTCGAGCTAAAGCCACAGCGGCTATGCAAGTTGCAGCTGAATATTATGGCAAAGCCATTGAAAACCAATTTGATTTTGAGCAAAATTGGAAGGATAAAGACCTTAAGTGGTGGCAGAAACTAGCAGCTGGTGGCGTAACTGGTCTTTTGGGATTCAATGAAGAAGAAACAAAAGAGACATATAAGCATATAAAAAATAAGCGAAAAACACAAGTTGAAAAAGAACAAGAATATAATGAGAATTTTGCTGACAAAGCTGTAAAAATAGCCGAAGAGCAATATAAAACTATTGATAAAATATACAAACAATTAGGCTTAGATACAGCTCACAAGAAAGGCAGCACACGTACACGCACGCCTCGTGAGCGGAATTTAACTGATACAATCTGGAGAAATGACCTCACGATTCAGAAGAAATATGAAGCTAGTATTACTGCTTTGCAGCGAGACGAGTTTAAAAAGCGTAAGCAAGAAGCTGTAGATTCTGCTGAGGCTACAATCAGAGAGATGCAGGAGAAGTTCCGTAAAAATGAAGTTTTCTTAGCAGGCAAAAAGGGAAATAAGCCACTTACTGATGAGCAAAAGCAGCAGGTTAAAAAACAGCAAGAAGAGCTCACAGCTATCATCGAGAATACTCAAAGAAAACTCAATCTTGATTTGCAAGATATTGAGGATGAGCGCCAAATAGATAGTATGACTAAACTTCGTCAAACTATGAAGTTTAGATATGATACTATTTCAGCTGAGATTGAAAAGGAGAAAAAGCTTAGATTACAGCAGCTCGATGACCGTGAAGCAGCTTATACAACAAAGGCTGCTACTGTTTCAGAAGATGGTCAGACAGAAGCTGACGTTACAGGTCAGGCTACTCCTGAACAATTGGCAGCATGGCATAAAGAAAGAGCGCAAATCGAAGCGAAATATGACCAGATTATTCTTGACTTGCGTGCTAAGGAGATACAAGAACAGCTGTATCTTGTAAAGAAAGGCACTCAAGAAGAAAGACGATTACTTCTTGAGCAGGTTGAGAATGCTAGAAAATTAGCTTTAGCTCAAAATAGAGCTAAGCCGGTTGAGCAGCAAGAATCTGAGACCAGTATTAATGCTAAGTTTAATAAACAGAAATTATCCATATCAGGTTCCAATAGACTGCAAAATTTCCAACAGCAACAAGCTTTGGCAAAATCTGAATTTGATTTAGCTGTGCACACGGCTGATGAAATTAAAGATTATGAGTTGACTCAGGAAATTGCTCTGTGGAAAGAAAAGATAAGATTAGCTAAATCCGGAGCTCTTGACTGGTCACAGGCTCAGATTGATGAAGCTCATAACGTAGTTAAAAAACTCGAAGATGACCAGAAAAAGCTACGTAAAAAAGGTTTGAGTTTGATGGGCCGTATAGGTAAATATGGTGTTACTGGATTCTTGCTTTCCTATATGGGTTTTGACGAAGATGGCATTAAAGCTTGGAATGCTGCATGCAGCCAGGTTATTAGCAATCTTCAAGAAATAGCCCAAGCTGAAGTTGACGTTGCACAAGCAGCAGTAGATGCGGCTGAAAAGCGAGTAGAAGCAGCTCAATCAGCTTATGACGCTGAAGTTGAAGGCCGTAACAAAGGCTATGCAAACCAAGTTGCAACTAAGAAGAAAGAACTACAGCAAGAGAAGAAGAATATGCAACAAAAGCAAAAACTTCTTGAACAAGCCCAAAAGCGCCAAGAAGCTATTAATACCGTTGTACAGGCTTCTTCTCTTATTACTGCTTCTGCTAATATCTGGTCAAGTATGTCAAGTATTCCTATCATTGGCCCAGCACTCGCATTAGCAGCTATTGCAACAATGTGGACAAGTTTCGCAGATGCTAAGGTGAAAGCTAAACAAGCAACGGCTGCAGCAAATCAGGAGTATGGAGAAGGTGGCCTTGAGTTCTTAGAAGGCGGCTCACATGCATCTGGTAATGATATAGATTTGCATCAGAAAAATTCTGAGGGCAAAAATATGCGAGCAGAAGGTGGTGAAGCTATGGCTATTATAAATAAACGCAATACTCGTAAATACAGACGAGTACTTCCTGATATTGTTGATAGCTTAAATAAGGGCACATTTGAGAATAAATTTTCACAGGCTTTTAATAAAGCAGATAGTCTGCAGGCACAGATGATAACAGTAGAAACAACTACTGATTTGTCAAATATTGAAAGAGGTGTAGAGGCTATTAAGAAACAAAATTCTGAACGTGTTTATCCTTTAGGGGATGGCAGAACTCTTGTTATTAAAGGTAACGTAAGAAGATATATCAATAGTTAACCCAGTACTTCACTCTATAATCTCTGGGACTTTAAATTATATTGAATTATAAATTATAAGGATATATAAATTTTAAAGTTCTAGAGATTAAAATTTAAAGTTTATCTAGATTTATAGCTTTATGAATAACAATATATTTTATTTGCTTAAAGGAGAACAGCAAACAGCTACAAATGGCCAGTTTAATACAAATACTGGTGAGTTTGAAAGTGCCACTTCAGTAGGCCAATACTGTGTTACGTCTTGGTTAACTGGCTTAAGACCTGTTGGTAGAAAACAGCTTCCAGTAGCCGAGTTGTTTCCACCAGATATAAATGTGAAACAGCTACGAGTATTTTTCTATGACAAGGATGTTAATTATTTAAGTTATGCTGTATATAGTGATAGACGCTTAATTTATTATCACATAGAACCTGATAGCGTGAGACTAAAAACAGAATATATAAGATGTGATTTTGTATTAGATATTTCAAGCACTGAGTTATCACAGATGACCCAGGTTGAAATTAATAACATGCTTACTCGTGTTTGGGTTTATGCTGGTTTTAGATTACAAGGTCCACATTACAGTAAACTTGAAAATAAATATAAAAAAGAAACTGGCCAAGTATTTTTTAGAAGCTCACTAGAAGGTTCTATTAAAATATTTGGTACAGACTTTGATTTCATAAAGTCACAGTCTTTAGAAACCAAGTATTTACTGATAGTAACAAGTAGTAGTAGAAAAGTATTAGCTTTAAATTCATTTGTTGAAACAGACTGTAAATTAGATGATACGAGGCATTCAATAGAATTGAAATTATCACCTATAGATAGATATTCAAAAATAATGAATAACTATGATAATACCTATGATTTGATTAAGCTTTCACCAGCTATAACTCCACTTACTTTAACAAAGCGCTTACTATATCAATTCTATATTCAAGGTGCCAATTCTGTGTCATGTTATGCTAATGGAACATATTGGGAACAAGATACAAATGAAGCTATAGATGATGCTGATGCTCTTGAAAAGAAATATTATTTTGCCAAGAATTTTAGTGTACAGGAACTCCTAATTACTGAAGAAATGAGTTCTAAATATGCTGGAACTTATACACATGTACATGGAACTCCACCTACTACTTGGGTTAACCAAACTAAAGGTGATGGACACATAAAGATGATAGGTATATCTGATTTATCACAAGTAGCAAGTGGCCAAGGCGGCGTAACTTTTAGATGGTTCGACACAGGAGAGGTAGTTGACCCACATGCGACAAGTGGTTTAAGAAAAGAATGGAAATTCGTGTTAAAAATATATGATGATAGAGCGTTTGGAAGTTTAGGAGTAGCATTTTCGCAGTGCATATTTGTTAGGCCAGATTGGAGCGTAAATTCTGATGATGCGCACATGGGTAGTGCTGGAGAATATAAATTTAGTATACGTAAAAGTGCTACAGATGTTACAGTATTTAGTCTTGGTGTTATAAATTACGCTATTTGGGGCCGTATACTAGCAGATGTCGATACAGCTGTAGAGCCATCATCTGGACAAACGAAAACACTATATGACTTGCCAAAAGACGATTTCGTATCTGAAAGGGTTAATTATAGAAAATGCATAGGCTTAATAGGACTGCAAGTAAAGCAGACAGGTTATACTGTTACTCATCCTACTAAATATGGTAGAAATGACTATGGAAAGTATTTTACTAATAATTTTGTAAATGCTACGACCAAAACTGCTCATATGCCAGTTCCTATAAGTAGAAGTTCATGGGCTAATACGTCTATATGGGCAATTATACCAGATGAGTGGTCTTCATTTGAAAGTCAATTTAGAACGCAATTTACTTTAAAAGATGCATTTTCTTTGGCTGATACGATAAAAGCGTTATTACATAAAATAGACCCACTGGTGAAATTTAAAGCATCAGCTGAGTACAGTAGATTCTTCTATGAAGGTGACACGTCAACTCCTATTATACCTTTCGATGGTTCTAGAATTGGTTATGTTCCATTTATAGCTCCAAAATCTAATGTATTAAAAGGCAATTATGACCAAGCTGCACAGAAAGCAGAAATAACATTTGAACAACTCATGAATATGTTGAGAGACTGTTTTAGATGTTATTGGTACATAGATGATAGCAATAGATTAAGAATTGAGCATGTATCGTATTTTATGAAAGGCTTATCATATACCAGTCCTGATTTACAGTTTGACTTAACAAAAAAATATGATAAGTTTAATAAGAAAACAGTTCTATATGCTCAAGAGGCAACTAGTTATAACAAAGATGATTTAAATTCCAGGTATGAATTTAGCTGGATGGATGATTCTACTGACACGTTTGAAGACATGGAAATAGACGTTAAGTCACTGTATATACAGTCAGATAAAACAGAAGAAGTAAATTCAGAAGCGTTTTCTACTGATATTGATTTGATGTTGTATGCCCCTGATAAATTTTCTGAAGATGGCTTTGCTCTTATGATGGCAGATAGAAGTACAGGACGAGTTCCTATCGCTGCCGTTTCTGGTTTAAGAGACGATGAGTATGTTTATACGTATAGTGCTATGCCACAAAATTATTTATGCTCATGGCTATATCTTGCAAGATATTATATGCTAGATATGCCTGCGTATCATATAGAATATACCAGAGCTCCATCAGCTGATGCATATAGAGTAACTGGCATAAAGCAGTGTATGCAGCAAGATATAGAATTTCAAACAGATGAAAAAATAGACTTAAATAAAGCTATTAAAACATCAGTTGGAACTGGAATTATCGATTCACTATCAGTGAATATAGACACACACCTTATAAGTGCCACACTCGTGTATAGTCCAAAATAAAGAGCTAAATAATTTTAAAAATTTATATATTTTATATAATATTGAATAATTTTTATTATATTTGCAATATGAATTTATTTATTCAGGCAATTTTAAAAGACAAATCCAATAGTAAAAAGCAATATGGCAAATCCGATATGCATATCACCATTGAAGTTCTATGATGACTTCCATAAGCAAAACCGCTATCGCAGTTTTGCTTATGGCCATGTTGCTCCACTTATCACAAATCCGAATGTAGTTTCACCATTTCAGTTAATAGTATCTGGAAATGTTTCAGAAGTATACGTAAGAAGTGCCGATACTAATAAAAGAGTAACTGGTAACGTAGTTGAAAGATTTAAAGATGCTGGACTGAGAAACGTATCAAAGGATGATTATAGCATATTACTATTTTTAGGTATATTTCCGCTTTCAGGTGTTATCGATTATGAAGGTCAATATTGGCTAGAGATACATTCTGGTGGATGGTACTATTCAGAAGTATTTTGTTTTGATAACAATATAGATGATTGTCTTAAGGTAGAATACTGGAACCCAGAAGGTGATTTTGCTCTTAAAAATGGCATAATAGTATTAGGCAGTGAGAATTTTCATTTTATTCTTTTGCTTAAATCTGAATTGGGCAAACCAGAATATTCATTTGAAGAAGAGGCTACAAAGAGATTAGGCTATTCATTTATTGAAAGCCAAGTTTCTAAGAAAACATATAAGTTTAACACTATTATTCCTGAATATCTCTGTGATGCTATGAGAATAATTCGTCTCTGTAGTCAGAAGAAGATAACTTGTAAAGGTGAAACTTATGATGCTATAACTTTTAACATGGAAGTTGATTGGCAAGAACAAGGAGATTTAGCTTCAGTAACTTGTGAATTTGATGTGGATAATATAATAACTAATCTTGGTGGCTTCAAGCATGAAAACCTTGGAGGCGATTTCAATAACGACTATAACAATGATTATAGCAATGATATTGATTATGATATTGAATAAAATGTTGCAACATAGAGAGTTAAAAACTTAATTGTTTAATTTAAAATTTGTAGATTATGGCTGATACAATCGAAAAGATTTATTGCACCGATGGTCGCGATAATGATTTAGCAGCGATTTTGGCCGCTACTAAGAACAATGACCCAGCAACCATGATGGCTATGAAGGTATGGAATTTATGAGATGGACCAGTGATGCTATTGGTAAATCATTAACATTAAACCGGGAGGACTTCATCTAATGATAAGAACATTTGAATTTGAACAGATTAGGCTGATTATTATTTCTGCTTTTAGCTCTCTGTTGGCTATACTAACACCAACAGAGGGCTTTGTGGTAGCTCTTATTATTGGCTTTGGGTTTAACATCTTCTGTGGAATGAGAGCCGACGGCATATCTATAACGAGATGCAAAAATTTCTCGTGGAATAAAGCCCAGAAAGCTATATTTGAATTGGCATTGTATTTCACAATTATATATGTTATTTATAGTATCGTGTATGCTTGTGGAGATAAAAAAGACGCAATATTTGCTGCTAAGATTTTAACGTACATATTTGATTATGCCTATGTTTGTAATGGTTTTAAAAACCTTATCATAGCATATCCAAAGAATGTTATTTTCAGAGTGATTTATCACTTAATAAGATTTGAAATTATGAAAGCTTTGCCAGGTTACTGGAAGCCTATTATAGATAGATTAAACAACGAGTTTGATAAACAAGATAATAAATCATTTGGAAACATGAAACGAGAAAAATGATTTAAATAAAGTAATAAAGTTATGGACAAAATTCTCATATTGTTGCTCAGTTTATGGAGCAAAGGCCATACACTTAATAGCCAAACTATATGGGATAGCATTAAATTAATGAAATTATGGCTTACGAAAATTTAAAATCTGCTATTAAGCAGATAATTAAAAATAATGGCAATCAGGAAATTACAGGTGATTTACTTCAGAGTACTCTCCTCAGTATTGTGAATGCAATACCTGAAATTATTGTCCAAGAATTAGGCAGCGCAGAGGATAAAGTGATGAGCCAAAAAGCTGTTAGTGATAAGTTAAATGGATTACAAGATACAAAGGTAGATAAAGAAGAAGGCAAGTCTCTCATTGAAGATGAAGTAAAAGAGTGCTTTAGAATAGTTGAGAACGAAGAGTTCCTAAAAGCAATAGTGGATTCAGATGATAAGGTTCTGTTCGGTTTATATAAAGCAACTGGCAAGCCTTATTATCCTCTCAATGAAATGTATCACGTAGAGCAGAATGAAGAGTTCTTCGCTCTTTGGCAGGACGCTGAAAACCATGTGCTCCTTGGTATCAGAAAAGATGGACAAATAATTGGTGAAATCCATGCAGTCAATGCCTTAAAGCAAGTTATCTCTTCTTTACGAGAAAAGGTAGATACTATTGATGCAAACCTCAAAGAACTCCTCAATGTTTTCTATTTGCAAGATAACGAGGAATATCTTGCAGTTGAGCAAGATGCAGAAGGAAAGATTCTTTCTGCAACAAATCATGATGGTAGTCACTATATTCATAATGCCAAGTCTGAAACCATACCAGAAGAGTTTGAGCATATTGAAGACCCAGAGGGAAGAACCGAGATTACAACTGATGCAGAAGGAAAGATATTAGAGTATCGGGACGCTAATGGAGTTAAGCATGAAAATTCCATTCAAATTGAAAATTTCTATAAGAATGGTAAGATAGCTGAAATTGCAACTGTAGATTATGTTAATAATCAAGATGAATCTTTAAACTCATTATCCAAATTGGAAGGAGTTATAGATAATAGTCTAAAAAATCTTTTTGACATTAATGGCATCAGAGATTATGATTCAGACTTCGCCAATAAGGTATTTGAAGCTATTGGAAGAAAGACATCAGAAACAGGTTGTTATTCTAATAATATACCATGTAAAGAGGGAGACTGGTTTACAAGAAACGACTTTGGTACTGGTATCGTTGTAGTCCTAGATATAAACAAAAATATATTAGGTGATGTTAAGAACGTAGCATATAAACCGACTTTTCAAGTTAAGGCATCAGAAGGACAAGATTTTTCAGAAGCAGCTTACGTAGTTATGGTAGTTATGAAAGTAAACTTACCTATTCAAAAAATCGTGAGAGCAAAGTATATGCCTACAAAATTTGAAGATTCTGTTAGTATCCCTAAGTTAAAAATCAGTCAAGATAATATGGAATTAGGTATTCCTACCTATGTAAAAGGGAAAAGTGGCAGATATTATTCTCTAGAGGTTGATGATTCCAATGAATCCATATCACTTATCTTCAATAAACTTATAGGGATTCCTATGTCTGAATTGCCATCTGATTTTCCAAAGTATAAAATCAGTGGTAGTATCAAGGGTTACTTAAAATCAATAGTCATGTGTCCTATTGAAGGTGGTTCTGAATATCTATTTGAGATTGGAGAAAATGGTCTGCCATTAAGATATTTAAAGAAAAAAGTGAATTGCCCTAGAATATTAAAAGAAGATAATGCTCAATATTACTATGGTGTGGATGGGGATTTAAATACACCAAATGGAACTTTAAACATATTTAAAGCTAAAGGTGAAAGCTATGAAACTGTAAGAAGTGGAATAGTTGACACCGAAGGTAATAAAATAGAACCTCATGATTGTTTGGTGATTTCTGTGAATCCATTACATGTAATTTCCCAGAGATATGTAGGTCATCAAGTAACAGTAGTTGATGGGGAACCAAAAAATGTAATTGCCCTTCATATAGAAGAGCAATATAATGGAAATCGAGTTTGGCTTTGGAAATCAGAAGACTATCCGGAACTTTGGAAAGACAGTCACTTTAAAGGTGATAATGCAGATTATTTACACAACGATACTATATGTTTAGACAAAAATGGTCGTTTGTTATTGAACAACAAACACGCAAGCCAAATTCTTGTCATAGATAGAACCTGGGATTCTAACCAACATATAGGAAGTATTGGAGATATTATTTGGAAAATTGGAGGAAGTAAAGGTGAAGGTTTTGATTATGATGTTCCTGCAAGAATTAAAACAACAGCAGCTCAACAATGGACAGAATGTCATGATGCAGTTGTAGATTCAAATGGTCTGTTCACATTATTTGATAATGAGAACAACGCTCCTTCTAAAATAATGGAATTTAATTGTGATGAGAAAGGAAAAGTTGTCACTAACCATAAAGCTTATACTTTTAAGTCTTATTTTGGAAGATATATGGGTTCTGTTGAAAAACTTGCAGATGGAATATTCTTGATTTCATGGGGTAGCTTTAGGTCAAATGGAACTCCTAATTTAGGTATATATGATTTCAAGAATCAAAAAGTAATCTTTGAAATGAAATTTGATGTTGACAGCTATTCGACATATCGTGTTTATGGTTTGAAAGAATAATTATAAATTTTAAAATAATATATTATGAATAAGTGTTTAGTTACAAAATTAAATGGTATAGTAGATAATACCTCATTGTTAAAACTTGGAGACTTTAAGTTTACTGTAACTCCTCCATCTTCTGGAGCTGTTTCAGTAATGCTAGGTTATAACGTCACTATCCGTACATTGAATGGAGAGCAATCACTCTCGAAGAAGTCAGATGGTTCAAATCCGACTAATTCTACGACATGTAAAAATCCAGATGATAAAGTATATGTTACTAAAAATAATAGTAGTAATACTGATATTGTAATAGAGAACAAGTATGATTTGATGATTTTCTACTTGAATAACTATAATTCAGAAAATTTTGTAGATGCAGACTTTAGTGGTTTGAGTTTTTGCAAGAATCTTGAAGAGTTTAAGCTGGAGGGAGCAAATACTAATCTTCGTGACGATATTGGTTTCCTAAAAAAATGCTAAACTTTTAAAGAATGTTTCCTGTGATACAAATAACTTTGTGGGAAGTATATCTGTTTTTGAAGATAAAACAAAATTGATTAAATGTGCAGTCCAATCCAATAATCTGACTGGTGACATTATTGCGTTTAACAAATGTTTAAGCCTAGAAAACCTTGCTTTACAAGGTAGTGGTATAACAGGAAATATCAAGAATTTGTGTGAATCATTGCACAACAATGGTAAAGTATCAGGAAACATTAAGTTTTCTTTTTATAATACGAATGTAAAACTTGATAACAATACATCATATACTGATACTGTAACAGCAACATTTACAAGTTCAGGTGTGACCTACGAAGTACAAAGTTAGCAATATGCCCGGAACTATAAGTCGCTGAGTTCATATATAAAGAAGAAGGGAGTGAACTCTAAGTCACAGAGTTTACTTCCTTTTAGAAACAGAAGTGCTATGTGGAGAAAAATCAACAGCCGAGACATTCTCGGCTTATGCCTGTGGTTCATGGTTGCCCTCGTAATTGGTTGGGTAGCCTATCTCTTAATGATAGCGAGAGAGATATATCAGTTTTTTCGCTATCATTTGGGGCGATTTGAATGTGAGGATGTGGTGAGATACGGCATCATGATAACAATAGGTTGGCTCGTAAAGAGCTGCATTTAAACTATAAGTAGCAGACTTCATAAAATAATAAAGTTATGAGACAGATAAATTATATTATTATTCACTGCTCAGCCACTAAGGCTGGGCGTGATTTTCATGCCAAAGATATAGACAAATGGCATAGAGAACGCGGTTTTGATGAAATAGGTTATAATGTAGTAGTTGATTTGGATGGTACAGTAGAGCCTGGTCGCTCAGAGGCAAAACCAGGTGCTCATTGTAAGGGTCACAATTCAGATTCTATTGGTATCTGTTATATTGGTGGACTTGATGAAGATGGAAAGCCAGCAGATACAAGAACTGAACTACAGAAAGCAGCACTAGCTAGACTTGTAGCTGGTTATAAACAAAGATTCCCAAATGCTAAAGTGGTAGGCCATCGTGATATGCCTAATGTGCATAAAGCCTGTCCTTGCTTTAACGCAAAGGAGGAGTACAAAAATGTATAAAATTATCCCAGGTACTCCCTATTTTTAACAGAAGTTATCCACTATATTTAGGTTATAAAGTTATAACCTTTATATAGTGGATTTCACTCTCTTCATCTATTTAATTATAGCTAGAATTATGAAACGACTAAACTTTCACAGTATACTTTTGCAATTTTTATCCCTAGTTCTCTTGGGGGCTTTTTTGTATATTTGGCACCAAGGAAAACAGCATAAAGCTTGCGAAATTGCGTACCAGAATAGTATATCAGTGAGTATGGATTCGCTGCACAAATACAAAGTGGCCGACAGCCTAAACGCAATTCATATTTCAAATATAGAATTGTCTTTAAAGCAATATAAGCAATTAAGAGCTGATGATGCTAAATTAATTAAGCAGCTTAAAGCTGATAAACTTACTGCTGTAGTAAATCCTGAAACTGTTATTAAGTACAAAATAAAAACGCAGCTAAAATATTCTATAATATACAGAGATACAGTAAAGGCTTTTAACTATCACGATTCATGGAATTCAGTAACAGGATATTTTACAAAAGATTCGGCAAATCTAAATATACAGTCTAAAGATGAGCTTTTAATTACAAAGTCTATAGAACGAAAAAGATTTTTAGGTATTAAGCTTAGTCCTAAATGGTTTGGTTATCGCAATTTGCAACTCAATATAGTTAGCAAAAATCCAAATTGTACTATCAGCAATATAGAGTACGTAGAGCTGAAGTAAAAATATTTGACAAGGTAACAGTTCGTGAACTATCCGTGAACGCTATAGGGTAACGCCTAACCTATTGAAAATCAATCACTTATATAAAAAGTTACCCAAGTTACCCTATAATTTATATAGTCCAAATGAAATAATTTAAAAATAGTTACTACGAGAGTAGTAGGAGTTTTTTAAAAATTAGGTTAGAGATTATGGAAAAGGTCCGGCCTCCGGTCACTTTTTATATAAGTAATTGATTTTCAATAGGTTAGGAGTAACCGTAAAAGATTTTTACTTGGTGAACGCCACCTATCTGATAAATTTATAAGATTTATGTAATATAGAATTGTGTTACGCGTGCGCGCGTATATACGCATACATTATATAATATTTATAAGCTAAAGTGTTAACAGTAGTTAAAAAATTTTTTGTTAACTTCTTTTAACATAAAAAATTTCTTTATATGAAGAATTTTTGTTACTTTTGCAAATGAAAATAATAAAGAACATAACTTCATATTTACATGGAAAAATTTAACATGAATAAGATTATGAGCCAATATGGCTTACAGGAGCAAGAGGTTGCAAATCTCTTATGGCCAATGGTCAAATATCCTGAGCTTGGTTTCAAGCGAGTATTAAGAGGTGAAACTTATCTTGATTCTGCTCAGATATGTGCCTTGGCAAATTATTTGCAAGTACCAGTTTCAGAACTCTTTACAGTTGAAGATACTGACTGGCATGCTATCTCTAAAGATAAGCGAACAATCTTTACGAAAGGTGACTACAAGGTTATAATCGGAAGAGATTTATGCTCATTAGCAATTTGGCATAATAATGATAATTTCTATAATTCAATGGCACCTATAGGTGTTATGGAAATTAGTGTACTCTTACAGCAAATTGATGAGATTATAAGAGAACATGAAGAAGAATTGTTAAACAAATAAACTATATTAGAATATAGAACCGTAAAAATTGAGAAAGGTCTTTTCTTACTTGAATATAAGAATAAGACAGCTCCATTTGGTATTTGGCACAAGGTTAAAAATAAAAAATTTAAGACAAAACCGAAAGCTGATGCTTGGGCAAGAAAACATTTAGTAAAATAAAATTATTATACAAATTAAAATTTTTAAATTATGGACAGTATTAAGATTTCAGTAGATGTCAATGTACATCTCTCAGAGAAGACAGAAGGTTTTATTTTAGATTTAGTAAAGAGCATTATGCCTGATGTAGTTAAAGCTCCAGCAGCTCCAGCAGCTCCAGCAGCTCCAGCAGCTCCAGCAGCTCCAGCAGCTTCAGCAGCTTCAGCAGCTCCAGCAGCTCCAGCAGCTCCAGCAGCTCCAACTCTTTCAATCGATGATGTGCGCAAGGTAGTTGCTTCTAAGGCTGCTGCTCATCGTGATGAGGTTAAGGCCAAGCTCACAGAGCTTGGTGCTAAGAATGTTACTACTCTTGGCCCTGGTAAATATCAGGAGTTGGTTGATTACATTAATACTCTTGCATAATGGGTAGGTCACAGAAAAAGCGTCTATTGGCAGCCTCAGAACGCTTTAGACGAAATTATTTTTATTATTTCTGCGCACAGTATACCGATAAAAACGGAGTAACACATATTCCTATGCATATTGAGTCACGTATTCTTAATCACAAAAGAGTATGGAAGTAAATAACGGACAAGACCATCACGAGAGAAGCCATGCGCTTCTCTCACCTTCAGGAGCTCATAGATGGTTGAACTGCACGCCATCTGCTCGTTTGGAGGAAAAAATGCCGCCAAAACCAGCTTCTGTTTATGCTGAAGAAGGTACATTGGCCCATGAATTGGCAGAGTTGTTTATCTGTCATGATACTCTAGGTACACTATCTGACGACGAATTCTCAGATAAGTATGAAGTCATAATGAGCAATAAGCTCTTCAACGAGGAGATGCTCGATATGGTTCCAATTTATACTGATTATTGTACAGAAGAATATAAAGCTGCTAAAGCTTCAAATCCATCTGCAGAAATGTTTATAGAGTCTAAACTTGATATTTCAGAGTATGTACCAGAAAGCTTTGGTTCTGCAGACTGTACTATCGTTAACGATTCAGTCATGGAGGTAGTTGACCTTAAGTATGGTAAGGGAATTCCAGTATCAGCTGAGTGGAATGTACAGGAGATGCTTTATGCATTAGGTATGTTAGCTAAGTTTGATATGCTGTACGATATTGAAACTGTAAAGCTAACTATTGTTCAGCCTCGCTTGAATAACCTATCATCTTGGAGTATCTCTGTAAAAGACCTTATGGATTGGGCAAATAATGAGCTCAAGCAAAAAGCTAAAATGGCTTTTAACGGTGAAGGAGAACTCTCATCAGGTGGATGGTGTAGATTCTGTGCTGTTAAGAACAGATGCAAAGCACTCTATGATAAGCAGTTAGAATTGGCAAAGTATGATTTTGCTTCTCCTGAATTGCTAACAGATGAGCAAATTGCAGATGTTCTTTCAAGAATTCCACAACTTGTAGAATGGGCAGATTCTGTAAAGGCCTATGCATTAGACCTTGCAGTTAATGAGAATAAACACTGGCCAGGCTTTAAGGTTGTAGAAGGAGTATCTAGACGTAAATGGATTGACGATGAGGATAAAATCTGCAATGTTATTTACGAAAAGTTCCCAACCGCAACTGAAGATGATTTGTTTGATATGAAGCTTAAGCCTATTACTTCTATTGAGAAGCAATTTGGCAAAAAGGCAGTCGCTGAAGCACTATCAGATGTTATCATAAAGCCAGCAGGTAAACCAACATTAGTATCTGAAGACGACAAGAGACCAGCTCTCGGAACTGAAGATGCAGTAAATGATTTCTCATGATTACATCAGTAGAATTTAAATTGCTAATCGGCATGCTTTTTATAGGCATTTTAATATTAGCATTTTGTTATGTTTATCTATTTAAAATAAAATAATTATGGAAAATTCAACTAAAGTAGTAACAGGCAAAGTTCGTTTTTGTTTTTGCCACGTGTTTGAGCCTTCAGCAATGGAAGGTCAGCCAGAAGAGTCAGCTAAGTACTCAGTTTGTGTAATCATTCCTAAGAGTGATACTCAGACTATCGAGAAGATTAAGAAGGCCATTGAAGCCGCTAAGACTGTTGGTAAGTCTAAGCTCGCAGATAAGAATGGCAAGATTCCTTCAACTATCAAGTTGCCACTTCGTGATGGTGATGAAGAGCGCTCAGATGATGAAGCATTTGCAGATTCTTACTTCCTCAATGCAACTTCTAATCGTAAGCCTACTATTGTAGACCGTAATCTCGACCCTATCATGGATAAGGATGAGTTCTACTCTGGCGTGTATGGCCGTATCTCTCTTAACATGTTTGCATTCAATACATCTGGTAATAAAGGCATTGCAGCCGGTCTTCAGAACTTGCAGAAGCTTGAAGATGGCGAGATGCTTGCAGGTGGTTCTACTGCTACTGAGGATTTCGGCGGTGACAACGCTTGGGATGATGACTTGATGTAGTCTTCCACTTCTTATATTCTTATCAAACGGAAAGGTATATGGTATAGAACATAGGTCTTAGATACCTGGGCGCTATGTCAGCAGAGGTTCGATTCCTCTGCTACCTTCTATTATTAATTTTAAAGTTGTAAGAATATGGTACAAGAAGTTATAGACAAAAATTCTGGACAGGTTTTATTCCAAGGAACCGCTGAGGAGTGTAGAGATTATATTATTAAGTCAAATAACGAATTTGCTACTTTACGATGAGAGAATTTGACAGAGAATTATTTATCGATATTGAGACATACTCATCGGTTGATATTAAAGAGTGTGGAGCTTATAAGTATATAGCATCTCCGGACTTTGAAATATTGATTTGTGGCTATGCTTTTGGCGATGATGACGTAGTTACAGTAGACTTAGTATCTGGTGACAGGTGGCCAAGCGAATTCCTTGAAGCACTTAAAGACCCTAAATGCCTTAAGGTTGCTCATAATGCGGTATTCGAGCGTACAGCATTTAACAGAATAGGACTTCACACTGAAACAGATGAGTGGTATTGTACATTGGTCAAATCAGCTTATTGCGGTTTACCATTATCATTGGATGCCGTATCTAAGCAGCTTAATCTTCAAGATAAAAAACTTGAGACTGGTAAAGCTCTTATTAAGTACTTCAGTTGTCCATGTAAACCTACTAAGATTAACGGCGGTCGTACTCGTAATATGCCTGAAGATGCTCCGGCTAAATGGGCTGAATACAAACTCTACAATATTTATGATGTGCTCTCAGAAAGAGAGATATATCGTAAATTAGAGAAGTTTGAGATTCCAGAAATAGAGCGCCAGCTGTATGTTACTGACCAAAATATCAATGATAGAGGTATTATGATTGATAGAGAGTTAGCAAGTTCTGCGATTTATTGTGACTTGGAATATTCTAAGTATCTCATGGAACAGGCTAAAAGCATAACTCATCTTGAAAATCCAAAATCGCCTCTTCAGATTAAAAAGTGGATAAAGGCAAGAACCGGTATTACTGTAGATTCACTTACAAAAGTAGAAATGCCTACTGTTCTTGAAAAAGTTAAAGACTATCCAGAAGTACTTGAAGCTCTTGATATTTATCAAAAGCTAAGTAAAACATCTGTAAAGAAGTATTACAAGATGATTTCTTGCGCTACACCAGATGACCGTGTTCGTGGTACCTTTCAGTTTTATGGAGCAAATAGAACAGGCCGTTGGGCTGGTAGACTTTTACAATTGCAAAACCTCAGTAAGAACCACTTTGATGACATTGATACACCTCGTGAACTTATTCGTAAACGCGATTGGGAAGCTTGCGATATGATGTACGGTAATGTGGCCGATGTTTTATCACAGTTGGTTCGTACAGCGCTTATAGCTCCAGAGGGATATACATTCTCAGTAGCAGACTTTTCAGCAATTGAGGCTCGAGTAGTTTCATGGCTTGCTAATGAAAAATGGCGAATGGACGTATTCCACGGCGATGGTAAGATTTATGAGGCTACTGGTTCTAAGATGTTCGGCGTACCAATCTCAGCTATTACTAAAGGTTCTGTTTTACGTGATAAGAGTAAAATATCTGAATTGGCATTAGGATATGGTGGTTCACTTGGTGCCCTTGAAAGAATGGGTGGCGAAAAGATGGGACTCACTGATTCAGAAATGATGGATATGGTTAAGAAGTGGAGAGCTGCAAATCCTAAGATTGTTGCTCTTTGGAACGAACTTGAGAAAGCAGCTCGTGAAGCAGTTAAGTATCAAAGACCAGTTAGATGTACTTGTCGCAATATTATTTTTGATTGTGATGGAGAATATCTTACAGCGAGATTGCCTTCTGGCAGACAGTTGTTCTATGTTCATCCTCACTTCAAGAATAAGACTATTGGTCGTTCTACTCGTCCAGTTCAGGTTCTTATGTATGAAGGACAGATTCAGACTACAGGCCAATGGGGCGAAATGGACACTTACGGTGGAAAGCTTTGCGAGAATGTGGTACAGGCCATAGCTCGAGATTTACTTGGATATTCTCTTATGCAAGTAGAGAAAGCTGGATTTAAAGTAGACTTCCATGTACACGATGAGATGATAGCAGAAATCCCTAAGGATGGAAATGAGAAAGACAGATATGACCTTATGGTACGCATCATGTCAACTCCTCCAGACTGGGCTTCAGATTTACCTCTTCGTGCTGATGGATATATAACTGATTATTATAAAAAAGATTGATATGCATACAGCAAGAGATAAAATCCATTGTGCAATCTGTGGTTCTATATCTAATAGAACCACAGACGTAGATGATACAGTTCTGTGTGAACACTGTTTTGATATGATGCTTAGAAATGGGCTTTTATTCGAGTATGAAGCAGATACTGACTGGCATTACGGCCCACCTGGAATTTTAAGTCTAAACAGACTTGAAGATAGGCAAGCAGCTATTAATGATGTACTTGAAATCGTCGAACTTTTAAAATAGAAAGATTATGACACAACAAGCGAAAGACGTAGTTTCTATATTAGAACAGGCTAAAGACTTAATGGTTATTAATCAGAAAATGTCTGTTCAATATATAAATGAAGTTATTTCTAGAATAGTAAATAACTATTACGTGATTATGTAAAAATATGCTTAAATTTAAATATGTTATTGATAGCAGAAACTTTTCAAGTATAGAAGAGTTTCAAGCATACTTAAATAGAAATGGAGCCAAAGGCTGTGAACTAGTTCAATGGCAGTTAGTTAATTTCGTAAATTGCCGCATCAAAATTCAGCCTACTAGTGATACACTATCAATACTTATAACTTGGAAAATAGAGGACCATGGTTCATGATGGCATAATAGATATAGCTACAGGCTTAAGTGCTTCTACAAAAAAGTGGAAGAACAAGAAAGTAAAGTGGAGCAAATTAATCGACAAACTTTCTAAGCCTGTAGTTACTAATGAGACCCACGCTCAATTCATGGCTGCAAATAAAGCTGACCAATCTAAAATCAAAGATGTTGGAGGCTTTGTTGGTGGCTATCTTGACAAGGGTATACGTAAGAAAGCATCTGTATCATATAGACAATTAATTTGTCTTGATGTAGATTTTTCTTATGCTAATTTTTGGTGGGATTTTACATTGCAATATGGCTGTGCAGCAGCTATATATTCAACACATAAATCTACACAGAGTAAACCTCGTCACAGACTGCTTATCCCTATTAATAGAGAGGTATCTGTTGACGAATATCAGGCTATATCTAGACGTATAGCTGGTAACTTAAATATAGAATTGTTCGACCAATCTACATTTGAGCCAGAAAGACTTATGTTTTGGCCAAGTGTATCATCTGATATAGAATATTATTTCAAATATCAAGATGGCGAATGGCTTGATGCTGATGCAGTTCTTGAAACATACGATGACTGGAGGAATACATCTGAATGGCCATCTAGTAGTAAAGTATCAGAAGGTTTATTATCAGATATTAAAAAGCAAGAAGACCCAGAAGAAAAGTCAGGCATAATTGGAACATTCTGTAGAACATACTCAATTCAAGATGCTATTAGTACATTTCTTAGTGACATATATGAGGAAGCAGGTGAAGACCGATATACATATAAATTAGGTTCTACGACTGGAGGTCTTATCGTTTATAATGATAAATTCGCTTTTTCACATCATGGAACAGACCCAGCGGGTGGAAGACTGTGCAATGCATTTGACTTGGTCAGAATACATAAATTCGGTCATCTTGACTCTGGACCTGATTCAAAGGTTTCTCAGCAGAAGATGGAAGAATTTGCTACGACTTGTACTGAGGTTAAAAAGAAAATAGCTGAAGAGAATTTAGAGCGTGCAAAATTAGATTTTGATGGGTTAGATGCTGCTAATGAGGAGAATGCTGACGATGATTCTTATGATGATTCATGGCTTTCACAGCTCAAAGCCAATAAAAAAGGTGAATATGACAGCGATTCTAACAATCTTAATCTTGTTTTGCAGAATGATAAATACCTTAGAGGTGCATTTAGACTGAATGAGTTTGACAGTAAAACATATATCATGAGGTCTATGCCTTGGCGTAAGGTAGATTCTCCAGAACCTGTAAAAAATGTAGATTATTCAGGTATTCGCAACTACATAGAATGTGTGTACAACATGGTATCTGTATCGAAAATCGATGATGCCGTGATGCTTGCAGCCCAAAAGAAATCATTTCATCCAGTAAGAGACTATCTGAAATCTCTTTCATGGGACGGAATAAATAGAGTTGATACACTTCTTATTGATTATTTTGGTGCTGAAGATACCGCATACACAAGAGCTACTATTCGTAAAGCCCTGTGCGCTGCAGTAGCTAGAATATTCAATCCTGGAATAAAATATGATATGGTTCTTGTGCTTGTTGGAGCTCAGGCTACATATAAATCTACGTTCATACGTAAACTTGGCAAGGATTGGTTCAGTGATTCGTTCAATACCTTTCAAGGTAAAGAAGCCTATGAGCAGTTACAAGGCGCATGGCTTATTGAAATGGCTGAATTATCAGGTTTAAAGAAAGCTGAGGTTGAGACTGTAAAGCAGTTCATAACTAAGACCGAAGATATGTTTAGGCCTGCTTATGGTAGAACTGTAGAGACTTATAAACGTCAATGCGTGTTCTTTGGAACAACTAATGATATGGAGTTTTTGCGTGATTCTACAGGTAATCGCCGATTCAATCCTATTGAAGTTCGTCCTAAATTTGCAACAAAGATAGTTGCCAAAGACTTAACTGATGATATTATAGACCAAATTTGGGCTGAAGCTGTTCAGATGTATCAGAATGGCGAAAAACTATATTTCTCAGAAGAGGAGAATGAACTTGCAAAGAAGAGCCAACAAAGTCACTCTGTAACTGACGACAGAACTGGAATAATCGAAGAATATCTCAACATGAAGTTTCCTTCTAGCTGGGGTAAGAAAGATTTATTTGAACGCCAGCAGTGGTTAAATGACCCACTAGCTGAAAAGGGAACAGAGTACAAAGAGTTTGTTTGCTCTTATGAGATATGGTGTGAATGCTTAGGTGAGGAACGTAAGAATTTTAATTCTTATAGCACTCGTGAGATAAACAACATAATGAAGACCCTTCCAGGTTGGGAATATGTTGGTTCTAAGAGAAAATCATTTGGCAAGATTTATGGTAAGCAAAAATACTATAAACGCATAAAGCCTGTTCAAGAAGACCCTGTAGCAAAAGCTATGAGAGAACTTGAAGAGCTTTTAGGTGATAAACCTACCGATGATGAGATTAAAGCAATGTTAGGAGATTTATATTAAGATTATGGATGAAAATGCTAAAAAAGACTTAGCGAGAAAGTTAAAAAGTGCATTCAGTGTTGCTGAAACTCGAGCTAAGCGAGTACAGGAAATAAGAAAAGCAAAAGCTGAAGCAGGTCCTGTGAAAGATGACCCAAATAAGCCAAATTATAAGAAGTACAAATTCAAAAATGACCTCAAAACGAAGACGCATCGTATAATAAGAGGCATGAAACTGCACTTTAAAAACGGTGAATGGGTATCATACAATCTTGGCAAAATTGACACAATTGTTGGAAGAACTGATGGAGCTTTAACTTTTAAGGCATTTAAAAAGCAGATATTTAGGTCTTTCAAGGATAGATTGTATACTCCTGATGCGGACAAGGACATTGAGTGGGATTATAAAGAAGAAGAAAAATGTTCTTCAATAGGAGGTTTTGGATTCCATGAAAGAAAGTGAAAAAGCAGTTGAGCGAAAGCTTGTCGAACTTTGTAAACTGAATGGTGGTATGTGCATAAAGCTGTTAAGTTTCCATATAAATGGATTGCCTGATAGAATGTGTTTATTTAAGCCTGCGAAAGTTATATTTGTAGAGCTTAAAACCACAAATCAAAAGCCGCGACCACTTCAGTTAGCAATGCATGACAGGCTTCGCAAACTCGGCTTTAGAGTTGAAGTAATTGATACTGTAGAGCAGGTTGTCAACTTAATAGAAGATATAATGGCATGTTAAAAGAAACAGATTTACACGGATATCAGAAAAAGGCAGTCGAGCATATAATTACTCATAAATACTGTGGTTTATTTCTGGAAATGGGACTAGGCAAAACAGTCTCAACCTTAACAGCAGTAGAGAAGTTAATGTACGACTATCTTGAAGTAAATTCAGTTTTGGTAATTGCTCCTAAACGAGTAGCTGAAACTGTTTGGGCAGAAGAGGCACAAAATTGGGAGCACTTACAACATCTTACATTTTCTAAGATTATTGGAACGGAAAAACAGAGGTTAGAAGCTTTTCATAAGAAAGCTGATATTCACATAATTTCTCGCGACAATATAGCATGGCTCTGCGGTATATGTGCTTCAAATTTGCCTTACGATATGCTCGTTATTGATGAGCTTAGTAGCTTTAAAAATCATCAGTCACAGAGATTTAAAGCATTAAGATTAGCCAGACCGTGGATAAAGCGGGTAGTCGGCTTAACTGGAACACCTGCTCCGAATGGTCTAATTGATTTGTGGCCGCAGATTTACTTAATGGATAGAGGTGAAAGACTTGGTAAAACTATTACTAAGTATAGAAGCACGTACTTTACTCCAGGTAGGTCTAACGGTTACGTAGTTTATAATTATAATTTACAAGAAGGCGCAGAACAAGCAATACGAAATAAAATAGGTGATATATGCATAAGTATGAAAGCTCAGGACTATCTTCAAATGCCTATGCTTACAAACAACTATGTTAAGCTCAAAATGCCTAAAGACATATTAGATGCGTATCATAAGTTTGAAAAAGATAGTATCATGAAGCTTATAAATTTGGACAACGAAGTTGAAATTACAGCTTTAAATGCCGCTGGTTTGTCTAATAAACTTCTTCAATTTGCAAATGGTGCAATATATGATGAAGATAAAAATGTATATCCAATTCACGATATTAAGCTGGAAGCACTAGAAGAGATAGTAGAAGAAGCGTGTGGAAAGCCTGTTCTTGTTGCGTGGACTTATCAATTTGACAGAGACCGAATTATGAAGTATCTTAGCAAATATAAGCCTAGAGAACTTAAAACTGCTAAAGATATACAAGACTGGAATGATGGCAAAGTTCAACTTATGCTAGCCCATCCTGCTTCAGCTGGCCACGGTCTTAACCTTCAAGCTGGAGGCAATATAATCGTTTGGTTCGGTTTAACCTGGTCACTCGAGTTGTATCAGCAGTTTAATGCCAGACTTTACCGTCAAGGTCAAAAGCAAGGTGTTATTATTCATCATCTGTATATGGCCCAAACTCACGATGAGGATGTTATATTAGCGCTGAAGAATAAAGACAGAGTGCAGATGAGCTTGATGAACAGCATTAAGGCTAAAATCGATAATTATATTAAAAATAATTAAAAATATATTTATGAATAATAAATAAGTTAATAAAATTTAAAATATTTTTTTAATTCAAATATTATTATTAATTTTGCAATATAAAAATAAAGATTATGAATATTTTGGAAAGAGCAGACAAAATTGTCAACCATCGCTCAGAAGAAAAAGAGCGCATGTATGGACCATTCTCAGAAAGTATGGAAAGAGCTGCAGCTATATATAATGCAGCTTCTCCAAAAAATGAACAGATTTCAGTTGAGGGCATGTATAGAGCTATGATTGCTCTTAAGCTTTCAAGAGAAGCCTATTCACACAGAGAGGATAATCTCCTTGATGCCGCTGCTTACATAGGTGCTCTTAATAACTATGTTGAGACAAAAACAGATAAAGATATAAATAACTATTAAAATTAAATGTTATGGTAGAAGAAACTATTCAGCCAGTAAAACGTGGTAGAGGTCGTCCACGTAAAAATTCAGCCAATCCATTAGCTGATAATCATGAGTATTTTAAGCATTTGCCTGACAGAAATCTCAGTGTAAGCGAAGAGAATTTGCAAGCATTCTTTGAGACTATGTATGAGCGACAAATGATTTGGAAGCGCAGATTCATTGACAAAATTCAGGCTCCATGGACAGATGATCCTATTTTCCAGGAAAATAAATTCCCTAATCTGTATCGTGAGCTTGACCGCAGTTCTTGGTGGCTTATCTCTAACATCATTATGGATGATAGCTTGTCACTTAAGAATAAAGTTTGGAAGTGTATCGTTTACAGATTGTTTAATTCTCCGGACTTTTTCGAGTTCTTGGCTTCTATTACAGATTGGAAAGGTGGAATTCCTGACTATGAAAAGTTTAAGGAACAGCAGCCTAAGTTCATAACAATCGCCAAGACACTCCAGAATATGGGCGCTAAGCCATTTACAGATGCTTACACCATCAGTTCATCTTTTGCTGCTAAGACTGGTAAAAATAGAGCAGAAGCTTATGCTGATACTGCATTATCCGAATTGTGGGGTGCTATCGATATTATCATCGACTCAGTTCTTATGGCAGAGTCCACAAGAGATATTATCGATGTTTTGTCAGCTATTCCTGGAGTTCAGAAGTTTATTGCTAATGAGCTGATGCAGGATATGATTTACATCAATAGATTCTCTAAAGAGAACTTTATACCATTTGATGTAAATGAACTGACGAACATTGGTCCTGGTTCACTTCTTGGCTTGCGCATCTTGTTCCCTAACAGAGTTATTAACTCTCAGCGTGTAGCAGGTATGAAGGAACTTCTTGCTATGGCTGAAGAGAAACTCAACGAAGTTGCCGAAGCTCATGGAGAACCGATGGTATACGCTAAGTTTAATGCTGAAACTGGAGGCTATGAACCATCTAGCGAATTTAACCTTACAATTAATAATATTGAAGGTTGGTTGTGTGAATATTCCAAGTATTGGAAATTATCAATTGAAGTAGGCAAAAAGCAACGTAAGTTTAACCCGGTTTCAGAAGCTGATACATACGATGGTACCAATGGTGCTAAGTCGGAAACAGAAATAGAAAAAGAAGCAGAAGATTTAATGTAATTATGGCAAAGAATTATAATACAACAGATTTATCTCCAGACCAAGCTATGGAGCGTCACATTTATCATAGAGACCAGTTCGCTCATTATTTGAGATGGACACACATCTTGAAAGATGCTAAAATTGGTGACGATGTAGTAGATTTTGGATGCGGCCAAGCTAATTTGCTTGAAGTGTTTTACAGAAATAAGTTTAAGTGTAACAGTTATGTTGGCATCGATATTCGACACAAAACTATTGCAGATGATGCAGCTAAGTTTGCATCAGTTCCTTGGGCTAGCTTCTATGAGGCTGACCTTGTTAAAAATTATCTTGATTACAGTCAATTTAATGGCAATAAGGTATGTGCTTTTGAGGTTCTCGAGCACGTTGGCAAACAGAATGCCGATATTTTTCTGGAGAACTTTAAAGCATGCGGACGGGATGATGCAACTTATTATCTTTCTACTCCAAATTACGACCCTCGTGTTGGTGCTGCAGGTAATCATACTTATGATTCTGGTGACGGAAGAGGTGTAGATGTTCAAGAGTTTGACCACTATGAACTTGAGGCCATTCTCAAAAAGCACTTTGATATTGTAGATAAGTTTGGAACATTCGCTTCACAGAAAGATTATAAGCCTCTCATGAATGATTGGCAGAAGCAAATGTTTAAAGAATTGAGTCGCTATTATGACTCAAATCTTATGGCAAATATCATGGCTCCAATGTTCCCAGATGCTGCTCGTAATACGCTGTGGATTTTGAAGCGTAAACCTGGCGATATTAAAGTTCCAAAGAATTCAAAGCCAGCTTCTATAGACCCAAATCCTGGTAATATAGACGATTTACTCTAAAAAGAATAACAGTAGTTAAAGCTTGTTAACTTTAACTACTGTTAACATAAAAAATTTCATTATATGAAAAATTTTATGTAATTTTGCATATATAAATAATTTAGTTATTCACATATTAAAATTTTACAATTATGAATTCAATAATGCAGATTGCAAAAGTAAGAAAGGTTAAAACTCCAGAGCGTGGTACATCTAAGTCAGCTGGTATTGATTTCTTCGTGCCAGAAGATTTTTCAGGTCAGATGCTTCAGCCACATGAGGATGTGCTTATCCCATCTGGTATTTCAGCTCTTATTCCAGACGGATATATGCTTATGGCCGCTAATAAGTCGGGTACTTGTCCATCAAAAGAAGCTAAGCTCGATTGTGAAACTGAGATGAAGATTACAGGCCAAGATACAACTATTTCAAGTTGTGTTATTATTGGTGCGTCTATCATCGATGAGGACTATCCTGGTGAGATTCACATTCATCTCATTAATGTTGGTAAAGAGCCAGTATGGATTGAGCGAGGTCAAAAGATTGCTCAGTTTATTTTGGTTCCTGTATCTTATGCAGACATTTGCGAAGCTTCTCCTGAAGTTGTTAAGGCTGCTGTTCTCGCTAAAAAGAGTGAACGAAAAGGAGGTTTTAACTCTACTTCAGAAGAGTAATAAATTGACCCGATAACATCCTCTATAGTCCCAGAGTTAACGAAATATATTTATAATATAAATTATTATATTATATGTTTCAATTGCTCTGGGATAAAAAGAGGAGTTCTATCTATTAAAAATATCAGATTATGAAGAAAGTACCGGAAGTAGTAAAAGAACCTATATTCTTAAAATTCGTAGAGCATTACGCTAAAAAATTCAAAGAAAGTAACGGCTTTGGCATGTGGCTACACGAATATAAGGATATGGAAAAGAAAGGCTTATTTGCTCCAAAAATTCTGAGAACTTTCTATATTCAGATATGTACAGATAAGTTTGATTTAGGCTTTATTAGAGACGATGCAATTTGGTATATATGTTCACAAGCTGTTGACGCAGCTAATACCTATATAGACGAAAGAGTTAATTCTATGTATAAGATTGTTCTTATAACTGGAGAGCAAGCTGAAGATGAAGATGGAGACCCATACACAGAATTAACTTATGAAGAAGCTAAAGAAATATGCCAAGCGTTAAACGAGGAAGCCGAAGAAGAACTTTTTAAAATGCAAAAGATATGAGCAAAGCTATAGATTTACGAAAATATACAAAACTAGTGCCAACTCCGGCAGCAGAAATTACCAAAGAGCAATTTTTTGCATACGAAAGAACTAGAATGGAAGGTAAAGTGAATATGCTTGATTTGGATGCAGTTTGTCCATTAACAGGCTTAAAACCTGAAGACATTAAAGCTATTCAGCAAAACTTCCAAGTGTTAAATCAAAAATTTAATAAATCATGGAGGTAAATTTTGAAATTTCTTATCCATATATTACCCAATCTGACAATAATTGGGTATATGAAAATGCAAATCAAGCATTTAATATTTTGGCTAATCGCATAGCTGGATGTGGTGAAATGCCTGGCAATAATACTATTAGATTGCAAAATGTTGGTTTTTATATGGCATATCCAGAGCAAAATCATATTACTGAAGAGTGGCGTCAATGGAACGCTAAATATGCAGAAAGAGAATGGAATTGGTATTTATCTCATTCGAGAGATGTATCAGAGCTTCAAAAGCACGCTCCAGTTTGGAAACGTATGCACGGAGGCGATTGTCAAGTCAATTCTAATTATGGTTGGCTGTGGAACCGTAATAAACAACTGCAGAAAGTAATTGATAAACTTGAGAACAATCCAGATACTCGCCAAGCATGGCTCACTCTATATGATGGTAAGGAAATGGACGATTATGACTATGACACTCCGTGTACACTGAATATTGGTTTTAAGATACGTGAATATCCAACTCATAAAATTCTCAATATGACGGTTCTTATGAGAAGTAACGATTTGATATTCGGTTTTTGCAATGACCAATATTGTTTTTCTCAGTTGCAAAAGCATGTTGCTTCTAAAATTGGTGCAGAAGTTGGAGAATATTATCATTTCGCTCAGGACTTGCATATATACTTGCCAAGTACAAATGTATATCCGAAGCACATTAACGATTATTTAAAGAACACTTTGAAATTATGAAAATACCAATTAAGTTTAAAGGCTGGATGCTGTTTTTAGTATGGTTCATCATTGGAGTTATTTATTTTCCAATATACCTAGCCGCGTGGATTCTACATGTAGTTGCCAGACTATTACTTGCTATAGCATACTTATTTATGCTCCAGCCACACGTAGCAAGAAATGTTTTTAGTTCAGTATTTGTAACTAATTTAAAAATTATGTAGTATGGACAGTAAAGATTTAAATGCACTTATTGACCAAGCTCTATGTGATATGCATAACACAGAGGCTCCTTCAAGTGAAGAAGCCTCAGTGATGGAATATTCAGAAGAAGATTTTGCTAAAATGCTAGCAGATATTCAGTCTGAAGATGAAGACTTGGCAAAAGCTGAAATAGATGCAGCTGCAAATCCAGATGACGGTGAGAATTCTGATTTTTCTATCGCTTCTATGGACGGCGATAAGTTTTATAACAAATCAACTCTAAAATATGAAGATGGCAAAGTTAAGCGCGAAGTATCTGACGATGTTATCTTTTCTATAGGCGGTGAAAACTGCGTGGAATTTGCCAACAGTCCTAAACACGACAAGGAATTGGTCCCAGAACTCAATGACGTTGAGCGCCGATTAGTAATTAGTCGCCGCATTAAAGATGGTATGGCAAAGCGCCACGCTAAAAAAGAACTTGAAAAAGTTGAAATTAATAGAATGGCGTTCGACCAGAAACTTCTCCCTTTATCAGAAGAGTTAACAAGATGGGATAAAACAGCTCTTGTAGAAGAACTTACCAGCAATTTGCGTCAGCTTATTAAGCGCTACGACAAATACATCAATGCTAGAATTGCTAGACTTTTATCTCCGGCCATTCCAAAAGCTATTAAATTAGCAAAGATTAAGTGGCCGTGGGTATTTGTTGCAAATCCTGGATTTCTATACAAGACACATCCAGAAGTAGGTGAGGTTCTTACATATTGGGTTACACCAAATGTGCCATATTATTTCAAACAAGGTACAGAACAACAGATTCTTGAAGAGCGTGATTCCGAGCTCAGTGTGTATTTTCTAGAATGCGTGGATAGAGCTATCCATAGATGGTATGAGGCTAGACGCCGATTGGCTGATAGAGAAGTAATTTACGCTTCTAGGCTTGTTGGCGCTAACAATATCAGAACTTACGGCGACTTGTTAAGATACAATCCATTTTGGTTCAAGAAACTTTATGACCGAGTTAAAAAAGACAATCCTTATGGGAAAGCAAAAGCACAGTCTTAAAATCGGCAATAGAGTTATCAAGAACTTAACGCTTGATGATATTATTGATATAAAGTTGTATCTAATTAGACACAAATTAGAACGCAAAGAAATATCATGACTACAACAGAACATGACAGATCAAGAATGCGAGCTTATTATAGAGCTAATAGAGAAAAGATATTAGCCTATAATAGAGCTTACAGAAAGGCTCATCCAGAAAAATACGCATATAAAGCTCCAACTTCTATAGAAGAAAAGCTGAAACGCTCCGAGTATGATAGAAAATATTATGCTAAAAACAGAGAAAAAATATTAGCGTATCAAAGAGCCTGGATTGCGGCTAGACCTGGATATTATAAACGATATAGAAATAAAACAGCATGATAGCAGGAATTATTATATTTGCAGCAGTATTTGGTATATTTATACCATGGTGCTTAATGGTAGGTGGAGGACGAAGAGATGAAGACTGAAATAATTCAACTTACTGGTGATTCTTTCTATTATTTGAGAGATGGCGAAGAGCCTATTGACCCAGATAATCTTGAAGAAGCAGAAGAGTTTAAAACTCTGTTTGGCAATTTCAGATTTATATCTGAACCAGAACCTATTGTAGGCACCGATATGGTAGAAGCTAAAATATCTATAGCAGAACGAAAGAAAATAGCAGGTCAATTCATATTTGAGTTTATCATTCTTCCCAATAAAAAGGCTCATGTGAGAGTTTTTGATTTAAAAACCAATTACGAGGAAAGAAATCAAATTCAAGACTTAGAGCCAATTGGTGATGCATATTGGGTTGAGTATAGGTACCACAGTACGTCTCGTTGTAGAGATTTACTTCCAGTTTGTAAGATACGCGAATATGAAAAATGGTTTGGCAAAAATTAATTTCCTATCTGGTGTTCTCTTGGAGCCATTTCCGAGAAAATGCCAGATAGGATTTTTTGTAAATTTTTGTAGATTTACACACTGGTTCTGGAAATCGGTGAGATTTTAATCGCTATAAACCTATAACATACCGGTTCTAGGAACTGGCTTTTAACTAATACTGCTGCGGTGCCGGGACTTATATAATGCACTAAGCTGTTACAGTGCCGCATTGTTACCCTATACGCGGGCGCCCGCGCGTACATATTATATATTATATATAATATGTGTTAACGGTAGTTAAAGATAAAGCTGTTAACTCTTCTTAACATAAAAAATTTTTTTATTTGAAAAATTATTAGTACTTTTGCACTCAGATAAAACATAATAAGTTTAACAATTAAAATTACAGTAAAATTATGAACACAGAAATTATTTTGAAAGTTGACAAGCTCGAGAATTTAGTAGCATGGATTGCTCGCAATTTTGTACGTGGAAATATTCCAACAAACGTAAGAGCTCTTTACATGTTTGCCAACAGGCCAGGTACTTCAATGGAGGAAGATGGTGTTGATAGATGCAGCAAGTTTGATGACGAAGACGAAGCTGAAAAATATTTTGAGGCTTTGAGCCAATCCAAGTTCATTATTGGTTCTGAGCTGGTTGACCAAGATGTTGTTAGAGACGATACTACAACTGAAGTTATTCACGTTGCAGAAACTTGGAAAATTACAGTTACTCCAAGCATGAATAATACCGAAGATGCTTTCGTAGCTTATTGCCCAAGACCATACAATCCAGAGTAATAACACAAATGTTTAACAATTAAAATATTAAGATTATGAGAAAGCCAAAGTTCGTTCCGGTTGATTGGAACCTGAAGAAAATCGCGACTTATTTACAAATGAGTTTGATAATTGCTAGTAGCACTCAGTTCTCTCCAAGAGTATTTAAATACTGGGAGAGATACTGTAAAGCAGAATGGGATGCACGTTACACAGTTCAGTGCCTCGCAGCTAGTAATACAACAGCTATTATTAAATATGCTGGTTCAGAGATATATGTTACCATCGATTTAATCTCAGATGGTGGCAAGGTAAGAATATCAACTAAAGCAGAATTATCATGAGCAACAAGTTTAATTTTCACAAAGTTGAATTGCTAGAGCACTTCAACGATTGTAGCAAATGCGTTGAGTTTGATACGTGCATTTTGGCAAAGAAAGGCTATGTGTGTAACGGTTTTGAATTGAGATAATATGGGAAGAGGTTGGAAACTATTTGAAGCTCTTAAAGATGTTGTAAGTCCTGAGGATATTCTTGAGGAAATGGCCAGAAATATGAGCGACCAAGAGTTGCTTGATGCCGTTAAAGAAGTAGCAAAGAACTTTGATGTAGAACTGGAAGCATAAAATTTCAGTGATTAAATAGCAAAAAGAGGTGTTAATGATTTTTAACATTTTCATTAACACTTCTTAACATAAAAAGTTTTCATATTTCAAAAATTATGAGTACTTTTGCAAATGTAATTAGAACATATAAGTTTAACAATTAAATACACAAAATTATGGCAACAATGAAATTCGCCCAGATGGCAACAAAGAAGTTACAGAAGTTAGTTAACGACCCAGCAACCTCTGATGAGGACAAGGTAGCAATTCAGGCTATTCTTGATAAGCGACAGGCAGCTGCTCAGGCTCCAGCAGATAATGGAGCAGCACTTTCTCCAGAGGAGCAGGCAGCTATCGATGCAGCTGAGAAGGAAGCCGCTAAGCAGAATTCTGAAGCTGGTGAGAATAAGGAAGCAAAGCCTAAGGCTAAGCGTAAGGCTAAGCGTGAGGCAAAGCCAAAGCAGAGCATGGAGGAGCTTGACGCTGAGGTTGCAAAGGCAAATGAGGAAGCTCTCAGTCATCGTTGTGAGACACTAATGCCTGGTACCGCTATTAAGGTTAGTGGTTACGTCAAGGGAGTTCTTAAGGAGAAGCGAGCTATGCGCTGCTACCTTCTCATCCAGTCCGATGTTACAGATGAGAACCCTGCAGGTCGCCAGTTCTACAAGGTGTTCAAGGAGGTTACAATCTTGCCAGAGACTGTAGAGCTTCACAAGGCTAAGAAGACAAGTGCTCGTCGTAAGGCTCAGGTCAGCATTGAAGACTGGATGGTACAGGCTGATGAGATTGTAGAGGCTGCTGGTTCTTATGTAGGTCGCCAGATTGACCTTGGCGATGATGCTAAGACAGATTCTCGAATCGAGACCATTATCAAGGACAAGCGCTCTTGCACAGTGTTCTTCCGCATTGGCTTCAAGGACGAGAATGGCGCTCACAAGTTCACACACAAGGCAATCCATTCAACCAAGGATGAGGCTGAAGGTGGTAAGGTAGTTATTACAGAGCCAGAGGGCTTGCTCCCATTGGATGATGCTGATGAGACTTACAAGGAGTTCCAGACCAAGTGGCAGACACGCGCTGAGCGTCAGCCAAGAGCTGCTCTCACTCCTGAAGAGAAGGTTATCCGTGCAGAAGAGGCTCTTAACAAGGCAAAGAAAGCCTTGGAGAAGGCTAAGGAGACACTTCAGAACAAGCAGCTCGAGTATGACAACGCTAAGGCAGCTCTCGATGCTAAACATGATGAGCAGGAAGCCAATGCAGAAGCTGAGGTTAAAGAGGCAGTAGACGCTGCAGCTGCTGAAGCAGAGTCAGGTGACCTTATGTAAAACAATTAGTTGATTGTTTTCTTCTCATAAATGTTTTTAAGTATATTGTTTGAAATTGAACTCCTAGGAAGCGACTAAGGGACTGTGGTCCTAGGAGTTTTTTAAATGCCAAGTAAAACAAATATCTGCTGTTCTGTTTAAAGGATTTATGCAGGGTTCGATTCCCCGCCTTGGCGCTATTGGTTCTAACTATGGTAAGAACCCATAATTTTAATAGAATTTTAATTGTTTTTAGGCGGATAGGTAATCGTTGTGAAACGGTTACCTATTATTTTTTACAGTAACATATAGAAACGGCTCACTGGTGGCAAATTTTAAAATTTTCAGATATTTATATATAAATAATATATTAAATTATATAGAATATTTGATCCACATCGCATTATTTTTATTAATTAATATAATTATAAGGCTTAATATAAAATAATGAATTCTAGGTACCAAGAAATGGTTTTAGCTAGAAAGCTGACATCTGGATATAGAAACCGGCAAGTTAGGCCTACAAACTTTAACATTTCATTTAACTACCGTTAACATAAAAAATTTTTTTATTTGAAAAATTATTAGTACTTTTGCACTCAGATAAAACATAATAAGTTTAACAATTAAAATTGCAAAATTATGAAAGCAACTGATTTGGTTAAGAGCTTGTCTCTTTCTAGTATTACATCTGAGGATTTCAAGGTCATTACCTTATATAAGGGCCAGAACCCAGATGTATTTTTGGTAGATAACTTTGGCGATGGAAATACGCGTTCAAGTAGCATTAAGCCATTAACAATTTTTGAATCTCAAGATTATTTGGCTATTTATAATAATGTGCCTCTTACAACACCTGATGGCAAGTCTATATTTATGCCTGATTATACTTATGAGCTTGCCGGCGGCAATATTGTTTCACTTTATAGCTTTAATTGATTATGAGTACAGTAAAAGTAAAAGCTCTTGTTAAGAACATGAAAAGAGAGCGCCCGGACTTAGCAGAGCATTTCAGTGAGCATGCACTCACTGAAATTGCCAAAAATAAAATTGCTGAATACCCACGTTTTTCTGACAATATTGGTTTTCTTACAGATAGATGTATTGCTTCAATGGAGAACCAACTCAATACTACACACGAGGACCAAAATGAATTTTTGCAGAATTGCCTTGAGTGTGATTGCGAATATCCTCTCGAGGTAATAGCTGAAATGACTCCTCGCCAGAAAATCAACAATTATTTGATTCGGAACGGCATTGAAGGTTTTACAGATGATATTCTGGATGCCATTTCCGCGGCTTATGGTATTATTCTAGAACCAGATTTAAATAGATAAGATATGGCAATAGTAGGTAAAGCGTTTAGAAAGTGTTTACCAGAGGATAAAAATTCTTGCGTAAACTGTGATAACTATCTTACCTGTCCATTGGCAGTTGACGGTTCTAAAGGTAGTTGGGTGTGTGATAGTTGGTGGAGAATGGTATGATAAAACCTCAATTCCTATCTGGTGTTCTCTCGCTGGCCATTTCCAAGATTTGGCCGGCGGGAATTTTTATGAACTTTTACAGAATTTCAGCACACCGGGAGTACGATTCGGGTACGTTCCTGTTAATAATGATGAACTACTGCAATATCGCTACGTGGTCATTACAGCTTCTCAGCCATACTGTTACAGTGCCGGGAATTATATTTGCCGCGTACTCACTGGACCTAATAGCCTATATATAATATATAATAAGGTACGTGCGCGTAATAAAAATATTCGAAATAATAAAATATTTAAAAGTTAAATATTTTAATAATTATATTTTATAATAAAATCGGGAAATAATATATTAATTTATTATTATTTTTAATCATATAATAATAGATTTATTTATTTAAAAATAAAATATTAATAAAAGTCAAGAAATTTTTTTATTTAAAATATTATTATTATCTTTGCACCAGATAAAAGAAATAATAAGAACAATTAAAATATTAAGATTATGGTGCAATTACGGAAATTAAACAAGAATCAGATGGTTAAGTTGCTGGACGCAATTAACCGCGAAGGAGTTGATGATCAATTCTGGGCTGTAAGCAGCTATGAAAATAGTTGGAATGCAGCTGAGGTTTACACGGATTGGATGCGATACAAGTTCAGATGTTCTGACGAGTATGAAGCCTATATGCTTATGGTTGGAGATGTGGAAGGAAACAACGTCTGTAACGCAATCGATGCGGCGTGGACTTGGTTCCACACAGGCTTTGTGAATAACTTCATCAGTAAAGACCCAGAAACTAATTTACTTCACTTAAACTGGTAATAATATGGTTTGTTTTATTTTAATATCAGTAGGTCTGGTGATTTTCACCGGACTTACTCCAGAGGAATGGAAACGGTGGTGGCACAAGAACTATACTTGGGATGACACAGAACTGTAATTTGGTAATTTAATATCTCAATTCCTATCTGGTGTTCTCTCGGACCCATTTCCGCAGAACCACTGGGTAGGAATTTTAGTGAATCTTTGCAGTTTTACAGTACTGCGCCAGAATCGGACAAGAACAATTCAAGTTCAGTTACAGTTTTATGGCGGCTTTGGAACTGAACTGTTGCAGTGCCGGGATTTAGGATAGGTGATAAACTGAAAAACGGTACGGTAACAGCAATAAGCCATAAAATGGCTCGGGTAACAGCAATAAGCCATAAAATGGCTCGGGTTAAAAGCCGTAGAAATCCAGTGTTCTCTCGGGGCCATTTCCGCAGAACCACTGGCTGGGAATTCGCTTAAAGCCTTGTAGAATTGCGGCTTTATACCAGATAAAAAACTTTTATAAACCCGGGATAGTTTATATAATTATATATTTTAAGACTAAATAAAGTCAAAAAATTTTTTTATTTAAAATATTTGACCCGAAGTCCATATCTGACCCATATGGACTTTAAATTATAA
>OLWD01000092.1_pt1 | contig 54413 bp, 39 predicted proteins | sample 1673971 | NCBI WGS metagenome assembly OLWD01 (sample SAMEA103958136, study PRJEB25191) | human gut metagenome | reverse complement strand
TCAGAACGTCGTGAGACAGTTCGGTCCCTATCTGTCGTGGGCGCAGGATATTTGATGGGAGCTGTTCCTAGTACGAGAGGACCGGAGCGGACGTACCTCTGGCGCACCAGTTGTTCTGCCAAGGGCATAGCTGGGCAACTATGTACGGATCGGATAAACGCTGAAAGCATCTAAGCGTGAAGCCGACCCAAAGATAAGATATCCCATTGTTTCAAACAAGTAAGACCCCTTGAAGACTACAAGGTTGATAGGCACGATGTGTAAGTGGAGTGATCCATTCAGCAAGCGTGTACTAATAGGTCGAGGGCTTGACCACAATTCGCTTGAGACTTTTAAGTCAACGAAAAAATGTTAGCAGTGATTATTCAGTTTTGAAGGCACGTCCTTCTAAGAAACGCTGGACAGATACACAGAAATGTGTTATACTGATTCAGTCAAATCGGTCGGTGTCGATGACGGTAAGGTTCCACCTGTTCCCATTCCGAACACAGAAGTTAAGCTTACTTGTGCCGAAGATAGTTAGCTGGAAACGGCTTGTGAAAATAGGTAGTCGCCGACTTTTGATTATCAGAATGAAGAAACCGCATTCTGATAATATGCACCTCTAGCTCAGTTGGTAGAGCAACTGACTCTTAATCAGTGGGCCCAGGGTTCGAGTCCCTGGAGGTGCACCAGATATTGAACGTCAAATCGTAAGATTTGGCGTTCTTTTTTGTTATGTAACCCCGAAAAATCGGGGCTTGCACGGTCAATGCACGGTTTCTGCACGGTTGGTGTTTTCGTGGGAATCCTCTGCATGGGCTGGAATTGCTTTGAAATGCGTGGTAAATTTTGCATCAGGTCAGCAGAGCCAGACGGAGCTGCGCCTTTACTTCGGGGTCTGCGTTCTTCAAAAGTTCCAGCAGAGCAGTCATGGAGATAGTCGGTTCTCCTGCGGCGGGTACAGCCTGCGGGCTGGGGCTTTCCTGTTTAGCATAGAACCCTTCCTCAAATTTCCTGCCCAGCTCTACACGGGAGGACTGCTGGATATGGGCGTAGGTGTTCACCAGCATATCTGCCGTGGCGTGTCCTGTGGTGCCCTGAACGGCTTTCACATCGCCGCCGGAGATCATCAGCTGATAGGTTGCACTAGAGTGCCGCAGACCGTGGAACACGATACGCGGGAACTCCGGGTGTGCATCCTGCCATTTCAGGAACTTTTTGCGGATGAGTGCCGGCTCCACCGCCAGACCGTTGGGCAGACGGAACAGCATTCCGCTGTCGTGGTAGCGTGTCGGATCTTTCATCTCGTCTGATGCCAGCTGACTTAGCCACTTCTTCAATTCCTCTTTCAGTGCGGAGGTCATGAAGATGGTGCGGCAGGAGGATGCCGTTTTGGTGCTTTTCAGGATAAGGGAAGTGGTACTGCGTTCCAGCTTGTCCGGGAATACCTTGATGATGCAACCATCGTCCACCTGATTCAAGGCTTCTTTTCGCACCCGCTGCATGGACTTGTTGATGCGAAACGTTCCGATGCCATCTGCGGCATCAAAATCGAGATCTTCCGGGGTCAGACCTACAATCTCGCCCTCTCGCAGTGCGCCCACCAGTGTGAGGTGGACTGCCAGATGCAGGATGGGGTCCTCCATGCTGTCCAGAGCCGCCCGCATCTCCTCTACCGTCCAGATGGTACGCTCCTGCGTGGACTTCTTGGGGCTGTCCACGGGAACAGGGCTTTTGACAAGGATGCCCCACTCTACGGCATACTGGAAGGCAGTGCCCAGCAGCCGGTGCACCTCATGGATCGTTGTGCCGGAAAGGAAACGCTGCTTCTGCTTTTCGGTCAGTTCCTGCTTCTTGCCCTCAATATACGAACCGCAGGGTGTTTTGCTCAGGGTCGTGTAGAGGTTTTCCATGTGGTAGGGCTTGAGTTTTTGCATCTCCATGCTGCCGATATAGGGGATAATCAGGTTCTGGATGGTGGAAAGGTTGGATTCGTAGGTTTTGGGTGCCCACTTGTGCTTGCTGCACTGCTTGGGCAGCCAATCCATGAGGAACTCTGCCACCGTCACCGAGGACGGAATCAGGAAAGTGCCAGCGGCCAGTTCATGCTCGATTTGCTTTTTTCGGTTCGTTGCCTCCTCTTTTGTGGGAAAGCTCTCCCATTTGTCGCAGCTCTTGCCGTGCTCATCTTCGTAGGTGTAGCGGACGCTGTAAGAGTTGCCGCGCTTCGTAATATATGCCATACTGTTTGCCTCCTTATCAAGCTGCCCGGTAGAGCCACGCATCGAAGCTGTCCTTCGGCACACGGATGCTTCCGCCTACTCGCAGGACACGGAATTCGGTAGTGCTGTTGCACAGATTGTAAGCAGAGCGCAGGCTGATGGCCAGCATTCGTGCGATCTCTTCCACCGTATACACCAGTTTCGTGGTTGCCGGGCTGTCAGTCGGAGACTTGACGGCATTGGTTTGAGTGACCACTTCCATTGTAGAGGGATTCGAGTCCTTTTGCAAGAACTTTTTCGTATAATCGGAAGATTGCACAGTTTCGGTCATGTCAGGCCGATTCAAATTCATAGGCAGACCTCCAAATCCTTGTAGCCGGGTGACTATTGCACCCGGCAATTTTGGCTTTCCGATGTTATCGGTTTATCCGATCAAAAGTTTCACGCGTTCCAGCTTTTCCTGCGCTGTTTCTTGGCGGAAACTCATGCCGATGCAGGAAATCGGAACGCACATTTCCAGCAGGCGGTCATAGATGCGGGCATGGGCGGTATCCTGTGGGTGGCGTATCTCGTCCAGTGTCAGGTTGGTGGTGACGATCAGAGGCTTCTGGCTGCGGTATCGGCTGTCTACGATGTTGTAGATTTGCTCCAGTGCATATTCTGTACCACGTTCCATGCCGAAATCGTCAATGATAAGCAGGGGATAGCGGCAGAGCTTGTCCACAATATCATTCCGCCCGGAAAAGCTGCCGTTCAGCTCGTTCAGGATTCGGGCGATGTTTGTCATCCGCACAGGCACTTCCTGCTCCATCAGAGCGTTCGCAATGCACCCGGCAAGGAAACTCTTGCCGGTGCCTACGCCGCCCCAGAGGAGCAGTCCTAGGTTCTCTGAACGCATGGTCTGCCATTGTTCCACATAGTGATGTGCATGGTGCATCTGCGGGCTGCGGCCATTGTCGTTTTCAAAGGTCCAGTCTAGCATTGCTGGGTCTAAAAATCCTTCTGCTTTCAGTCGCCGCACAAGGTCGAGGTGTTTTTGCTGGTTGATAAGGGCTTCCTGCTTTTCTCTTTCCATGCGCTGACAGCAGCATTCGACTGGGTGCTTATTCTTGCCCATCAGGACAATGCCCTTTGCAAAAAATGCTTCTTTAGGGGTGTAACATTTTCCGCAGTAAAGCAGACCGTCCTCGCCATAATAATCTTCGATATTTTCGGGAATACTAGATAGGGGCTGTTCCAAAATTTTTTCGATCGTCTTTATAGGCTTTCTCCTTTCTTGAATGTGTAGTCCGGAATACCCGGTGTTTGCTTCTGTTCTAACTTTTGCCGTTTCGCCCAGATGCGCAGGGTAGCGGCATGATCAGAGTACTTTTTGCCGGTAGACTGGATATAAGCCGAAAGCTGTTCGACCAGGCTGTCCAGCCCGGAAAAGTCAGTCTGGAGCTGCTTGTACTCTTTTTCTGTCAGAAAGACATTGCGATATTCTCCGAAGGTTAAAGGGGCATCTGTTGTTTTTATCAGGTGGTTATCTTTCAGGTTGCTCTTATTACGTTGGTTAGGTGTGCATTTTTGCGCAATCATACTGCTCGTTTCTGCACAGTCATCCTCGGCATTTTTGCATACTGCGATGGTGCAATTTTGCGTAGTATGCGGAACCTTGAGCAGAATACGGCTGGGCTTGGAAAATCCACTGCGGATACGTTCCACGAGTTGTGCATTTTCTAGTTCAGTAAAAGAGCGTGTTATGCTGGAAATGCTGCATCCCAAATCTTTTGCAAGACTGGAAAGCGGATAGAGTACATAAATGCGACCCTGTGCATCGATCCAGTTGTTCTTTTGAGAAAGCGTTGCCCGGTCCAGCAGCAGGGTGTAGAGCAGCTTTGCTGTGTGGCTCAGGTCTGTATCCAGCAGAAAGCGGGCATAGGGTAGATATCGCGGTAAGGGCGTAGTGACAGTCAGGTAGTCGGAAATAGAATTCACCTCCAGCGTTTTATATCAAAAAATGGCGCAAAGGTTTGCACTCCTGCTCCGGGCAAGCTGACAGACAAAGATTTGTGAATTTCTGCCCGCAGCTCGCTCGGTTTTTTCAGTGGGCCATTTTGACCCACTGATTCCGTTACGGGTAAAAACAAGTGTCGGGTGGCGGCACCTGATTTTCAATGACCTTGATGCGTTACAGATGGAATCAGTTGGTCATTTTGGCCAACTGATTTTTACGGAGTGGGAGTGACGTGTTACAGATAAAACCGGAGTTATCAAAATGGGAACTCCGGTGGCTCTGCCACGGATGCAATCAAGTTATCATTTTGATAACTTGATTTTGATACGGCTACAATCAAGTTCCCGAAGTGGGAACTTGATTCGGCAGGAGTTGCAAATCAAGTTACGGAAAGCGTAACCTGATTTCAGATGACAGCCCAAATCCCCACTTTGGGGATTTGGGAGTGAGCAATTTAAGCATTACGGTTTTTTGGCACTTCCCAGAATGGGAAGTGCCACTTTACTGAACAAAAGCAAGCGTAGATAAGGAACTTGACAAACTTTATCAAGCTCCTCAAAGAGAAGCGTGAGCCGTTACTTTACGCTTGCGGTAGTCTTTCTGCCGACAGGCGTTGCTGCAATATCTGGCATCCGCCCGAATCGGCAAGAACTGCTCACCACAGCAAGGGCAGGTGTAGGCTCCGCGCTCAATGCGCTTTTTAAGACTTTTTCGCAAGTTCAGCATCCGGTGACCGCAGGTCTGGAAGCTGCAATATTTGCGGTTCCGGGTCTGGGTGTAGATGACCTTGCGGCAGCATTCACACTGGATTCTGTGCACACTGGGGTCACCGTCAATGAAATATTCCATCAGGGTGTCCTGATTTTCACGTTCCCATTGTTCTGTTGTCATAGGCATCCTCCTTTGGCTGTTACAGGTGTGTGGTGGATAATGAAAAGCATTATTTGCCCCAAATGTTACGGGTATATGGTGGTTATCAAAATGGTAACCACCACTTTCACACAATAAAGCGTTACGATTGTCTGGTTGGTGATCAAAATGATCACCAACTAAAATCTGTGCGTTATGGCTGGGTGGTAAGTGGACAATTTGTCTATTTACCACTTCCAAGTGGTGAGTTACGGTTTTCGTAACCCACCACAGAGTGACCGTGTTACGGTAATTTGGTAAGTACTGAAAAGCAGCACTTACCAGATTTCACCGTGGCTTGACAAAATGTCAAGTCGAGGTTAAGCGTAACATGGATAGAATCAATGTGTTCAATTTGAACACATTGAACAAGCTGTAACGTAGAAGATGTTTCTGGTGAATGACGCTTTGTGTCATTCACCACATCAACTGGCCATTTTGACCAGTTGATATTGGGTGTGCCGTTCTCCCTGCATGGATTTCCTGCCCCCTTCCGGCGGCGTTTTCCGGCTCGCTCTTGCGAGGTCTTTGCCGGGTATCCCATGCAGACGGTCTTTCGATTTTCAAGGTGCGGTGCTGGATCTGGCAATAAAAAATCGCCACACAACAACCGAAACCTGACCATCCCTTCCGGGATGGCCTTGGTTCGGGTTCGTTATGTAGCGATAAGAAAGTTAAAAACTTGCTCCGGCTCCTTCGGGAGCCGAGCTGGAACTCTAAGTAAATATGTTATATTAAATTGTTGGAATAGACTACCACAAAAATCGAGCTGTGTCAACAAAAAGATTTGAAAATACGCCACTTTCGGCGGGTTGCAAGAAAAGGCGATGAAAACTTTGGCAAAAAGAGAGAGGGCTGGACGGTACCGGCCCCCTTGTGGGTCATAATGCCTTTAGAGGATAAGATGCACGGTCAGCGCAATTTTGTGCTGAATGTCGGGTTTGGGAGAAGCCCAACAAGCGTTTTTGAATTCGGATTTGTAAAATCTGATTCAAAAATTGCGAGTTGGTACCGGCTTGCCCTGCTTGCTGCGGATGCAAACACGAAAATTTTCTAAGAAGAAAAATAACCGTCCACTTCAAGTTGAACTTAAAAACGGATAGTCTCAATCGCAAAATGTTTTTCAAATTTGGGAAGCGCATTGAGAGGCTTCATAGTTGTTGCAAGCAGGGCAGACGTATATACAACGTCTGCATCTGCAAGCAATGTGTCTGTCTATACAAACACCATTTGCGTTGCAAAATGCTTGTTGGGAACACCCAAACCCTTGAACTGCACCGTGCCGATGCAGGCTATATGCTCTCGCAATCCTCAAACCAGCTTCTCCCACAGCGCATTCAAAGCGGCAGCGGCATCCGCATTCATGCCCTCGTTCAGGCGGCGAGCGGCGTACCAGAGGGTAGAGCTTTCGCTCTGCACATCATTGGCAAGGGCGGTGTCTTGCAGCGGCAGAGCAAAGTCTGCCACCGACAGAACGTCTCCTTCCTCCGGGTCGGTGCCGTCCAGCGTCTGGAAGCAGCCATACCGCTGCTCCATGGCGGTGGGGTCGTCCACGATAAACAGGGCGCTCTCGCACAGATAAAAATCAGAGTTCAGCTTGTCCTCGCTGGACTGCATCAACCGCTGCAGGGCGGCATCCTGCGTTTCAAAGTCCAGTGCAAGCCAGATGCCCTTTACCGTGACTTTCACCTTGCCATCGCCGTTCACGTCCCCGGCAAGGGCTTCCAGCTGGGTCTCCAGCTGGCTGAGAAAGGCAGTGTCCGGGTCGGTGCGGCTCACCACTGCCACGGTGTAGTCCGGCTGCACCTCGGTGACTCGGTTCCAGACAAAATACCCCACCGCCAGCAGGGCAGCAGCGATCAGCACCACATAATACCAGTGGTAGTGCCACCAGTTGGCACGCTGCTGCGCCGGGGTCAGGGGAGGGGGCGTTTCCTGGATCAGGTCTTCGGGTTTGATATCCCGTTCGTAGCGGTAGGATGCCATGGCTGTGTCCTCGTTTCGTCTGTTTTTCTGCATCTATCATAGCACAAATTCCCGGGCAGCGGCAGACTGCCCGGGAATTTTTCATGCTTTATTTACACCCGGGTACGCAGGCACTTGAGGTCTGTGCCGATTACGGTGTAGGCCCCGGTGCCAGCGGGCAGGAACAGGCTCTGCCCCTTGCGGATGGGCAGGCTTTCGCCGGTGGCGGTCTCGGTCAGGGTGCCCTTGCCTTCCAGCACCAGCAGAGAGGTGAAGGAGGTCTCGTCGCAGACATCCTCAAAGTCACCCTCTACGGCATCCACCGTGAAGTAATCACACTGCGCCAGATGGCCGTGGAAGTCCTGCGCTTTCGGCGGCTCCCGGAGGGTAACATCCAGTGCCTGCGGGATGTGCAGCTGCCGGGGCTTGCCATCTGCGCCCAGACGGCCGTAGTCGTAGATGCGGTAGGTGACGTTGGAGTTCTGCTGGATCTCTGCCACCACGATGCCCTTGCGGATGGCGTGCAGCGTGCCGGAGGGGATGAAGAAGCAGTCCCCCTTGTGCACCGGCACGGCGTTCAGCACGTCGGTCAGGGTGTTATCCTGAATGCGGCGTTCAAACTCCTCCTTGCTGATCTCATGGGTGAAGCCGTAGTAGAGGGAGGCACCCGGCTCTGCTTCCAGCACATACCACATCTCGGTCTTGCCGTACTGGTGCTCGTGTTCCAAAGCGTATTCATTAGAGGGGTGTACCTGAATGGACAGGTCCTTTTTGGCATCAATGAGCTTGGCAAGTACGGGGAACTCACTGAACTTTTCGCAGTGGGTGCCAAGGCAGCCGGGGTGGGCGTTGATGTACTGCTGGAAGGTGGAGCCGTCCGGCAGGTAGCTGGGGCCGTCCGGGTGGCAGGACAGCATCCACGCCTCGCTCAGGGGGTGTAATTCGCTCTGGATGCCGTACTCGGTGCGCAGCTTTTCGCCGCCCCAGAGGTAGTCTTTGCAGCTGGGAGTAAGTTGAATCGTTTTCATTTTATATACCTCCGATATGCCTGAAATTAAATACAAAAGGGCGATTTTTCCGAAAAAAGGGTGCAAAAAAAAGGTACAAAAAAGCTGCCCGTCCATTTTTCGGCAGGAACAAGGCAGCCAGTTTGCAAGGGATTATGCTTTCAACAGGGCAGCGGCAGCTTTGCCAAGGGTGTCATTGATGGCATCGGCTGCTTCTTCGGTGGGGGCAACGGCAGAGAGATACACCTTGATCTTCGGCTCGGTGCCGGAGGGGCGCACCATCAGCTTGGCACCGCCTGCCAGACGGAACTCCAGCACGTTTGCCTTGGGCAGTCCGGTGCCGGCGGTGTTGTAGTCCACCATGCTTTCCACGGCCATGCCGCCGATGGCGGTGGGCGGGGTCTGCCGCAGCTGCTTCATGATGGCGTCCATGGTGTGCATTCCGCTTTCGCCCTCAAAAGCGAAGCTGTGCAGGGCATTGCGGTAGCAGCCAAACTCGGCGTACAGCTTGTTGATGGCATCCAGCAGGGTCATGCCCTGCTTTGCGTACCATGCAGCGGCTTCGCACACCAGCAGGGTGGCGTTGACGGCGTCCTTGTCCCGGACGTGGGCACCGGACAGGTAGCCGTAGCTCTCCTCAAAGCCAAAGATGTAGCGGTCGGCTTCACCTGCGGCTTCCAGCAGACCGATCTGCTCGCCGATGAACTTGAAGCCGGTCAGGGTGCGGCGCAGCTCCACGCCGTACTTTGCCGCCACCGGGGTGGCCATATCGGTGGAGACGATGGTGGTCACAGCCACCGGATGCTCCGGCATGGTGCCCAGCGCCTTCCGGGTGCGGCAGATGTAGTCCAGCAGAATGATGCCCATCTCGTTGCCGGTGATGAGCCGGTAGCCGCCCTTGCCGTCGGGCACGGCGGTGCCGCAGCGGTCACAATCCGGGTCGGTGCCCAGCAAAAGGTCCGGGTGCACTTTGTCGCACAGCTCCAGACCCTTCTGCATGGCTTCCCGGATCTCCGGGTTCGGGTAGGGGCAGGTGGGGAAGTTGCCGTCCGGCTTTTCCTGCTCCGGCACCACGGTCACATGGGTGACGCCCAGCTTTGCCAGCAGCTTTTTCACGCATTCCAGACCGGAGCCGTTCAGCGGAGTGTACACCAGCTTCAGGTCGGCGGTGCCAGCCCCATCGCCCACACGCTGGGCGTAGACGGCATCCACAAAGTCGTCCAGACATTTCTCGCTGCTGTATTCGATCTTGCCCTCGGCAAGGGCTGCGTCAAAGTCCGCAGGCTGTACGGCAAAGCAGTCTACTGCTTCAATGGCGGCAAGGATCTTTGCTGCCACCTCAAGGGTGATCTGGCAGCCGTCTGCGCCGTAGACCTTGTAGCCGTTGTACTTGGCGGGGTTGTGGCTGGCGGTGACGCACACGCCTGCGCCGCAGCCGTAGTACCGCACCGCCCAGCTCAGCGCCGGGGTGGGCTCCAGACGGGGGTAGATGTACGCCTTGATGCCGTTAGCAGCCAGAACCGCCGCCGTTTCTTTTGCGAACACATCGCTCTTGATGCGGCTGTCGTAGCCGATGGCCACCTTTTTGGGCAGGTCGGAGGCGTTCAGGTAGTTGGCAAGCCCCTGGGTTGCCTTGCGGATGTTGTAGACGTTCATCCGGTTGGTGCCTGCGCCGATGACACCCCGCAGACCGCCGGTGCCGAATTCCAGCTCCCGGTAAAAGCGGTCGGTGATGGCATCCTCGTCGCCTGCAATGCTCTTCAGCTCCTCGGCAAGGTCGGTAGGCATCCCGGACTGGGAAAGCCAGCGGTCATACTGCTGTTTTACTTTTTCTTCCATAGGATCACACTTTCTTCAAATACCATATCTTTGCGGGCATCTGGCCGTAGCCGCCGGGCAGTTCCAAGCCGGTGGTCAGCAGCTGCGCCCCTGTGTAGGTGTTATTCTCTTCGTCCCGGTACTGTGCCGCCGGGTCCAGCCCTGCCAGCACCAGCCGGGGACGGGCATTCAGACTGGCGGTGCCGTGGCTGCCGGTCAAAGCATCTCCCACGGCGAACACCGCCGCCTCGCTGCCGTCCTTGGCGGAAAGCATCCACGCAGCACCCAGACCATTTGCGTCCGGGTTTACCAGCCGGTGCAGCTCCCCGCCCCGCAGCAGGGCACCGTGGGCACGATACCATGCCACAAAGGAACGCAGCTGCGCAAGCTCTTCCTCCGTGTACTTGGTCAGATCCAGCTCAAAGCCGAAGGTGCCAGTAAGTGCTGCCGCCATCCGTGCTTCCACCGTGGAGATGTGGCCGGTGCAGTGGTTGGGCACGGTGGAAAAGTGTGCACCCATCACACAGCCGGGGTAGAACAGGCTGGTGCCATACTGGATGACTAGGCGGCTCCGGGCATCGGTGTTATCGCTGCACCAGATCTGGGGGCTGTAATAGAGCATTCCGCAGTCGAACCGTGCTCCGCCGCCTGCACAGTTTTCCAGCAGCAAGTGGGGGTATTTCTCGGTCAGACGGCGCTGCAATTCGTACACCCCCAGCACATACCGGTGGTACACCTCGCCCTGCCGCTTGGCAGGCAGAACGGCACTGTACACCTGTGCCAGACTGCGGTTCATGTCCCACTTGAGGTATTTCAGCGGGCAGCTTTGCAAGACGGCATCCAGCTGCTGCCAGATGCCCGCTACCACCTCCGGGCGGCTGAAATCCAGCGTGTACTGCTGCCGGATCTCCAAAGGCTCCCGGCCGGGAATGCCGAACGCCCAGTCTGGGTGGGCACGGTAGAGGTCACTGTCCGGGCTGATGGCCTCCGGTTCCACCCAAAGCCCCATGTCCAGCTCCAGCAGATTGATCTTTTTGCACAGGCCGGGCAGACCCTGTGGCAGTTTGCGGGTGTCCGCTGCCCAGTCGCCCAAACTGGAAGAAGTATCGTTGCGTCCCTTGAACCAGCCATCGTCCAGCACAAACAGGTCGATGTCTGCCTTTTTGGAAGCCTGCGCCAGTGCCAGCAGCTTCTCCTCGTCAAAATCGAAGTAGCAGGCCTCCCAGCTGTTGATGAGCACCGGGCGGGGTGCGGCCATATCCTGCCAGTGGGGCGGCAGCAGCCGGGTGCGGATGGCGGTGTGGAACCGACGGCTCATCTCACCCAGACCTTTATCGGAGTAGACCATGGCAGCTTCCGGGGCGGTGAAGCTCTCACCGGGGGCGAGCGTCCAGTGGAAGTGGTAGGGGTGGATGCCCATCACCAGACGCTCACCGGCGTCGCAACGCTCGGCCTCAATGAGGTAGTTGCCGCTGTACACAAAGGCAAATCCCCATGCATCGCCGGTCGTTTCGTTGGTATCGGCATGGCAGAGGGCGACTGCCGGGTTGTGGGCGTGGCCGGGGACGCCCCGCATACTGCCAATGCTCTGGATGCCGCAGCGCAGCGCCGCACGTTCTAGGGTGCGCTCCGCCGCCCATGTGCCGTTGAGGGTGATAAGTTCCAGCGCATCCGGCGCAAAGTCTACGGAAAGGGAAGCGGCCTTGTGCAATGTCAGGGACTGGGTGCCCGCATTGGTGTACACGGCGGTGCGGGTAATGAGATCCTCCGCCTCGTACACGCTGTACCGCAGCTCCACTACCAGCCCGCCTGCGTCCTTCAGAAAGACCGATAATGTTTCTACACCCTCCCCGGTGCGGAACATGGGCAGGCCGGGCAGCTGCGGCTTGCCGGGGGTGACCACAGCGTGGTCAAACACAAAGGCGGCTGCTTCGGTGCCGTCAGCGTATTCCGGGATGACGGCGGGAGTGCGGTTATCAGCGGTGCCGCAGCCGGAAAGCTCCTGCGGCAGCAGGTCCGGCCAGCAGCCGGGGTCGCTGTGGGGCATCCGGGCATCCGCAAGGCTGGGCACATCCTCCGGCAGACGGGTGCCGTAATAAGTGTGCAGCACCATGCCATTGGGGGCAACTGCCAGCTGGTAGCTGGTGTGGGTGGTATGCAGGGTAAAGACAGTTTCGGTGCAGACGATCATTGCACGCTGTCCTCCGTGTCAGGTTCTTCTTCCGGTTCCTCTTCCTTGCGCCCGGCTTTTTCCAGCTGAGCAAAGGCGGGGCGCATCAGGCTTGCCATGCCAAGGGCAGAACCTGCGCCGCCGATGAGCAGCCACAGGGGCAGCAGATAGACGAACCACGCAGGGGCGGCTTTTGCCAGCAGAGGAAAACACGCCAGAAAGGCAAGATTCCCCACAGTGGGCAGCAGGTTTGCAAGGGTCATGCGGCCGCTGTCCGTCAGCACCGGCAGAACGCCGGGATAGGTGAACCGTGCCAGCAAAGCAAAGCCCCAGCTGCCGCAGCAGCCCGCCAGCACCAGCAGCAGAAAGGACGCTGCCGCCAGAATGCCGGTGCTGGGGGTGTCCTGTGCGGTGGCGGTGCGCAGCCCGGTGAGGGCGGCAAAGCCTGCCAGCAAAAGCACCAGCCACAGGGCGGTGGATTGCTTAAAATCCCGCTTGAACGCCTTGAAAAAGTCGGTATGGACGGTGTAGTCCTCCTTTGCCGCCATCTTGTTCACCACCGTGAACAGCCCCAGGGTGGAGGCTCCGGCGGTGACGATGGGCAAACAGCACACCAGCCACAGAAGGTTGGCAAAAAGCAGGTCGCCGATCTTCCCCATAGTGCGGTAGAAGGGGCTGTCGATGTTGGTCTTTTTCATGGCGTTTCCTTTCGGGTGGAGGTCTCAGAGGGGCGGTTTACTCGCCGATGCTCTTGAGGTACTCCAGATTTTTGTCGATGAGGGCGCACCGCTGCTTTACGCAGTCCACACTGCGCAGCGGGTCGGCGGGGGTGTTGAAGGCGAAGTCCAGCAGTTTGTCGATGGTGGTAGAAGCTACATGGAGACGGGTATCGCTGGCTGCATAATAAATATACACGCTGCCGTCCTCATCGGCAATGGCACCGTTGGTGAACACCACGTTGGAGACATCGCCCACACGCTCCCAATCCCGGGGAGCGATCAGGAAGCCGGAGGGCTCTGCAATCACCTTGCTGGGGTCGTCCAGTGCGGTGACGAATACATAAATAACGTACCGCAGCCCGGCGGCGGTATTCCGCACGCCGTGGGCAATGTGCAGCCAGCCCTTTTCGGTCTTGATGGGGGTGGCACCCTCGCCGTTCTTTGCCTCGGTGATGGTGTGGTAGCGGCGGGGGCTGGTGATGATCTCCTCGTCAATGACGGCGTGAGTGATGTCCTCGCACAGACCAAAGCCTACGCCGCCGCCGGAACCGGTGTCGATGAAGTCATCCATGGGGCGGGTGTAGAAGGCGTACTTGCCGTTGACAAACTCCGGCAGCAGATCCACATTGCGCTGCTGGGGGCTGCGCTTGGTGACAAGGTTCGGCAGACGCTCCCAAGTCTTGAGGTCTTTGGTGCGGACGATGCCCGCAGCAGCCACGGCAGCGGACAGGTCATTCACGCTGTTGTCCTTGCTCTCGGAGCAGAACACGCCGTAGATCCAGCCGTCCTCGTGCTGGGTCAGGCGCATATCGTAGACGTTGGTCTCCTCCGGGCAGGTGTCCGGCAGCAGGATGGGCTTTTCCCAGAAGTGGAAGCCCTCCACCGGGCTGTCACTTTCTGCCACGCCAAAGAAACTCTTGCGGTCGTTGCCCTCAATGCGTGCCACAAGGTAATACTTGCCGTTCAGCTTGATGGCACCGGAGTTGAACACGGCGTTCACGCCCAGACGCTCCATAAAGTGGGGGTTCGTCTCCGGGTTCAGGTCGAACCGCCAGCTCAGCGGGATGGATTCGCGGGTCAGCACCGGGTTTTCCCACCGGTCGTAGATGCCGTTGTAGAAATCGGTCTTTTTGTTTTTGCGGGCCAGGTAGGCATCCTGCAAAGCCTTCTGGCGCAGGTATTCGGGGTGGAGTTTAGACTGTGACATCGGGGTTCCTCCTTATCAGTTCCATGCACATTCTGCCGTTGTGGTAGGGGCACTTCCACGGCTCAAGGATGGGTTTGCGGCTGGACGGTTTTCCGTCTGCGTCCACCTCCCAGAACCATTCACTGCCGGGGCGTTTGTCCACCATCACGTTGCAGATGTAGTGGTAAATATCGGCGGCGGCATCACGGTATTTTGCATCGCCGCTCTTGTTGTATTCGTTCACGAAGCCCAGTACGGACTCGGCCTGCACCCACCACACACGGGTGGTGTTCACTTTGCCGCGCTCGCACTCATTGACCACCGAGTGGTCAATGTAAGCTTCTTTGTAGATGTGGGCGGCAAGGTCGGAGTTGATGGCGTGGATGCGCTTGGAAAGCGCTGCATCTCCCAGTAAATCGCAGCCCCAGTCGATGAGCCAGCTGGACTCGATATCGTGGCCGTAGCTGTACAAATCGATGATGGAGTTGTAGTGCTGGTCAAAGAACACCAGCTGCCGGTGCAGCTCCGGGCTGTAAATTTTGTGCTCGTAGATGTCAAGGATGCGGCGCAGGGCTTTTTCCACCTCCGGGTCACGGCTGGCCTGATAAAGCCCGGCATAACCCTCGAACACATGGAGCAGGGTGTTCATGGTCTTTGCCGCCATGACACCGTTTTCCGAGAGCTTTTCGTTGCTCTCCGGCTTCCAGTCGATGGTAAAGGCCTCCAGATAGCCCTCGCTGTCGGTGCAGTGCTGCTCGATGAGATGAAAGATCTTTTTTGCGTAGGCCAGCGCAACGGGGTCTTTGGTCAGCCGGTAGTAAGCGGAAAGGGCATAGATGGCAAAGCCCTGATTGTAGGTGTGCTTGGTGGTGTCCTGCGGCTTGCCGGTGTAATCGCAGCTCCAGTACACACCGCCGTTTGCCTCGTCGTAGCAGTTTTTCAGGAAGAACTGGTAGGCGTGGCGGGCATCCTCGGCAAGGTCTGCCCGGCCGGTCAGCATGGCCGCCTCGGAGAAGAACCACAGAATGCGGCTGTTCAGGATGCAGCCCTTTTCGGCTTTTTTATCCAGCTTCAGGTCAAAATCCATGTAGCCGTAAAAGCCGCCGTTTTCCTCGTCCCGCAGCCCTTTCCAGAAGGGAATGATGGTTTGCAGCAGCATTTCTTCTGCTGCCTGTTTGATGGAAGACATAATACAGAACTTCCTTTCTGTACAAAAGTAAAAACCCTCTCGGTCACGGCTTGCGCCGTGCCAGCGCCCGGTAGGGGACGTAAAATCTCTTTTTGCAGAGATGGCGATGCGAAGCATTGACAGAGAGGGTTGCGCTTGACGCTTAGCGGATGCCCACCTCGTGATCGGTGGGGCCTGCGTTATCGTGAGTCTTGATGTAATCCACCACCTCGTCCACGGTGGTGAAGGCCAGACCGACATAGCTGTCGGCGCAGCCATAGTACAGAGCGATGCGGCCGGTGTCGGCATCCTGCAGGGTGGCGCAGGGGAAGCAGACGTTGGGCACGAAGCCGCGCTCCTCATACCACTTTTCCGGGGTCAGCAGGAAGTTGCCGCAGCGGTACAGTACCTTGCTGGGTTCGTCCTTATCCAGAATGGCACCGCCGATGGAGTAGACGAAGCCATTGCAGGTGCCGGTAACGCCGTGGTAGAACAGCAGCCAGCCCTCGCTGGTCTCAATGGGGGCAGCACCGCCGCCGATCTTCACGCTCTCCCACCAGTTGGAGCCCTTGCTCATCACATGGCGGTGACGGCCCCAGAACTCCATATCCGGGCTCTGGCTCAGGAAGATGTCACCAAAGGGGGTGTGGCCGCTGTCAGACGGGCGGCTCAGCAGGGTGTACAGGCCGTTGATCTTGCGGGGGAACAGCACGGCGTTGCGGTTGAAGGGGATAAAGGGGTTCTCGATGCGGACAAAGGTCTTGAAGTCGGTGGTCTTGGCGATGCCGATGGACGCACCGTAGAAGTCCTGACACCAGATGATGTAGTAGGTGTCCTCCACCTTCACAAGACGGGGATCGTAGGCGTACACCGGCATAAACGGCTCGCCCTTTTCGTTGACGAAGGGAATCTTGTCCTTGCCAAAGTTCCAGTGGATGCCGTCCTCGCTGCGTCCCAGATAGATGTAGGGGATGCCGTTGACCTGCTCACCACGGAACACACCGATGAACTTGCCCTCGTAGGGGACGACCGCACTGTTGAAGATGCGGGCTACCCCTTCCACAGGATTGCGGTCGATGACGGGGTTCTCGCTGTACCGCCACACCGGGGCGGTAACATCGGCAGGCTTTTCCTGCCAGGGGATGTTGGGCAGTGCGTCGCAGAACATTTTTACGTTGCTCATAAGATAAACTCCTGTAATAGAAGATTGTTTGTTTTCCTTCTGCTGTATTCTCCCGGCTCCTGCACAGAAACCGGGAGAAGCAGCAGATGATGAAGGAAAAATGTGGATGTCGCAATTTTAGCCCTTCACAGCACCGGCAGCCATGCCGCTGTAGATCTGATCCTGACACAGCAGGAACACGATAAGGGCGGGGATGATGGTGATGATAACACCGGCGCAGATGTAGTTGTACTGGTTGCCCATGGGGCCGGAGAACACATACAGCGAGGTAGCAACCACCTGATACTTGGTCTTATCCTGCAGATACAGGTTTGCCATGTAGTATTCGTTGTAGGTGGACACACCCTTCAGGATGGCGCTGGTGACGATGGCGGGCTTCAGCAGGGGCAGCAGGATCTTGAAGAACACACCAAAGTAGGTGCAGCCATCCAGAATGGCGCTTTCGTCCAGCGTGGGAGAAAGGTTCTCGAAGAACTGCAAAAAGATATAGATGGTGATAACGTCCGTGCCCATCATCAGGATGATGTAGCCGGGCATGGAGTTTACCAGATGCAGAGCGGTCATGATCTGGTACACCGTGACCTGGGAGGCGATGCCGGGGATCAGGGTGGCAATGGTGAACAGGTTGCGGATCAGCTTGTTGCCGGGGAACTTGAACCGGTTCAGCACATAAGCCAGCATGGCGCTGATCATAATGCTGCCCACCAGCACGCAAATCAGGATAATAAAGCTGTTGAGGAACGCTTTGCCCATGTTGGCCTTGTTCCATGCGATGATGAAGTTATCGAAGTTCAAAAAGCTCTTGGGCAGGGTGATGACGTTGGTGTTGGCATACTCTTGCTCCGTCTTAAAGGCGGTGAAGATACAGGACACGATGGGCACCAGTGCCACGAAAGCGGCAAAGATCAGCAGCACATACTTGCAGATATTGATGAGGATGCGCTTCATTTTGATTGCGTTCATACGTTCTGCCTCACTTTCACTTGGTTACGCCGCTGCTGCGGTTTTCCAGCCATTTTTCCACAGCCTTCTGGGCGTAGGTGACGATCACGATGAGCAGCAGCAGAACCACAGCCATGGCGGATGCAAGACCCACCTTCTGGTCGGTATGGGCGATCTTGTCCATGACCACGAAGTAGGTGGAGGTGTTGAAGCCGCCGCCGGTGACAACATAGGGCATCTCGAAGGCGGACAGTGCGCCGGACACCGAGATGATGAGGTTCAGCACCACGATGGTGCTGATGGAGGGCAGGATGATGTCCTTGAAGCGGTGCCATGCGTTGGCACCGTCGATCTCAGCAGCCTCGTACAGAACGGGGTCCACAGAAGCGATAGCACCGATGAACATGACGATGTTCTGGCCGATGTATTTCCAGATAGAGCAGGCCACCAGCACGACGTTGTTGATGGACTCATCCCGGAGCCAGAAGGGCAGCTTATCCACGTTGAAGCCCACCCAGCTCAGCAGGGTATCCAGCACAAAGCCGTGGGTGAAGAAGAACTTGAAGATGAAGCCCACCGAGATGCCGCAGATGAGGCAGGGAAAGTACAGTGCACCACGGAAGAACTTGCTGCCCTTGCACTTGAAGCTCAGGATGGTGGCAAACAGCAGCGCCAGCGCCATCTGCACCACCGAACCTACCATGTAGTAAAGGCTCAGGCTCAAAGCATGGAAGCAGTCTTTGCGGGTAAAGACCGAGATGTAGTTCTGCAGACCCACAAAGGTACGTCTGCCGATGTACTTCATTTTGAAGAAGCTGAACTCCACCATTTTGAAGAAGGGCAGATAGGTGAACATGAACAGCAGCACCAGCGGAACGAACAGGAACACCAGCGTGACGATGAGCTGCTGCCCGCGCATACTGTGAAAGTATTCGCTGAAGCTCTTGCGCTTTTTAGGCGCGGATACGGTTGCGGAAGATGCCATGTAAAAGACCTCCTTTCACCAAAAGCAGGGCGGACATAGGCCCGCCCTGCTGATTTATAACGATAGATCGCTTACTGCGGTGCGCAGGCATCCACAGCTGCGTCCCATGCAGCGTTCCAGTCGGCCACGATGTCGTCCAGAGTCTCGTCGCCGTTGATGCCAGCCTCCACCACACGCATGACGTGGGTCTGGTCGGCATTCAGCATCAGCTCAGCCTCCTGCTGCACCTCGGTAGCAAGGTCTGCCAGCTCTGCGGGGGCGGGAGCATCCTCGACCAGGTCGATGCCGTCGAATGCCTTCAGGGTATCGGGGTATTCCTGGCTCTTCAGCACCGGCACACCGCCCTGATCATAAGCAAAGTTGGAGCTTTCGGTCAGCCACTTGATGTAGAGCATGGCAGCCAGCTTTTTGTCATCGGTGGTGTTCTTGTTCACACCGTAGCAGTAGTCTGCACCTGCGCTGGCGTACTGGGTACCCTTGACGGTGATGGGGAACGGCATATAGCCAATGTCGTCGGCGTGGTCACCGGCGGCCTGCATCTGCACGATGGCCCAGCTGCCCAGAACCATGGCACCGATCTGGCCGTTATTGATGCGGGGCTTGGAGCCCTCCCAGTCGGTGGTGGTGGGGTCGGCCTCGGTCAGGCCGCGCTTCACTGCTTCGTACAGGATGTAGTACACAGCGTAGGGACCCATATCGTCCGCACCCAGAATGCCCTTCTGGAACGGATCCTTGGTCTGGGGCATGGTAATGTTCATCCAGTCCGGGTCGCCGGTTGCGCCGCCGCTGGTGTAAGCATCCCATGCGGTCATGGTCCAGCCGGCGGCGTAGTTGGTGTACAGGGGATCAATGGAAGGATCGTAGTCCTTGATCTTCTGCAGGTCATCCAGGAACTCGTCCGGGGTCTTGGGCAGGGTGGTGATGCCGGCAGCCTCAAAGACCTTCTTGTTGTAGACGATGCCCTGTGCATTGCCGGTGGAGGGGATGCCGTACACGCTGCCGTTATAAGCGCGGTTGGAAGCGAAGTTGTAATCGTTCTCAATGTCGCTCAGTGCGCACAGAGGCTCAAAGTAGTCGCCCAACTCGGTCAGGGGGATGTTGGTGGGGATCATGCACAGATCACCCCAGTCGTTGGAAGTCAGACGGGTGGTCATGTCGTTGGCATAGTCGGTGATGCCCTCGTACTTGATGGTGATGTTGGGATACAGCTTCTGGAATGCGGCAACGTAGCCGTCGAAGGTGCCGTCATCGATGAGGTCGGTGCGGTGGCTGATGACCTTCAGCTCGGCCTTCAGGTCGGTGTTGTCGGTGCCAACGGTCAGCTCATTGTAAGCCTTTGCACCGTCTGCGCTGGCAGCGGAACCGGCGGTGCTGCCGGTGGAGCCGGCGGTAGAAGTGCTGCTGCCGCCACAGGCGGCAAGAGCAGAAGCTGCGGCCAACACACCAGTGACCTTCAGGAAATTGCGACGATTGATCTTACGCATAGGGATGTCCTCCTTCTTTAATGTGGAACCTTTTTCCGGGTTGCGAAAGCTTTTGTTAACTTGGTTTAGCTAACTGTTTCTTTCGCCTTTTGTGATTTAAGTATAGTCTTTTCACGATGCACTGTCAATGTCACCAAAAAGATTCGGTATTTTGGTGGCAATTCGGCGATTTTCTTGTGAAAACTGACCTGCAAATCCGGGATACAACACGAAAATTAAACTTAAAATGTTTTGTTAGCTAACAAAGATAGAGAAAATTAGCCTAAATGGTGGTTAGCTTAAAGGTTTTCAAGGTTTTTGTTGACGAAACTACCGAAAACTGTTATGCTAATTATAAAGTTAATCGGAATTTTATTTACCTCATAACCAAATCAAGAAGAAAGCTGGTCAGGAACATGGCAAAAGCAGTACGCATGGCGGACATTGCACAGCGGCTGGGCATCAGCACCGTTTCCGTTTCCAAGGGTTTGGCAGGGAAGGAAGGCGTAAGCGCCGAGATGCGTGCCAAGATTGTTGCCACCGCTGAGGAGATGGGCTACCAGCCCCCCGCCCGGACCAACGCCCACCCCGGCGGCGAGAGCATCGGCATTCTGGTGGCAGACCGCTTTTTCAACGAGAATGCCTTTTATTCCAATCTGTACCGTTCCGTGTTGAAAGCTGCCGCCGAGCAGGACATCTCGGTTCTGATGGAGATCGTTCTGCCGCAGGCAGAAAAAAGCTGCAATATGCCCACCTTCCTTGTAAACCGGAAGGTGGACGGCCTGATTTTTATGGGCGAGATCAGCCGCCGCTACCTTGCTACGGCGGTGCAGACCGGCGTGCCCTTTATGCTGCTGGACTTCTACGACGATGCCATTGCCGCCGACTGCGTGCTCAGCGACAACACCAGCGGCAGCTACACGATGACCGAGCACCTTATCTCCACCGGGCGGCGGAACATCGGCTTTGTTGGCAGCGTGCTGTCCACCAGTTCCATCATGGACCGGTATCTGGGCTACGTAAAGGCGATGCTCCGTGCCGGTCTGCCCATCCGGGATGACTGGCGGCTGGAGGACCGGGACGATCAGGGTAAGTTCGTGCCGTTCTCTCTGCCTCATGAAATGCCGGACGCCTTTGTCTGCAACTGCGATGCGGTGGCCTATAATCTGGTGGAGATCCTCAAGCGCAACGGCTACCGGGTGCCGCAGGATGTGGCAGTGACCGGCTACGACGACTACCGCTATTCCACTCTTTGCAGCCCCCAGCTCACCAGCTACCGGGTGGACTTGGACGGCATGGCAAAAACGGTGGTGGCGCAACTGCGCCGCAAAATGGCGCATAAGCCTGCCATTGCTCCCACCGTCATCGTGCCCGGCGGCTTTGTAAGAAGAGAATCTACCTGAAAAAAAAGGGGCTGATGCACGAAGGTTTGTGCATCAGCCCCTTTAGCGGAAAATATAATTTATATTGGGGATGCCGGAGCGTCTGCGGACGCTCCGGCATCCCGTTTTCATTTTTACAGGATCGTTCTCAGAAAGGCGGTCAGGACGTTTGCCGCCTGCCGGTGGTTCTCTGCGCCGGGGTGCTGCCGGGCACCCACGGTTTCCGGCGTGGTGTTGGGCAGCTCCAGCAGATAGACAGCGCTGTCTCCGGTAATGGCCTTGTACTGCTCCATGCCCTGCCGCAATACCGGCAGCAGCTCGCTGCCCAGCATCCCGATGCACCACACCAGCTTTGCCCCGGGGTTCTTCGCCCGGAGCAGGGTCAGAAAATGCTGTACACCATTTGCCACTTTTTGGGCGTCCGCAGGGTGGAAGTCTCCATTGGAGAGCCGCCGCATCTGGTGGATCTTGCCGGTGGCAGGGTCTTGCCACGGCGGGTTATCGAATGCGCCCGTGTCGTTGGTGCCCAGGTTGACGATGACAGCATCCGGTTTCCATGCAGCAAAATCATTATCCTGCTGCGCGCCAAGGGCGGCATTGCGCTGCCCCATCGCTACACCGCACACCTGCGTATAGTAGGGCGGCATCACATGGCGCACATCGTTGTCCCAGCCGGTCACGAGGCCCCAGCCACTTTGCGAGATGCAGCGGTATTCGGCTCCCAGTGCATCGGCGGTCAGGCGGCCGTAGTGGTTCTCCGCAGAGAAAAAGGCTCCCACCCAGTCCTCCTCCGGCTTGGCTCCGATGGCACCCTCGCCGCTGGTGATGCTGTCGCCCACAAACTCCAGCCGATACTGCGGCTCCGGCAGGGGCAGAAATTCGCCGCCTGCATATTCCAGCCCGGTGATCTGCAACAGATGCGCCGGGTCATCGTGCATGGCCTGCACATCCTTTAGCAGCCGGAGGTGCTTTGCCTTGCCCGGTGTCATGCCCCGGAAAAGACAGATCCGGCTTTTGCCGGGGTTCACGGCAAACCGTGCCACCCATGCGCCGTTCAGCTCCACGCTGACCCACGGCTCTACCATTTCATAATCGGCGAAAAGATCCACCCACAGCTCACTGCCGGTAAATTCCAGCTCCATGCCGCTGGCCGTCCAGAACAGGGTCAGCGGGTCACGCCCGGTGTGCCGCCCCAGTGCCCGCACCTGCGGCAGCTGGGTCAGCGTCGCAGTTGTAAGTTGCTCCATTTTCCGTTCCCTCCCGTTGGTTTTTGCTTGAAGCATAGCAGATTCTACCCAAAATCGCAAGCTAAATGCGTAAGCTAACAAAAACCTAAAATTTAGTTTAGCCTTTGCTCCTCCCGGTGCAGGGGCTTTTTTCGGGTCAGGTTGACCAGTGCTTTGCCCCTCTCCTTGTACCATACGCTGAAAATGAAGCGGCATATTGACGGAACTTCCAAAACTGCATTATACTTATTGTGCAATCTGACGTTGATTTTTGAGAAAACGAGGAAGATGTCATGGAGCTGGAACATAACTTTTACGGGGTGAATTTTGCACCCTTTCCCCGACGGGGCAACCTGAGCAGCGAGACTGCCCACCGCAGTATGGCAACCATGGTGGAAGCCACCGCTGCCAACTGGGTCATCCTGTCGCCCTCTGGAATACAGTCTGGCCCTTATAGTGAGGAGATTGACTGGCGCACCGATGCCACCCCCACAGACGAGGAGCTGTGCAGTGCCATCCGCTTTGCCAAGCAGTTGGGCTTGCAGGTAGCGCTGAAGCCCACCGTCAACTGTGCCAACGGCGTGTGGCGGGCGCGCATCAGCTTTTTTGACCACGATGTGCCCTGCGAGACCCAGTGGAGCGGATGGTTTGCCAACTACACCGCCTTCCAGACCTACTACGCGGCTCTTGCCGAAGCCGAAGGCTGTGGGCTGTTCCTGACCGGCTGCGAAATGACCATGACCGAGCACAGGGAAACGGAGTGGCGCGCCCTCATTGCCGCCGTGCGCCAGCAATACCACGGCCCAGTGAGCTATAACTGCGATAAATACGGCGAGGACCATGTGAACTGGTGGGATGCCGTGGATTGCATCGCCTCCAGCGGCTACTACCCCCTGAAGGACTGGGAAAACCAGCTGGACCGCATCGAGGCGGTGAGCCAAAAATACAAAAAGCCCGTCCTCTTCAGCGAGGCAGGCTGCATGAACATCACCGGTTCTTCTGCTGTGCCCAACAACTGGGAGCTGAAGGGAACACGGAATGATCTGGAGCAGGCAGATTGGTATGAGGCAATGTTTTCCGCCTGCGCCAAGCGTCCGTGGGTCATGGGCTTTGGCGTGTGGGACTGGCCTGCCGACACCAGAGCAGTCAGTGCCTACGCAGTGTCCGGCCGTCCGGCGGCAAAAATTATCCATAGCGCATATCAGGGAGGAGTTTTAGAATGAATACGTCTAATTTTGCTCGCTTGAAAGAACTGTTCCGCCGTGCCGCGGCAGGGCAGGAGTTGACCATCGGCTTTCTAGGCGGTTCCATCACCCAAGGCAGCCTTTCCACCCAGCCCGGTAATGCCTACGCTTTCCGGGTGTACCAGTGGTTCGTGGATACCTTTCCGCAGTCGAAGTTCCACTATGTCAACGGCGGCATCGGCGGCACCAGCTCCCACTATGGCGTTGCCCGTGCCGTGACCGATGTGCTGATGTACCAGCCGGATTTTGTGGCGGTGGATTTCAGCGTCAACGATCTGGACGTCCCCTTCCGGCAGGAGACTTATGAGGGCGTTGTCCGCAAGCTGCTCACATGGCCCTCCCACCCGGCGGTGGTGCTGCTGAACAACATTTATTACGATACCGGCGAGACGTCACAGGACGAGCACAACGCCGTGGGCGACCACTACGGTGTGCCCCACGTCAGCATCCGGGACAGCATTTACAAGGATCTGCGTGCCGGTAAGTATGCCAGCCGCACCCTGTTGAGCCCCGATGGGCTGCACCCCAACGATTACGGTCACGGTCTGGTGGCAGGGGAGATCATCAAGCTGCTGGAGGAAGTCAACGCCCACCGGGAAGAACCAGAGCAGGAGCCTGCCTTCCCGGCACCGCTCACCGCCAACGCCTACGAGAACGCCCGGCGGCTGACCATCCGGGAGCTCTCCCCCAAGCTGGAGGGTTTCCGGGCAGACCCGGAGGAAAAGCTGGGGCATCTGGACCACTGGAAAAACGGCTGGATCGGCCAGAAGCCCGGGGATAAGATCACTTTTGAAGTGGATGCCTCCTGCATTGCAGTGCAGTACCGCAAGACCATCCGCCGCCCGGCGCTGCGGGCACAGCTGGTGCTGGACGGCGACACCGCCCACGCCGCTGTGCTGGACGGCAACTTCGATGAGGATTGGGGCGACTGCCTGTATCTCCAGCCCATCCTCCACCATGGTGAGCAGAAGAACCATACCGTGGAGATCACCATTCTGCCCACAGAAGATGAAAATCCCACGGAATTCTACCTCATGGCACTGATCACGGCGTGAGGTAGAATACCCCTCCAAGACTTGATTTTTGGTGTGCGGCCACGCAAACCAATGCCGTCAAGTCGGTGGGGGATAGGGTGATTTATCATTTGTCGGAGAGTAGGTGCACGGTTTCTGCACGGATTTTGCACGGTTTCAAAACGTGCAGAGGGTGCTTCTCGGTGCAAAATCCGACAAAGGGTGCAGAAATTGCCGGGTGAAAAACTACGCTGCTTTGCTCAAAAATAACGATGACTCGAAACTTCCATAAATTGAGACGAACCGGCGGCTTGCTCTCTTAATCAGTGGGCCCAGGGTTCGAGTCCCTGGAGGTGCACCACAACAACAAAATCCGAACTTTTTTCCAATAGGAGAAGGGTTCGGATTTTTTGTTCGCAGAGTAAAACACAAGCGATGCTTGTGCATTAAAAACACAAACTGCTATAAGCTACTTCATTCCCCTTCTTTTTTGCTGTTTACGATAGCCTGCACCTTGGTGGGCAGACCATAGATGCTGATGAAACCGGTGGCATCGCTCTGCTTGTAGTCGCCGCCTGCGGAAAAGGTGGCGATGTCTTCACGATACAGAGAGAACGGCGACCAGACCCCTGCATTGATGAGGTTGCCCTTGTACAGTTCCAGACGCACCTTGCCGGTGACATGCTCCTGTGTGGAGGTGACAAAGGCACTCAGAGCTTTGCGCAGCGGGCTGAACCACTGGCCATCATACACCAGTTCGCCAAAGGTGATGGCCAGCTCAAAGCGCACCTGATCGTTGCCTTTGCCGGTGCTGCCGTGGCAGACCGCATCCGCACCCTCGGCGCGGGCAATCTCCACCACGCGTTTTGCCAAAATGGGGCGGGCAAAGCTGGTGCCCAGCAGATAACCCTCGTAATCTGCCCCGGCCTGCATGGTGGGAATGACGTAATCCTCCACAAATTCATCGGTCAGGTCTTCGATGTACAGCTTGGATGCGCCGCTTGCCTTGGCGCGCTCTTCCAAGCCTTCCAGCTCACCCTTCTGCCCCACATTGCCGCACACGGCAATGACTTCGCAGTTGTTATAGTGCTCTTTCAGCCACGGGATGATAATCGATGTGTCCAGACCGCCGGAATATGCCAGCACGACCTTTTTGACCTCAGACATAGGAACTGCCTCCGTTCAAACCAACTTATATACTTTTCGATTTCCCTCGTGCAATTTCATGATTGCAGTGTCCGTTATACGGTCACTTGGAAAATGTGTAAAAAGTGTTCTGCATATAGCAGCAATATGAAAGCAGTATTTCACAGCGGGGCATTATGAATCTATAATAGGTAGTTGGTAATAAACAGAAAGAGGGTCTTTTTGATGGCAACGATATTTTCAAGAGAAGAAAAGGCAGAGGCACTGTTCGGGGAGATACTGAAAAATCCAGAAGCCTGCCGACGCCTGATGGATACCTTCAACGACTCGCTGGACATGGCAGACGTACTGGATGCGCCGACCGTGAGTGCACAGCAGTTTGCCGCAGCGCTGTTCAATGCCTACGAGAACAAGGATCTGTCTGCCTTTCTGATGGCGATCTGCCAGCACAGTATGTTTGACCTGCTACGGAACGCTGCCCTGATCCCGTTCAAATTCAACGCCGATGGTCAGCCGAACCCGGTGATCCTGACGGATGATGCCGGCGTTCTTTTGCCGAACAACAAAGTTGCCGTGAGCAGCAAAGTATACGACCGGTTCATCCGGGTGTTCCAGAAGCAGGAAAAGGTAAAAATGTACCTTGCCAGCGGCTACTGCAAGTATCACGGCTACGACGAAGGATCGATGGATGTGGTGGAGTACCACTACAACCAGCATTTGGGGCTGCTGCTGATCTACGAACTGCCGGACACCGTGAAGCAGAAGGTAACGGAAGCGGAGGCCTACTCCACCGTCTGGGATATCCAGATGAAGCTGCAGCACGCACTGCCCCGTTCCGTGGTCTACTATGGACAGGATACGCTCAAGGACGGCGGAACCCGCTACGATGAACTTGGCGTTTTTCTGCCGCTGGAACACTTTGCCGACCGGCTGGAACGCCATGTGGAAACTGCTACCAAGATCGTTTACGGCGAGTAAACGCCCTGTAAACGAACTCCCTTTATAAGTGCATCACAGCAAAACAAAACGCAGCGAACCGTTAAAAGATTCGCTGCGTTTTGCCTTATATGAGAGAATGGAAATGCTGCACATCAGGTGCAATAACGGAAAGTCTTGTCAGTGACAATACGGGCGAAGATCAGCCCTAACGGCAGTGCCACGATGATGAGAATGGCATCTGCAAACCATGTGGCGGAGTCCATCAGAGACAGGATGCCCAGATTATAGATGGCACGGTAGAAATACAGTCCCGGTACCATGATAACGATGGACGGCACGGTGACGGAGATGCGGGGATAACCGGCGGCGCTCTTCAGGCAGGAGGCCAGCAGTCCGGCCAGCAGTGCGCCCAGAAACGCTGCAACAGCGGGCGGAAAGCCCGCAAGGCTCACCAGCTCCAGCCGGAACGTGTTCGTTACCGCACCGATAAGGGCGGCGCAGACTGCCAGGTTCCGGGGACTGTTGAACATGAGCGAAAAGCCGAACACACCGCCAAAACTTGCCAGCAGCCGGAACACGATCTCTTCCGGGAGTGTCAGGCTCAGGGCAGGGAACTGCACCGGCTGCAAATGCAGCAGCAGTGCCATGATCCAAGCCGTCATGGTTGCCACCAGAATGATGAGGATGGCGTAGGCCAGACGTTCCAGCCCGGAGCGCATATCCAGCTTGGCAAGGTCGATGCCACTGGTAATGAACGGAAAGCCCGGAATGATGAAGAGCATGGAGCAGATATACCCCGCCTCGTGCTGCGCCGATACGGCAAACAGCACCTCTGCCAGCTTCAGCAGAATGGCATACACGAGGCTTGCTGAACAGACCGACGCCGTAATGCCCAGAAACAGGGTGAAATGGTGTTTTGTCAGCTTGCACCGTACAAAGTTGCCGATGCCTGCACCGCAGAAGGCACACAGCATTTCCACAATGCCGCCGCCAAGCAGAAAGGTGAAGCAGCCGCAGGCCAGTGCAGCTGCAAAGCCCAGTGCGATGGGCGAATACAAGCCGTGGATGCGCTCGATCTCATCGAGGTGGCTGTGCAGTTCTTCGCCGGTCATAAATTTTCCTTCCCGGTCGAAGTCGTTGACGAAATGCTCCAGTCGGTTCAGCCGGGAGGTATTCACGCCCGTATTTGTCAGACAGAGTGACTGGGTATAACACTGGTCACCGTCAAAGCAGGTGAACTCAATGGACAACAGGCCGATGTCCGCTGTTGTTGTGACTCCCAGCTCCCGCGAAAGGGTGTTCATGGAGCTTCGGACACGCCATGCGCCGGTGCCGCATTCCAGCAGCATCAGCCCGGTGCGTCCAATGACGGAGGCTTTTTCCACAAGCCCCGCCTCGGTAATGGGGACGCCCTTGCTGGCCGACGCATAGTCGTGCCAGTAGACTTCCATGTGATTTTTGATGATCTCACTTTGCCGTTGTCCCATACCGGAAAGCCTCCTTTGTGATATGGGAATGTTGCAGCCGTTTCAAGACTGCGGTGCTATTATAAGGGAAATTGCAGGGCGGGTAAAACGTATCTTGGATATGCCGGCAATGTTCGTTTGGTATTTCAAAGAAGAAAATACGTTGCGTTTTTGGCGGCTCTGCGGTAGGATAGAAAAAACACGCCGAAAGGAAACTGCCGTGACCCTTCAACAACTCCGCTATGTCACGGCTGTTGCCGGCACCGGAACCATCAGCCATGCAGTGCAGCAGTTCTATATTTCTCAGCCCAGCCTGACCAATGCTATCCGGGAGCTGGAACAGGAAGTGGGGCTGGCGCTTTCCAAGACGGCAAGCTCTGTGGTGAGCCGGACGCTGCTGGACGCACGCGGACAAATGAGTGCAAAATCGATGCATCCCCCTGCTTACGGTCAAAGGAAATGTCAAAAGAAGAAGGGAGTGCAGGAGAAGATGAAGCACCTCCACAAGGGCGGCTGGTGCCATCCCCACAGCACAAGGCGGCTTGCTTTTTGCCGTGGCTGCCGGATAAGACAAAATACGACACCCGCAAAGGGAGCTTTGCCCGGACGTTTGTCCCCCTCTACCGCTGCGCTCAAAACGCATAGACCGCGTTTGCGCAGCGCAGCAATGAAAGCCCCAGTGGGGCTTTTAAGCGGCAGAACGGTCTGCGATAGCAGATGGAGGGGCCTCGCCCCGACAAGTTCAACAAATGTTTCCAAATTGTTAAGACGCAAAAAATAAGTAGCTGGGCTCTGCTCATGTAATAGGGTCACCGCTTGCTCCGAACGAAGTTTTGCAGCGGCGTTGTCCGGCTCGCCCACGGAAAGTGTGAGGTCATGGCACGGTATCACGTTCAGACGGCTTATGCAAGATTCAAGGTACTGTATGAAGAAAGCCGGACGCAGTGCGGACACTACGTCCGGCTTCTTTTTTACGAATTGAGCGCCTGCCATAGCGCATCTGAAGCATCAAACACTGCTACGCTGTACCCGGCAAAGCGGCTCTGAATATCCACGGTCTGGCTTCCGTCGGCGGCGGTATTGTAGCTGCCCAGTTCCAGCCCGGAAAGGGCGGGCTGGCTGCTCCACGGGATGAGCTTTGCCTGCCAGTCCGCGCCCAGCTTTTCGCTCAGCGCCCCATAGGCCTGTTCGAAGCCCTCCGGGTCATCCAAGATCCAGATTTTGCTTTCGCCGTTGGCAAGGTCGGTGTTCATCTGGGTGGCACCCGCCATCTGGCCGTTCATGTCGGTCAGGGCAGCATCGGCACTCCATGTGTAGTTGTTCACCTGCACGATGACCGCCCCGTCGCCGTTGGCGTCCTCCGCATAGTCTGCCAGCGCAGTCTGCAGGCGCTTCACGGCCTCGTCCGGCAGGGCCTCCGCCGTGACCACCGCCACGGTGTAGTCCGGGTCTACGGTAGTCAGCAGGCCGTGCGCCACATACGCTACGCCCACAATGACCATTGCCGCCACCGCCACGATGCCCCAGTTATAATACCACCAGTTGGCGTGGGAGCGCTTTTTCTGCTCCTGTGCGGTCAGGGGCTTATCCGACGCTGTCGGGCGCGGGATGCTGCGCACCTCTACGCCGTATTCCTGCCGCAAAACGGGGAACAGGGTCTGCATCGCCGCCAGCCCCGGCAGCCAGAAACCGAACAGCACCGCCCAGAAGATGCTGACCGGGAACAGCAAGATCATGCCGCCGATGCCCGCCAGCATGAGAACGCCTGCCCATACGCAGCGCGCCGGTGCAGCGGCCAGCAGCCTGCCCGCCCGGCGCAGCAGGCTGTCTGGGGCGGGGACTTGCAGCGGCAGCACGGCGGCGCACAGAGTGCCCAGAACCGCCAGCACCAGAAAGTCCAGCGCCAGAAATACAAGCACCGCAAGCCCGGGGTAGTACCCTTGCTGCGCGGCGGCTTCAAATACAAAGGCCGATACAAAGCACAGCAGCCCCAGCACCAGCGTGCCAATGCAGCCAAAGCCGCAGGCGGCTTTCCAATGGGCGGCAAGGGTCTGTTTTGCCCGGGGCAGCCACTGAGAGGGGTCGTTCTGCAAGCTGCGCAGGGCACAGTCTGCCAGCAGCACCATGGCAGGGCCGGTCAGCAGACCGGTGACCGCGCTGCACGCCACCGTCAGCGGCAGGGAGAGCAGGGTCACCCCCAGCGAGACCCCCAGCGCAGCGGGCAGGCAGAGCACGCAGACCATCAGGTTCGTGCCCAGCAGCTGGCCGAGGTCGCGGCCGACCATCTGGCAAAAGCGTGCAAAGCCTTTTTTCTCCGGCTCGTTTGGGCCTACGCCATGGCCGTCCCGCCCATAAAGGGCATTGTAGATGCTCATTTTACTTCACCTCGGTGCCAAAGGCTTCGATCTGGGTCAGCGCCGGGAAGGGGGAAGTCCCCTCGGCTTGAATGAGGTCTTTCAGCACAAGGCTGCGCACCCGCTTGGGCTCAAAGGCCACGCTCTGGGGCTTGGCGCTTTTCACCAGCGGGATGTCCAGCGTACTGCCGTCGGAAAATTCCACCGTGGCCTTTACCCAGTAATTGTCGTGGGGAAAATCTGCCCGCTCGGTGATGCGCAGCTCATCCAGCAGTACTTCCCGGCCAAAATCCAGCGTCAGGGCTGCGTTCGGGTCGCGGTTGATGCCCCAGCTCTGGTAGGGATACTCGCCGTGGGCGCTGTTCTCAAAAATGCCGTCGATGGCGTTGCGGGCGGCAAACACCGCCTCGCCGCGCGTTTCTACGTTGGCGCTGGCGTGGGGGTAAAAGCCGGTGTCGCCGTGCTCGTCATAGCAGTTAAAGGCCAGATTCCGCCGGGCGACGATCTCCTCCGGCAGCGCCAGCCGTGCCCGGATGACATGACGGCTGCCCGCAAAGCTCTTGGGCGAATAGGTGATGGCCTGCTCCCCGAAGGGAATGTGGAAATTGATCTCCCGCTTGACCACATACACAAGGGCTTCGGGCATGGTGTCCTCGAACTGGATAACGCAGTACTGGCCGGGATGGTCGATCTCCAGCGCCACCCGGTCGCCGGGCTTGTAGCAGTTGGTGTAAACAAGGGATACGGCGGTGTCAGCGTCACAGGTCATCAGGGTGTGGCCGGCTTCGTCCAGAATTTTCAGCTTGATGGTCTCCATGGCAGTTCTCCTTAGTACAGTTCGAGGTTCAGCATTTTTTGGAAATGCAGGGTGATCTTATAGATTGTTTCCGGCCATGCGGTGCGCAGGCGCGGATCGGTGATGGGCACCGGCGTAACAGCAGCTGTTGCGGCACCCGGGTCAAACCGAATGCCGCCCAGTGTGCCCACCGCAAAGCCATCCGCAGCGGGGACAGGCTGTTGCTCGGTGAGTAGGGTCAGCTCCACTGTGCCGGGATAGTCCGTTTCGTCCCGCAGGGTGATGCCCTGTTCGCTGACAGATACGCTGCGGTGGTAGGTGGTAAGCCCCGGGATGGGAGGGTACGCGCCCGCCAGTTCGCCGGTGATGCTGTTTTCTGCGGTGCACACCTCCCGGGCGGCGTATTCCGCGCCGGGCAGCTGCTGGATGCCGTTAAAAGTGGGCAGGTTATGCCATGCGCTCTGCATCGTCCAGATCTCATACCGCTGGGGGCTGAAGGTCTTTTTGGTGTAGCTCTCCACTCCGATATCGATCAGGAACGGTCTGCCGTCCTTGTATACAGTAATGCTGCCAGTATCGTTGTGATTGTGGCTGTCGCCGTTGGAGCCGAACTTTGCACCCAGCACCCAGCTGCCCTGCCGCGCGGCATAGACGCCCACGCTGGGGTACCACACAGTTAAATGGTGCCGGGGCGCTGCGGAGTAGGTCATCATTTCTTCTTCTGCAAAGGCGGTGGTCAGCCGGTACCACAGGTTGATGTGGGTGCTGCCGTCCGGGTTCTGCAAATGGTCGGGGTCGGCATCGGCGCGGAAGTCCGCCGCCGCAAGGGCTTGCAAAGCATCGCTGCCCACAGCCTGCCCAAAACGGTATTCCCGCGCACCGCACCGCCCGGCAAGGGGGCTGCAATCGCCAAAGTTCAGGTAGTAAGGCCCTTCCACATGGACGTTGCAGATGTACTCTGCAATGTTTTTGATTTTAGGTTCATGGAACAGGGGAGAGAAGGCCTCCGGCACAATGCTGGACAAAATTTCAAGGCAGCCCCACAGGGTCAGCCCGGCGTGGCGGTAATACTGTGCACCCTCGTTGCAGCAGCCGTCCGCGCCGTAGTCCTTTAAAAAGCAGTCGAGGCTGTACGCTGCCTGTTTGACGGCAGCCTGCCGCTGCTGCTGCGTGGTGGGCAGCAGAAAGACAGTGAGCAGCACATTCTGGGTGCACCAGCTCGTCCAGTTGCACATAGGCTCTTCGCCGTTGCCCATCCACCAGAAGTGGCTTGTAAAATAAGGCGTCAGGATGCGGGCGTTCAGCTCCCGCTCCATCCGCACCGTGGTGCCCGGTGCAGCAGTATCCAGCTCGTCCGGCAGTAAGTACCGGGTCAACGCCAGCAGGGCGCCGGTCTCGGCGGCAAACAGGTCCACGATGGGGCGGGTGGTGTCCGGCAGGGGCAGCTGCGGGGTGTCCCGGATGTAGCTGTTGTGGGCGGGCAGCTGCCATGCGCTTTCCTCGCAGAGCGCCCATACGGTATCTGCAATTTCATCCAGAAAGCGCCCTTCGTGCTCCACACACTCGGCACTTACCAGCGCGCACAGCCGCGCCCGGCGGGAGAAGTAAGCCGCCTCCCATGGGGTGCGCCGCCCAGTGTGGGTGAAATCCAGCCAGAGCGAGAGCGGCAGGGGCGCAATGGGCATTTGCAGCGCGGCTTCTCCTGCCTGCAAAAAGCGCTGCTTTGCCCGCAGGGGCAGCCCCTGCCATGCGGTGCGTTCCTTGGCAGGGGGGAAGGGCCGGTAATCGGGAAGAAATTCCGGCAGAAAAGCAAGTTGTTCCTGTATCATAAAAGCCTCCGGTTTTAAATACTTTGCTGGTATTCCCGCGGGCTGAGCCCCGTGACCTTTTTGAACACCTTGGAAAAATAGAAAGCGCTCTCGTACCCCAGTTTCTCAGCGATCTCGTATACTTTCAAATCGCCCTGTTCCAGCATCTCCTTCGCCGCAGCGATGCGGGTCTCGGTAATGTACTCCACAAAGCCGCTGTCGCCGTATTTGCCAAACAGCTGGCTGAGGTAGTTGGGCGAAAAATTGAATACAGCCGCCACATCGGCCAGCGTCAGCCGCTCGGAAAGGTGGCTTTGGATGTACTCCTGCACCTGTGCCACCACCTGCATCTTCCCGGCGGTGGCGTCGCCCTCGTTGACCTCCACGAACTGGATGGGCTGCTCCACCGTGAGCAGGGGCTGCAGGTGGGCGTTTTCCCGGCAGCGGCGCGCCAGCCCCAGCAGGGAGCCGGTGGGGCGACCTACCGCCCAGAGCAGCCGTACCGTGAAGTAGTTGTATAAAATTTGACTGGTGCGTTCCAGCAGCGGGCGCAGCACCGTCCGGTAGTTCTGGCACTGGGCATCGGTCAGGCAGAACAGCACATTGCAGCGCATGGCATCCGCCCCGGTCACATAGCAGGGCAGGTAGTTTTGCAGGGTGGTCTCCAGCATCCGCCCGCAGGAAAAACTCAGCTTCAGCTGCTGGGCGGGGGTAAGGGCGGTGTTGGCGATGATCTCGCAGCTGGCTACAAGATAGGCGTCGCTTGCAAGGTTCAGCTCCATGTGCTGCAAAGGCTGCTCCAATGCGGCTTCGTCCGGGAACAGCCCGGCGTACAGCCGCACGAAAAAACGCTCCTGATAGCTGCGCACACTCTCGGCAAGGTTTTCCTGGGCCGACAATTCGCCCAGCAAAGCGCGCTCCTTTTTTACCTTTTCGGCGGCCTTGGCAAGGGCGGTTTGCAGGTTCTCGGGGGTCAGGTCCAGCTTGACCAGATAATCCACCACCCCGGCACCCATGGCCTGCTTGATGTAACCAAATTCTTCAAAGCTGGTCAGCATGATAAAGGCGGGCAGGGCGCTGCGTTCCCGGCAGGTGCGGGCAAGGGTAAGCCCGTCCATCACCGGCATTTTTACGTCGGCAATGACGATATCCGGCTTCTCCCGCTCAATGAGTTCCAGCGCCAGCTTGCCGTTGCGGGCGGTGCCGCAGACGGTATAGCCCAGCTTTTCCCATTCCAGCATCCCCTGCAGGCCGATGAGCACCAGCGGCTCATCATCCACCAGTAATATCCGCAGCATGGGTGTCTCCTTTCTGTTGATAGGGCAGCCGGATGGTGACCTCGGTGCCCACGTCCTCTTCACTTTCAATGGTCAGGCCGTAACCCTCGCCAAAGGAATACCGGATGCGGCGGTTCACGTTCCACAGGCCGACATGACGGAACTTTTCAGCCTTTTCGGCACCCTCGGCGGGCTCGTCCAGAAGATGCGCCACCTGCTCCGGTGGCATGCCCACGCCGTCGTCGGTAATGCGCAGCAGTACGTCTCCGGTATCCGGGTCGGTGGAGATATCCAGCAGCACGCTGCCGTGGCCGCCCTTTGGCTCCAGCCCGTGGAAGATGGCGTTTTCCACCAGCGGCTGCAAGGTGAACCGGGGGATCATGCAGTCCCGGCAAAGGGTCTCGCTTTCAATGCGGGAGACCTCAATTTCCAAGTCGCCGCCGTAGCGGTATTGCTGGATGGTAAAGTAATCGTTGAGCAGCGCCAGCTCCTCCTGCAAAGGCACCAGCTTCTGGGTGCCCTTGGAGATGCTCTTGGTCAGCCGCGCAAAGGCGGTGACCATCTCGGCAATGCCGGGCGCGTGCTGGATGGTAGCCATCCAGCGGATGCTGTTGAGGGTGTTGTAGATAAAGTGCGGGTTCACCTCGTTTTGCAGCATCCGGTATTCCAACTCCTGCTTGCGGCGCTCGTCCTCCACCCGGCGGGTCATCAGGCTGTCCACGTTTTCAGCCAGCTGGTTGATGCCCCGGCCGATGTCGCCCAGCTCGTTGTTCCACTCCACCGTGCGGTCCGGGGCAAAGTTGCCGCTGCCCACGGTCTCGATGCGCTTTTGCAGCGCCTCCACCGGGCGGGTAATGACCCACTCCAGCCAGTGCTGCATCAAAAAGCTCAGTCCCCAGATGATGGCAATGCCAAGGGTGATGAGCCACAGGTACACGCCGTAGTGCAGCAAAAAGGTATTTGCGGGCAAAAGCTGCACCAGCGCCGCGCTGCGGCCGTTCAGTGTTACCTTGACTACATAATACTTCTGGCCGTCCAGCTGCACCTTGCCCTGCCATGCGGTCTGCTCGGTCACGCCGTTATTGCTGCCGGTGCGCAGGGTGTAGTCCACCTCCCGCAGCGGGTTTTCAATCTCGGTCAGGCTGCCGTTTTCGATCTGCCACAGGCGGCTGCCCATCTCCCAGTACAACGCGCTGCCGTCGGTCAGGCTGTAGCCCGCGGCCGGGTCGGTGATAATGGCAGTATCCAGCGCAAGGTAGGTACTGCCCCGATGCAAGGTGCCCTTGCCGCAGCGGACAGGCTGGCTGAGGGCGATGCAGTCCGGGCTGCCGGGCAGCAACGGGTCGGTGGTGAACTGCATCCCGTACCCCTTGGTGAGAAACTGATTTATGCTGGTGCGGTTGAGCGCCGCCGAGGAGTTCAGCGTGCCGAACTGTAAATGCCGGTCGTTTTCATTGGTAATAAAAAAGCGGAGGATATGGCTGTACAGGGTGCTGGAATAGTATTTTTCCTGCACGGCTTCGTAGGCGGCAATGGTCTGGGTGCCGTTGATATTTTCCTGCGAGATGTACCGTCGCACGGTGCTGTCGATGGAAGCCCAGTTCAAAAGAGCATCGGCGCTGTCCAGACTGGTCTCGATGGAGGTAGCCACCAGCCGCAGGTTGAACTCTGCCGCCTGCAAGGAGTTGGCGCGCACATATTGGTTGGAGAGGGTGAACAGCGCCGCGCCCACGGCCAGCGAGGTAAGGATGGTAAAAAAGCGCATCCCCCACACGATCTGCCGCCGCAGCGGGAAACGATGGCTGCTCTTCATAGCGGAGCCTCCTTTCCGGTAATATTTTGCATTCTTTCCTTTATACAGTACTGATTCCGGCGCGGTTTGTCAACGACTTTTTTCATGAAAATTGTGTACTTTATACGCTTTTTTCTTGTGCTACGGATGTAAACTGTGCAAGAGAACAAGAAAGTGCAGACTCCAGTGTAAGAAAGTGCATCTTTTTTTAAAAGATACAGAAAAACTGCAACTCTTCCCGGAATTTTTCCATTCCGGTTTTTGCGTTTGTGCGGTATCCTAGTGTCAACAAAAGCGAGTGGCTCCCCGGCACGGGGGAGACCGTTGCACGAAATACACACACTGCCCTGAAGGAGGACACACTTATGAAAAAGATCTCTCGTCGTTCGTTCCTTACCGCTGCCGCTGCCTGCGGCGCTGCTGCTGCTCTGAGCGCCTGCGGCGGCTCTTCCGCAAGCTCCACCGCTGCTTCCTCCACTGCCGGTTCCACCGCTGCATCCGCAGCAGCAGGCCCTGTTACCCTGCAGTGGTCGGTGTGGGATAAGGAATCCACCCCCTACTGGCAGGCTATGGCCGACGGCTACATGGCAAGCCACAAGGACGTGACCATCGAGATGGTGGATCTGGGCTCCAGCGATTACATGACCGTTCTGGCTACCCAGCTGGCCGGCAGCGCCGATCTGGATGTCGTGACCGTCAAGGATATCCCCGGCTACGCAAACCTGATCAATCTGGACTACCTCAAGCCCCTGAACGAGGTGCTGACCCGCGATACCGGTGATTTCAACGGCACCATCGAGCAGCTGACCACCGATGACGGCAACTTCTACGCCGTGCCCTTCCGCAGCGACTTCTGGGTGCTGTACTACAACAAGGATCTGTTCGATAAGGCCGGTGTGGAGTATCCCTCCAATGACCTGACGATGGAAGATTACGATGCTCTGGCACGCAAGATGACCAGCGGCTCCGGCGACACCAAGGTCTATGGCTGCCACTACCACACCTGGCGTTCCGCCGCTTCTCTGTTCTCCATTCTGGACGGCAAAAACACCATCATCGACGGCAAATACGACTTCATGAAGCCCACCTACGATATGGTCATTGCCCAGCAGAAAGACGGCATCTGCATGGACTACGGCTACCTCAAGACCTCTTCTCTGCACTACTCCGCAGCCTTTGAGAACCAGCAGTGCGCAATGGTCAACATGGGCAGCTGGTTCATTTCCACGCTGGAAGCTTACATGAAGGATGCCGAGACCAAGTTCAACTGGGGCATCGTCAAGTATCCGCACCCCTCCGGTGCAGAGGCTGGTTCTACGCTGGGCACTGTGACCAGTCTGGCCATCAACGCCGATTCTCCCAAGGCAGAGACCGCTGCCGACTTCATCAACTGGTGTGTCTCCGAGGAGGGCGCACAGGCCATTGCCAAGACCGGCACCTTCCCGGCTTGCGGCTCCGCTGCCACCGCCGAGATCATCAAGTCCACCGAGGGCTTCCCCGAGGACAGCAACTCTGTGGATGCACTGACCACCAGCAATGTCTATCTGGAAATGCCCTACACCCAGTACGCATCTGATATCGAGACCATCCTGAACGCCGAGCACGATGCCATTATGACCATGAGCGAGACCGTGGACGAGGGTATCCAGAACATGAACGATCAGGTTCCCGCAGTTCTCGGCTGATAAAGCGTTTTCCGCAATAGTTTGCGGTTCTCCTTCTTCATTGTTTTCGATCCCCATTCATTTTCCGATGACGAGCATCGGAAAAAAGCCCTGTCCGAGCGGGGCGGGTATGCACAGCGCCCGCTCCGCTCATTTTTTGGGAAAACTGTTATACTTCCGGGAAAGGAGGCTCTTTTATGGCGAGTGCTGCTGTCCAGAATAAAACTCCCCGTAAAGTGCTTAAAAAATCGACCCGCGATTCTCTGATCGCGTATTCCTTCATTGCGCCAAACTTCATCGGCTTCTGCGTGTTTACGCTGGTGCCCATGGTGTTTGCCATTGCGCTGGCCTTCTGCGCATGGGACGGCCGCCACGCCATTGAGTTTATCGGCCTGAAGAACTTTGTAAAGCTCTTCACCACCGATAAAATTTTTCAGGCGGCTTTGAAAAACACCATCGTCTACGTCATTGGCACGGTGCCGCTTACGCTGGCCTGCTCGCTGGCCATGGCTGTGCTGCTGAACCAGAACGTGAAGCTGCGCAACTTCTTCCGCACGGTGGCGTTCTTCCCCTACGTTGCCTCGCTGGTGGCGGTGGCAGCGGTGTGGAACATGATTTTCAACCCCTCCATGGGCCCCATCAACATGATCCTGAACCAGTTCTTTGGCGTGGCGGTGGAAAACCTGCCCCGCTGGGCTGCCGGTAAGGACACCGCTATGATCACGGTCATCCTGTTCAGCGTGTGGAAGAACATGGGCTACTACATGGTCATCTATCTGGCCGGCCTGCAGGGCTGCAACCCGGATCTGAACGAAGCCGCCGAGCTGGACGGTGCAAACCGCTGGCAGCAGTTCTGGCACATCACCCTGCCGCAGCTGCGCCCCACCACCTTCTTTGTGGTTATTATGCTCACCATCTCCGGCTTCAAGGTCTACGACCAGATGTACATGATCACGCAGGGCGGCCCCGGTACTGCTACCATGACGCTGGTGTACTACATCTATAATGTGGCCTTCGTCAATACCCCGAAATACGGCTACGCAAGTGCAATTTCCATGGTGCTGTTCGTACTGGTGCTGATCGTTACCATCATCCAGTTCCGCGGCTCCAAGGGCGAGAACTGAGAAAGGAGGAAGAACTATGTCTGCTGCTATTATCAAGACCGAAGCCTCTCAGAAGCGCCGCAATTTCATCTCCAAGTTCCTGATCTATTTCTTCCTCATCGTCATCACAGCTTGTATGCTGCTGCCCTTTTTGTGGATGCTGTCCTCCTCCTTTAAGCTGAATAAGGACGTGTTCGGCTTCCCCATCCAGTGGATTCCCAAAAATCCCCGCTGGCAGAACTATGTGGACATCTGGACCCAGATCCCGCTGCTGACCTTTGTGAAAAACACGGTCAAGATCACCGTGGTGGTCACCCTGTTGCAGCTGTTCACTTCCTCCTTTGCAGCCTACGCCTTTGCAAAGATGCAGTTCAAGGGCAAAAACGCGCTCTTCCTCGGCTACATTGCCACCATCGCAGTGCCTTGGCAGGCCTACATGGTGCCCCAGTTCATGATGATGAGCTCGTGGCATTTGAACAACACCCATCTGGCCATTATGTGCCTGCAGGCCTTCAGCGCCTTCGGCGTGTTCCTGATGAAGCAGTTCTACGAGGGCGTGCCCACCGAGCTGTGTGAGGCTGCCCGCATTGATGGCCTGAGCGAGTACGGCATCTGGTGGCACATCATGCTGCCCCTCAGCCTGCCCGCCCTGTCCACCCTGACCATCTTCACCTTCGTGAACACATGGAACGACTTCCTTGGCCCCCTGATCTACCTGACCAAGACCGAACTCAAGACCATCCAGATCGGTCTGCGTATGTTCATCACCCAGTATTCCGCAGAGTACGGCCTGATCATGGCGGCCTCTGTGGTGGCACTGATCCCGGTGCTGATCGTGTTCCTCTCCCTGCAGAAGTATTTTGTGCAGGGCGTGGCATCCACCGGCATCAAGGGCTAAACAAATCACCCGTAAGCGGGGCGTGGGCAGTACCCGCGCCCCGCATTTTTTGCAGAAATAGAGAGAAAGTGTTATGTTATATCCTGAACAGAATGAAGCGCGCTTGAAGCTGAGCCTTGACGGCACATGGGCGTTTGCGCTGGGCAGCTGCGTGGAAGACCAGTTCGATCCCGCAAAGCCCCTGCCGGATGCCCAGCCCATCGCCGTGCCCGCCAGCTACAACGACCAGAACGACCAGACCACCGCCCTGCGCCGCCACTACGGCTGGGCATGGTATCAGCGCAAAGTTACCCTGCCCACTTTCTGCGCCGGGCAGCGGGTGGTGCTGCGGTTCGGCTCGGTGACCCACACGGCAAACGTCTGGCTAAACGGCCAGCTTATCGCACAGCACAAGGGCGGCTTTACCCCCTTTGAAGCAGACGTTACCGCCCTGCTGCACCCCGGCGAGACGGTGCTGCTGACCGTCGCCTGCGACAACCGGGTAAACCACAGCACCCTGCCTGTGGGCAACGAGGACGGACAACTGGCCTTCTTTGGATCGGACAACGCGGGCATCCCCAGTGTGGAGGCTGCCAAGCGCGCCGCCGCACCCCAGAACCGCCCCAACTTTGACTTTTTCAACTATGCGGGCATCCACCGACCAGTGTGGCTCTACACCACCCCCAAAGAGTATATCGAGGATGTGACCGTAGTGCCCGCCGTGGACGGCACGGTGCAGTACGCGGTCAAAACCACCGGCAGCGCGCCTGTCCATGTCACGGTGCTGGATGCGGATGGCAACATCGTTGCAAGCGCCGAGGGTGCAGAAGGCACGATCACCATCCCGGAGGTGCATCTCTGGGAGCCCAGACCCGGCACGCCCTACCTGTACACCCTGCACATCACCTGCGGGGCAGACGTCTACGATCAGACCTTTGGCGTGCGCAGCATTGAGGTGCGGGGCACACAGGTGCTTTTGAACGGCAAGCCGCTCTATTTTAAAGGTTTCTGCAAGCACGAGGACTTTACCGCCCACGGCCGCGGCTTTGACCCGGTGCTGAACGTGAAGGACGTGAACCTGATCCACTGGGCAAACGCCAACGCGGTGCGTACCAGCCACTACCCCTACGCTGAGGAGTTCTACGACCTGTGCGACCGGGAGGGCATTCTGGTCATGGACGAGACCCCGGCGGTGGGCATCGGCGGCGGGGCGGCGGTGAACCCTTATAAGGAATATCCCCTTGCGGAGCATCACCGGCAGGTGCTTGCCGAGATGATCCATCGGGACAAAAACCACCCATGCGTGGTGTTGTGGAGCCTTGGCAACGAGCCGGATCTGGAGCACTTCCCGCAGGATGCCTACGATTACTGGCACCCGCTGTATGAGCTGGCACATCAGCTGGACCCGCAGAACCGCCCGGTCACCCTCGTCTGCTGCCAGAACGACTACACCAAGGATATCACCACCCGCACCATGGATATCGTCTGCATCAACCGCTACTACGGCTGGTACAACCTTTCCGGCGACATGGACGCCGCCTGCTATGGCCTGAATCAGGAAATGGATTTCTGGGCAGAGCAGCACAAGCCCGTGATGATGAGCGAATACGGTGCAGACACTATGGCAGGCCTGCACACCGCCGGAGCCGAGATGTTCAGTGAGGAGTTTCAGGTGGAGTTCTACCGCCGTCTGGATGCAGAGTTTGACAAGCGCCCGTGGTTTGTGGGAGAATTTGTCTGGAACTTTGCAGACTACGACACCGTGCAGGGCCCCATGCGGGTGGACGGCAACAAAAAGGGCCTGTTCACCCGGGACCGCCGCCCCAAGCTGGGTATGCACTTTCTGCGCCAGCGGTGGGCAGAGATACCTACGTTTGGATTTAAGGAGTAATCATGATGAAAACCTACCAGAACCACGCTATGACCGACGCCGAGGCACGGCAGGCACTGGCCGATGCCTGCAAACAGGTGGAGACCAATCTGCCCCTGTACACCTACCAGTGCCAGAACCATTCCAGCGTGAACAATATCTACCCCGGCTGTGCCAATAACCAGTGGACCTGCGGCTTCTGGCCGGGGGAAATTTGGCTGGCCTACGAAGCCACCGGGGAGGAAAAATTCAAGACCGCCGCCCTCATTCAGGTGGACAGCTTTGCGGACCGCATTGCCCGCAAGGTGGAGGTTGACCACCACGATATGGGCTTTTTGTACAGCCCCACCTGCGTGGCAGCATGGAAGCTGGTGGGCAGCGAAAAGGGCAAAAACGCCGCCATTGCCGCCGCCGACCAGCTGCTGACCCGCTACCAGCCCAGCGGCCGCTTCTTGCAGGCATGGGGCACCATGGACGACCCCGGCAACTACCGCTATATCATTGACTGTATGCTCAACGTGCCGCTGCTGTACTGGGCAGCGCAGGTGACCGGCAGCGACCACTACCGCGAGATCGCCGCCGCCCACACCGCCACTACGCTGGCAAACTCCTTCCGGCCGGACGGCAGCACCTACCACACCTTCTTTATGAACCCGGACGGCACCCCCAAGGGCGGCCGCACCTGTCAGGGCTACAAGGACGACAGCTTCTGGGCACGGGGACAGGCGTGGGGTGTGTACGGCAGCGCCATTGGCTACACCTACACCCACGATGAAAAGTTCCTCGAGGTGTTCCGCAAAGCACTGGCGTTCTACCTTTCCCGTCTGCCGGAGGATATGATCCCCTGCTGGGATATGCTCTTTGCCCCGGAAAGCGGCGAACCCCGGGATTCCTCCTCTGCGGCCATCGTGGCCTGCGGCCTGCTGGAAGCGGCAAAGTATGTGGACGAAACAGAAGCTGCCCAGTGGCGCACGCTGGCACGGCAGATGCTGGCTAGTCTGACCGCAAACTACGCAGTAAAGCCCGGCACCCTCGGCTCCGGCCAGCTGCTGCACGGCACTTACAGCAAAAAAAGCCCCTACAACACCTGCACCCCGGAGGGTGTGGATGAATGCACGAGCTGGGGCGATTATTTCTACATGGAGGCGCTGACCCGCCTGACCAAAGATTGGGAGATGTACTGGTGATGAACTTGCAGACCAAAGCGGATTTTACCGCACTGATGCACAAATTTCTCGACCCGCTCAAGCCTTATTATTCCGCAGGCTGTGCCCGGCTGCATCTGGGCGAGACGGGCGTGACCTACAACCAAAATGCCATTGAGCTGGAAGCCTTCAGCCGCCCGCTGTGGGCGCTGGTGCCCTTCTGGGTGGGCGGCGGCTCTGAGCCGGAATTTGAAACCATCTACCGCAAGGGTCTTGCCGCCGGTGCAGACCCGGAAAACCCCGAATACTGGGGCACCACCGGGGAGTACGACCAGTGTTATGTGGAGATGGCTGCCATTGCCTGCGGCATCCTGACTGCACCGGAAAAGCTGTGGGCCCCGCTTTCTGATACCGAAAAGCAGAACCTTGCCGCATGGCTGGGGCAGATCAACGCCCACACCATCCCGGACTGCAACTGGCAGTTTTTCCGCATCCTTGTAAACCTTGCCCTGAAAAGCGTGGGGATGTCTTACAGCCCGGAACTGCTGGAGGACGGTCTTTGCAAAATCGACAGCTATTACAGCGGCGACGGCTGGTCCACCGATGGCGCCTCCGTACAAAAGGATTACTACATCCCGTGGGCCATCCAGTATTACGGACTGCTGTACTCTAAATTTGCCGCCGACACCGACCCCCGGCGTGCTGCCCTTTACCGCCAGCGCGCCCAGCTGTTTGCACAGCAGTTCGTCTACTGGTTCGATGCCAACGGTGCAGCGCTGCCCTTTGGCCGCAGCCTGACCTACCGCTTTGCCCAGAACAGCTTCTGGGCGGCCTGCATCTGGGCAGGGCTGGAACCGCTGCCCCTGCCGGTGATGAAAGGGCTCATCGTCCGCAACTTCAACTGGTGGCTGGGGCAGAAAATGTTCGACCGGGACGGCATCCTGACCATCGGCTACTGCTACCCGCAGATGTACATGGCCGAGCGGTACAACGCCCCCGGCAGCCCCTACTGGGGCATGAAGAGCTTTTTGTTGCTTGCTCTGCCGGATGACCACCCCTTCTGGTCTGCCGAAGCCGCGCCCATGCCCGCATTGGAGCGGCTCAAGCCCATGCCATACGCCAATATGCTGGTGCAGCGCCGGGCGGGGCGGGTAACGGCCTATGCCGCCGGTGTCAACGAGGGGCACGGCCACGGACAGTTCCCGGAAAAGTACGCAAAATTTGCCTACGATACCCGCTTTGGCTTCTGCGCCTCCCGCAGCCGGGAGGTGCTCAATCAGGCCGCGCCGGACAGTATGCTGGCCTTTGTCATCGACGATAACGTGTTTGTACGCAAGGTGAGCAAAACGTGGGAAATTGAAGCCGGGGCTGTGACTGCGCAGTGGTCGCCCTTCCCCGGCATTGAGGTGACCACTACCATCACCCCCACGGCCACCGGCCACCGCCGCCATCATGAGATTGACAGCAGTTTCGACTGCGAAGCCTACGACTGCGGTTTTGCCGTGCCCAATTTTGCACCGGGCTACGCCGAAAGCGTGGAAAACGATACCGCCGAAACCCATTGCGACACCCTGCGCTGCACCGTGCGCGGCAGGGGAGAGGCAATGGTCATCGGCTGCGACCCCAACACCAGCCTGTACTTCACCAACGTACATCTGCCCGCCGTGAAGTACCATATCCCCAAGGGGCACGCGGTGTTGGACACCGAGATCCTTGACGAAGCGGACTGATGCCGTTTCTCTCCGGAAAAACAGTCGTTTTGTGCGGCTGTTTTTCTTATATTCTGTGCTATAATGAGAGCAGAAAATGCTGCGAGGTGACATTTATGCCTTTAAATAATCCTATCACATCGGCACTTCTGGCCGACCCGGAAATTTTCCAGCAGAACCGCCTGCCCTTCCACGCCCATTTTGCGGACCAGACAAGCCCGGAAATGCCCCTGACCGTCAGCTTGGATGGCGAGTGGAACTTCCGCTATGCGGAAAACCTGACCGCACCCTTTACGGACTGGGATACCCTGACTGTGCCCGGCTTTATCCAGATGCAGAGCCTGCAAAAGCCCGGCCAGCCCTACGGCACGCCCCATTACGTCAACACCCAGTACCCGTGGGACGGCCACGAAAAGCTGCACCCCGGTCAGATTCCGCAGGATTATAACCCCATCGGGGAGTATCAGCGCGGCTTTACCCTGCCGGAAAACTGGGCAAGCTGCTATCTGCGCCTGAATGGTGCGGACAGTGCCGCCGCCGTCTGGTGCAACGGCGTTTACATCGGCTACACCGAGGATACCTTCACTCCCGCTGAATTTGACATGACCGCCGCCGTCCACCCCGGCGAAAATACCCTGACGGTGCAGGTGTACCGTTTCTCCTCCGGCAGCTGGCTGGAAGATCAGGATTTCTGGCGCATGAGCGGCTTATTCCGCTCCGTAGAACTGTTCACCAAGCCGGAGCTCCATCTGGAAGATGTCTTTGTGAAGCAGAGTTTTGCAGATGATTTTTCCAGTGCCACTGTCACCTTTGATTGCAAGGTCAGCGGCGCGGGAACGGTGTCGGTGGTGTTCAATGGGCAGGAGCAGTCCGCTGAGGTGGGCGAGCCTGCCGAATACGACAGCGGCGTGGTGTTCGGCAAGGGCGAGGTTGCCCCGGATGTGGAGGAGGACGTGCAGGATGTCTCCTTCACCTTTGCGGTGACTGACCCCGCCCTGTGGAGCGCCGAGCAGCCGAACCTGTACGAGACAGAAATCGCCCTGCTGCGCGATGGTGCTCTGGTGGAGCGCACCGGGCTGAAAGTCGGTCTGCGCAGGTTTGAGCTGAAAGGCCGCCAGATGCTTTTGAACGGCCAGCGCATCGTGTTCAAGGGCGTCAATCGCCACGAGTGGAGCTGCCGCACCGGCCGCACCGTCAGCCGGGAAGAGATGCTGTGGGATGTAAAGAACCTGAAGGCCCACAACGTCAACGCCGTGCGCACCAGCCACTACCCGGATGACCCCTATTTTTTGCAGCTCTGCGATGAATATGGCCTGTATGTCATCGGGGAGACGAATCTGGAGACCCACGGCACATGGCAGAAGCTGGGCGCGGACGGCTCGGACGAGTGGACGCTGCCCGGTGCGCGCCCGGAGTGGCGGGAAAATGTGCTTGCTCGCGCCGAAGCGATGCTGGAACGGGACAAAAACCACCCGGCCATCCTCATCTGGTCTTGCGGCAACGAGAGCCACGGCGGCAAGACCCTGTGGGAGATGAGCGAATACTTCCGCCGCACCGACCCCAGCCGCCTTGTGCACTACGAGGGTATTTTCTGGAACCGGGAATACCCCGCCACCTCCGATATGGAAAGCCAGATGTATACCCCGGTGGCAGACATCAAAAAGTTTCTGGCAGGGCACCCGGAAAAGCCTTTTATCATGTGCGAGTACAGTCACGCCATGGGCAACAGCTGCGGCGGCATCACCGACTACACCGAGTATGCCTACGAAGAGCCGCTGTATCAGGGCGGGTTTATCTGGGAGTATATGGACCACGGCATCGCCGTGACGGGTCCGGACGGAAAGCCCGGCTTTGCCTACGGCGGCGACTTTGGCGACCGCCCCACCGACCGGGAATTCTGCGTGGACGGCCTTGTGCTGCCCGACCGCCGTAACACTCCCAAAATGGACGCAGTCAAGGCGGCCTATGCACCGCTGAAGATCACCCTGACCGACACCGAAGCCGTGATTGAAAACCGGAATCTCTTTACCGACCTGAACGCCTACGACCTTGTGTTTGCGTCCTCGGTCAACGGCAAGCCGGAGCGCCGGGCGGTGCTGCGGGCAGACTGTGCACCCGGCGAAACGGTGCATCTGCTGTTCCCCTTTGCCTTGCCGGAGACAGGGCTTGCCTGCATGACCGTTACCGCTATCCAGCGGGCTGCAAAGCCCGGCATCCCGGCGGGCTATGAAGCTGCCTTTGGGCAGGCATGGCACAACCATACCGCCGCCCGGCTGACCGTTGCCGCGCCGGAATTAGTGGAGATGGACTGCAACATCGGCGTAAAGGGCGAGGGCTTCGAGTATGTCTTTGGCCGTGGAAAGGGGCTTGTGTCCATCCGCTATAACGGCGTGCAGCTGCTGGACGATACCGTGCGCCCCAACTTCTGGCGTGCGCCTACCAACAACGACGAGGGCTGCGCAGAGCCGTTTGCATTTGCCTTCTGGAAAACCGCCGGTCTCTACGCCCGGTGCGATAACCTGACCGCTGAAACAAAGGGCGAATTTGTCATCGTCCGCGCAAACTACACCCTGCCAGATGGGCAGACGCTGCCCATTGATTTTGCCATCGATGGCGCAGGCCGCTGCGATATCACCATGACATGGCAGGGCGAGCACACCGAGCTGCCGGAGTTCGGGCTGCTCTTCCCGCTGCGCCGGGAGCTGACCGAGGTATCCTATCTGGGTCTTGGCCCCCAGGAGACCACCGCCGACCGCACCGCAGGCGGCAAAATGGGCGCTTGGAGCTACAATGTCCGGCAGGACTTTGCCCAGAACACCCCGGTCTACCCGCAGGAGTGCGGCAGCCGCACCGGTGTGTACCGCGCAGCGGTCACCGGCAGCGGATTGAACATAGGCATCGGCTTTGCAGGGGACAGCATGACCTTCTCGGCACTGCCCTATACGCCCCATGAGCTGGAAAACGCCCGCCACCTCTACGAGCTGCCCCGGGACGACAACAAGACGGTTGTCCGTTGCGCTGCCTTCCAGCGCGGTGTTGGCGGCGATAATAGCTGGGGCGCAAAACCCCATGCAGACGACTGCTTTGCGGTGGAGAAGGAAACCTCGTTCCGTTTTACGATTCAAAAGTAAAAATTTACTTGGCTAAAGTGGTGGGGGATCATCGTGATACCCACCACTTTGGTCTTATTGCGAAACCGTAACGAGATAAAAATCAGTGCAACATATAAATAGTATATTTGCGATATGCAATCCAACGTTGTAGCTGCTACATTAAAAAGTTGAATTGCGGTATCCATGTTGTAGCGGCAGGAAAGCAGTTTCATCATAGTAGTGTCCTCCTGGACCTGGACTTGATTTTGGTGTGCGGCCACGCAAATCAATGCTGCCAAGTCGGTGGAGATAAAACGGCAAGGCCGCCTGCTGCCGCCAAGAAGAAAAAGGCTGTAATTCTATAAAAAGGACGGAAATCAGAGGAACCTATCAGGATTCTGTGCTCTGGTGGTCGATATCAAGAGACAAGCCGCCAACTTCACCGTGGATCGCCTTTATGTGGTAAGCGACATATTCGCGCGGATTGACACCGTAATTCTTTTTGAAGGAGCGGTAAAAGGCGTTATAATCAGAAAAACCGCATTTGGCCGGGATGGAAGAGATCGGTTCTTTTTTCATCAGCAGTCGTTTGGCTTCCAGCAGCCGCTGCTGGATGACATACTGGTAAAAGCTGATCTGCATATTCTGCTTGAACATGTGGGAAAAATTGTATTTATCAATGAAAAGCGCCTTTGCCACCGTGTCCAGTGAAAGATCGCCGCTGAGGTTCAGATCGATATAATGCAGGGCGTTGCTCAGGACGCTTGGTTTCTGCGCCTTGGCAAAAACGTGCTCTCGATTATACAAGGAGCGGTTGATGCCGATCAGGATGCGGAGAATATCGGCCATGCCCTCACTGTGGTAACACAGGCTTTCCTCCCGGTAAGCGTGGGTCAGGGCTTCAAACTGCCCGAACCGGGCGCGGGAACTGTCCACGCTATCCCGAATCAAAAATGTTTTTGCATGACCCGGACGGAGAAAGTAATCGATGTCCGGGTCGATCTTTTTCATGGTATCAAAAGCCGGAGGGCTGAGCCACAACACATACCGCTCATAGGGAATCTCAAAGTCCCGGAAGATGGGATGGTGCATAATGGCAGGTGGGATGATCAGCAGGTCTCCCGGTTTGAGCCGGAACATTTTGTCGTGGACAACATAATCCGCATTTCCGCTGACAAAGAGAAAAATTTCATAGAACTCATGGTAATGAGAAGCGACCGGAGGATAGCTGGCATCCTTGTAATGGTCGATCTCAAAATCCGGCTCGGCCATGTAATGTTTATCGGTTTTGATGACTTTCACAGAAAAATACCTCCAGTCAAAAAATTCTTTTGGGCTAGTTCATCATAACACAATGTACCAATATATGCAATGTTTTAACCAATAAATGCCAACAATTTTGCAGAAAAGGCTGGATTATACCAAGAAATGCAAGGTTTTTGCCAAAAAAGGCCTGTACATTACAACGCGTTTGCGCTATTTTTATTGACAGAAAGCCTGTTGCACATGGCAGAACAGAAATGGTAGGGAATGCGCAGCCCGAAGCCCTTTGCGGAAGGGACAAATTTCACTCTGACCGACAGGAGATCAAAACCGGTTTTGTACGCAGTCAATCAAACAAAGAAAACTGGAGATGTCAATCATGATAGGAACAAGACGTATTACTCGCCGCAGCTTTCTGGCTGCTGCAGGTCTTGCTGCCGTAGGCGCAAGCCTGTCGCTCACCGGATGCAGCGGCTCGGTTTCAGACGGCCTGAGCTCCAAGCATCTGCTGGTGGCACACAGCCACAGCGAAGCGCACCCGGTCAACGTTGGACTGCAGAAGATGACGGAAGTTGCTTCTGCTGAATCTGACCTGACCTTCAGCGTTTACCCCAATGGTCAGCTGGGCGACAACGCAGCAATGATCCAGCTGGTCAAGGCTGGCGTTCTGGATATTGCAAAGGTCTCTGCTTCCAGCATGGAGCAGTTCAACAGCGCATACGCCATCTTCTCGATGCCGTATGTGTTCGAGAGCACCGAGCAGTATTTTGCCGTTATGAACCAGAGCGAAGCGGTGCAGGAGATCTTCAAGAGCACCTACGATCAGGGCTTCTTTGCCATCGGCTGGTTCGATTCCGGCTCCCGCAGCATCTACACCACCAAAGACGGCCCCTGTGAAGGCCCCGCAGACCTGAAGGGTCTGAAGATCCGCACCCAGGACAGCCCCACGTCCATTGCCATGATCCGTGCCATGGGCGGCAGTGCAACGCCCATGTCCAGCGGCGAGACCTACACCGGTCTGCAGCAGGGCATTATTGACGGCGCAGAGAACAACGAGACAGTTCTGGTGCAGGACGGCCACGGTGAAGTCTGCAAGAGCTACACCTACACCCAGCACCAGATGGTGCCCGATATCGTGATCATCTCTACCGAGACTTGGGAAAGTCTGGACGAGGCCGAGCAGAGTGCCATCGTAAACGGCATGACGCAGGGCAACGAAGCACACGAGGCCGTATGGCAGGATCTGGTGCAGGAGAACATTGACGGTGCCAAGGAGATGGGCGTCCAGTTCTACACCATCGACAAGACGGCCTTTATCGAGGCTACCCAGTCCCTGCGCGACGAGTTCTGTGCCAAGAGCGCCGACAATGCTCGTTATTACGAGGACTTCCTGTCCTATGTACAGGCTTGATGAGGAGGGAAGCATACCATGTTGATCGTTAAATTCCGCGGCCTGATCGATAAGATCATTCAGGTCCTCAGCACCATTATCATGGGTGTCATGGTCATTGCTGTCTGCTGGCAGGTCATCACCCGCTACATCCTGAACAACCCCAGCACCGTGACCGAAGAAGCGCTGCGTTATCTGCTGATCTGGGTGACCATGGTGGGCGGTGCTTACGCATACGGCCGCCGCAAGCATCTGGCAATCACCGCGCTGAGCAAGCGTCTGTCCTTCAAGGGCCAGAAGATCCTGGATATCTTTGTGCAGGCTATGGTCATCCTGTTCTGCGTTGTTGTCATGATCGGCGGCGGCACGCGCCTTGTCAACACCGCTGCGGATCAGCTGAGCGCTGCGCTGCAGCTGCCCATGCCCCTGATCTACGCCAGCGTCCCTGTGGGTGCCATCCTGTTCATCTTCTACGCGCTCATCTTCATCGGTGAGGATCTGCGCGATATGAAGCAGGGCCCCAAGGCAGAGTCTGCCAAAGAAGCATAAAAAAGGAGGACGAACCTAAAATGGGTACTTTTCAAGTCGGTCTGCTCCTGATCGGCACGTTTGCGCTGCTGCTGGCGCTGAGCGTCCCGGTCTCGGTCAGTATCATCATTTCGTCGGTCGTGACCATGGCCTCCACCTTGTCTCTGGATCTGGGCACTTTCGTTGCCAGCCAGCGCATGGTGGGCGGCGTTGACAGCTTCTCGCTGCTGGCTGTCCCGTTCTACATCCTCTGCGGTGTTCTGATGAACACCGGCGGCATTGCACAGAAACTGATCGATTTCGCAAAAATTCTGGTCGGCCGCATCCCCGGTGGTCTGGCACACACCAACATTCTGGGCAACACGCTGTTCGGCTCTCTGTCCGGTTCCTCCGTTGCAGCTTCCGTTGCTATCGGCGGCGTTCTGATCCCCATGGAGGAGAAGGAAGGCTACGATAAAAAGTTTGCCGCTGCCGTCAACATCGCTTCCGCACCTACCGGTCTGATCATTCCTCCTTCCGGCATTCTGATCATCTATCCGGTGCTGGCTGGCTGCTCTGTGGTGGGCATGATCATGTCCGGCTACATCCCCGGCCTGATGTGGGCACTGGCCTGCATGGTCGTGGCTTATGTCATTGCAAAGAAAAACCACTATCCCACTGCTGGTAAGGTTCCGGCTTCCGTTTTCTTCAAGTACTTCGTGGACGCCATCCCCAGCCTGCTGCTGATCGTCATCATCGTCGGCGGCGTTATGTCCGGCATCTTCACTGCAACGGAGTCCGCTGCTGTGGCTGTTGCCTACACCCTGTTCCTGTCCATCGTTGTTTACCGCAGCATCAAGATCAAGGATCTGCCCAAGATCCTGCTGGACGCCTGCGAGACCACCGCTGTCATTATGTTCCTGATCGCCGGCTCCAACGTCATGAGCTTTGTTATGAGCTTCACCGGTCTGCCCAGCGCCATCGGCAACGCACTGATCAGCGTTTCCAGCAACAAGTACGTCATCCTGCTCATCATCAACCTTGTCCTGCTGGTGGTTGGCTGCTTCATGGACATCACCCCGGCTGTCCTGATCTTCACCCCGATCTTCCTGCCCGTTGTCCAGTCCTTCGGTATGGACCCCATCCACTTCGGTATCATGATGGTCATGAACCTGGGTATCGGCAACATCACCCCGCCCGTTGGCAGCGCACTGTTCAGCGGCTGCTCGGTGGCAGATATGGATATGGAGGACATGATCAAACCGATCCTGCCGTTCTATGCGGCGATCTTCGTGGCGCTGATGCTGGTAGCTTATGTGCCTTGGTTCTCCATGGCGCTGCCCACCCTGTTCGGCGCAGTCTGATAATGTGAAAAGGAGCAAGTTTTCATGGTTTATTCAGTCACCAAGTATGGCGCTGTCGGCGATGGCGCAACCAATGATGCCGCTGCAATCCAGTCTGCCATTGATGCCTGCAACGCAGCAGGCGGCGGTCGCGTTGTACTGGAGGGCGGTCATACCTACTATTCCAGTTCTATCGAGCTGAAAAGCAACGTAGAGCTGCATCTGGAACAGGGCGCCCTTCTGAAAGCGCACTCCGATATCTCCACCTATTTCAACCCCAACGGCGATGATGCTTCCGTGGCAGCAGTTTCCGGCGCAAAGGCCGTGGATCGTCCGGTGGCAAAACCGGCTTACACCTTTATTCACGCCAAGGATGCAGACAACTTCTCCATCACGGGTCAGGGTGCAGTGGACGGCAATGTTTATGCCTTTATGAAGCGGGCAAGTCGTTACTACTTCAACGGTGATTTTTACCCCCGTCCCACCATGGTGTATGTGGAGCACTGCAACCACATCTCGTTCCATGACGTGACACTGCAGAACTCTCCGTTCTGGACGCTGCACCCTGCCGGATGCAACGATGTGCTGATCTCCAACATCCGGGTGCTGAACCCGCTGGACTGCACCAACTCCGACGGTATCGATCCGGATCACTCCACCAATGTGCGGATCATCGGCTGCCATGTCCAGTGTGCAGATGACTGCATCTGCCTCAAGACCACAGCGGGCAACAACGAGTACGGCCCCACCAAGAACGTCATCATCTCCAACTGCACGCTGACCTCTACCAGTGCCGCAATCAAGATCGGCACAGAGGGCGTGGCAGATTTCGAGAATATTCTGGTGGATAACTGCATCATCACCGGAACCAACCGTGGTCTGTCCATCCAGATTCGCGACGGCGGCTGTGTGCGGAACGTGAGCTTCTCCAACATCATGATCGAGACCCGCCGCTTTGCCGAGTGCTGGTGGGGCTGCGCGGAGCCTATCGTGATGACGACCCACGACCGGAACGCCAACACCCACAGCGGCAGCATCGAGAATGTTCGCTTCTTCAACGTCACCTGCAAGGGTGAGAACGGTGTGTTCCTCTCCGGCAACGAGGAGAATCACATCAAGAACGTTCTGTTTGAAAATGTCAACGTCTGTCTGGAAGCTACCAGCAAGTGGGAGCGCGGAATGTACGATCTGCGTCCCATTCCGCCTGAAAAGGAAGGCATGCTGCATCAGAAGAGTGCAGCCATGTTCCTGCGCTGGGTAGATGGCGTCACCGTCCGGAACTCCACGCTGGGCTTTGCGGGCGAGGACCGTTCGGACTTCGCACAGGCGCTTCTTACTCAGAACTGCACCAACGTGCAGACCATGGGTCTGACTGCTGAGGCTGCCGCCCCGGAGTACCAGAGCATCGAACTGGGCTGAGCCATCTGGAAATATTGAACAAGCCGCCGCATCGGCGCTGGCCCCTTTTGCCGGGTCGGGCCGGGCGGCGGCTTCTTTTGAGGGATAAACCAATGAACAAGAAAAAGAACATCATCACGTTTGCCGCGTTCCTGATCCTGATGGTGGGTCTGGGCGCGAACGATGCCATGCGGGGTATCTTTTCCACGATCTTCTCTGCCCACTTCCAGCTGAGTACCGCCCAGTTGTCCCAGATCGTCACCGTAAGCTACATCGGCAACCTCGTGTTTCTGGCCGTCGGCGGCTTCGGGGTGGATATTCTGGGCCGCCGCAAGGCCATGCTGCTGTATACCTTTTTGTGGAGCGCAGCCATGCTGCTGTTTGCCACCACGGACTCCTATCTGCTGCTGCTTGTGGGAATGTTTTTTGCCATGGGCACATCCACACTGCTGAACACCAACATGAACCTGATCACGACCGGTATGTTTGCCGTTGCGCCCGGCTTTTTTGTGAACTTCCTGTTCTTCATTCAGGGCATTGGCACCAGCGGCAGCCAGAGCATCATTGGCAACTGGGCTACGGATATTTCCAGCTGGCACACCGTGGCATGGGGTCTGCTGGCCATTGGCGCAGTGGCCATGGTGCTGTTCGTGCTGTTCCCCATGCCGGAAGTGCAGGAGCACAAAACGGAGGGGAAGGTATCGCCCAAGGAGATCATGAGCTGTCCGGCATTTCTGTCGTTGGTGCTGATCATCGGCCTGTATTTCATTGCAGAACATGGCATTATGAACTGGCTGGTGAGCTATGCTACCAATGCACTGGAAGTGCCCATGGGACAGGCGGCAAACTTTACCGCTGTTTTCTTCGGCTGTGTGATGGTGGGGCGTCTGG
>OLWD01000091.1_pt1 | contig 54425 bp, 80 predicted proteins | sample 1673971 | NCBI WGS metagenome assembly OLWD01 (sample SAMEA103958136, study PRJEB25191) | human gut metagenome | reverse complement strand
TTTAATAAGTTGATTCACTGCATAATTATGAGACTTTCTATTAGCTACTGCTATGTCATGATATTTAGCAGCATTGAATCTCCAGTTTCTATGTTCTTTCTCTTTTATCTTATTCTGATATAACTGGAATACCTGAATAAGAGTTGAATTTCCATTAATCATTTTCTGTTAAGTGTATAATTGGGATAGAGCTGATAACCCACTACCTTAATTAGTATTTTATTGCATAATACTACTAGTTGCCACATCGGGTGATACTGCAACCATATTTATTTTACAACTCTATCCCTTATTGCCATTTAAATTGATAACTAATAAAATTGAGCAGTTTAAACTCATCTTAAAACTATGTGCGAATATGAGTTACTTAACTAAACCTACATACATAGTAGTATAGTTATTAGCTACCGAATCCATCTCGCTAATCTGATTAGCCTGCATAAGTACAGTCTTTCTCAGCTGCTTGTTAGCTGTATGACAATTAATTAAATTAATTGACAATACAACTACTGCACCTACTAACACTAATATAATAAGTGCTGTTATTTTATTTACTTTTTTCATAATTCACTTTGTTAATGTGTTAATAATGAAATTCAAAGTAGTATTTTTTACGAATACTCTCTGATAAGAAAAACTTAATAAGAGTTTTCACCTGTTCAAGTTCATAGTTAAGTGTCTCAAAATCATCAGTAGGTAATACTAATTTACCCTCATAAATAATGAGACACTTTACTACCTGATCACAAGTCATCATACGATTACTATGACCATGTACTACTTGTTCATATATTATGGAATCTTTAGCCTTGTCAGCAATATCCGCATAAGTGTTAAATACACCTTCTAACCAGTGAAACCACAACCCGAACTCTTTGGAAAGTTCAGGAGTACCTGTAATTGTACAATACTTACTGTCAAACTCTGCCAAATTAATTGGCTGTTTTGTTGTTGTGTCAATAATCCGAAATGTCATAATTTACTTTGTTAAAGAGTTACTCCAAATTTTACCTAGTTTTGGATTTACTAGTATAAACATTTGATTGTTCATAGATACCTAATAACGTACAACTGTTATTAAGTATTTCGTCCAGTCTCATCAGTATGAATTTTATAGTCTCCTGGCTGACTTATAAATTACCTGTCTTTCCAGGTTGTCTTTCCAACAGTCTAAACATCTTTGAAACATTATAAGGTAGTACTGCGCAAAATACTTAATGTAGTTCAATTTCTATAATCTACATCATCACATAAGATGTTAATGTGCGGTAGGAACCATATTTGCATGGCGGTCAAAGAAATCTAGTTATACACACCTTTAATGTTCCGTATATTAAATTTCTAAAAAAGAATTTTTTTATGTTTGACTTTAAAATGTGCAAGGGTTGCACTTCTAAATATTAATATTATAGTTTTTATATGAGTACCCATTATAATATTAATTTTAGCTGTCTCTTACTCCTTCGCCACAGGAAGCCTCTCTTTAAGCACCGAGGTTATCGCTTTGATAAATAATGTAGAGTCCTTCAACACTTACTATCCCCTCTACTAACTGTCTTTACGCTTTCTTACTTCTAAAGTCTTTTTAATACTTTAGTTCTACCAGTAATACTTTCAATGTGTTACGACGTTCTAAATACTGCCTGTACAAACCTATAAAAGGATAAACACCCGTTCTACTATTTAGCTATATACTAAGGTGGTTTTTTAATTTTGAAGTTACATCATATTATTAGTTAACCTATACACTAAAAGGTTTTTAATTCTGATTTAATTATGACTATAGTTTATATCTCAAGAAAACATTGAAGTGTGAGTTACTTATGCCACCAATGTTTGAAAATTGACTTGTAATGAGAAAGTGGTAAAAACCCCTTCCTTATACCAGCGTCACCTTGTCTCCGTCTCCGTCTCGATTGTGTTATCCGCTTATGTTTTGCATAAATAACACTGTCTGACTGAGTATCGGCGTTCTCCATTTCTAAGTACTTCTAAGAGTTCTAGTTGCCACCAACAATCACAAGCTGGATACTTGGTGATGTCTTCTACAACTTTATAGTACTTATACTCAGAGACTAATAACCTTGAAGCTTTTTTATGGGCTTTTACAGTTATTAGTTTCCGAGATAGAGGATTAAGATGGCGACCTTTGTAGATTGCCATCTTAGTTCACTTAGGCTACCAAATCATACTTGAAGAGTGCCTTGTCAATGAGTTTTGAGGTGTCCTGCACACCATTCTTGAAACCAGTAGTCTTGTAGAGCACCTTAGAGCTTACCTTGACCTTCTTGCCAGCCAAGAGTTCAACACCCTTCTGAGTGTCACTCTTGATGATGTTACCATTAGCATCAAGGTCAGACTGACCACGTACCTTCAAGAACTTTGTAACAGCTGTACCTTCTGGATAGAGTACCTCTGAAGTACGATATGGCTTACCATCATTATCCTCAGCCCATACGAACAATGGATTCTGGAAGGTTGTTGGGAACCAGTTGATAGCTCTTGTAGTACCATCAGGTGCTTCTACAGTGATGACCATGAACTCATAATCATTGCCATTGAATGTACGTGAGCCAATACGGTCCTTCATCTCCTTAAGTGTTGGGAAGATCAAGATGTCACCCTCATTGAGAGCAGCTCCACCGTCGAATACAGGCTTCATACCTGATGTGAATACACTAAGACCCATCTTAATTGCACCGTCTGCCTTATTGGCATTAATTCTTTCAATAACTGTCATTTTGTTATTCTCCTATTATTTAATTATGTAGTCTCTTACTATACATTAAGTATGCAAGATTTGCTACCACAACACTTATACTTGTTGCTAAGTTACAATAGGTGCTTATACACGGCTATTTTCTACCTATTTATGGCTATTTTGATGTCAGTAGGCTCACCTGTGGCATCGTAGGTGAATTGACGAAGAGCCAACTCACCCTTATCATTTATTGCGATTTCAGCAACCTCACCGAAATCGTTGGTAGTGCGGGCAACTACCTTGTACTCCGCATTGTTGAATGTGAACATATATATTTAATTTAAGTTAATAATAAAGAAAGAGGGAAATCCAAGTGGAAATCCCTCTTTAAGAGTTTTTACTTCTTGACAATGCCAAGGAGAACGCGAGTGTATAAGCGACTCTCGTACTTACAAAGATAGCTCAACTTAGTGAACTTGTAATCCTTTGCATTATCATTGAAGTGTTTTGCAATGCCTTGTAACCAAGCCTCTATCGTGATGTCAGCAGATGCCGTGCTACGAGCATAGGTATGCAGTTCATCGTTAGGTGTAACAAACCCAGTGAACTCGCCATTAGCATTCACGGTTGCAATATCCTCAACCAATAAGTCCCACTGCAACATTGCAAATTCTATGTGCTCTACTCCATTATAAAATGGGACAAGACCACAATAGCACTTATCGCTCCACTCTGTTCTATTGCGCTGATAGCGTAAATCGTTATGGAATTTGAGCATAAAATCTGTAGGGAGACCATCTGGAAATGCCACCAACAAGTTGTCGATGGACATAGAATTACGGAGACGCATATTCTCACCACCATTTGCAACCTGTACCTTAGAGTCATTGTTTACGATTACTGTTGCCATATTAAATCAGAATTAGGCGCAACATTACGCCGACCACTCTTTCGGAGTAGACGAGACTATCCTATTTTCTTGGAAATGGGAAAAATCATTCAGTAGTTTAGGGTCAGACTGAATGCGTGACCGACAATGAGGTGCTCTGACAGCTGCCTCAGACGAGCTTGACGTGCTCGGATTCGATATAATTATTTATATCTATGTTTTAATAGTTGCTAATAACTGGCTATTTTAATATTTATTTTCCCTACTCGATGCCCGGGGGGCTAAAACGAGTAGTGAGCCCATGCTACGATCACTATGTGAATTTTTCATAAGTAATACCTATCCTCATGTAATAATTTGAGCGTAAAGTTCTAATTGTCGCATTTTAAATTATTTTAACTTTTATATTTTCAACAATTAATCTATTGTAGAATGTAATTAAAAAAAGAACTAAATTAAAACAAATTTAAAATATTAATTAATATGGTTGAAAACTTATTAGAAGGAATAATGACAAATGAAGAATTTCAAGAGCTTATGAAAGCTTCTGAAAATAATAAAGATTATAAATTTAATAAAAATGGTTTAGATATTTCAATGAATAGTTCAGATAACGGTTTTGAACTCAGTATTAAATACACTAATCCAGTACAATCTGAAGTAGAGAAGTTTACAGATTTTCTAAATAGTTTGGATGATGAATTATTTGTAGACATTTGTGAGAAGATTGGTAATGATGGTTTACAAAGAATTCAGAATTGTTTGGACTCAGAAAATATTGAATCTGTTCGTTCTGCAGTTTCTTATTTTAAAGCACATGCACGACAACTCATTGCAGATAAAACTAAATACTTAAATGAGCAATTAGTTAAATTTAACTAATAACTTAAAATATACACTTAGCTAGTTTTAATAACTAGCTAATATTCTCTTATGGTGTAATGGTTAGCACAGAAGACTCTAAATCTTTTAGTCAGGGTTCGAATCCTTGTGGGAGAACAATTTAATTATAAAAGATATGTATTATGATTATTGCAATTTATAAACTAAATGACAAGCTTTTAAAAACAACTAATTTAGAAAAGAAACTTAAAAAGTTGAAAAAGGCTAAATTAGATAGTAAAATTCAAATTCTTTTTCAAGAGAATTATGAGGGGGATTTAAAAGAGGCTGAGAATTATTTAGATTACATAATTAAAAAGAACTATGTAATAGATGATAATGTAGATGATACTAGTAATGTAGTTTTACATCATTATGTCAATAGACAAACTGGTTATACACACACTAGTATATATGATAATGATATAAGAATAATAAATGAAGGTTATGAACAAGTTGACTAAAAATTATAATATTTACGAAGACTATTTAAATAGAAATGCTATGCTGTCTTTAAATAAAGTAGAAGACACAGTAGATAAAGTACTAGCAAAATCATTTAGAGATAAGCAATGGTTTCTTAATTACCTAGATGAATTAAATAAACAATCGGTACGGTACTAATTTAATTATAAATAATGATTGATTATAAAGCAACTATTAAAAATATACACTCAGCATTATCTGATTTAAATATAGATGAATTATTAATTATACTTGATTGTATTAAAGAGATTCCTACTTATAATAACTCAGTCCACATTAATAGTGGGGGTTATACATATCCTAGTATGGATAATGTTTTGTTAACTTCAAAATTGAAATCTCCTTCTGTTTCAGATACATTACATTCTCTGCAATTAGATACAGACCATACTACATGTAATTCAGTAAATTGTACTGATGTAGTTAAAAAACGTAGAGACAATGAAACCAATTCTTCAATTTAATTATAAAATATTTAAGGCGACCTAGCAATTAAGCTAAGCCGCCTTTTATTATATCTATTAATTACTATAATTAGTTATTTCCTCCATATACTAGTTATACTATCTATACCTAGTAACCCCATACAACAATATAGAACTGTATCTACCATATCTGGTGCTTGTATCTAACTAATAGAGCAATATATTAGAATAATTAAACTAACTACCCATCCTAATATTCCACACGCTCTTTTACTACTTATTCCAGTATGTGCTGTTACTAATTTAATTAAAAACTATTTCATTATCTTACTTTTAGATTTTTAGATAATTTATTTTTCGGGAACTATTCCTATAACCACCAATATCTATTTCCTTCAGTATCTATTACAGTTCTAATTTCTGGCTATACCCATTCTTTAAATAAAAGTTCACCATTCTCACTTGATAATTCTGTTTCAGGAACTTCAGATTTTCCCTAAGCCCATGGTGCTCTAATATGAGGAGTGTTAATATTATCAGATTCTAATGATGTATATATTTTAAAATCAGCCTCATCAAACCATTTATTTCTATATGGTCCAAGTTTATATTCTCTTTGTACTAAGGCTGTACGACCATTATTAGGAAATCCGGAATATGCTAAAGCATTAGAAGAACCAGATATAAAAATACGTTTTCTTGGATCTTCTAATCTACCATGAGTACTTACATACTATAGCATATCATCCATAGTAGCATTTTCTCCTATTATAGATTTTATTTACCTCTGTTCTTCAGTATCCGGAATATGTACTCCTCTAGCAAAAGTATTATGTCGTTGTAACATTGCTTTAACCTAATTTTCCAAATTATCGGACTTATCCATATAAAATTTTGGATAACCATAAGTGTTAGCAAATTCATTAGCTTTATTTAAAAAACTAAATGAAGGTTTCTAAAATATTGGAATATTAACAGGTTCTTTAGTTCCTTTCATAGTGAGCTATCTAGTTCCATTCTAGATAAATCCAAAGTCTTTACCAAATCTATTTATACCATGAATACCTCCTTTAGATACAGAACCCCAAGTAGAGAGGTTAGCACCTTCAGGTACTTCATCTGCTATCTTAGCAAATAGCTACATTTTATTACCATAACTTAGACCATTTCTATCTGTTTTAAAATGAACAGAATAATTATTAGGTTCAACATCCTTTACTAATTCAAATCTTTGATTAGGCTATTGTTTAAAGAAGTAAGAAGTAGCTTTATTCCCCTCAGCTTTTCCAGTACTCCAAGATTTTCTAGTAGGTTTATAATAAGATAGCTGCATAATAGGATTATCTCTTGTTGTGTATTCTTTAACAGTTAAATTATTAGTAATTCCTTTAGATACATTTTTAGTTAAATTTCCAGCAGTCTCATTAAGTAAACTATTTCTTGCCAAATGTGAAACTGTATTCTAACCCATCTTAGAAAGTGCCATTTTACCTAAACCTAATCCTAAATTTCCTACAGCAGTTCCTACTACAAATTCTCCTACTGGATCAGCTCCTGACATAGCTCCTGCTTGAGGATTAGTACTAGTTTTAGTATTTCCCTACTAATCCCTTACTGTAACTATCTCACTATGAGGCATACCCTTTTTAGCTAAAGCTATTCTTTCTTTAACTGATAAACTATTATATTTAGCTTTTAAATTTTTAGCAGCTGGCTATAATCTTCTTTTTAAATTAGTAGGATTAAGAGTTCCCTTAAATTGAGCATTTCTAGTGACCTCCTAATCCTACTTAGATTGTTGCCAAGGCAATCCTGTGGTTTTAAAATTTAATTTACCTGCTTTCTAATATTTAGGTATCCATTTCATATCTTCTTAATATAACTAAACCAACTATAATGTTTTCTATTACTTAGATAATCTAAATCATTCTAATTCTAATAAGCTTCTCTTTCAAAGGAAATATTTTTATAAGCTAATTTAGTATCTCTGTACATAATTAATCTAATTAAATATTCTATTATATACCATAAATAAAAACCTATCCACAATAGTTCCTATCCCTATTTAGTGTGTATAGTTTCATGGTTTATATCTATTTTATTTAGTATTCTTCTACAAAATAGTATACCAAATAAATTTATACATTTAAAACCTTTTGGAGGTAAGATATTATTTATGATTACTTTCATAATTCTATATCGTCATTTAATCGAGTGCATTTAATTAAATATCTTTCCCATAACTACTTATCTCTCTCATTTACAAAATCTAAAAATTCTTGTAATTCATTCAATTGTATATTTATATCTTTCATACCTAGTTAATATTCTAATTATATATTTGAGCAATTGGATTTAAACCCTATTGTTTATTCCACTAATTAATAATCTATTTATCTCTATTTCTTCCTCTATTCATTTCTACATTATAAAAGGTAGGTCTTGTATTATAATTCTTCTATTTTAATCCCTATTTAAACTATTCAAAGTTCTAGACATTCTATAAGTTTTTATATCTTCCATTAGTTAGACTATCAGTTGCATTTTTAGTCCATCCGCCTAAGTTAGAAGCTCTTTTTCCGAATGAATAATATTTTCCGGGTCTACCATCTTCTATCATAGATAAATGTGAAGTGTCAAAAGCAGCCTACTATGGAATGCCCTAATTAACTAAAGAGATATATCTTTGTAATACTTGAGGCTATGAGTTACTAATCTAAAAAGGTCCACCCTACTAATGTTTTTTAATTGTATTAGGATAAATTTTTATCTAATCGTAAGTATTATCTATATATCTTCCCTATTTAGGGGTTACAGTAATTTCAGGTAATACAACTCCGCCCTTATAAATCATAGTAGTCTAACCATCCTAGTTACCGTCTGCGGTTCCAAATAATGTAAGATTTGGATTTTGCATTCCGAAATCAGTTAAATAAAATTTGGTTCCTGACTTATTAAATCTACCTCTAGAAGGATGTGTAGGATGATTACTTAATTTTACCTTATCTGGATAATGTCCCCTAGAATCAGGAGTTAACTAAGACAATAATTTATTATTAACATTATTATAATTTCCATTTCCATATTTTACTTGATTAGAAAATTCCCAAATTGTATTAGCTAATGCTCCAGTAGTAAAATTACCACCCTACTAATAAGTAAGAGGATGATTCTTCTTTAAATCCTTTGTTTTAAACCATCCATTATCTAATATTGATCTATGATTATTTGGCTTATGTACTTCGCCACCATCTTCATGTTTCCATTTCTTTGCATTCTAAGCAAATATGGCTCTTTTTCTAGTTAGAGGATTTTTACTATGTGTTAATTCTTCAGTAGTTTTACCTGTTCTCTTTTTAGTTTTAGTAAATTTTCCTCTATTTTCCTTTTTAATATGTATTCCAGAACCCTTAGCTAGATAAGGGATACCAAATATTTCTAAATCTGCCATTTTAATTAAATTTAAGAGTTTATATTACTAATTAATTTGTTATACACCTAATTATATATTATTATTGAAAAGTTAAAAATTAGTTTAGATAAATATAAAATAAATGTAAAATGTTAATGTTATATGGAAAATTTAAGTATTGATAAACAAAACGGAACAGTAGTTTTTAATGAGAAAGCTCATCGTTATTGGGATATTAACGACCCTTCTATTAAGTTTACTTCTGTAACTACTATGATTGAGCAATTTGGTCAACCATTTGATAAAGAATTTTGGTCAGCGTATAAAGCCTTAGAGAAATTATTATCTGCTGATGAATTTAAGATTGAGAAGAAATCTCTTTTAAATACTAAGAAATTTGATCCTGTTCTGTTAGAATTACATAATATTACGGAGTTAGATTTTAATAAAGCACAGCAAGAAATATTAGACTCTTGGGATGAGGAGAATAGAAGGTCTTGTGAAAGAGGTACTAAAATACATGCAGGATTAGAGAATTCCTTTTATACCAAGAAAAAGAATATTACTCTAGATAAATATCAAATAGGAGGTAAATTTGAATGTCAAAAAGATAGAACAACTTTGGATTTGGAGAATGCAGTATATCCTGAATATTTAATTCATTGGGATTCTCCATCTGGTAAATTACATATTGCAGGTCAGATTGATTTATTAGTTAAAAAAGGAAATTCTATCATAATTGGAGACTGGAAAACGAATAAGAAGATTGATACTAAGAGCTATTTTGATTCTAAAGTAAGAAGTTCTGTTAAGATGAAGTTTCCTCTAAATAATTTAGATGATTGTAATTATTATCATTATTGTCTTCAGCTTAGTACTTATGCTTATATAATTGAATCATATAATCCTGATTTTAGTATAGAAGATTTAGTATTAGTACATTTTGATCATAATGACAATATGACTGTTTATCATCTACCTTATCTTAGAAAAGAAGTAGAACGTATGTTATCTTACTATGAAAAGGAACATCTTCTACAAGAACGTAGATTAAAGAATAAACGAATTGAATATTAATATGATACTATGTATAGCATTATTACTAATAGCTTATTTAATTTATAGTACTATAATAGAATTAACTAAGAATTAATATACAAACTAATATATGGAAGAATATATAACTAAACGTACTAAAATATGTAGAGCTTGTCCTATTTGTGACCAAGAAAATGAGATTTGTAATGCACATTTGTATTTAAATCCGGAAAATAATGATGTAAGTACAACACCTAAGAAGGGATATTTAAAGGGGTGCGGATGCCACTTAAAATGGAAGATTAATAATAAAAACTCACATTGTCCTTGCAACAAATGGGAAGCAGAATGAAATTAAACATATTAATTAAATGGTTACATGGTATTTTAACTAAGCCATTAACTATATTAAAAAGTATATATTATAATATTAAGAATAAACATCAAGATTTAGCTATTACAAGATTAGGTATATGCCATAGATGTGATCATAAATTAAATACTAACTTTGGTGATTTATGTGATTTATGCGGATGTATATTAGATAATAAAACTAGAATTAAAGATGAATTTTGTGAACAAGGTAAATGGTAATTATTGCCATAAATTAAATGTAAATGACTATGGATTTTAGAAGTGAATTAAATGGAAAAGAGAAAGTAGCTCAAGCACTTATCGGTATGGAAAGTACGGGAACCCCTATTGTAGTTAATGGACAAAGAGCAGATGTTATTTTAGCTAATGAGAAGAAGTCTAAATTTAATAATAAAGTAGATGAATATATAGATAAATTTGAAAAACACAATAAAGCACTTGAGGACTATGCTAAGGAAATCTCAAAGGACATCAATGGTTTAGAGATATTACCAATGGGTTCTTATGTATTAATTAAACCTTTTGATGAGAATCCTTTCCAAAAGGTAACAGTAAAGAATGGAATTATTATTGACACAGGTGGATTTACTCCTCAATATAAGAGTGAAGAGGATGGTCAAATTCACGAATTAGAACAGTTTATTCGTGTTGGTACTGTAATTGAAACTGGATTCAAATGTGAGTTCTTAAAAGAAGGTGATGTAGTATTCTTTACTAAAGCTAGTGAAGCTACTGTTCCATTCTTTAAACAAGGATTTGTAGTAGTTAATGAATCACGAATTATGGCAATAGTTAATGAGAAATTAACAGAAAGAAAGAATCAAATTAAAAGTAATGGAAACAAGTAATAAAGTTTACATGCAGCCGGGAGATGTAGTTTAGTTACGTTAGCGTGACAAAATGCATTGTCCGGCTATGCTTGTTATTAGAAAAGAGCAAGCATTATTTAAAGATGAAATGAAAGGATTGAGATGTAGATGGTTTACTGATTCAGGTTTAATGTAGGAAGCAGTATTCAACACTAAGGATTTAATACTTGTATAATTATGGGATGGAGAACTACACCAGTATATCCTGGAGTTGACTTAGATTTAGGAGATACAAGTTATACTCCAAGTACTAAAGAAAAAGATTTATATCATTCTAACGAATTGATTCCTTAGAAAGATTTTAATAGAATTAAAGAACAAACATAGGGAAATCAGAATTATATAATAAGACCTTATAGTCAAAGCGGTTGGAAACCTAAAGTAAGCTCTAATTAGAAAAAATCTAGTACTTCTACAGGTAAACCCCGTACTAATACATCTTCTACAACTAGTAGACCAAGAACTGCTCCAAAAACTCCTGCATCTAATTCATGGATTAATAAGAGTAGAGGAATATGGAATTATAATGGAATATCTTAGGCAGATGTAGCAAATGCTTATAAGACAGGAGATTTTAGTAAAGTAGGAAGTTACTTATCTCAACATAAAGATTTAGCTAGTTATTTAAATAATATTTATAGTAAGAGAGGAGGTAACTAGTTTAATTAGTCTACACAAACTCAATAGACAGCTTCTATTTAGGGAACTCCTGATAGAAGTATTCATGTTGGAAATAATAGAGTTACTTATATTGATGCATAGGGTAATACTACAGATGTAACTAATTCTCATAATCTCTCAGAAACTATATGGGGAAAATAGGGTCAACCTAGTGTAAATACTTAGTTTTTAGAATAGACTGCTTCTAATTTAATTAATCCTAATTAGCATACATTTAATAGAAGAGAAACTAAAGATTTTATGAGATAGAATTTATTGAATCCTTATGATTATTCTGTTTCTGAAAGAGGAGCATTTAGACATAGTATTAGTAATGATACTGGAGATTGGTCAAATGCTAGTAAAATAATGTCAGATGCTAGAATAAATAAATCTTTGTCTAAAAGTATAGATGCTGAGAAAAACTAGTTTTTAGTTAATCCTTAGCTTAAACTTAATTTAGGATATGATCCAAGTTAGAATAACTAGTTAGTTAATTTAAAATTTAAACAAGGAGGACAAATGTATAAATACGCAGCAGGAGCACAAATGGTACAGCCACAATAGACTAACAGTCAAGATCCAATAGATTAGATAGCTTAGATAGCAGCTGGATCCTTATAGGGTGATGAAAATTCAAAACAATAGTTAATTTAGGTTTTAAGTAATAAAGAAATCGCACCTAAATTATTACAAATAGTTGATGCAGGAGTTAAAAACTAGGACAAAAGAGCTATAATTATAGTTTAGGCAATAAAGGCTTTATAGTAGGGAAGTACTCGTAAAGCAAGACTCGGTGCTAAATTAGATTATATTAAATAGTCTATTGGAGAGTGTCCTGAAGGTCAAGAAGTAGTATATTTTAAAAAGGGTGGAGAAATCTGTAAAGTATGTGCAGGTAAAAAGATGCAAAATGGAGGAAAATCTGACCCTATTAAAGATTTTAAGAAAAAGAAGGATGTTACAAAACAAACTTATTAGAGAAATCCTTATACTAGGGGTAAATCAGCTAAAGAAATTGCTGAAATGCAAAGAAGAAATAGACAAGAAGCTGGTGCAGGTAAAGGTGAGAATGATGCTAATGTTGCTCCATGGAACTATAAAAAGAAGAGATAATTAAAACATATGCTTAATGTTAATGATTTATGAATGTATTTAATTATGATAGTGATCATCTTATTCTAGAATTAAATGAGCCTGAGATTCTTTTAATTAGAGAATTTAAGGCTCTTCTAGATAGAGATAAAACGAAAACTAAGACTAGAGTAATGAAAGAACTTACTTACATTTATTTGGCTTTAGATTGGAAGTCTCCTTATTCTAATTATTTGGAATAGGAAAGACATGAAGAAGCTTTAGCTGATAGTGGTTTGACAGAAGCTTAGTTTAATGACCCTATATTTAGAGAAGCTTGTCGAAAATATAGGAAATTACAAGAATCAAATAAATCTGTGAAATTATTAGAAGCAGCTCGAAGGGCAGCAGATTAGTTTATAGATTATTTTGAGACTATTGTAGATTTAAATGAACGAGATATTAATGGTAAACCTATTTTCTCTGCAGAAAAAGTAATGAAGGAGATGGCTTAGTTAAGTAATGTCCATGAGCAATTAATTACTTTAGAGAAAGAAGTTAAGGAGTCTGTATCACAAGAGTCTACAACTAGAGGTGGAGTTAATACCGGATATGACCCAGGTGATTTTTAATTAATATGCCTAGAAAGAAGAAAGTATTACCTGATGAAATCTAGTTAATTGTAGATGAGGTAAAAAAGAAATAGTAGGAAGAAGATACTAAAGAAGCTAAGAAATTAGTTGATGAGTATAGAATTGAACGTTCTAATGATAAGACATATTGGGATATTACTAAGGATATGAAAATAGAATGTTTTGATCCTACTCTATCTTATGAATTAACTGGTTATAGACCTATAGATGAAACTCATGGTTTAGATTTTGATCCTTCATGGTTTACTGAAGTTAGAGAAACATTTCTAAAAACTGGAAAGTATTGTTCTTATTTACCTAGAAGTAAAAGATGGGATGCATTTTGGAAAGAACAATATACTAGGTGTAAATATGGTATGACCTCACACGGATATACTATTACTGGAGATAACTATTTCTTCTTAAATTTTTATTAGTTACCGGTAGTAGATATGGATAAGGCATCAGGTGAAGGTACTAATGAAAGTTTTCCAGTATTCTTTGCTTCTCAATATATGTTCTTTCATTACTTATAGATGTGTAGAGTATTACATAAAAATGCTGCTCTAATGAAGGCACGTTCAATTGGCTTTAGTGAGATAAATGCTTCTCTTGCAGCTAGACTATACACTACTATAAAGAGAAGTAGAACTATGATTACTTGTTTTAAAGATACCTATTTAAATGGTACCTTTAGTAAGTTAGATCATGCTCTCACATTTATTAATACAAATGCTGATGGATTTTTTAAGCCTAGATTAACAGATAAGGCATTAGAAAAGAAGTCAGGATATTAGGTTAAAATAGATGGTTAGTTTACAGACTTTGGATGGCGTTCTGTTGTAATAGGAATTAATGGAAGTAAGCCTTCTAATATTCGTGGTGATCGTGTTGACCTTCTTATTTATGATGAGGCGGGTTCGTGGCCTGATTTAACTACTGCTGTAGTACAAGGACAGGAGTTATGTGAAGTACAAGGTGTTCCTAGAGGTATTATGTTATTTGGTGGCACTGGAGGTGACTTTGGTCCTCCTCTTGAAGGATTAAAAAAGATTTATTATAATCCTAGGGCTTTTAAGATCCTACCATTTAGACATAAATGGACACAAGATGGAACTACTATAGAGAGTGGATTCTTTCTTCCTTATTTTTTGCAATCTTTGAACCCTGAATATATGGATTCTAGAGGAGTTTGTAATTAGGTAGAGTATAAGAAAGTATTACAAGAAGAAAGAAATAATCTGCTAGCTGTTCCTGAAGACTACCTTAAAAAATGTGCTGAGCGTTGTTGGAATGCAGAAGAAGCATTTACTCTTGAAGGTTAGAATAAGTTTAATAAAATGAAGATAGCAGATTAGTTAGCTAAAATACGTCTTCATAAAATTGGACCTAGACCACAAGTAGGAACTATTGATTATACTTATAAGTCTAATAAACACTCTTTAGAAAATATAAATGGATTTAGATGGCTTCTTAATTCTGGTAAAGTTTAGATATTAGAACATCCAGTATGGTCTGATTTATATAAGGAGCAGATTGAGAAGTAGAAGAGAGAAGCTGAAGAATAGGGAATTGATTTTGAAGCTCCTGTATATACCGAAATGAATGATTTATATGTAGCAGGTATTGATGGTATTGATATTGGCGCTGCTCAAACTTCTAAAGAAACTAGAGATCCTTCTGATTTTTGTATTGTAATTAAACGTAGAGCCTTTGGTCTTAATGAACCTCAATATGTAGCTATGTATAAAGATAGACCTCAAAATATTAGAGAAGCCTATAAGATAGCTATGTGTATGTGTAGATATTATAATTGTAGAATTAATATAGAAGCTACTCGTGTAGGTATGATTACTTGGGCTAGAGAAAATAAATGTCTACAATACTTTATGAAAAGACCTAGAGCTACTTTAACTGATATTAAATATGGTACTACTAAATAGTATGGTACTCCTGCAACTAAAACTATTATAGAATAGCAAACAGACCTTATAGCTGATTATGTAGAAGACTATGGACATAATATCTGGTTTGAAGATATGCTAGTATAGTTAAATGGTTATAATGATGAAAATAAAACAAAATTTGATATTATAGCCGCTCTTGGAATGGTTGAACTTGCAGACTAGGAATTATCAGGAAGACAACCTACAAAAGTTGACAAAGAAGTTGAAGAATTTTAGGACTACGGATATTATATAAATGACAAAGGTTATAGAGAATTTGGGGTTATTCCAAAGGAACAATCAAATCAAATAGTAATTAAATAGGAGGAAAACAATGACCCATACCGAATTGAAACAAGTGATCCTAGATTATATGAAAACACAGTTTTAGATAAATTTTATAGGAGATATTCGTATTGAAGATTTAGACCCTATAGGATATAAAGTTTCTTTTAATCTAGACCATGCTGAGAATCCTTTTGTACTAATGGCAGATTTACCTGATGATAAATTTGTAGATTTTATAAAAGAGGAATTAAGAAGAAGTAAATTACATAGAGTAAAGTATTTTAAAGCAATTAAAATACAACCTCCAGAACCTAAACTATGTTATGACAGACAAAGAGCTTATAGATAAGACTAATGAAACTATTTCTGAACTTGTATATGATAAAACTAAGCTCTAGAAAGCTTATAATTATTATAATGGAAAAAGAGACAAGGAATAGTTTCGTTATCTAGAAGAAAATTTTGGTATAGGAAGTCCTACTTCTGTTGAATTTACGCCTTTACTAAGAAAACATGTAGATGCCTTAGTTGGTGAATTTCTAGGAACTCCTATATTGCCAAAAATATCCTGTAAAGATGCAGGGACTATCAGTAATATGGATAGAGAAAAATAGCTATTGATATAGACACAAATAATAGGATTTTTAAAGACACACTTAAATAATTCTTTACTTAAATTCGCTAATAACTAGGATATTACTGATAAATCTATTAAATAGTAGTTAGATAAAATAATTGAAGAGCAAGACTAGCAATTTGTTTCTCAATATGAGATTGCTGCTTAGAATATTCTTCAATACATTATGTAGTCTGAAGAAATTGATTTTGTAACTAAACTTAGACAATTATTTATAGACTTATTAGTTACAGGTTATTGTTTTTACAGAGTAAAACCATCATTTAGTAAAACTAATATTGAAATAGAGGTATTAAATCCTTTAAATACCTTTGTAGATAGAAATCCTGAATCTCCTTATGTTAAGAAATCTTATAGGTCTGTTGTAAGACAATGGCTTTCTAAAAGTTAGATATTAGCTAAATATGGAAATGAATTAAGTAAAGAGGACTTACGTAATTTTAAATAGAACTGGACAGATGATGACACAGCTAGATATAGAAGAGCCTATGGTCCAGTAGTAGATATAGATGAAGATAGTGATGATGACGACGAAGAACAAGATTTACTTCCTGGTTATCCTGAAGACGATTCTCATAGATATAATCTAATTCCAGTATATGAAGTAGAATGGATAGAAACTGATGATAAATTTATTATGTAGAGATATAATACAATTAGAATCGGTGATGAATATTACATTCTTAGAGGAATTGATAAATAGGTAATTAGAAGCCATGATAATCCTAATTATTGTGGATTATCAGTAAATGGTGTTTATTTTTTAAATAGAGCTCGTTAGCCTTATAGTTTAATCTTAAAATGTGCTCATTTGTAGGATCGTTATGATCTTTTACACTACTATAGAGATGCAATTGTAGCAAATAGTGGTATTAAAGGTAGTATTATTGACATTTCTATGATTCCTAAAGTATTAGGACCTGATTTTGGATCTAGAGTAAAGAAATGGAGAGCTTATAAGAAACAAGGAGAAATGTTAATTGATACTTCTCAAGAAGGAAGAATGGAAGATGGATAGGCTCCTTTAAATACTATATTTAATGGCTATGATGAATCTTTACCAGCGTAGGTAATACAAGCAATTGATTTAGCTATACAATCTATTGAATCTACTGTATCCTCTATTACAGGTGTATTTAGAGAAAGACTTAATGGTATTGAATAGAGAGATGCTGTAACTAATGTTAAATAGGGAGTAACTAATTCTTATACTGTAACTAAACCTATTTATTAGCAAATGGATTTAGTTGTAAGAGAAGTCTTACTTGATAGTCTCAACTAGGCTAAAATAGTTTATAAGAAAGGACTAACTGGTACTATTACCCTAGGAGATAAATATTAGAAAATATTTACAGCTCTTCCTGAATATTTTACAGTCACAGATTATGATATACATATAATATCTAGTACTGAGATTATGTAGGATATGTAGACAATTAAATCTACATTACCTGATTTAATTAAGTCTGGATTAGTTAGTGCTGATATTATATTTGAAGCTCTAACAGCTAAAAGTTTAACTGAACTTAAATATACTGTTAAGAAAGCTATGGAGAAATAGAAGGCTGAAAATAATCAGTTATAGTAGCTGCAGCAGAAGTTGGAGGAAACTAGTTAGTAGTTACAATAGGCTTAGCAAGAGTTATAGAAGGCTCAATAGAAAGCAGAATCTCTTAATGAACAAAGAATGTAGCTTGATTAGCAGAAGATTCAATTAGAATATCAAGTTAATTGGTATAAAGCTCAAACAGATAGAACTTATAAAGATAGACAATTAGATATAGAGGATTAGAGAACTAAAGTTGAATTAGCTTAGTTAAATGATGGTAATCCTTATAATGACAAAATTAGACAATCATAATGGCAATCAGTTGTGAAAAAGTATACTCTGGAACAGGTGATTAGATTTATCCAGAGACAGCAGATAAAGCAGTTACAGTTCTAGCTAAAGATACTACTCTTGATGTATATCTTAAAGAATTAGCTGAATCAATTTCAAAAGTACAAGGAGTTGATCAAATAGCTAAATCTTTAAAGTTTAAAATAGATTATTTAGCTACAAATACAGCAGATGTTACTAGAGTAAAAGAGTTAGAAGATTAGCCTGAAACTAATTAGTGGGGTGAAAACTTTATATTACCTTCTGTGAGAACTCCTTATACCTGGAAAAGAACTATTATATATTTTGAAGGATAGAATCTTAAAGATGGTTAGAAATTTTATGAAATTGTAACTGCAGATATTGCAGAGATTAGTTAGACTCTATATATGGTTAAAGATAATTAGTAGTAGCCTAAGGTAATATATCCATAGAAAGCTGTAGAAGTAGAAGGAGAATTGTAGAATGTAGATGATACAGATGCGTCTCTTGATGAAATAATCAAAGCCAGTGAAGAAGGTAAAAATAATTGGAGTAAATATCCATTAGACGTAACTCCATCTAGTCCATATGGATATATGGCAGTACGATAGAGAGTAAACGGTACTTGGAGTTTATTTAAAATTGCTTTATATTCTAAATGGGCTTATGATAGTAGACTTGTTACTAAATTTACAGTAACTAGTACTTTTGAAAAACCACAACTAACTAGAACAGAAGAAAATCCTGGTAGCTAGTGGGTAGATACTAATGAATAGGAATTTACTGGTTATCTATGGATGATTTCTGCATCTTAGAATAATAATAATTACATTTTAGACGATAATAAGAATATATGGAGTGAACCTCAATTAATTTCAATAGTTAAGTAATGGAATTTAAAATAGATATATGTAATTCAGTACAAGGAGATTTAACTGTATTAGATTTATCTAAAGAGTACGGTCAATATTTATCTGAAGAGGAAGAAGTAGCTAGTACTTATGAAGATACATTATTATTCAAATACAGTAAGTCGGTGACTGTAAATGTATTAATGAAAATAGGAACTACAGAAATAACATTCTTAGATGCATTAATACATGAACACAATTAGTTAGAAAATGGTGTATATAAAGATGATGCATGTACTTTCAACCTTAAGGAAGATGGTTTTTATACTATTGACCATTATGTATTTCCGAATATAGATTGGTATAATTGGTATAAAACTGAAGCTTCACAAGAATATAAAGATAAAGTAAATAGAGTATATATAATAGATGAAGGAGTTATTAAGAAAGAAGTAGATGGAGAATTAAAAGAAACTACTCTTAGAGAAGTACTAGAAATGAATTTAGAAGGAACTCCTATTTAGTAGGAACATATAAATACTTTCTTTACAGGAAATATGTAGCAATGCTATATTAACTATTGTAAAAAATTATTTGATGCTTTATTAAATAAGTGCCGAACTTCTGCTTATAATGAAGATTTATATGCTAGAGACTTTATTTGGATGACTCTTAATATAATAGATTATTTAATCTAGTTTGAACAATTTATGGAAGCTGAAAAAATAGTAGAAGAATTTAATACTTGTGGAGGCTTCTGTTAGAATAATAAATATGGATAGCATATAGCTCATGGATGTGGATGTTCTAAAGCGTAAAGCAATAGAACTTTATAGAGATTTATTAAATAGAGCAAAGAAAGGTTATCAAGATGACTATTCATTATTGTTAAATATTATTTGTTTTATTAGTTTACCTATAGATATAGATAATAAAGAATTTATTAAAGAGAACTTACTAAATTAGAATGATACACTCTATTTACAATTAGGTAGGGAAGGTAGGTTTAACACCATGTTCTAAAGAAAGACCTAAACAACTTATACCTCTTTTAAAGAGTAATTTTTTAGGAGAATTTCAAACAGAACTAGAAAAGAAATTAGCTAGAGAAAGTATAGGTGTAACAATTACAGGTAAATATATATATAAACCTGATAGTGATCATATAACAAATATAGAATAGATTACATCTATATATGAAGCACTCGACTATGCTTTAACTCTAGCTAAATCTTATCAAGATAAAAAGATAGAAGAATAGATAGAAACTATTAAAGCTAATATAAATTAGTTAACCAGCACTATTACTAATTAGGGAGGGGAATTATCTACTTTAAAGGAATTAGTTAATACTATTAATACATAGGTAGGAACCTTAAAGGGTCAATTAGCTAATTTAAATGTAGATGATAAAATAGAAGCATGGATTAGAGCACATTCAGGCTCAGTAGCTTTAAATGAAGAATCTAAGTTAGATTTTGCTATATCTCAAGCTGAGGGTAATGCTATTAAATCTAATGAAGATGGTCTCTATGTTGAAAGTTCCTCTGCTGCAGTATATAAATCAGAATTATCTGATAACATTAAAATGAATACTTCTGTAGGAGGACTTAAACAGGGAACTAAAGTATCTGACTTAAAAGGTAAGGCATTTTCTACTATATTAGATAAACTATTATTCCCAGTATTAGTTAGAGAATTAGTTCAACCTTATGTAGTATCTAATGTATCTAGTTAGTTAGTAGAAGTAGGTAGTCCTATTATTCCTGCAAGTACAACTTTTATCAAAGGAGATGCTGGAGATGTAACTTCTAAAATAGATTCTATAACTCACAATGATTAGACTTACACAGAATCTACATATACAGAGTTAGGAGATTATACTTATAAAGTAGTAATTGATTATTCTGCTGGAGAATATTTGATTGATGATAGAGGATAGACTACTGATAAAAGAATCGAAGCAGGCTCTATAAATAAAACAGTAGCTACTATCTCTGCAACATATCCTTGGTATTATAATACTCATAAAGGTACCTTAGTTAAATATGGTACTCAATCTGATATAATAGAAATTAATTTATCAGGTAAGGCTGTTATTAAAATACCGGGTATTAATTCAACTTTAAATAGTTTAAAAGTAAATGGTGGTTTAGGATTCTTAGATGTTGATATGTCTGGATGGACTAAAACTACTGAATAGATAAATGATTATACATATTAGGTATGGACTAAGAATGATTCTTATGCTTCTGAACTACCTCATCAAATTCAATTCACATTAGCATGAAATATACAGGTGATTCGTTGTTAGGAGTTTCATTTTCAGTAAAGACTCCTAAACCATTAGATTGTAGAACTGTAGTAGATACTACTTAGGAATTATATACTATTCCTGCTGAAATAGCATATGAAGGTATGTCAGTTTCCAATCTTGAAGATGGTTATATTTATATGTTAGTAGACAAAACTAATATAACTAATTCTGATGGATGGGTAGCTTCTTATAAAGCTCTTTAGTTAGTTAGTTGCACAGAAGCTGAATATACAGAATGGAAGAAAAATACTACAGAACAAGGAACTGCAATAGATTCTGAAAAACCCTATTTACATAATGATACTTATTACTATATTTATGAGGATAGTATTGAAAATAAAGACACATATTATGTAAATCAAGAATAGTATCAACGTGTTTGGAACTTAGCATCTTCTAAAGCTGACAATACTAGTTTCTTAGATTTGAAAAAGAAAGTAGAGAGTAATAATACTAATATTACTACTAATTACTTGACTAAAGAGGATGCCACAAATACTTATATAAATAAATCATTTTTAGATGGTACTACAGAAACTACTTTAAAAGAAGTAACAGATAAGTATCAAACAGCAGAGACATCTGATTCTAAATATTTAAAGCCTTCAAATTTTGGAGTAGAAGATATAAATACTTAGTTCTCATTTTTAAATACTACAGCTTTCGAGGAATATAAAGCTGAAGTTAAAAAATAGTTAGAAACTAAAATAGCTAACAACTCTAGAGCCACTTTAGAAAGTTTAATGGTAAATACTATCTAGAATACTTCAAGTAATACTATGAGTATTAGAACTGATGGTATATTCTATGGCGAAGAGAGATTAGCTAAAGTTTCAGAAGTACCTAAATGGATGTGTTTATCTCAAGAAGAATATAAATAGTTAGAAACAGATGGTACTTTACAAGATGATACTTACTATTTAACATATGGCAAAAATACAGATGATTCAGGATTTGTAACTGCAGATTTATTAGAGAGATAGGTAAAGTCTATTATGCAAGGTGTAACTAAACTACAAGATTCAGCAACTTTAGCAGATTGTATTTCTAAAATAAATGAAATAATAGATAAATTTAAGGTTTAATAATATTCTTGTATTGTTGTCTTTTTCCTATTATTTATTAACCTTAAATTAAATTATTTTATGATATATAGAAATGGTAAGTTAGTTTCTGAAATTAATAAAAATCTTTCAGAATTAATCGACACAATTGAGTAGGTAACACAGAGAAGTATAGGGGCTATATATAAAGGTTCCTAGTTAGTATTTTTAACTGTACTAAATGCTATAAAGAGCTGTTATGGTAGTGGTTCTTGGCTTTCAGATAAAAATTGGTTAGATAATGATTATTGGAAAAATAAATAAATAAAATGGCAATCTTTGAAAATTTAGAAAATAGAATTGACTCACTTAATGAACATTGGAATGAAAAGACTGGTCAATAGGTTGAAGATTTAATTTCTCGCCATCTTGTTGATTCTATGGACTTTGCTGATAGTACACTTACATTAAGAGATCATAATGGAAATGCCATTGCATCTACTAGAGTTACAGTGGAAACCCCATCTTATGATTAGGATGTATTAATTGTTGCTGTTAGAATTAATGGTACTATTTATAAAACTGGTGAAGTAGTTATGTAGTGTAATTCTAAGAGTAAAGTAGAATTAGCAGTAGCTACAAGTCATACTTCTACTACCTAGTCTTTTGGTGTCCAAGACGCAGCAGGTGCCGTAAAGGTTAAGATACAATATGGAGTTAATAGTATGGAAACTACTGTTGCTCCTTATGCATTAAAGGACTTTACATTAGATTCTTCAGGTACAAAAATTGAACATCTTAATAAAGCAGACAGTGAATTAAGATGGATTAATATCACAGAATTATTTACAGATTCATAGGAAAGTACTATTACAGCAACACTTGTAGATTATCCTCAAAAGTCTAGTATTCTTAATGTAACTATTAAAAGTCAAAAGATAAGTTTATCTTATACAGGTAATGTTATTTCTAATAATGCAGAATTTACTCTTAAAGGAGGTTCTCCTGCAGATTATCATCTTGAGGGTTATTTAAATGCAAACCCTATTAATACTACCGATGGTAATTTATTCTATAATGAATTACAATCCGGTTTAAACACATTAACAGTTAGAGCGGTACATAAATCTTAGAATATTGCTACAGATTATGTAAATGCATGTGTAATTAAACCAGAGGGATTTACAGGAGTTGCAGTAGCAGTAAATGGTATTACTGGTTCTATTAATAACCATGATACAGTAAAATTATATACTATCACAGTTTACAGTCCTACTAAAGAGTCTGTTACTATTAATACATATTTAAATTCTGATTCATCTTAGGATAGACAAAGCTTACTCGATACTATTGTAGTTAATGCTCAGAACTATGAATCAGATAATAAATATGAAACTACTTATAAGAAATATATAGAAGTAAATAGTGATAATGCTAAATAGTATTTACAAGTAGAAGTAAATGGTTAGCTTTACTAGTTCTAGTCAGCTAGTTCAGATAAAGCCTTCATGTCTAATAACTAGACTCTCTCTATCTCTAAGGCAAATATTAATTACTTATATACTTCTAGTCCTAGACCTACTATTAACTTTGATTAGATAAGTGGTAGAACTACTACATTATTTAATGATAGCCCAAACTATTGGAAAGCTTCAAATGGTAAAATAATTTATAGAGTTGAGGCTAATACTAATAAAGTATTTGAAACTCCAGTTAATTTACAATTAAGTAATAACTTTACTCTTGAATTTGGATTTAAATCATATAATGTAAGTAATGAAGAGTCTCCAGTAATTACATTTGGTCAAATGTTAATTAAACCAACTGTAGTATGTTGGAATACATCGGCAGAATAGCTTTATAATGCTAGATTTGCACAATTCAAAGAAGATGCAGATACACATATCACTATTACTGTACAAAAAGGATTTACTCTCAATTAGAATGATCCATATTATCCTAATTATTTCTTAGCGTAGGATTCTTATAATACATTAAAGGCTAATTTGGAAAGTGCTAAGTTTAATTTAGTAAGAATCTATGTTAATGGAGTAATTAATAGAGAAATATCTATTGACGATGCTACTTTACTAGCCTTGTAGCAAGAAGCTTAGTTACAAATAAATCCTAAAGGCTCTGACTTAGACTTATATCTATTAAGAGTTTATAATTCTACTGCTCTTACTTTTGATTAGATTTAGCATAACTATATTTCTTTCTTAGCTACTAGAGAATAGAAAGATAAGTTCTACGATAGAAATAATATCTTAGGAACTGATGGTACTATCTCATTTGCTAAGAGTTTTGGTAAATACAATACATTAGTATATATATTCCCTAAAGGAGGTAAGTTACCAAATAGAACTTGGCAAGGTGAAAATAATAAACCTGGAGACCAAGATAAAGCAGCTAAGAAGATTAGATGTACTTTATTTATTAACTATGCTGATTAGGCAATTAATAAAATATATGGTGGTAGAATAAATAATGGTCTTGTTAAGGGTTAGGGTTCTTCTGCTATGCGTTATTTAATTTGGAATACAACATTCTAGTTAAATAAGTTTAAAGATGGAGGAACTAAAGTAAAGAGTGTATTTACTCCTTATGAGGACTTAGATACTACTACTAATAGGTTTATTGCTAAACCTGCTCACGAGAAGGAGGGCTATTATAATATGCCACCTTATGATGGTTAGACTGACTCTACTGAAAAAGATTTAAAGGTAACTAAACTCGTAGGTAAAGTTAATTTTGCTTCTTCTATGCAGTCTCATAAAGAGGGTGCTTGTAAACTTTATAATGATGCATATAAAGCAGATACTGATTAGAAAGGTTTACTTAATGGAGGTCGTAAAGCAGTACATGAAGAAGCTTTCTTATACTTCTATTTAATTACTGATTTAGAGTCTGTAGCTAACTATGAATTAGCAGACTTACTTAAAAATCCTAATGTTTAGTTTATGGGATTTTAGACATTTGGGTCAGCTAAAGGTGATAAGGCTACTTTTGGTTATGATGATGATAAAACTCCTGAATATATTTTAATAGAAGGTGGTGAGAACTCTGACCCTCATGTTAACTTTAGAAGACCTTGGGTTGCTTTACAACGTGTAGGATTAAATTTAGCTGGGTCTAGAACATTAACTAATTTCCCTACGGTAACAGTAGAAGAACAGCAATCACCTAATAGAGATTATTCAAAGAATCTTTGGATTTAGGATGAATCTATTGTTTACTAGAATCGTGGTTCTTGGGATGTAGACTTCGGATTAAATGATGAAGCTACTGATTTTACAGAATCTGCTCGTAAGTCATTAAATAAGTTTGGAGAGTTTGTAGACTTTGTTTATAAATATAACTTTAATTTAGTTAAGACTGGTGAAACAGATATTACTAAATGGAATACATTAAATAGATATATAGCTACTAAACCTATTCCAGCATTTACAGGTTCTAGAGAAGGTGATATTTATCGTTATGATGAGTTTGCAGGAAGTACAAGTGCTACTGGAGAAGCTATTGGAGGCTGGGTAAGAGGAGGTACTATATACAATCCTTCTACTGGTTGGTCAAGACTTAATATCTATGAAGACTTTAATATGGATTCTAGTATTAATTAGCTTGATATAGCTATTGATGAACTCAAATCTTTATTTAAGCAAGGCATAACTAAATACATTGATGTAAATGATACAGCTATGCATTAGGCTGTAATTAGATTCTTATCAGGTACTGATAATAGAGCTAAAAACACTTACTTCTAGATATTTGGTAAAATCTATGAAAACATAGCATAGAATGATGAAGTTGCTAACTGGCAACCATCTAATAAAGGTGACTATTTAATTAGATTATACGGTGATGACTTAGATACTATTATTGCAACTGATAATAATGGTCTGTAGTCTAAACCTTATAATTTACTTGAACCATCTTATGTTTCTGAGACTGCTTCTCAATGGGGTGATAGTGGATTAAATGCTTTCCTCTATATGTTTGACTTATAGTTTGAGGATATTATTAAAAATAAACTCTATAAAGTAATTAATCAAGCATTTGGAACAGCATCTGGAGAAAACACTAATTTCTATAAATACTTCTATAGTATTCAGACAGATAAGTATCCAGCTATTGCATATAACCATACTGCTCAAATCTACTACGAGAATGCTCAGATAATTAAGAATGCAGGAGCTATTGAACACTACGATAATAATCAAATTGAACCTATTGAATAGAGTCATGGTTCTTGTTTAGAGGGTGAGTAGTAGTTTATGGAAAAGAGAAGAAACTTCTTAGCTTCATATACTAAATAGAGTGAAACTCCTGATTATAAAACTGGTTCTTCTGCGGGTGGTAATGATAAGAGACCTTTGTAGTTAAGATTAGAGTTTACTCCTTTCTAGGATTTCTATCCTACTTATTTCTATGATGGAACTAAATATTTAATGCCTAATAGCAGTACGGATTATAGACCTGACATAATTAAATATTTAGCTAAAGCCGATTAGGATTATGTAGTTAATTTAAAGGAAACTGGTACAGCTATTAATGAAGGTTTAATTTCTACAGTATTATATAAGAAACTTAATATTACTGGTTTAGTTAACTATAGTATAGCTCCAGAAAAAGAATATACTAGATTAACTAACTTTACTATTGATAATAATAACTTAAAGACTTATAAAGATTTCTTTGGTACAGATTATCCATAGTATAGATTAGATGTATTTAGTATGAAGGGTCCTGTATTGGAAAGTCTGACTCTTAATAACATGGTTACTCTTGAAACTCTTAATCTTACAGACTTTAATAAGTTAAAAGAGATTAATTTAAGTGGAACTACATTCAAGAGAGTTATATTACCAAGTAGAGCTGAAACTGTAATTCTTCCTGAAACTATTGAGACATTAGAATTATATAATCCAGTTAAAGAACTTAGATTAGAAGGAATGAGTAATTTAAAGACAGTAGATTTATCTAATGTTGGACAATTTGATGTAGATTCTTTCTTAGAATAGTTAGTTGATTGCAATAGTCTTGAATCTGTTTCTTTACGTAACTTAACTATTAATGTAACTGAGCAAACTCTATCTAAATTACTTTCTGTTAAAAACAATGTTACTGGAACAATTAATATTGTAGATAGTACAGGTGATTTAGTAGAAATTAGTTATGACACTAAGAAGAGCTTAGTAGAATAGTTTGGAGATATTGATAGTATAACTAATAATCCAAAAGTTAATTATAAAGCATCAAGTTCTGCTTTCTCTGCTACTTGTAATTCTGAAATAACTATATTTGGATTAGGTGATAAGGGAACTGGTAAATTTAATCTCTAGATTAATAGTAATTAGGTAGAAATAGTAAATGATCCAACTCCTAGATTACATATTGATTATTAGTTAGCTAGTTCTACTTATGATTAGTACTTAAGAGTAGACTCAAAGACAGGTAATATTACTTTAATTAAAGAAAGTACTACTGTATAGCCAGTAATTAATATCTTAGTATATAAAATTGGAAGTTCTACTCCTACTAGACTTACATGTAAGGTTAAAATTTAGTGGACAGCTCCTAAAATTGGAGACTTTGTTTACTATGATGGTTCATATTCTAATAACTATAATACTAATAAGACTTGTATTGGTATGGTATATGCTGTAGAAAACACTAATGATACTAGTGGAACAGCTTATGTAATAGGTAAGGAAAATATGACTGAGAATACTTCATTCTATCTTGGATTTAGTCCAGAAGGTGTTAATGGTGGTGATAATGTAACTCTTAGAGAACTATATTATATAGGTGATTGGCTTAAAAATTAGAGATTAATAGCAAGTGCCAATAGTTCTGATTCTAATGATTATATAGCTATGTCAGGAGTATCTACTGATAAACCTGTAGATGAAATTACCTATGCATCATATACTGATTTTACCACTAATGGATTTACTGGAAAAGAAGATACTGCTATTTATGTAAATACAGTAAATACTTCTGTTCTTAGTAAATTATATTCTAGTTTCTAGAATTAGGTTAGAAGTTATATTACCTATGATAGTACTACTTAGACTTATAGTATAAAAAGTATGGATAAGTTAGTAGCTTTATGTAAAGGATTAAAAATCACAAATGTAACCTCTGATGAGTTATCTAGTTGTATAATTTATCCTTATTATTATGCTGCTACTTTATATCAACCTACATTAAAGTCTACTGAAAGTACTATTTATAATTAGTTTGCTTAGGGTAACTGGTATATTCCATCTGCTAAATAGTTAGCAAGAATTATGTATTATAGAGGTTATAGTGCTAAAGGAACTAACTTTATTGATAGTACTTCTGTTGCGGAAACTATTGCTAAAATAAGTTCAGGGAGTGAAGCTAAGAACAAAGCAATATTCTCTAATGCTAAATAGGTTATGGGAACTAACTTCCCTTCTGTGTGGGCTAATATAGCTAATAATTAGAATACAACTACTACTATAAATACTTCTTCTAATTATAATAGTTATTCATACTAGAGTATGTGTACAGATTATAGTTGTACTGCACATAGATATGAGTGGATTCCAGGTAGAACATTTAGTAATAATTCATATGATGTTAATATAAATTAGTATGAAGCTGCTTGGAGAGTAACTAAACATTAGGGAGTTCCATTTACACAATTTACTTATAATAAAGACACTTAGAATGATTGATAAGAATTTATCTTTAAATAATCTGTTAGAGAGGGAGGACTTATTAGCTCTTCCTCTCTCTAAATGGAAAGAGTTATTGATAGAAAAAGATGGAGCTTGTTTTGACTTTTAGTTAAGAGATATTTTACAAGCTAAACTAACATCCTATGATAAATCTATTAATGTAAATTCTTTCTATTATAAAGAAGATAAGAAGTGGTTGGATAAAAATACCAGAATTGGATTACAGAACTTAATTAATTGTGGAGCTTAGACTATAACTGTTTAGTTAGGTTCTGAATTATTAGATATTTCTGCTGATAAATTAAAGGAGTTCTTAAATAAGTTAGAAATCTATGCAGGAGAATGCTTCTCTGTAACAGCTAAACATAGAGTAGCTATTAACTAGTTAAAATCTACAGAAGAATTACTTAATTATGATTTTACAGCAAATTATCCTAAGAAAATAAGATTACAATGAATGGCATAAAGATTGGACTAGGAGATAATTCCCCCTGGTCCATTTTTGTTCCACCACAGCCTGAAAAACCTCCTTCTATTCCTATTGAAATTCCTGATAACGTAGAATTCAAAAAGACAACTATAGATAGTGGATTTAGTTGTGACGATAAATTAACTACAAATTGTCCTAAACCTGAGTTACATACTCATCTTTGTAAGGAAAATTATTTAGGAGAATTTAAAGAAGAATCTGAGAAAGCATTAGCTAGGGATAATTTAGGAGTTTATAGTAAAGATGAAGTAAGTAAGGTTTTAACAGATGCAGTTGCAAATCTAGACACATCTATTTTTATTACTAAAAAAGAAGTATATAATTTAGTTGAGAATTTAGATTTTGTTAACTCTTCTATTAAAGCAAACATAGATTATGAAATTCCTGAACAATTATTTAGTTTATGACAGAAATTAGAAGATTATTTCAACAAGGTAAGGAATTTGTTCCTATTTCTTTAGCAGAAGCAGTTGTAGTTAATACTAATAATCTTCCTGGATTTAATTCCTTAAAAATAACAACTCTTGATAGAGTCTTATATAGTTTAACAGGAGTAGTTGGTACTAATACTATAAATATTAAAAACCTATAGGATACTAAATAGGATAAATTAACAGCTGGTAATGGTATAGTTATTAAAGACGGAGTAATTAGTACAACTGCTAATATTGGAGATATTTATAAGATTGTTTCTACATTACCACAAGCATCTGCAGAAGTAACTAATATTCTATATTTAGTTCCGGGTACTTCAGATAATACTGAAGATGGAATGAATATATTTGTAGAATGGTTATGTATTAAAGTAGGTGAAACTTATAAATGGGAAAAATTAGGAGAGTCCAAAACTACTATTGATTTATCAGATTACATAACTAGTATTCCAGTAACTAATAGTAGCGGAATTATAATTAAGGTTAACTACGAAATTCCTAGAGATTTATATGATAACTTAATGAGCGGAAGTAATGTCACAACAGATTGAACAACTTAAACATGGTACTACACTTATATTTCCAAGAACTTCACAAGAAGCAGTATTAGTTAATTATAAAAATAAAGTATAGACTTTAGGAGACTATATAGAAAGAACAGTAATTACTTCAAATTCAACCCCTTAGAATCTGAAGGTTCAATATAATAAATAGGGAGAAATAATTAATACAGAACCAGTTAAGAAATTAAATATATTTGTAAATAAGATGCAATAGGTTAAATATGATGGTAATACAGAAGCTAATCTAAATTTCGGAGATGATTTCATTAATGAAAATAATAACATTAAATTAATTTGGGGAAATGGCACTACTTAATTTTGTATCAAAATATCAAAATGTAGCTAAATACAAGGATTTAACAGTAAGTTCTCCTAGCTTAAAAGGTTCTTAGGAGAATGATTATATTAAATTAATTTTTACTAAGGATGGACATATTATTACCCATGGAACTGACTATATTCCTTGGGGAAATGGTACAATTCCTATTGATAAACTACCTATAACAGACGGTAACAATCCAGATAATACACATTTGTGGAATTCTGCAACTATTAATTAGAAAATTAATGATAGTTATGTAATTAATTCTGCAATGCGATTTAAAGGTACTATTGGGTTAAATCCTACCTATAATGGTACTTCAGATACAAATAAATACTTAATTAATGATGTAAAATCAGGTATTCCATCAGCATAGGTAGGTGATACTTATCGAGTTACTTCAAAAGGTAATTATGAAGGATTTAGTTGTGAAGCAGGTGACTTGTTAATGTGTATTACTGCTAGTGGTACTAATAAAGCTGCAACATGGACAGTAGCTTAGACTAATATTAATGGTACTGTTGAATATTTAATTAATAATAGAGTATATAAAGTATATTCTAACGATTCTCCAGGAAATGATAATAAACCTATCTTAGATATTTATGCTCCAGTAAGTCCTGGATCTACCGGTAATATTTTAATTTCAGGGGGTACTGGAAAGGCTCCTGTTTGGGCGAATCCTAAAAGTATAATTGTAGGAACAGCTAATAAAGTAGCTAACGCTTTAGCTAATGGTGCCGGTATTGCAACTTTCTCTTATAATGGTTCTACTGCTGTAAAAATAAATTTAGCCCCTGCTACAACTTCTAGTATTGGAGGTGTAAGTATTGATAATGCCCATAAACCTACAATATCAGTAGATAGTAATGGTAAAATCTTCTTGACTAGAGCTAACTTAGAAAATGCTTACGGTGGTGTAATAAGCGATGAAAATACTTGGAGAGACATTAAGATAGGTAATGTATCTATAGGTAATAAGACTCTAAATATAGATGCTTCAGGAGATATATATGTTGCTAAAACTGAGACTAATGATACAGTCACAATAGATTTTGGAATTTCATGGTATAATTTAGATACAAATGAATATGAATAATAAATAATGAAAATAGCATTTAATCCCTCTACGGTGGCAGCTTTAACGACTCCACCAAATAATAAAGATATTACGTTTGACCTCAGAGGGCATAATATATTTGCACGAGGGGTTAAATTTTGTGGTACAGATACTAATACTTGGAGAGATATAAAAATAAATAATGTAAGTATAGATTCTAATACCTTAGACTTACGAGATGGTGATAATACTACATTAACTAATATTAATGGTGTAGTAACTATCAATTCTACTTGGAGACCAGTAGTGGATAACTTAACTAGTAATTCCACTACTAGTTCTCTTTCTGCTAACTAGGGTAGAGTTTTAGCAAAATTAATTAATGGTAAATCTGATTCAGATCATAATCACGATAATAGATACCTCAGACTGGCAGGTGGTTGGATGTCAGGTGATATTTATTTTGGAGGCGATAATGTAATATGCTGGGCACGTAATACTGATGCTGCATCTATTTCATTTAAAAATGATGGTGATGCTGATGCTGATTCTTATATGAGTTTTGTTACTTCTGATAATGGTAATGAATACTTTAGATGGAGTCATAGGTCTGGTTCTACTAATACAGAATGGATGTCGTTAAGAATGGATGGTCTTAGAGTAGGAGGGACTAAAGTTAGCTTAGAAGGGCACAATCACGATTCTTCTTATATTAAATATACTAAAGTTACTAAATCTACTGCAGATAATGCTAATGCCACACCCTATTTATATAATGTAGAAAGTGAAGAAGTAATTTCAGGATATTATAAATATTGGTACATATTTAATATGGGTCAATATTCTAAAGGTAATTTTGGAACTTAGATAGCTATGCCTTATCAAGATAATTTAACAGATTCAGAATTATTTATTAGAAGTGCTAAAAGTGGATCATGGAGAACATGGAGACGTATATTACATTCTAATAATTATACATCTTATACTGTTAAAAAAGATGGTACTGGTGCGTCTGGTACTTGGAATATAAATATTAATGGTAATGCTAATAGTGCGATTGTTTGGAAAAGAACTTGGGAAAGAAAGAACGATTGCTTAATGGATCTTCCTATTTCAGAAACTAGAGTATATATGGCAGATAGCAGTACTGCAAATAAACCATGTCCTGGATCTGGATTTATTATTGGACACGGTTGGGATTGGGGATATGGAGGAACTGTGATTTATTAGAATTTTGATGATAATGATGCAGGACGTCTATACACTAATTCTAAACAATGTAATGGAGCGTGGCAAGGATGGAATAAGATAGCTTTTGTAAAAGAAATTCCAACAGTAACTAATTATTATTGGGCTAATGTTAAAGTAAGTGCTTCTTCTTCTACAACTACTTCTCCTACAGTATCAAATTTGACTGCAACTAGTTCTATTAGAATGGGTAATATTTTATTACAAAATACTAATGAAATTAATAATAGTGCTAATGGCAGTATATCTTTAAACTATCGATATACCGGTAATGTTAATTTATGCCAGGGAGGAGGTAGGGTGGGGATTAGAACTAGTAGTCCTTTGACCGCTTTGGATGTTAGAAGTAACGAAATAGCTCCTCTTTCAGTTACTGGTACTATAAGACTTGTAACTAATCCTTATAATGAATATTATTATCAACCAATTTGCGTAGCTGTTGGAGAAATTGTAGGAGCTGAAAATGAATATAAGGTCTCTTGTAATACTACGGTTACATATGATAATAGTAAAGATCCTTTTAAAATAGTATTTCACAATATTATAGTTGAAAGTGATTTACAGAATTATATAGTATTTATATCAAACGCTCCTAATGATGCTGATTTCTATTTGGATCATAATGAATCGTATAGATTAAGACTTACAATATGGCTAACTGGTATGTATTATATACCTCATATGCGTTTTATTATTTATTATTGTAAAGATGGTTTGATAAGATAGGGTTATCAACTTGCACATTAATATTATTTAACTTTTACTCTAACCTAAATAATATACAATTATATATGTTTAATAAAAATAAATGATTTATGACTTTAAATGATGTTTTAACAAAATAGAACCTTATTACAAAGGTTCTTTTAGCTAATGATGGTAAAGAACTTTCTAAAGAATTGAAAGTTAAGATTATGCGAGTTAGACTTGCTTATAATAAGATTAAGAAACAGTTTGATGAAGATACACAAGAATTTAGTAAGCAAATTGTTTCAGATGAGTTAAGAAATTTAGCTAATAAAACAGAGCGTACTCCTGAAGAGGAAACTAAGTTTAATGAGCTGAATAATAAAGCTAATGCAGAATATCAAGAATACCTTGTACAAAAAGGTACTGAAGATATTAAAGATGCACCTGAAGATACATTTACAGAAGATGAGTATGGTGATATTCTTGATATAAATTCTGATGGTGAGTATGAGATTAATGATCAAAAAGTAAAAGCTGCTGACCTTATGGAGGCTTTTTATGAATTATTTGTTAAGTAATGGAAATAACAAAACAGAACCAAACATTTAATATTAATGACACAACTTCTGAGGGTTGGACTATTACTGGTTCAGCAACTCAGGATGTTGATGGTTATACAACAATTAGTTTTAATATCAATAAAGATGGAGAGTTGAACAATCAAGTAGGTTACTATAATTATAGTATTCCTAAAAATGGAATGGCTAATGTTAATATTACATCTAATCCAGAAAGTTTAGATGCTTTTATTGACTATACTCAGACCGCAACTCAAAAAATTAAAGATTATCTCGCTAACCAAACAATTTCTAAGTAATATGGGAAGAAAGAAATGAAATTCACCAAGAGCAGGACTCGCAAAAGGTGGCAAATGCGGCGGAGGAAAGAAGACTAAGTAAATATCCGTATAAGGTATTACTTATAATTCTTAAATATACTCCTATAACAATAGCCATTATAGATATATTACATACAATTTTATCTTATTTAGATATTTCTGCTGAATTACTAAGTTTTTTCGGAGGAATATCTATTTTAAGTCTAATCTTTTTATATTCTGCATCTTATGTATTTCAATGTTGCGAATTACATAGGATTCCTTTACATTATGTTGTATAATATATACTAAGTATGCTATAGCTAATAAAGAAACTATTAAAACAAATAATAGATGATATTGATGCAGGTAATTCTAATATATCATATGAAGAGTAGTGTAAAATTCTTCACTTTATCTAGAATATGACAGATAAAGATTAGAGAATGAGTAAAATACAAGCATGTGATTATTTAGGTATTAGTCATGCTACTTTTGACAATTATGTTAAGAATGGATGGATTCCAAAAGGATATAAATAGGATGGGTTTAAAGAATTGTCTTGGATGAAATCTGATCTTGACTTTTATTTAGATACTTATTCTAATAATAAGTAACGTTCTGATATTTGAGGGGACGTAGTTAGTGGTTATTATCAATTGATAATGCTATTAACTATGTTTCCTCTTTTTATTTTTAGTAATGTCCAAAATTTAAGAATTTGAAGTATATAATTGTTTAGTTCTAGAACATAAACAGATAATTATTAAATACTTTAAATTTTTAAGCAATGAGTGAAACAAAAACTTTTGTTGTTCCTGATAACTTAACAGGAAACAATGATAATCTTGCTACTATGGCAATGATGAATGGAGGTTTTGGAGGAGGTATGTGGAATAACCCTTTTATGTATCTCGTGTGGATGTACATTATGCGCTGGATGAATAATGGTTACGGAGACCAATGTGGAGATCCTGCAGTACAAAGACAGCTTCAAACTCTCTAGGATTAGATGCAAGATAATCATAATTCAGATTTAGTTATGTAGGCTATTAAAGGTAATAGTTAGGCACTACAAGATTTATCTGCTAGATTAAGTTGTGATGCTAATGCTATTTAGAGGGCAATTCAGAGTGTACAATCTAGTATAGCTAATGTAGGTAGTTAGGTAGGATTTTCTTCTGAAAGAATAATTAATGCAGTAAATAGTGGAGATTGTGGTATTATCCAGGCTCTTAATAACTGTTGCTGCTCTACTTAGAAAGAAATTCTTAAAATGGGCTATGAGAATCAAATTAACAACTAGAATTAGACTTATTAGTTAACTAGTTAGTTAAATAGTGTAAATAATGTAATTCAGAATGGATTTCGAGATACTAATTATGCTACTTAGCAATAGACTTGCTCTTTATAGAATACAATTAAAGACACAACTACTATTAATACTAACGCTATTTTAGCTAAGTTAGATGCTCTTAATACTACAGCTTTATAGGATAAGATTGAAGCTTTACGTGAAAAGAATAATGAGTAGGCTGTAGCTATTAATAATTCTCAACAAAGCGCATTATTTGCTTAGATGTTAAATGCTGCAACAACTCCTATTAATACTGCTGTAAATAATTTAACTCAAGAAATAGCTAGTATTTAGTGTAAACTTCCAAATACAGTAACTTTGCCATATTCTTGTGCTACTGCAGTTCCTACTTCTTTAGCATATAATTTATATGGAGCTAATACAGGTCTTTGGGCATAAGAAAGGAGGTATCTATGATATTACTTAATCCTTATGTTTACGCAAATAGAAATGGTATTCCTAGATTAGAAGCTAGTTCAGTCAATGTTGGAACCACTAATGTAACATTTACCTTTATTCCACATAATTTCTTAAATAAAGTTTATTCAGGATTAGTTTTATTTAAATTACCTGGATTTGTAGCTCCTACTCCGGCAGTTCCTATTGTATTTAATACAAATGGAAAGGATTAGGATTTAACTACATTAGGTGGAGAAGCTGTTACTTCTGCAACTTTAAATAAGGCTGGTATATATTTAGCTTACTACGAAAATAATACATTACAATTATTATATTAATATATGGCATTTTCTAATTTACGTAACGGTAATCAACTATTTATATTACATAAAGATAATGTACCATCATTGGAATTAGGTAAGGTGTCTAACATAACACCTCCTATTCCTAAGTATGGTAATACTGGGATGTATAATCCAGAGATGATTTTAGATATTACTGCTGACGTAAATGGAACTATGACTAATTTCTAGAAATTGCCAGCAAATAGTGAGATAGCAGATTTTGGTAATAATATAGTTATATCTTGTAATAAAGAAGCTATGAGTAGTGAAATTAATTCTATGAAATAGCGAAGTACAGATATAGTTAATAGTATTTAGTTACATAAAGACATTATTAAAGGATGTGATGAAATACTTATGCAATTAAATCCTGAAATCTAGGAAAGACAAAGATAGGAAGCAGAGAATAAAGCTTTAAGAGAAGAAGTTAATTCTCTAAAAGAAATGTTTAAAGAATTTATGAAATCATGGCAACAATAATCGAAGTACAAGATACAAAGTTAGATAATCTTTCTGAGTATGTAGAGAAAATGATCAATTATGGTGGAAAAGTAATGCGCTGTATTGAAGAAATGTAGTCTAAGGATTACAATGAGAAGTATGGAAGACGTAGATACCCTAGAGAAGAGTATCGTGACCCTGACTATAGTAGATATTTCTAATTATGAGACAAGCTTTAGATACTTATGATGATATGCCTAAATATATGAAGTAGTATTTACGTAATTATGGTTGGCATTTCAATAAAGCTTTATGTAATTATGCAGTATCTCTAATGAAAAAAGGAGGTCAGAAACTTGAACCCGTATCTAAAGAATATGTAGATAAGACTTTAGAACAATACAATATCCAATTAGAAAAGAATGTAGGTTGCGACTATATATTCGTAGCTAATATGTGTAAAGCAGATTACTATGGTAGTAGTATAACCGATGAAAAACACTTTGCTCTTTATATTAAAGATACAATAGATGATGAAGATGCAGGTGATGGTACTACTATGAGAAGATGGTATGCAACTATGGTAGCTAATGGGACAATGGTAGATTGGGAAGAGTTCATATGATACATTACAAAGCTTGTTTAGAACAATATAATTGGTTAGTTGATATTTATGTAATACAATATAAACGCGATTTGAAATATTTGGACTGTATAGCTAATAAATATAATTTACCTAACAAAATTTATGATAAATTAACAAATAGACTAACTAATTATATTAATTCTGGATTTATTTATAATTGTGACAAAACTAATCATAGTATTATATTTGTTGGAGAATCAGATTCTATTTATGAAGCTGCAAACACACTAGCACATGAAAAGAATCACTTAGAGATATATCTTTGTAAGTTATTAAATATAAATCCAGAATCAGAAGATGCTGCTATTCTAAGTGGTGATATTACAGAATAGTTAATAAATCCATATATAGTATAGCTAATTAAATAATTAAAAAGTAGTAATAGAGGAATTTCTTAATTTTAAGGAGTTCCTCTATTTTTGTTTTGCGGCAATATTTCTATTAAATATATATAGACCATAAAGTAATAAATATATAAATACTATGGGAAAATATTTTAGTATTGCAGAATTAACTAAGAGTGAAACTGCAAATAAAAGAAAAATTAACAATAAACCTACTAAAGAAGTAGAAAATTGTCTTAATTAGTTAATAGATCATATTTTAGATCCACTGAGAGAAGCTTATGGATAGCCAATTATTGTGTCAAGTGGATATAGATGCCCTGAATTAAATAAGGCAGTTGGAGGTGCTAGAACTAGTTAGCATACACTTGGTTAGGCTGCAGATATTCATACTAAATCTAATTCTAAAGAAAGTAATAAACAATTATTTGAACTTATTAAATAGTTAAAGCTTCCTTTTGATTAGTTAATTAATGAGTATAATTATTCTTGGGTACATGTTAGTTATTCTAATAGAAATAGAAGACAAATTCTTAATATTAAATAATGGCACAACTTTTTGGTAAAAATTATTAGGAAGCAGGTTCCGCTTCCTCCCCACTATTACTAAGAAGTAATGGAGAAATTAAATTATAGTGGGGAAATAAATTTATAGATTTAGTTAAAAACGGAAAAATAAATTCAGAAGCTAAAGATTGTATATTCACTGTAGACACTTCTGACGAAATTAAAGCAAATGGAATATATTTAGTTACAGAAGATAGTTCCATTTGGATAAATGTAGAAGGTACTAAGGCTAAATTAAGTGATAATGGTACTACTTATGTATCATTTTTAACAGAATAGAAAACAACTCCTGAATAGAAATAGCAAGCTTTAACTAATTTAGGCTTAATATATGAAAATATAGATGCCTTAAATAAAGCGAATCTCATAACTGGTTTAGCTTATGTAGTTGAATCTAATAAATTATATTTAATTCAAAACAAAATAGTTTCAGAATATTAGGTAGCAGCAGCTTTACCTACTTCAGGTAAATTTGAAGATTTAACTATTAGTAATTTAACTATTAAAAATGATACTATAAACTCTAGTTAGTTGATATTGACTATTAACAATATACCGTATTTATAGTTAAATGATAATGTCCTTTGTAGTGTTCCCTTTTTAGTTGATAAATTACAATCAATAAATTATAATTATAACAAATCAGGATTTGCTTTATATCAAGATAATGGTAAATCTATTCTTGATATAGATAGTATTAACTGGAGAAATATAGATTCTGAATTACCTAAAAACTAGAAAACTTATAGTACTTACACTATTTTAGGTAGTTTCAATATAGTTACTGAAGTTACAGATGAATCTTCAGAAACTGAGTCTTTATATAAATTACAATTGAAATATCCAAATACTATATCTTTAAAGTTATCTAATTATATACTGGCAGAGTTAGAAACTACTTACAATATATTTCTTTTAACTACAAAAGTATAGGTATAGGATGATATAAGTTATAATCAAATAGTATTAGATAAAAATATTCCAGAAACGCACTAGCTATACGTGAAGTTTTCAGATTCTTCCACTAAACTTTATTCTAGAAATGATGCTAAACTATTTGATATTAATTTAACAGTAGCTGAAGCTTATTTATATAATAATGGTATTGATACTAAATATATAGTTGACATTGATAGTACCCAAAAACATGATATAATTCCCTTAGAGTTTGAAATTCGTAAAGTAGATAAGTATTATATAATTATCAAACTTCAAAATACTTTATTAGCATCTGATTTATTAAATTCTAACTAGTTAAAAATATATTAGGCAAGAGTTCCTCAGTTTATTTAGGGTGAGGGATTCTTAGCATTACGTAAATGGGATTCTGAAAACAATAAATATGTTTATCACACTATTATAGGCACTTATAAAGAATCTGAATTTGGAATATCTGATGATACTAGTAATAAATTTGGATTTTATAGTAATGATGTTAAAGTTACAGGAATTTCATTAAGTGGAGCTAAATTTTCTGGACAATTACCTAGTTTTATTGAAACTAAACCTGATACAATAGCAAATAATTAGTTTCCAACTATGGAAATAGTTAATGAAAAAATAAAAAAAGCTGTTGATAATGCAGGTGATACTAATTTGGCTCTAATTAATAAGAACGCTTTACCTAAAGGTTCTATAATAATGTTTAATAATGCCGATAAAATACCAGATAAATGGTAGATTTGCGATGGAACTAATGGAACTCCTAATTTAATTGATAAATTTATTAAAGCGGGAATGACTCTTAAAGAAGAATCTATAGAATTAACTAAATATACTAATTCTACAACAGAAACAACTCCTCCAGAGGAAACAACTCCTCCAGAGGAAACAACTCCTCCAGAGGAAACTGCTTCTGAAGAGGGTACTACTGAACCTGGAGAAACAACTCCAGAACAACCTAAAGAAGATAATAAATATAAGCTTGATGCTTATTCTTTAATATTTATAATGAAAATGAAATAATGAATATGGAAAGTAATTTTGATGACACAATGTTTGAAGTGGATGAGTTTGATGAAACTCCTACTCAAGAAAAACAAGAACCAGATCCAAAACCTGAAAAAGAAGGTAATTAGGAGACTACTCCTCTAAGTGAAGGAGATTAGGAAGATGATTTAACTATTGAAGTATTAAAACTTAGAGGTATTAGTAATCCTGACAAGATTAAATTTGAAGATGAGAGTGGAGCTATTACAGAACGCTCTTGGGATTCTTTAACTAAAGAGGAGTAGATAAATATCTTAGCAGATTAGAGAGAGCATTAGGAAACTAATAATGACTTGGCAGAAGACGAAATTGACCTTATTAATACTATTAGAAATAGTGGAATGAGTGTTCAGGATTATATGCAAACTATTACTCCATAGATTAATCAGCCATAGGATACAAATTAGTTTGATGCTATGTCAGATGAGGATTTATATGCTTTCGACATATTAAATAAAGTTGGTAATGATAATATTACAGATGAAGAACTTGATGCTGCTCTAGAAGCTGCTAAAGCTAATGAAACTTTATTTAAGAAAACAGTAGACGGATTAAGACAACAATATAATAGATTACAAGAAGAACAAAAACAGAACATTGCAAATCAACAATAGGCTGCGGCTTAGCAGAAATATTAGGCATTTGCTAATGTAGTTAACAATTAGATTGACAACTTTAATAGTTTTGCAGGACAACCTATTCAATTATCTAATCAAGATAAGGACAATTTGTCTGAATTTATGTTAGCTTTAGATGAAGATGGTTCAAGTGCTTTAGGTAAGGCATTACAAGATCCACGTCTTTTAACTAAAGCTGCATTTTGGTTACTTAATGAATAGGAATTAATTGCAGAATTATAGAAGCAACAACAAGATGCATATACTCGTGGTTATAATGCAGGTAAAGGAGATATTCTTAACAAATCTAAGTTCGTATTTAAACCTACAAAGCAAACTACGAGTAAAAAGGATGAATCTATTTGGGATTCAGACGATTGGGATTAATTCTTAAATTTAATTTTATTTATGTTAGTAGCAAATTTTGTAACAAACCATGCAACCATGGGAGATACAAGAACTTATGAAGATTTTAGTAAGTTTTTGGGTAAGATATTGCTCCGATAATTGGTAACAATTATTAGCTACTGTGTGAAAACGGGGAAGCCCTCCACGCTACAGGGGTAATCCCGTAGGAAGTCTCAGGCATGAGAAACCTCTAACGAATAGAAATAAATATTTAATAACCCAAATTATTTGGTATTATGGAATTAAGAAAGAAATCAATTTTAATTGCTTTATGTATTGGTGATGGTTATATTTCAAATCAAAAACAAATTAAAAAAGGTAAAACATACCAATATAATTATTTAGAAATAAGTCATGGATAGCATCAAGGAGAGTATATATAGTGGAAAGCTAACTTATGTACTTCGGTAACTGGTAGAAAAAGTAATGTTAGAAGAAAAAAGTATAAAGCTAAAAAAATAAATGGAGTAGATATTCCGGAATCATTAGGTTATACTTTTGTAAATACTTCTCCCTATTTTAGAATACTTAGAAAATGGTTATATCCTAATAATAAAAAGAAACTAAGTAAGAAAATGATTTCTTATTTAGATGAATTAGGATTAGCTATATGGTATATGGATGATGGCTGTACCTATGTAAGTAAAACAGATAGAACATTTACTGCTGAAATATCTACTCATATTCCAGAAAATGATGCTTAGGAATTAATTGACCTTTTTAAAGAAAAATGGAATATTACATTTCATTTACATAAAAAAAGTAAAAATCAATTTAATATACGAGCTTATTCAAATAATGCTTTAAAATTTATAAAATTAATTGAACCGTTTGTGCCAGACTGCATGGCTTACAAATTAATAGTTCCAAAATTTTATTTCCAAGAGTGCACAGCATCCCATCTCAAACGAATTGAAGGGATGAAGATATATTCTGAACAATAGTGATGGTAAAACTATTGATTTATGGGATAAAGAGCCCATAAGGTAACAAATTGGAAAGACCTCACCGACTCGGAGTAGTATCAAGACTCTATCCAGAATTGACAGCTACATTCTTAACAGAGGCATTGCGAAACGTTTATTATGGTGATTCTAAACCAAATAAGTATCAAAGTATTGATTCTACTTACTTTGAGTGGGAGGTTGAAACTAATTATATTAAACGTGTTCCATTTGCAGCTGAACCAGTTGGTGATGGGGCAAACGGCTCTGAGATTGAAATGATTTTCCCAGAGAATTATTATCGTTTGCATGAAATCTTCAAGATTGAAAGTACTGGTCAATAGTGTTTTGTTGTTTCTGATAGTGTTAGAAAGGCAGATAATATGTGGTCAGTAATGGTTCGCCTGCTTGATGATGATTATTCTTCTGTACTTGATACTGATGGTACTCATATTGGTGATTATACCTATTTTATTGGTAACGCTAAACCAGAATTGCATGAGACTGGTTGGGTTAAGTATCAGAGTAATGTAGAAAAGATGCGTAATTATATGAGTACTATTCGTGTATAGGATACATATAGTGCTAAGTATGCATTGATGGAAGATACATTTATCAAGATTGGTAAAGGAGAGAATCAAGGATGCCTTACTGAAAAGATCTATAAGTTGGATCCTATGAAGAAGAATCTTATTGAGAACTTCTTGTATGCAAGAGAGAATATGATTCTGCTTGCTAAAGGTACTGTAGGTGTTGATGGTAAGACTACATTAGCTGATAAAGCTACAGGAAGACCTATCTTCATTGGTGATGGTGCTATCCCTCAAATTGAGAGATTTGCAAGTAAGTATTCTGCAAACAGAATTACAATAGGTACATTCCATACAATAATTTCTGATATGGTATCAAAAGCAGATAAGCCAACAGGTAATCATTTCTGCTTTATGGTAAATGAAAAAGCTTGGGCTATTGTACAAAGAGTACTTGGTGATTATCTTTCTACTAGAAAGACCGATGGAGCTTATCTTTGGTCTAAGCAAGGTGAAGGAAAGTATATTAAAGTAGGCGCTACATTCGATGCATATGAGTGGGGAGGTAATACTATCAGTTTTAAGGTTGATAGAACCTTATCTAGAGAGTATCAAGACCCATATTTCTTGTGTATTGATTTAACAACAGGTAAGACATCTACACAACCTCCTATTCAAATGTTCTCATTGAAGGGTAAAGACTACATTTTCAATGAAGTTCTTGGCGTAGGTGGTCGCTCAGGAGGTGAAAGTGGTGTTGTAAGTTCACCTGTAGCTGGCGGTCTTATGACAATTTGGGGATATGCAGGTATTGCTGTATTTAACCCTTATAAATCATTTATCCTTAAAGCTAAGGAATATTGATTTAATTAATAGATTTAAAAAGATTATCTAATAATATTAAGATATGGTAGGAGACGAGGTGCTCTCCTACCTATTCATAGAAATTTATAATGAATTATGGCAAAGAAAGTTAATGACGTAAAGGACGGCGACTTAAAAAGTAATATTGTTGTTCTTAGAAGTGTTTATGGTAAAGTTGGATAGAAATATTTTATTCAACCACAAAGAGATCCTAAAACTGGACGTTTTCCAGAGTGTGTAAAGTAGGTAAATTCATATGGAGATATTATTCTCACAGAAGATGAAAGAAATAGAGAAGCGCAGGGTTTAGTACACTTTATTCCAGTAACTGAAGTGTTTACTATTACTGATGGTAAGTCTTTTAACTTGGATGATATTTATCAAGCTGCTGAATGGGAAGCAATTAAAAATTGTGACCTCATTGCTGTAGATAGATATGCTAAAAATGATAAGGGTGACTATTTAATTGATGGTACTGTAGATAAACACTCTACAAGACCTCGTTATGGTGCTGCTGAGTTATATGTTGATAGACCTGGTCTTGATGCATCTCGTAGAGTTACTAGAAAGAAACTTATTCACCAAGCTATTAACTTCATTCTTGATGATGAAAGAGGCTATGACGGTAGACTGCTTGTAGCTAGAGTATTGGGTAGAAATATGAGGAATCAGCCTAATGCAGATGTTGAGGATTATTTAATTTCTATTGCAGAAAAGACTCCAGAGAAGATTATTAATTGCTACACTGGAGGAGATATGCAATTCCGTATGTTATTTATTGAAGCTCGTGAACATGGAGTAATTAGAAAGAAACAAGGTCTCTATGTTTTTGGTGACGATGGAAAATGTATCTTGGGAGCAACAGATGATGCTGCTATTGAATGGATGAAAAGTCCTAAAAATAGTAAAGTTATGGCTATGATTCGTAAAGATACTTATCCTGAAATGTTCGTAGATGGAGAACTCTCAGATAAGAAATAATAAATAAAATTAATCGTTTTAAATGACAGCTAGGTAGAATTAAAATTAATTTATTATGAAATATATTGTATATAGAACTACTTGTTTAATAAACAATAAAATTTATGTTGGAGTACATCATACAGATGATCCTAATGTATTTGATGGCTATTTAGGTAGAGGTTTATGGAAAAATCATACTCGGTATATAAAAAATCCAATTGCACCTTTTCATTATGCAGTTAGAAAATATGGTGTTGAGAATTTTAAGAGAGAAGTCTTATTTATATATCCTTATGATAAAGAAGGCGAAGAAAAAGCTTATAATAAAGAAGCTGAAATAGTAGACGAAGCTTTTGTAGCTAGAGATGATACTTATAATGTAGCATTAGGTGGTAAGGGTAGACCCAGACCTGCTAGGAAAGTATATCAGTTTGATTTTAATGGTAAATTAATTGCAGAGTATATAAATGCTTTATATGCAGCAAAGTCTGTTGAAGTTAATATTTCAAATATTAATGGAGCAATAATTTACAAAAGAACTAGTGCTAATAGTTTATGGTCAGATAAGCCTAATATTAATATAAATGAATATACTATAACTTCACATAATAAGTATTATTTATATGATTCCGAAGGTAACTATATAAGAACTTGTGAATCTAATGAGGAGTGTATAAAATATTTAGACACTAATAGAGGAAACTTAACAAGGGCTATAAAATTATAGAATAAGATTCGGGGTTATTTTATCTCTACAGAGAAATATGATAAATTACAAATAACAGTTACAAAATTATCAGGTAAATTAAATAGATATACTTTATAGGGCGACTATATAGATAGTTTTAAAACTGTGAAAGAAGCCAGAGAAAAATTAGGATTAAAATTATGCAGTATAAGCCAAGCTATTAAACTTGGACGTTAGTGTAATGGATTTCGTTGGACTAGAACAGATAATCCAACTCCAACAATATAAATTAATACTGCCCACTTATCTAGTAATAGGTAAGCAGTAGGGAGCAAAAACGGTGGAGGCTGTGACGCTAATACCGTGGTAAATTATTTAATAATATAAATAATCACTGTAACGCATAGGAATTGAACCTAAATAATAGAATATAATATTCCCACGAGTGTTCCCCTTCCTAAGAGATTAGGAAGAATATGTATGCTGGACTAAAACAAATAAGAAGTTTTAGAGCTATAGGATAAAAAACCTATAGGGTAACAACACGAGGTATTTGAAGCAACTTTAATAGAATTGAATAAAATTCAAGCACCAGCTCTTAAACTGTATGAATTTAATTACCTTTTTAATAAGGCGATTAATTAGTATATTAATAAAACATATGATGTATATGATATTAATTAGTAGACTACTGATGATTTAAGAGTATTAAAATCTACGGCTTATTTAAAACCTCATAAGTATGGAGTAACTAGCTCTAACGAGATTAAGCCATATAATAACTATACTGGTGGGGGCTCTAATCCAGAATATAATGGTAAGAGTCCTTCTGAAAATACGTAGTATACAACTGCTGGTTCTTATTTAAGTTCAGCTCATTCTTAGATTCAATCTTTGAATGGTGCTACTTATGAGGTATTTATGCCTATTGATTATTTACATATGCTTAACTGTGTATGTATCTATTATGTTGCAAAACAAAAAGACTGTTGGGATGCAGGTTCATATATTTAGATTCCTGCAACTCGACTTACAGCGGATTCTTGGAGTTAGATTATAACTGATATTTACAATAGACCTTCTCCAATGCGTCCATATTATTATATACATAATCAAGCTTCTAGTATTACTATTCCAACGGATCCAGTTACTGGTAATGGAGAATCTTCTGATACTAATCCTGCAGGATATACCGGAACAGATATGCCTATAGGTGGATATGCTGTAGCAGGTGATGGAATGGAAGCTGACGGAACTAAGGATGAAACAGTAAAAGTAGCAGATGCAGAAAATGCTGGTTCTAACTTTTAGAGAACATTTTAGCTTAAACAAGGTGAGACTACAAAAGATATTTCTTTAGTGGAGAAACCAACTGCAATAAGAGTTGCAAACCCAAGCAATGTTCGTTGCGAAATCCGCTATGGTAAAGACGATTCACTTTTCTAGTTAGTAGAAGTACAAATTGATTATGTAAAGAGTCCTCAATTTATTCGTTTGACACAAGAATAGATTGATTTAACTGAAGATACTTCTCAAATTATGGAGTTTCCAGATTATGTAAACCAAGAGATTATAAATGAGTTGGTACACTTAGTTATGGAGCATTCAAATGATCCAAGACTGGCAAATAATATTTAGATGACTAATACTATTGCCCGACCAACTGGACAGTAGTAGGCTGCACCTCAATAGTGGGCAGCTCAACAGTAGTAATTTTAATTAAATTATAACTAATTATGGCAGGTTTAAATTTTTAGACACAAACTATTATTAATAGTAATCTGGATCCAGATTCAGGTAAAGGAGTAGTTCTCTTTGAAGGTAAGAAAGAGAAAGTTGATGGAGTTGAGAAAGATGTTCTCAAGATTAAGAGAGATTTTCTCTTTGTAAAAGATAATGTTGATTGTATTCGTAGACGTAAAGGTTATGCAGCAGAGTTATGTGAAGCAACAATTGACTTTACTAAATTAACTTCTGTTGTACCTACAGACCATGCAGTTAATTATTTGAGACTTGATATTTATTTAGGAGTAGATGGTGCTGAACCTTATATCTATTCAACTCCTTGGTATCATAAAGGTAAACCTTTCTGGGTAGAATTTCTTGCTAAGAAAGGCGATAGTGCTAAGGCTCTTGCAGACAGACTTGAGAAGACAATTAAGTCTAATCATATGTTTCAAGTAGATAAAGACCTTATCAAAGTAACTAATGATGGTGCAGGTAAGATTACTCTTACTGGTGCTACAGAGTATCAGAGATTTAGAAAGGTAACTCTTAATATCTTTGAGGAAACAGCTGATTATGATGATGAAGTAGCAACAATGAATCCTAATGAAGTACAAGCTGCTGACCCTATCGCATTAGTTAAGTTTGGTAAGAATGCATTTGGTACTTATTCTCAGATTATTAAGGATTTGAGACTTCCTACTGCTGCAAATTATCAATGGCCCGCTATCCGTCAAGTAGAAACTCCTATTGTGGGTGCTATATACAATCAGTATATCATTGAATATCATGCTCCTGCTAATAGTCATCCATTAAGCGTTGTTGGTGGACGTCTTAACTCTTATACAACTCATGTATTCTGGGTTAAGAATGATACTGACTTAGTTAGTGCTTGGGAAACTGCTTTGAAGAAAGTAGGTACTATTGTAGATTCAGATACTAATACTGAAGTTCCTAGCGTAGAAACTCATGCAGAATCAGAATCAGAATTAACTAAAGGGGTGAAAACTGTTAAGGGTTAATGGAACAAGTGTTGCTTGAATGGATTTTACCAATAATAGGTAGTGGCGGTCTTGGCGCCGCCATTACTTATATTTTTACTTTTAATAGTAAAAAGAAACAAGCAGATGCCGAAGCCGAACAAAGTTTAGTAGAAGCAGAACATAAGAAAGAAGATTTAAAATAGGATTAGTATGATTTCCTGTAGAAGACTTGTGACAAGTATATCAAAGACTACCATGAATTAGAGAGTGATTTTAGAAAACAGCTACAAGAATTAAGAAAAGAAATTGATAAAGTTTCTTTTGAAAAATCTAAAGCTATTGCAGATAAATGTGCAGAAATTGCAGAACTAAAATCGAAAGTTATCTATTTAAAGGGTATACGTTGTTATAATTTTACATGTTAGCATAGAATTAAACAGAATCCTGAAGAAAATAAATCTAAATAATAAGTATAAATGTACATAGAGAAATTAGCTAGTTAGATACGAAATGATGTAGTATCAGGTTTAAGAGGTTATCACTAGAATTTATCTATGAATATAGACTAGCTCTAGGATGAAATAGTAGCTTGTCGATTATCAATAATAAATGAATTACATTCTAAAGGAATTGCTCCTATAGACGATTTATTAATGGCTATTAATTGTGTAGATGTTGATTGTGAATCTTTAGAGAGATGCTCTTGTGGTAAAAAGAGTAATGGCGACACCATTACAGCACATTTTCAAATACCACAACTTGTCACAACATACGGAACTTAGGCTATTAAGTATTTAGGAGCTACTGATAGATAGAATAAATTTACTATTGTCACATCATTGTCTGAATTACAAACTATAAAATATAGAAGAAGAGGATTAACTAAACCTTATGTATGGATTGACCTTGCTCCTAATGCAGAGGGAATGTTAGATTGTTTTTTATTTAATGCTCCTTTTGTAAGACAAGTATCTATAGTTGCAGTATTTAAAGATCCAAGACAATTAAATAAATATAAGTGTTGTAATTTAGATGATTTAAATGGTCCTGATGTAAATAACAGTTTTATTGATTAGTTAATTAAAGATAAATTAACTAAAGAGAAACTTTATTATTATAGACAAGCAGCTGCTCCTAAATTACCTAATGACTAGCAATATACTTCTGGTAACTAATTAAATACAATATGAATTTTAACTATGCAATAAGTCAAGCTAAAACAGAATATGATGTAACAGGCGATTTAGAAGATTTACAAGAAATTGGTTTAATTGCTTATGATAAAATAGGAAATAAAAATACTATACTTAAATAGGTATAGTTAAAAGTAGATTGCTCTAATGGGTCTATTTAGTTACCATGTGATGTTTCTATAATAGAAGCAGTTACTTATTGTGGTGAAGATTATAATTATACTAGTAATGTAAAGTATGATGGAGATCCTTACTCTGCAAATGTAGAGAATTATATAGAATCCAGAAAAGCATTTACCAATCCTTATTATATAAGTGGTAAGTTTGTTAAATATAAAAGAGTTGGTAATACATTATATGTAAATAAAGGTTTAGATACAGTAAATTTACTATATCATGCCAATATTTTAGATAAAGATGGATTACCTGATATAAATGATAAAGAAGCAAGTGCTATAGCAGTTTATATAGCTTTTACTATTAAATAGAAAGAAGCATTTAAAACTCATAATCAAGTAATTATGTAGGAAGCTCAATACTTACGTAAAAGATGGTTGGGTTTATTGGATGCTGCTAGAGTACCTAATTATATTTCACAAAATGAAATGAACGATATACTAGATGCCAAATATTCTTGGGACAGAAAGGTATATAATAAATCATATAAACCAATGTAATGAATAGGGAGGCAATTTTGCTTCCCTATTTTTGTTTCTAATAACTAAATAAATATAAATGGGTAACTTCGCAATGGGGCATTCTTTTACATGCCATGACATATTTATGAATTTTCCAGTTAGAAAGCTTAAAATGACTCCTGAATAGTGTAAAGAAATCTATTCTGACGGGAGTAAAAGAGATTTAGCAGCTTCTATTTGGATGAGTAGTGTAAGATTAATTCTTGATGATATTATTGAGAATAATACTCAATTTAAATTACCTGGAATGGGTAGAACACAATCTTACATATAGATGAAAAGAACAGAAGGAGATGATTTTAAAAAAGCCTTTAGACGAGGTAAATGGTGTGATGTTGATTTCATTACATCTAATTTCTGTGGTTATTAGTTATAGTTTGTAATGGAAAGTAAGAAAAGAACAAGAAGAGAAAAACCCATTTATTTAGCTACTAGAGACAAAGATAAAATAACCGAATACACTAATTAGGGTAAATAGTATTGAAATAGAAAACAATTTAGGACTATTATGAATAGATATTTGAAATGTATCCAACTATAGCACAATCTGATATAAAAAGAATACTCTAGTATGGTTGGAAAGCTTTTTATTTACATAATAGTTATGGTGGTGATGTACTTATTAATTAGGGTAAATTATGGTTTTATTCAGGATATTTGATGAAAGATTCATTACGTTGGTTTGAATATTACTAGCACAAAATGAGAACTAAGTTAAGAGTAATGTATAAACGTAAGAAAATCAAATGGGATGGATATTACTATTTTGCTCTAACTAGACCACAATATGAAGCTTATTTAGCTTAGAAACATACTGGTAGAGGAAGACCTAAAAAGAATTTTATATTTGAAAAGATTATGTTTTTCAAAATATATGATGAGTGTAACATTATGTAGAATGGACATGTAGCTATATTTAGATTTCCATATTCTTGGGATAGAGGTTTTTCTTTTTATCAAGCAAAATTAAAAACAGATAAAGCTGAATTAATATTACTCAGAGAACCTTTAAAGTTCAAAGATATATTATTATCAGAATATAATTATGAATTTATAATAGATGAACAACGTAAATATAAAAAGAAATAATTTATGGCAGGTAATACTATAATGACTGCAAAGAATACCTTTGGAGATGGTCTTCTTATGGATTTTGCACCGGATAATACCTAGGCTACTTGTCTTACTCATGCTCTTAATGCTACCTTATTAACTATGAATGGTAATGAGTTATCATTATAGAACGATATGGGTAATGGTAGAGTAGAAACAGCTTATTTACCAGAGGGTTATATTCCAGTAGGCACTTGTGAATTTGGAGATATTATTTATATTGTATCTTATAATCCAATAACTAATAAGTCTTAGATAGGATGTTTTCCATCTCCTGAAAGAAATATTAGTAGTAAGGAATTAAGTGGTATTAAAACTGAATTTAATTTAGAAGAATTTACTAAATCAACTGAATTTGGTTTTAGAGAAACTATAAGTAATTCTATTAAAAGAGTTATTTACGATAATAAGTTAAATCCTGGAGATAAATTTATTGTGCACTCAGGAGATATATATAATAATATATCTAGAATATCAGATTATGGAAATAAGTCCCATATTATAGGAACTTTCCCTAAACAATTTAAAATAAATGTAGTAGCTATTGAAGATTCTGGTAAAATTAACTATCTAAATAGTGATTTAAAATGGTATAATGATTTTTATATAAATTAGGAATCTACTAGTAATTCTAATAAACCTGATATAGATAGTTATAGAAATATATTAAGTTCTGGATATTCTGTATTTCAATCTAAGGTTTCAGGCAAATTAGCTATCTTAATAGAATTAGAAAGAATACAGACATTTAATAGTACTTATGAGGTATTAAAAAGTGAAAAAAAAGCTTAGAATGGAGAAATTACTCAGACTGTATCTGATTCTACTAATTAGGAAACTACTACTGCTGTGAATTATTAGTAGTATGATATTTACATTAATTTTAATTGGCAAACTAATAATCTTGATGTAAATCCGAAAAGTATAGTTATATATGATTTTAAATGGGTTAGTAACTCAGGAGATGATGATAAAGCTGGGTGGTATTATGTTAATGGACATAAGAGTGATAAAAAAGTTAAACTTCCTATAACTAAAGATGACACTGAAAAATATATAGAATTAAAAATAACAGGACAAGCTAATACCGAGAATTACAGTGAGTTTTTAAAGAGTAATTATTAGGAAACATCTTCTAACTATAAAGAACATACTAAGATTACACAATCAGTTTAGAATGGTATTCCTGAAGAAGGTAAATATTATTTGGATTTACATCATATCGTAGATGGGGTTTATTATAATAATAAGAGGGAAATATTAGGAGTTGAGGAAGTATAGGATTGTATAGTAAATAATTATTTTAAATCCTCTATAACTAAAAATGGATTTACAATAAATATTCCTGATACAGATGACAAGGGCAATAAAATAGATAGGAGAGATTTAATACTTTCTTTTAAAGTAGCTCCTATGATGGAATATGGGATACTCTCTGATTTAGTACAAACACATTATATAGATTTTAGTAAGATAGGAAGTGGTGAAATTAATCTTGAAGGTTACAAGTACTATATAGGAGAGAATTTATGTACTTTACAAATAGATAGCTCTATATACCCAGAGGATAATAAAGGGGTAGCCGAAATAGAAGTATAGTTCTATGATAATCAAGGATTATGTGCTAAATACTTTATTAATAATTTAGTTTCTTATTCAGGTATTATAACAGAATATATTCCTTTGAATGATAACTCTTCAAATTATAAATTATCTAAATAGGATGGTAAAAAATTAATACCTCATGCAGGTCAAATATTTACAACAGATAAGAAAAAACTTGAGAATGTTAATACAACTCTATCTTATGTCTATTTAAATACAAAAGCAGAAAAATTAACACCTATAGAAGTTACTTATAGTAAGGAAGATAAGAAATTTTATAAAGGTGATGGAGAGAATAAGTAGGAAGTAACTATTAGTTCTACTTCTCCAATATTCTATAATGATGCAGGTACTTTGTATAGTAATATGTTATATGCTGTTAAGATAATATATAAATATACAAGTAAGAATGTTTTAGGAGAGTATAATACCGAAGATGGTAAAGGATTTAAATTTGAATGGAGATGGTTATGGACTAATACTATGTTTAACCAGTATTACTATAATGTGAAAGACTTTAAAGATAATTAGTTTGAATTAACATTAGATGTAGGAGCCTAGTATTACGCTAATTTTAAAATAAATAATTTTACTGGTTATGAGGGTCCTCAAAATGATACCACTGATGTTTTCAAAGGATTAGGTTTAAATTTAAATTATATAAATAATGGAGAGATATAGTATACGGCAGACTTAGGATTACAAAATACATATAATTCATTTAGTTTAAAAAAAGGTTTAAGTACTGATAACATACCCATTAATATATACTCAGGAAATTCTTATATATAGATTTAGAATGATATCTAGAATAATGAATATTTGAGACAATCTAATGATAATATAGCTCCTAATAATATTAGTAAGAAGTATGAATATATTATAAAAAGGTAGAGCACAGATATGTCAGGTATTGCAAATCCATGGGAGTCTAAGGATGCTTATAAAAATTATAAACCGTTATTTACTAGTACATTAGGCTCAGAAGAGGCTTTAGATACAATAGAATATATAGGTAATGATTTAAAATCTTATAATTCCTCTTTAGGTATAAAAAGCACTTTAAAAAAATTATACACAAAACAATCTTTAAAAATTAATTTAGTTACATTTTCGTTTATGCAATTTTGTTCGCATGCGTTCGCACTAATTGCAAGGGGTGCCAATCCCATGTACCATCAAAAGGCGAGGTATGCGTTCTACGCTAGGCTGGATAAGCCTTTGGCG
>OLWD01000047.1_pt1 | contig 89736 bp, 73 predicted proteins | sample 1673971 | NCBI WGS metagenome assembly OLWD01 (sample SAMEA103958136, study PRJEB25191) | human gut metagenome | reverse complement strand
GGCCGCGTAGCTCAGTTGGTTAGAGCGCCGCCCTGTCACGGCGGAGGTCACCGGTTCAAGTCCGGCCGTGGTCGCTGGAACAGCGCAAGTTGTTCATGGCTCTGTAGCTCAGTTGGTAGAGCGAACGACTGAAAATCGTTAGGTCAGCGGATCGATGCCGCTCGGAGCCACCAGATACACCCCGGAGCAATCTGGGGTTTTGTTTTTCTCGCATATCTTTTCCGATTTACCTGCACGATTTCCGCTCGTTTCCCAGCACAAGCGCCATCCGAACCATATCGGCGAAAGACATACGCCCATTACCCCCAACGAAGAGGGATGTTCTGTCCCCTCTGTCGCTAAACTATGGTGCAGGTAGACAAGGGGTTGACGGCTGTACTGTTCCATGATGTTGACCTCTAAACGGGTGTATCCCTGGGGTGAGGCGAGTGGAGATACTGTTAATCGGCAACACCGACTTCGTGACGAAGCAGTGGATCGAGCACGCGTTCCCCCACGACAAGGTGGTGGTGGCCCTCCGCAAAGGGACCGAATCCAGCGGCGAGGATCTCAAAATCATCGACATGCCCGACCGTGACGCCGTGTCGGAAGTGTTCTCCAACTACGAATTCGATCGAATCGTCTACTTCTCCGAAGATCTGACGCCCCGCAGCGAACGTGACGGCGACCTGGGCTACCTGCGCCGACTGCTACACACCGTCCGCAATCGCAAGGTCCAGATGCTGATGGTGAGCGGGCCGGAATCGGAATTCACCTATCCGCAGGAAACGGACGTGCACGAGACCAGCAAAAGCCTGATGTCGCGTGCCGGCGAAGAGCTCGGCCTGTACTATGCGCGCACCTACGATCTGGAAGTGAAGATCGTGCGCTGCCCCTATCTGTACGCGCCGCAACGCAATGGCGTCACCGCATATTTCAACGGCTTGTTCGAACAGGCACAAGCGGGAGAACTGCGCTTCCATGAACGCGCCGAACAACGCACCTGCTTCCTATGCGCCGACGATCTGGCCGAACTTATCTACCGCATATTCGATGACTGGACCGCCGACAGCGAGCTGTTCCACGTTCCGAACGTGTTCGACTTCACTTACGGCGATTTGGGAACGCTGATCGCGGGATATTTTCCGGGAACGAAGGTCGTATACGGCGAGGACCGTCCGCAGGCATACCCCGCCGACGACCACGAATTGCGATTGCGGTACGGCTTTTCGCCACGATACTCGCTTCGCGAGGATTTTCCGCACGTCATCGAAGGCTGGTTGAAGCTCCGCGAGAACAAAACCGACAAGCATCCGGTATGGGATTTCCTACGCAGCCACAACAAATGGTGGACCGTGCTGGAAATCATCGGCGCGTTCCTGCTGACGGAATGGCTCCGCACTTTTACACAAGGCAACAGCCAGCTGGAAACCGTGGACCTGCGATTGCTGTTCGTGGTGATCGTCGGCACCATCTACGGGCTGCATGCCGGCGTGTTCGCAGCCGTACTGGCCTGCGCCGGCGTGGCCATGTCCTACGCGTCGCAGGGCGCGTCCTTCACCCCGTTGTCCTACGACACATCGAACTGGCTTGCCTTCGTCATTTATTTCGTGGCCGGATCGGTATGCGGCTATGTGCAGTCGCGCAACCAGGAGAGCGTGAGGTTCGTGCGCGACGAGAACGGGTTGTTGCGCAATCGTCTGGACTTCCTGCGCGGGCTGTATCAGGATATGCTCGACGACCGCAGACAGTTGCGCGACCAGATCATCGGCAGACGCGACAGTTTCGGCAAACTGTACGCCGTGACCCGAGAATTGGACGAAGTGCAACCGCAGAAGCTGTACCATACGGCGATCCGCATCATGCAGGAAAGCCTCGATAGCGACAGCCTCGCCATCTTCCGAGTGGACAACGGCGGACAGTTCGCCCGTCTTGTGGCGGCGAGCCCACGGTTCGACGTCGGCAGCTTCCGCTCCGTACGCGTCTCGGATTACGGTGAAATCATCACCGCGCTGGAACACAACGGCATATGGGTGAACCGAACGTTAAAGGACAAATTCCCGATGTACGCCGTCGGCGTCCGGCATGCTGACGGATGACGGCGTGTATCTGCTGATGAACCAGGCGGGGGAGAAGGAACTGCCGATCATCCTCAAACGTCTGACCCGTTCCGGCTTGCACTGCTCCTACGTTCCGCAGACCCAAGAGGATGCCCTGCTTTCCGAAGCCCAATCGCATATCGCGCAAGCCGACGATGGGGGTGAAAGCTGATGGGGTCGACGACTATCGCCGCGTTGATCATCATCGCCGTGCATCTGCTGGTCTGCATGACGCTGTGTCTGCTGCACCACGTCGGAGTGCTGAAAGTCGATGGACTGCTGCTCCCGTTCATGGCGTTGATTCCCCTATGGGGGCCGTTGAGCGTGGCGCTCATGCATTCGCGTGCCGTGCTTCGTGGGGGACGACGGATTCCCGCCGGTCTGCAGGAACTGAAGGTCGAGGATCAGGAACAACGCAACATTCTTGTGGACGACCGTACGGATTACGCCAACACCGTGCCGTTGGAAGAGGCGCCGATCGTGGACAATCCACGGCAGCGTCGTAATCTGATGCTGTCCATTCTTAACGAGAATCCCGGCCAATACGCCAATCTGCTCTCCCAAGCCCGTCTGAACGAGGACGTGGAAGTCGTGCATTACGCGGCCACGGCCATGGCGCAGATCAGCGCGAAGGAAGACATCGCGTTGCAGCAACGCATGGAGGAATACGAGCGGAACCGCGATTCGGACGAGGCGCTCGACCGGTACCGTGAGGCGCTCGAACACTACTTGGAATCCTCCATGGAACAGGGGTATGCCAGAACGTTGCAGATGCGCCGATACGCCGACCTGCTCGCCGAACGGCTCAAATGGCATAACGACTACCGCACCGTATGCTCGTTGGCGAAGACGCAGATGGATCTCGGTTCGTTCGATGCCGCGTCTCGCACCATCGAAGCGGCGCTGTCCGCATGGCCGCGTCAAGGTGACGTCTGGCTGATGAAACTGCGATTGGGAGCCGCACGTCACGATGGCGAGGCGGTGCAACGCACCGTCCGGCACATCAAGGACGACCACATCTACCTTGGCGGCCGAGGCCACGACATCCTGCGATTCTGGCTCGGCGACAAGGAGGCTGGGCGCGCATGATACGTTCCGCATGGCGCATATGGAAGCGCTTCCGTTGGAAAAACCTGGTCCGCGTGTGGGCCGTATTCATGGCCATCGCCTTGGTGCTGTTGGCGCAAACCTTGGGCATCCACTACGGCGCGACGAAATTCACTTTGAAATACATGGCTCGTAACGAGGCCATTCCGGCCCAGAACGCCATCATGGGGCAGCGCGCGCCACGAACCTGATGCTCGTGGATAGTTCCCAGGATGGTGTGGACGAGGCCGAAACCATGATGAAACAGGTGCTGCTCGACATGAAAGTGCCGACCGCCACCGTGGATCTGGCCAAAACCGATTCCGACGACATCCCCTCATTGAATCGGTACCGCACCGTGCTGATCGTCATGCCGGAACTTGATTCGCTGGGGGATGAGCTGGTGTCCATCATGAGATGGGTTGAAGGCGGCGGCAACATGATGCTTGCCATGACGCCTGAAAAAACCGGTTATCTGGACGCCATCGGTCCCCAGATCGGCATTGAATCCTCCTCATACGATTATGTGATGACGAAGGGAATCAAGCCGTCCAAGGGCTTCATGCTGGGTGGCGGGCACACTTACATACTCAGCAGCCCGTTCGAATCGTCGTTGAGTCTGAACCTCAACGGCAAGGCCATCGTCGCGGCGGTCGGAGCCAACGGCCATACGCCATTGATCTGGAGTACCAATTCAGGAGCGGGGCGGACCGTGACCTGCAATATCGGCATCTACGACAAGGTGGTGCGTGGCTTCTACGCTTCCGCCTTCAGTCTGCTGGGCTCCGCCACTGCCTACCCTGTGATCAACAGCGCCGCGTTCTATCTGGACGATTTTCCATCCCCCGTTCCCAGCGGAGACGGCACCTACATCAAACGCGACTACGGCATGAACATCGCCGACTTCTATTCGAAGGTCTGGTGGCCGGACCTGACCAAACTTGCGGAACGCTACGGTATTCGGTTTAACGGCGTGATGATCGAGAATTACGGGGACGATACGAAAGACGCTCCCGTACGGCAGAAGGACGAATCGCGTTTCAGCTATTTCGGCGGACTGCTGCTCAAGCAGAACGGCGAGATCGGCTACCATGGCTACAACCATCAGCCGCTCGTGCTGCCGAACACCGATTATGGCGACGAATACGCGTACCATCAGTGGCCGAATCGCAAGGCGATCGTCGCTTCGCTGCGCGAGCTGATCGCGTTCCAAAAGTCCGTGCTGCCGGCGGCCACAGCGTCGGTATATGTGCCGCCGTCCAACATCCTGTCCAAGGAAGGACGGCAGACAATCGGACGAGACGTGCCCGAAATCCGCACCATCGCCAGCACCTACCTGCCAAGCGACAGCAAACTTCCTTACGTGCAGGAATTCAGTGTGGCCGATGACGGCATCGTCGAGGCGCCGCGCATCGTCTCCGGCGGCATGGTGGGAGACGATTACATGCGGCTCGCCGCAGAATCCGAACTGAACATGCATTTCGTCAGCACCCACTTCATGCATCCGGACGACATGCTCGACCCTGACCGTGGCGCGAAAGAAGGCTGGGCGGTCTACAGAAAAGGCCTTGAGAACTATCTCGACTGGCTTGAAGCGTCCGCACCGTCCATCCGCATGCAGACAGGCACGGAATGCGCGTCCGCGGTGCAACGCTTTTCTGGACTGACTGTCAAGATGAGGGAATCCGCCAATGAGTGGGAATTCGACTTGGGCAATTTCAAGGACCAGGCTTGGCTGCTGCTCCGCGCGAACCATGGCACGCCCGGCAGAATCCAAGGCGGAAGCATGATCCGGATGACGGGGAATCTGTACCTCATCAAGGCCACGGACTCCACAGTGCACGTCGAACGCAAGGCTGGAGGCGCGGCATGAGAATCTGCCTGGTATTGGAAGGTTGCTATCCGTACGTGCATGGAGGCGTGTCCACATGGATGCACAGCTACATCACCGCCATGAAGGAACACGAGTTCGTGCTGTGGGTGATCGGCGCGAAAGCCAAGGACCGTGGCAAATTCGTGTACGACCTTCCATCCAACGTGGTGGAAGTGCATGAGGTGTTCCTCGACGACGCGTTGCGTCTGAGCGGTGAACATGCGAAAGTGATCTTTACCGACGAGGAAGTCAAGGCACTGCGTGAGCTGGTGAATCTGAGCGATCCCGACTGGGACGTACTGTTCAACCTGTTCCACAACAAAGGCGTGCATCCGCTGTCGTTCCTGCAAAGCAACGAATTCATCGACCTGTTTACGAAGATCTGCATGGAGGAATACCCGTACGTCGCCTACGCGGATGCGTTCCACACCGTGCGATCCATGCTGCTGCCGGTGCTGTACCTGATGACGGGAGAAGTGCCGAAAGCGCAGATCTACCATGCCATCTCCACCGGTTACGGCGGCCTGCTGGCATGCTTGGGCGGCAGTATCAACCACGCACCCGTATTACTAACCGAACATGGCATCTACACGCGCGAACGCGAGGAGGAGATTCTTTCCGCCGAATGGGTTGCGCCCGCGTTCCGGCAACGGTGGATCCGTTTCTTCGCCATGCTGTCACAGGAGATCTACCGTAGGGCATGGCGTGTGACCAGCCTGTTCGGCCGCGCTCGCCAGACCCAGATCGACATGGGCGCTCCGGCAAGCAAATGCCTGGTCATTCCCAACGGCATCCAATACGAACGGTTCTGCGACATTCCACTCAAGCCTGAGGACGGTTGGGTGGATATCGGCGCCGTGGTACGTCTGGCTCCCATCAAGGACGTGAAAACCCTCATCCACGCGTTCAGCGAACTGTCGAACCGCGTGGACAATGTCAGGCTGCGCATCCTCGGTGGTGTGGACGACCAGGACTATGCCGACGAATGCTATGAGCTGGTGAAACAGCTTGAAGTGAAGAACCTTGAATTCACCGGACGCGTGAATGTGGTCGAATACATGCGCAAACTGGATTTCACGGTGCTGACCAGCATCTCCGAAGGCCAGCCTCTGTCGGTGTTGGAATCGTTCGCGGCGGCCCGCCCTTGCGTGACCACCGACGTGGGCTGCTGCCGTGAACTGCTGGAAGGCGAGGAAGGCGACGACCTCGGCGTGGCCGGCTTCTATGTGCCTCCGATGTACCGCGAGGGCCTTGCCCGCGCCATGGAACGCATGTGCGCGAGCCGCAAGCTGCGCGAAGCCGTGGGCCAAGTGGGACGCGAACGCGTGAAAACCTACTATCGGCATGAGCGCATGCTTGACGAATACCGTGCGCTGTATCTCGATACCGCCGACCATTACGGGTTGGAGCACTGATATGGCGGGAATCGGATTCGAACTCAAGAAACTGTTCCACCGCAAGGGCCTGGTCGTCATGGTGCGCGCCTACGGTTATGCCGGTGTGATCTGCACCGGACCGATGCTGCTGGGCATCCTGCTGCAGTTCGGCGTGCTGGCGGTCAGCGGTTGGTGGCACGTGCCCCGCGCGGACCAGAATCTGCTGGTCTGCATGATCACGTACACGCTGCTCGCCTCATTGGTGTTGACCAGCTTCCTGTCCATGCCGGTGACGCGTTTCCTTGCGGACATGCTGTTCGAACATCATGAGGAGACCATTCTTCCATCGTTCTGGGGATCCACGACCCTCATGCTGGCGGTGGGTGCGGTGCTGTACGCGGTGTTCCTGCTGTTTTCCGGCGCGACCCTCATGCAGGGGTTACTCTGCCTATGGCTGTTCCTGGAAATGATCGTCAATTGGAATGCGATGAGCTATCTGACGGCCATCAAGGATTACCAAGGCATCATGTGGTCGTTCGTCGCGGCGGTGGTCGTGGCGTTCCTGTCCGCATGCGCGATGATGGCGCTGGGCCTGCCGCAGGTGGAAAGCCTGCTGGCCGCAGTGGCGTTCGGCTACGGCGTGATGATGGTCTGGGACGTGGTGCTGCTGCACCGGTATTTCCCGCAAAGCTCGGAAAGCCCGTGGACGTTCCTCGCATGGCTGGACCGGTTCCTGCCGCTCGCCCTGACGGGACTGCTCAACCGCAACGCTTTCGACGATGATGTGGAATTCATCCAAGCCACCCATGACAAGCCGTTGACGGTGATGTACATAGATCTGATTGGCCTGCATGAGATCAATAATCATTTGGGTCATGCCAGAGGCGACGTGGTGCTGTGCGAGCTTGCGGATGCGGCGCGCGCCTATTTCGGCGACGATAATATCTACCGCATCGGCGGCGACGAGTTCGTGATCATCAGTTTCGCCCATTCGATGGCGCAGAGCGCACGACAGATGGGATATATGCGTCAGGAGCTGCTTGATCACGGTTGCGAGCTGTCCGTGGGCATGGCCGAATCCGATGATGGCGAGGATATTCCGGATCTGGTCAACCAGGCGGAAAACGAGATGCGCAAAGACAAGAAGCGCTACTACGCCAGCGGCAGCGGCAAAAGGCAGTTGCGCACGTTGAACAAGCAGCTTGAGAACATCCTGGTACGCAACAAAGACATGGAATCGTTGCTGCAGCATTTGAATACACGGTATTCGATCGCTTATGTGGTCAATCTGCGTGCCGATACGCAACGGCCGGTCGTGGTTCCCGGCTATGTGCAAAAAATGCTTGACAAACATGGCGGTTCCTTCCACGAGATGTTGCTCGACTATTGCGACAAATTGGTGGCGCCGGCCTACCGGGACGGCTTCCGCATGCTGTTCGACTATGATTACGTCCGCGACCGGATATGCAGGGAAGGCGCTATACGGTACGCCTATGTCAGAAACGACGGCGAACGGTTCCTGATTACGATTTTCCCCGACACCCATTCCGTGGACGAGGTCATGTGGGTGTTCGCCAAAGAAGACACGTCGTCCGAAGAATAGGATTTCGGGCATCGGACGGTATGCTGTCCGGTTTTGCCGGTGTTGTGGGATATTGACGAAAAAATTGTGTGTCGTGGGTGCTTCCTCGCATGGAAAAGGGCTTATGATGAAACCGTTGGCCGCGGCAATGGATGCCGTGGTCTTCGCTTGAACACACAGTCGCTTAAAGGAGAGCACTATGGTCTATCGCATGATTTTCAACCAGACCGCGTATTTCGGCCGCGGAGCCATCAAGGAGATTCCGGGCGTCGCCAGGTCCCATGGCTTCACCAAGGCGTTCATCGTCACCGATCCGGTGCTGCTGGAGACCGGCACCGTCAAGAAGGTCACCGACGTTCTTGACGAGGCGGGCATGCCGTATGAGGTGTTCGACAACGTCAAGCCGAATCCGCCGGTCGAGTGCATCCAGGATGGCGTCGCCAAGTTCGCAGCCTCCGGAGCCGACTTCCTGATCGGCCTGGGCGGTGGTTCCCCGCAGGATACCTGCAAGGGCATCGGCATCGTGACTGTCAATCCGGAATTCGCCGACGTGCTGTCCCTTGAAGGCGTGGCCGACACCAAGAACCCGTCCGTGCCGATTTTCGGTGTGCCGACCACCGCTGGCACCGCATCCGAAACGACCATCAACTATGTGATCACCGACACGGCCAACAAGCGCAAGTTCGTGGCCGTCGACCCGCACGACATCCCAATCGTCGCCTTCGTGGATCCGGACCTGACCGACTCCATGCCGCGCGGCCTCAAGGTGGCCACCGGACTCGACGCCCTGACCCACGCCATCGAAGGCTATATCACACCGGGCGCGTGGAGCCTGTCCGACTGCCTGTCCATGCAGACCATCCGCATGATCGCCAAGAACCTCGCCAAGAGCGCCGATGGAGACATTCCGGCCGGCGAACAGATGGCCTACGCCTCCTACATCACCGGCATGGCCTACTCCAACGTCGGCCTCGGTCTGGTGCACGGCATGGCCCACCCGCTGGGCGGCCGCCTCGGCGTGGCGCACGGTGTGGCCAACGGCATCCTGCTGGCCCCGGTCATGGAATACAACAAGGACTACACCGGCGAGAAGTACCGTGACATCGCCGACGCCTTCGGTATCGCCGACGCCTACACCGGCGACATCGAAACCGTGCGTGAAGAGGCCGTCCAGGCGGTGCACAAGCTCACCGTGGATCTGAAGAACCCGACCAAGATCTCCGAAGTTGGCGCCACCGAAGCCGATCTGGAGCCGCTGGCCCATGACGCCTTCCACGACGTGTGCACGCCGGGCAACCCGCGCCAGGCCACCCAGGAAGACATCCTTGCCATCTACAAGAGCCTGATGTAGGTCCGACTGCGGTAGGCGCAATCGCAAAACCGCAATCGTAAAAACAAAACGGACGGCATCGATCGCATGGTCGGTGCCGTCCGTTCGCTATCCGCGGAAAATACGCCGCGAATAATCGCTATACCTAATCGCTATTCCTCGTGCTTCTCGCTCCACTCCTCATCAGTGGGAGTGTCGTCATACAGCTCATGGCCTTCCTGTTCGGCCAATTCCATCTGCTCGTTGATCCACGCGGCCTCGGCCGGATTGATATCAGCGGTGTTCAACACCTTCTGCCACACCGGATACAGCAGATGCATCACAGGATATAACGCGGTGATGAGGATTTCCGGCTTGTGCTTGCGGTAATGCTGCGGATGCGCGTTGAACGTGTTCTTGAAACGGCGCATATAGTTGAGGAACGATGCCGGAGACGTGTCCATACGACGTGCGCTGATGCCCGCGATCATCCGCGGACAATACACGGTCTTGAGATCCTTGCCCAACAGATGCAGCGAGATGTCGATGTCCTCATGCATCACATCCGCCTTGTCTTGGCAGACCTCGTCGGCGATTTCGCGCCAGGCGGTGGCGCGCAGGGCCATGTTGGAACCGAACAGCAGAGGTTGCCCATCATCGGCCCTATAAATACGTTTGCGGGTGGAATTGTCCCCGCGAAGCCCGAAATGACGGCTCGGCAAATCGTAATACATCACCGGACCGGTGGCGCCCATCGCATCCGGATCCTCGGTGAAAATGCCGGACACCACCTCCACCCAGTCCGGGCGGATCATGCAGTCGGCATCGAAACGGCCAAGAATATCGCCGGTGGCATGATTCAAACCATAATCACGCGTTGGAATCAGACCCTGCTCATCATCCTGATGCAGCAGCTTCACCGGCGCTTCCGGATGGTCCTTCATGAACTGCTCCACCACGGCAACGGTCGAATCAGTGGAACGGTTATCGACGACAATCACCTCATGAGGCATCACGGTCTGCCGGGTGGCGTTGAGCAGGCAATCGTTGATACGCTCCTGTTCATTCCAGGCGGGGATGACAATTGAAACGTTCAGCATGGTTTCAAGAATAGGTTCCAGCCCGTACACGGTGCCTGTCTACAATAAGGAGCCATGAGCGAACGCGAACAGCATATGGATACGGACAAGAGGACGGGAACGTCCGGACAGTGCGGCAATACCGACGAAATGCGTTGGGATCTCGGCACGCTGTTCCCTGCGAAAGGCGATCCACGCAGACCTCCGGAATGGCTGGGTCGCGCGCTGCTGTACATCGCCATCGCCATCGTGCTGCTCTCCTTCTGCTGGCGCAGTTGGGGCAAAATCGAATACCTCATCATCGACGTCGTCATCTCGCTGTTCCTGGCGCTCGCCGTGGAGCCGGTGGTGATTCCGCTGGTCAAGCATGGCTGGAAGCGTTCGTTCGCTTCGATTTTCGCGTTGCTGATGTTGGGTGTCCTGCTTTGCGTGATGTTCGGTCTGTTCGGCAATCTGTTCGTGCAGCAGGCCATCGCTTTGTGCAACGGTCTGCCGGCCCTCTACCAGCAGATCTGCGATTTCGTGGCGCAATACACGGATTTCAAGCTTCCTGAGATCAACAGTCTCGGCGGTGAGATTCTGAAGAACATCCAGACCTCGTGGGTCACGGATTTCGCGGGCACCGCCATCAGCACGGTGTCCGGATTCTTCAGCTTCCTGCTGAACCTCATGACGGTGATCATGACCACGTTCTACATTTCGGCGGCCGGCCCGAAGCTGCGCCGCGCGGCCTGCCAGTGGATGGCTCCCTCCGCGCAGCGCCGGTTCCTGTTCGTCTGGACCGTCAGCCAGACGCAGATCTCATCGTTCCTGTTCTCACGTGCCATCCTCGCCGTGCTCAACGCGTTCTTCACCTCGATCTGCCTGATGGCGTTGCACGTGCCGTATTGGATGCCGTTGGCGTTGTTCTGCGGCGTCGTATCGCAGTTCATCCCGATGCTCGGCACGTACATCGGCGGCGCGTTGCCGGTGCTGTTCGCCTGGGGCAGCTGTGGTTTGTGGCAGGCGATCGCCGTGGTGGCGTTCATCTGCGTCTACCAGCAGATCGAAAACCTGATCTTCGCGCCGAAGATCTCCCGCCGCACCATGGACGTCAACGATGCGGTCGCCTTCCTTGCCGTCCTGGCCTTCGGCTCGCTGTTCGGCGCGATCGGCGCGTTCCTGGCGCTGCCTATCGTCGCCTCGATCCAGACGATCGCCCGCACCTACACCAAGCGGTACGATCTGGTCGATTCGCCGCTGATGGACGATCCGGTTCCGGACAAGAAGTCGAAGCTGGTGGAAGGCGCCGAAGTCATCAGCGAGCACCTGCACGCCGTGCCGCGCGCCGTGCAGGGGTCGAGCGCGCATGTGCCGATTCCCGACGACGTGCGCTTCCTGCAGGAGCAGGCGTACAATATCACTCGGTCCGACGAGACCGGGAATGCCGACGAATCGCAGACCGTCGCCATTCCGAAGCACGTGTTGGACGGGGTCGATCGCAAGCCGCTGCGGGGAACCGCGGAAGCGGACGGAGCGCAGACGGAAGCCGGACCGCAGGTAGCGGACGGGTCGCAATCGCAGGGAACGGATGACAATCCGAGAAGTAGGTGGCGTTAATGGTATTGCTGAGCGTACTTGATGTCGTGCTGGTGGTTTTGGGCGGCGCCGGCATGCTCTACCAAGCGGTCTGCATCGTCATCTCGCTGTTCGCCAAGCCGATCAAGTTCCCCGAAGCGCCGATGAACAAACGGTACGCGGTGCTGATTTCCGCGCGAAACGAAGCGAACGTCATCGGCAACCTCATCGACTGCCTGCATTCGCAAACCTATCCGAGCGAGCTCATCGACATCTGGCTGGTGGCCGACAACTGCACCGACAACACCGCCGAAGTGGCCCGAAACATGGGATGCCACGTCATCGAACGATTCAACAAGGAGCAGGTCGGCAAAGGCTACGCGCTGACCTATCTGCTCGACCAGATGAACGAGTCGGGCGCATCCGACCCGTATGACGCCTTTTTCGTGTTCGATGCCGACAACAAACTCGACAAGCACTACATCGAGGAAATGAACAAGGGCTTCCAAGCCGGTTTCAAAATCCTCACCAGCTACCGCAATTCCGTGAACCTGTCCGACAATTGGGTGTCGTCCGGTTCCGCGTTGTGGTTCATCCGCGAATCGCGCTTCGTTTCCGCCTCCCGCATGTGGCTCGGCAACAGCTGCCACGTGGGCGGCACCGGCTTCATGTTCTCCCAGGAGATCATGCGTCGCAACAACGGCTGGAAATTCCACCTACTCACCGAGGATCTGGAATTCACCATGGACAGCGTGCTGCACGGCGACCGCATCGGCTACTGCGGCACCGCCATCCTGTACGACGAGCAGCCGGTCACCTTCGCGCAAAGCTGGCGTCAACGCCTGCGTTGGAGCAAGGGCTTCCTGCAGGTGTTCCGCTATTACGGACCGGCGTTGATCAAGCGCGCGGTCAGGGAACGTGATTTCTCCGCCGTCGATTTCACGCTGCTGCTGTGCCCGTTCACCGTGCTCGGCATCGCACGCGTGCTGTTGGGCATGCTGTTCGCCGCCTGCGGTTTCGTGACATGGCAAAGCCAGCTGAATTCGCTGACCGGCTGGACATCCGGCATTGTGATATCGGTGATCGGCATGATGGGACTCGCCGCATTGACCATCGTGGCGGAACGCGATCACGTGGGCGCCACCAACAAGGAGCTGCTCGCCTACGTGCTGGCCTTCCCGATCTACATGCTGAGCTATGTGCCGATTTCGTTCCAGGCGGTGTTCGCCAAGTCCGAATGGAAGCCGATCGAGCATAAGGGCTGAGGCTTGCCCGCGGCGGTGTGAACGGTCATGAGATGTTTCGTGACGATCCATACGGTGCGGATGGTGAAAAGATGACGAAGAGAGGGTGTGGTTTGGCTATGGATGACGCTGGCGATTACCGCTATACGCGACGACGCCGAGCGATCACGGTGGCGGTTTCCGTCGTGGCCACCGTCGCACTGTGCGTCGGCTATGCAGTGGCCGACATGTGCGATGTCGCACCGGGCGTCCTCACATTGCGCCATGTCGAACATTCGACGGCCGCCGCTGCCGGCCGTTCGATCGAGGCGGCCGACGTGATCGCCGACATCGACGCTTCCAAGACCATCGATCCGGCCGCTGCGCGCGCGCTGACCGACGCGTTCCGAGCCTCAGCCGCCGGCTTCGGCGGCGAATTCTCCATCGCCATCGCCGACGCGTCGGGCAACGTGGTCGCGGAAAACAACATCGACGTGCCCCGCACGCCAGCATCCACCATGAAAACGTTGACGGCGTATGCGGCCGCCGTCGAACTCGACATGGGCAAGACCCTGGACACGCAGACCTATCTGGAACAGTCCCAGGACGGCACCGCGCGGCTGGTGCTCAAAGGCAACGGCGACATGCTGTTGGGAGCCGGAGCGTCCGACGCGAACCACATCAACGGACGTGCCGGATTGGGCACGCTTGCCGGGCGGACCGCACAGGCGTTGCGGCAGCGTGGCATCACCTCCGTGACATTGGCTTATGACGACACACTGTTCGGCAACGACCGCTGGCCGCAAGGCATCGCCGAACTCGACACGGACCACCTGTACTACGCCCCGACAGCTTCCATGGCCGTGGACGGCGGCAGGAATTGGAACGGGACAGGTCCGGCCAATCCTGATGTGTTCTCGGCGTATCCGGCATTGAGCATGCAGCCGGCGCGTGACGCGGCGCTGGTGTTCCAGCAGCGGCTGGCCGAACAGGGCATCACGGTTCAGGGATTTGTATCGCAAGGCACGGTTGCGGGGGCATCCCATCCGCTTGCCTCCGTGCGTTCGGCGTCGTTGAACGAGATTATGGCGTTCACCATGCGGCATTCCGACAATTCGCTCGCCGAGGAATTCGGCAGGCTGCTGGCGTTGCAGGTCGGCGCGGACAATTCGCCGGCTGGCGCGGTGCAGGCTGTGAAAAGCGTGCTGGAGCGCAAAGGCATCACTACGACCGGGCTCGACATGCGCAATTGTTCGGGGCTTACGGAGGATTCGAAACTGACGGCGCGCACCCTGCTCGAAGTGCAACTGCGTAATCTGGCTGCGGGATCGGGGGCGGCCGCAGCCGAAGGAATGTCCGTCATGGGCTTCGTCGGCACCGCTGAGAGCCGTCTGAACGATGCTGACGAAGCGGGGCTGATCCGTGTGAAAACCGGCAGTCTGGGCGATGTGACCTCCATGACCGGCAATGTGTCGCGGTTGAACGGCGGAGCGTTGACCTTCGCGGTGATCGTCAACAATCCCACCGATTTCGCGGCGGCGAAGGCGGCCATCGACACATTCGTGGCCGGTCTGCCGAAGCTGTGAACGGCCACGTGTGAATCTTCCCAGCGGATATTCAGCATATAGCCAGAAACACGTCATTCGCATGTGCCAAGATGGTGGGCATGCGAATCGCTGACGTACAAGAAGACATTGATCACGAGCTGATCAGCAAAGAAGAGATCTCCGACATCATCAACCGTGCCGCGGCACAAGCCAGTGAAGACTATCGTGGCAAGAACCCGCTGCTGGTCTGCGTGCTCAAGGGAGCCGTGAACACGCTTGCGGCGTTCTCCCAGGCCATGAGCATTCCGGTCCAAATGGATTTCATGAGCCTGTCGAGCTACGGTTCCGGCACGGAGTCGAGCGGCAAGATCACGGTTCGTCAGGATCTGTCCACGGATGTGCGAGGACGCCATGTGCTGATCGTTGAGGACATCATCGATTCGGGCATCACCCTGGCTTGGCTGGTCGACGAGCTCAAGCGCCGTAGAGCGGCTTCCGTGGAAATTTTTGCGCTTCTGGAGAAGCCGGCACGTCGCAAGGTCAATGTTGATGTGAAATACAAGGGACGTGAGATTCCCGATGAATTTGTGGTCGGTTTCGGCTTGGATTACGACGAGTACTACCGCAACCTCGATTCGATCGCGGTGCTGAAGCCGTCAGTCTATGAAGGAGGTCAGGCATGAGTCTCCCTGGTCCGAACCAGCCGCCAAGCAATGGCGGCGGCAACAAGCCCAACGGGGGCAATAACCCGTTCACCAATCCGTTTAGCCGCAACAATGACGGCAAGAACGGTGGCAGCGGGGCGAACGGCAACAAGTCCAACGGCCCCCGTCCGTTCTGGCAGTCGCCGTGGCTGTGGGTTGTGGTCGTGGCATTGCTTGCCGTGACCATGTTCCAGCTTTTCGCCGGTGCGGGCTCGCAGACCATCGACACCAAGGATGGCATGCAGATCCTCAACGGCAACACCGTCGAGTATGCGACGATCGTGGACAACACCCAGCAGGTCAAGCTCAAGCTGTCGAGCGATTACTCCGCCACTGACCCGGACACCGGACGTACGAAGAACTACGGCAAGAACGTGCAGTTCTACTACACGTATGCGCAGTCCGCGGCCGTGGTCAAGGCCGTGCAGAAGGCCGATCCGGCCAAGGGCTGGACCGCGTCCATGCAGCAGACCAGCATTTGGACCTACCTGCTCACCTCGCTGTTGCCGTTCCTGATCATCTTCGGCCTGTTCTGGTTCCTGATGAGCCGTATGGGCGGTGCCGCCGGCGGCATGTTCGGCATGGGCGGCAAGAAGAACAGCGGCAAACTGCTCGACGGCCAGACCCCGACCACCAAGTTCTCCGACGTGGCCGGCGAAGACGCTGCCGTGCAGGAGGTCGAGGAAATCAAGGACTTCCTCAAGGACCCGTCCCGTTACAAGGCTTTGGGCGCCCGCATTCCGCGCGGCGTGCTGCTGTACGGCCCTCCAGGCACCGGTAAGACGCTGCTGGCGCGCGCCATCGCAGGCGAGGCCGGCGTGCCGTTCTACTCCATGGCCGGCTCCGACTTCGTGGAGATGTTCGTGGGCCTTGGCGCCTCCCGTGTGCGTGACCTGTTCGATGAGGCCAAGAAGAACGCTCCGGCCATCATCTTCATCGATGAGATTGACGCTGTCGGCCGCAAGCGTGGCGGTTCCGGCATGAGCGGTGGCCACGACGAACGCGAGCAGACGCTGAACCAGCTGCTCGTCGAGATGGACGGCTTCGACAACGATACGAACCTCATCATCATCGCTGCGACCAACCGTCCGGATGTGCTTGATCCGGCATTGCTGCGCCCGGGTCGTTTCGACCGCCAGGTGGCCGTCGAAGCACCTGATTTGGAAGGCCGCGAGGCGATTCTGAAGGTACACGCCAAGGGCAAGCCGTTCGTGCCGGACGTCGACCTGCATATGATCGCCGTGCGCACGCCGGGCTTCACCGGCGCCGACCTTGCCAACGTGTTGAACGAAGCCGCGTTGCTGTGCGCCCGTGCCGGCGCCCAGCTCATCGACAACCGCGCCATCGACGAGGCCATCGACCGTGTTCAGGCCGGTCCGAAGCGTCGTTCCAAGGGCATGGCTCTCGACGAGCTACGCAACACCGCATATCACGAGGGTGGCCATGCGCTGGTCGCGGCCGCCATGAACGACACCGATCCGGTGACCAAGGTGACGATTCTGCCGCGCGGCCGTGCACTGGGCTACACCGCGGTCATGCCAACCGAGGACCGTTACTCCATGTCCCGCAACCAGCTGCTCGATCAGATGGCGTACGCCATGGGCGGCCGTACCGCCGAAGAGGTCGTGTTCCACGACCCGACCACCGGTGCTTCCAACGATATCGAAAAGGCCACGAACATCGCGCGTCAGATGGTGCTCGACTACGGCTTCTCCGAGAAGCTGGGCGCCATCAAGTGGTCCGACGACGAGCAAAGCGATCTCGGCGCGCTCACCCACAAGTACTCCGCGCACACCGCCGAAATCATCGACGAGGAAGTGCTCAAGCTTGTGGAGACCGCGCATACCGAAGCATGGAACGTCATTAACGAGAACCGCGACATCCTCGACGAGCTGGTACGTCAGCTGCTCGTCAAGGAAACGCTCAACGAGAAGGAGCTTGCCGCCATCTTCGCCAACATCAAGAAGGCGCCGAAGCGCGATGTCTGGTTGAGCGACGAGAAGCGTCCCGATTCCGACATTCCGCCGGTCCCGATTCCCGACAAGCTGAAGAAAAGCGCAGGATTGACCAACTGATGAGCGATACCGATTTCGATACCCTCTTCGACGACAAGGCCCGTGCCGCTCATGCGGCCGGGCCTGTCGGCTATGACGAGGAAGGCGTGCGCCAGGCCGTGCGCCTGTTCTTGAAGTCCATCGGCGAGGATCCGGACCGTGAAGGTCTGCTGGACACGCCGGACCGTATCGGGCGCGCGTGCAAGGAGCTGTTCGCCGGCCTCGGACACGGGCCAGAGGAAGTGCTGAAAACCCGTTTCAAGGTGGACACCGACGAAATGGTCCTCGTACGCGACATCGAACTGTTCTCCGTCTGCGAGCATCATCTGCTGCCGTTCCATGGCTTGGCCCACGTCGGCTACATCCCGCAGAACGGCCAAGTGGCGGGCTTAAGCAAACTGGCACGGTTGGTGGAACTGTACGCACGCCGTCCGCAGGTGCAGGAGCGGCTCACCCAGCAGGTGGCCGACGCGTTGATGGAAGGCATCGACGCGCGTGGCGTGATCGTGGTCACCGAATGCGACCACATGTGCATGGCCATGCGTGGCGTCAAGAAGGCGCAGTCCCGTACCGTCACCTCGGCGGTGCGAGGATGCATGCGCGACGCGGCCACGCGGACCGAGGCGATGAGCCTGATTCTGTCGAACCATTCGTAAGTGCGCTTTACCGGGCGGAATCGGACAGAACCGAACGGAAGAACGGAATGAATGAAGGAAGAAAACCGATGGCGATTGATATGAAGGCGATTCATGATAGCCAGCGCACGTTGGTGATGGGCGTGCTCAACATCACGGAGGATTCCTTCTCCGACGGCGGCCTCTGGCTTGCTCCGGAGGCGGCCAAAGCCCATGGCGGGGCGATGATGAAAGCCGGTGCCGACATCGTCGACATCGGAGCGGAATCCACCCGTCCGGGAGCCAACCGCGTCAGCGAAGCCGACGAGAAGGCCCGTGTGCTGGGCGCTGTGGACGCGCTGATTCCCGAAGGGGCGGTGCTGTCCATCGACACCACGCGCGCTTCGGTGGCGTTGGCCGCGCTCGAACATGGCGCGCAGATCATCAACGACGTGTCCGGCGGCCAGTTGGACCGCGAACTGCCGCATGTGGTGGCCGACCATTCCGACTGCCTGTACATCGTGCAGCATTGGCGTGGCTGGCTTGCCGGCGCCGCGGGCAATGTGCCGGACGCCGACACCTCCCGCTACGAGCATGGCGTGGTGAATGACGTGCATGACGAGCTGATGCGTCAGGTGGATGCGGTGCTTGAAGCCGGGGTGCAGGCCGAACAGGTCATCATCGACCCGGGCCTGGGCTTCTCCAAGCCGGGCGTGGGGCATAACCTGCCGATTCTGGCGGCGCTTGATCGGTTCAACGCGGCTGGCTATCCGGTGCTGATCGGCGCGTCCCGCAAACGTTTCGTCGGCTCGCTGCTTGCCGGCGCCGGTGTGACCGAGCCGGACATGGCCTCAAAAGACAACGCCACCGCGGCCATCAGCGCCCTGTGCGCGGAACATGGCGTGTGGGCCGTGCGCGTGCATGACGTGGCGAAAAGCCGCGACGCGGTCGCCGTCGGCAACGCATGGCGCGAGTATGCGAACGCGCGACCGTGCGAATCGCAGATAGTCACAACATCGCAATCGCGGAAATAATAGGAATACGGAACGTAGGAACGGCAAAGGAAGGCTGGTATGGATCAGATTCGACTGACGGGAATCCGCGCGACGGGCAAACATGGCGTGCTCGACTTCGAGCATGAGCGGGCCCAGACCTTCGTGGTGGACGCCACGCTGTTCCTCGACCTCGCTGCCGCCGGCCGTTCCGACGATCTGAACGACACCGTCGACTATGGTGCGATCGCCAAAGGCATCGTGGCCATCATCGAAGGCGAACACGTCGATTTGATTGAAAAGCTGGCCAATCGTATCGTCGGCATGATTCTCGGCTTTCCGGCCGTGTGCCGCACGCAGGTCACCGTGCATAAGCCGAATGCGCCGATCACCGTGCCGTTCGACGATGTCAGCGTGACCGTGGAACGTTCCCGTGAAACAGTTGACAGTCCATCGCGTGAGTGGTCGTCGGAACATGGGCAGGTGCATCATGCCATCATCGCCATGGGAGGCAATCAGGGCGATGTGACCGCCACCTTGCGTGACGCCGTTCGGTGCATTGATGGGCTTCCCTCCACGCAGGTGACGGGGGTGTCGCCGCTCTATCGGACCGACGCATGGGGCATGCCGGAAGGTACTGCGGAATTCCGCAATGCGGTCGTGTCCGTGGATACCAGGCTTTCGGCCGCCGAACTGCTGGCCGGTTTGCAGCGCATCGAAGCCTCGCATGGTCGCGTGCGCACCGACCATTGGACGTCGCGCACGCTCGATTTGGACATCATCGACTTTGACGGGCAGGAAAGCGCCGACCCCGACCTGACGTTGCCGCATCCGCGCGCATGGCAGCGGGCTTTCGTATTGGGGCCGTGGCTTGCGCTTGAACCGGACGCAGAACTCGGGGGAGCGCACGCCGGTTCCGTGGCGCAACTGCTGCACGAAACGTCCGACCGCGACCATATCGATGAGATCGCGGACGATTGGATGGTTGCCGGAGCTCAGGATCCCATAGTTCGCGATTCCGACATTGGGACGTCTGCAGATGACGTTGATGCGATTGACGATGCCGATTCTGTTGAATCCATTGATTCCATTGAACTTCCGGAAGGCACGGCGGCCTCCAAAGCAGCCGCTGCGGCCGCGGCGAAACCGGGACCGGCATCCCGTCGAGCGGTCATTTCCCTGGATAGCGTTTCAACTGATGCGGAACACCAGTTCCGTCAGGCGATCGTGGCCATCGACGCGCTTCCCGGCAACCAGGTGGAAGGTATTTCGCCGCTGTACCATGTCAGCCAGGTCGACGACTATCCGGACAAAATGGCCGCCGTCATGCAGATTTCCACGCGCATGGACGCGCGTGAGCTTATCGGTGCGTTGGAATCGGTGTCATCCTCCATTTCGGATGACCTCGACCTCGACCTTGTGGACATGGAAGGCGTGGTCCGCAACGAACCTGATTGCATGGTGCCGTGGCCGTCCGCACGTGAGCATGCGGCCGTGCTCGCCCCATGGTTCGACATGGATCCGGACGCGAAACTCGGCAGGGATCCGGTCGCGTTCCTGCTGGCGATGGCTCCGGACGCCGCGCAAGTGGGCATGCTGACCGACAATTGGATTATCGGAGACACGCTATGAGGGCACGCAGAACCCCTTGGTGGTCATTCGTCCTTGCGGCCGCGCTTGGCGTGCTGGCCGGCATGGGATTGGCGAAATACGGCGAGATTTCAGGCCTGCCGTTGGTTGGCGCACCCTGGATCGTGCCGGTGGTGCTGGCCGTGTTGGGTGGTGTGGTGCTGTACATGGCTCTGCAGATTCATAAATACACGACCAAAGATCCCGTCAAACGCGCGCAGCTCAAGCCATTGGATCCGCAGAAGGCGTTCGGCACGCTGGTGGCCTGCAAAGCGCTCGGACTTGCGGGCGCGGCGTTGGCCGGCTGGTACGGTGGGCAGATCATCATGAGTCTGCCGCATGGTGAGGCGGAATTCTATAGCCAAGCCATCATCGAATGCGTGGTGGCCTGCGTGGTATGCGTCGCCGACATGATCGTCGGCATCGTGGGGGAGTGGCTGTGCCGCATCCCGCCTATCGACGGGCCGGAAAGTCCGGCCGTGAAAAAGGCCGCACAGCGCAATCGCTATGCGGCCGCCGCCACGAAGGCGTCTACAAAATCGGCTACGAATCCTGCCACGAAATCGAAAGTCTGAACGTCAGACCTTCTTTAACTCCGTCTCAGTCCTTCTTCGGCACGCGGAACATCGCTTCCTGCGCCATGCAGGCCACCAGCTCGCCATCCTGTGTGTAGACCTTCGCTTGTCCCAAGCCGCGTCCATGCGCCGCGGTCGGCGTGTCTTGCACGTACAGATGCCACTGGTTGATGTCGATGTCGCGGTACCACCACATCGAATGGTCGATGGACGCATACGAAATGCCCGGCGTGGCTATGCTTAAGCCAGCACGGCGCAGAATCGGCTCCAGCATGATCTGGTCGCAGCCCATCGCCAGCATCGCACGATGCATGACCTGCGGCACGTCCACCTTGCCGTCGGCTTTCATCCACACCATCTGCTTGCCGGAATCCTCGCTGGCGCTCTTCTTGTCGGCGCCAAGCATGATGGTGCGCGTCACATGGCGAATATCGAACGGCGACTTCTCCGCATAATACTTGGCGAACGGCGACTGTTCCGCATACGGCTCCATCAGTTGCTTCGCACTGGTCAGGCTGTCGGGATCGGGAATGTTCTCAGGCATCGGGTCGGCGAATTCGATGCCTTCCTGGTCATGTTCCTGGAAGCTGGCGATTGCCGTCAAAATCGAGCCCTGCGCCTGCGTGACATTCACGCGACGGGCGGAGAAGGAACGTCCGTCACGCAGATTTTCCACGTCGAACAGCAGATCCTGACGGATATCGCCGGCCGAAATGAAATAGCCGTGGATGGAATTCGGCAGACGGGATGGAGCGACGGTTTTCGACGCGGCCATCAGCGACTGCGCGATGACCTGTCCGCCGTAGACTCGGCCAGTGGGGAAGTACAGGCTTTCGCCGTTGATATACGTATGGTTGCGATAGTTTGAGGGCGTGCCCAGCTGGAGCACCTTTGCCAGTCGCTGCAGCGGCGTCATGTCTGTCTGCGTCATGATGGCCTCGATTCCTTCCGCGTGTGGATAGCTCTTTATGCTGGCATCGAGTCTATCCATACGTAGTAAATTTCGTCGGATTGTTTTGTAACGAGTACGTGAGAAGAATGAACGGTTGGTTAGCGGCAAACGGTTGACGTATGGCAAAGCGCCACCGCTCGTAATGAAGGGTGGCGCTTTGCTGAAATCTGCGCTTAACGCGACTCGATTGGATCTGTCTGCCTTTAGCGGGTCAGCTTGCGGTGCAGGCGGTGCGGGCGGGCCGCATCCTCGCCGAGACGGGCGATGCGGTTCTCCTGATAGGCCTGGAAGTTGCCTTCGAACCAGTACCAGTTGGCCGGATTCTCGTCGGTGCCCTCCCATGCGAGGATGTGCGTGGCCACACGGTCGAGGAACCAACGGTCGTGGGAGATCACCACGGCGCAGCCCGGGAAGGCGAGCAGCGCGTTTTCGAGGGATTCCAGGGTTTCGACGTCAAGGTCGTTGGTCGGTTCGTCGAGCAGCAGCAGGTTGCCGCCCTGCTTCAGGGTCAGCGCCAGGTTCAGACGGTTGCGTTCGCCGCCGGACAGCACGCCCACCAGCTTCTGCTGGTCGGAACCCTTGAAGCCGAAGGACGCCACGTAGGCGCGGGTCGGCACTTCCACTCCGGCCACCTCGATGAAGTCGAGTCCGTCGGACACGGCCTCCCACAGGTTCTTGTCCGGGTCAAGGCCGGCACGGTTCTGGTCGACGTAGCTGATCTTCACGGTGTCGCCGATCTTGAGCGAACCGGAGGTCAACGGCTCCAAGCCGACGATGGTCTTGAACAGGGTGGACTTGCCTACGCCGTTCGGGCCGATCACGCCGACGATGCCGTTACGCGGCAGGGTGAAGCTCAAGTCGTCGATGAGCACGCGGTCGCCGAACGCCTTGTGGATATGCTCGGCTTCCAGCACGGTGGAACCCAGACGCGGGCCGGCCGGAATCTGGATTTCGGAGAAGTCGAGCTTCTTGTTGTTGCGTGCCTCCTGCTCCATCTGGTCGTAACGTTCCAGACGGGCCTTGTTCTTGGCCTGACGGGCCTTCGGCGAGGAACGCACCCAGTCGAGCTCGCTCTTCAGGCGCTTGGCGAGCTTGGCGTCCTTGGCGCCCTGGATCTCCATACGCTTGGCCTTGGTCTCCAGGTAGGTGGAGTAGTTGCCCTTGTATGGATACAGGTGGCCGCGATCCACTTCGCAGATCCATTCGGCCACATTGTCCATGAAGTAACGATCGTGGGTGACGGCGATGACGGCGCCCTTGTACTGGTGCAGGAACTGCTCCAGCCACAGAATCGATTCGGCATCCAAATGGTTGGTGGGCTCGTCGAGCAGCAGCAGATCCGGAGCCTCAAGCAACAGCTTGCACAGTGCCACACGACGGCGCTCGCCACCGGAGCACACGCTCACCGGCGTATCCGGATCCGGGCACTGCAGAGCGTCCATGGCCTGCTCGAGCTGGGAGTCGAGATCCCAACCGTTGGCCGCGTCGATATCGTTCTGCAGCTTGCCCATTTCTTCCATCAGCGCGTCGAAATCGGCGTCCGGATTGGCCATTTCCTCGCCAATCTGGTTGAAACGCGCCACCTTTTCGGCGATCGGGCCGAATGCCATCTTGATGTTCTCGCCGACGGTCTTGGTGTCATCCAGCGGCGGTTCCTGCTGCAGAATGCCGACGGTGAAACCAGGGGTCAGGTAGGCTTCGCCGTTGGAAACGGTGTCGAGGCCGGCCATAATCTTCAGCAGCGTGGACTTACCCATGCCGTTCGGGCCGACGACGCCGATCTTCGCGCCCGGCAGGAAGCTCAGGGTCACATCGTCAAGAATCACTCGGTCGCCGTAAGCCTTGCGGGCCTTGATCATCTGGTAAATAAACTCAGCCAATGTTGTGTTCCATCCTTAAGAAACGTTGGAATTCCAGCGTTTTGCGTATGTCGGTCGACGGAAAATCGCACTTGTTCGCCGTGCTGTGGCGCGTTGCCGGCGCGACTGGTTGCGGACGAATCGCAAGTCTGCTGCGAACTCATCGAAGCCAAGTGTTTTCGGACCGTGTCCATACGCAAAGTACCATCGCCGATTATCCCATATCCCGTCTACACAGCGGTCGTGGGTCGGTTGTGTGGGAATGGAAGCGTGCCTCCGTACGTGGTTGGTGGTGATGGTGGCCTGCTGCGGCGGTCTCCGAGCCTGGGTGTCTCCGTGTGCCTCTGTGTGCGCGATGGCACCGAGTTGAGATGTCGCCGGAGAGAGGGGGAGTCCCGGTGTTGTCCCCGTAGGTGCGGTGGCGGTGATTTTGCGCGGTGAAATCGGGTTTTCGCGTACGGGGTATGTTTCGACCGTTTGAGGGCGAAATCGTACCTCCGTACGTGACTTTGTTGATGATTCTTCCTGTTTTCCCGCGCTTTTCGAGTGCGAGGGTGGTGGGTTGGCTGTTTTCGGCGGGCGGCTATTGATTGGTGGGCGGCAGGCCGGCGATCAAATGATCACGCCATCGCAGTGGTCGATCTCGTGTTGGATGATCTGCGCGGTGAAACCGGTGAACGCTGCGTGGCGCTCGCGGAATTTCCGATCCATATAATCCACTTCGATGCGCTGGTATCGGACGGTGCGGCGCTCGCCCTGGAGCGAGAGGCAACCTTCCGCCGTATCGAACGCGCCGTCTTCGGCGGTGATGTGTGGATTGAACATCACGAAAATGCGGCCGCCGAAATCCTCATCCACAAAAGCGATGATGCGCTTGGGAACGCCGATCATATTGGCCGCCATGCCCACGCAACCATTGCGATGCGCGTCCAACGTGTCTTTCAGGTCCTGTGCCACGGCCAGATCCTCTTCGGTGTTCTCGGCTGTGGCGGACGGCTGGCTCAAAAATGGGATGGACGTCATGATCTCACGCTGCATGTGATTCCTCTCGTTGGATGTTGCCGGTCTGCCAATATTGTAGCGTCGCATGGCTGCGAGGCGGACGGCTGGGCGAACCTGTCCATTCCCTGACCGTTCGCGTCGGCTTCGGGATGTGAGGTGCAACGTGTGCGGCTTGGACTGGTGCAATATGCTTGGGGTCATGGAAGACATGTTGCAATACCGCGAATCTATGGCGCAGGCTCTTGAACTGGCCCGCAAGGGTGCGGGATGGGTGGACCCGAATCCGCTGGTAGGCGCGGTGGTGGTACGTGATGGCGAGGTTCTCGCCACCGGATACCATGACCGGTATCGTGGCCCGCATGCGGAGCGTATGGCGTTCGACTATGCCGACGCGCACGGCATCGATCTGACTGGCGCCACGGTCATCGACACGCTTGAACCCTGCTGCCATGTCGGATCGCAGCCGGCGTGCACTACCTTGATTCTGGCGCACGGCATCGCACGCGTGGTGGTCGGATCGGTTGACCCGAACCCGATTGTGGCGGGCAAAGGCCTTCGCATCTTTGAGGAAGCGGGCGTCGAAGTGGTTCGCGACGTGATGCGGGAGGAATGCGACGCCATCAATCGCCATTTCTTCCACTACATCACCACGGGAAAGCCGTACATTGTGGACGGCAGAAGGCGTGCGGGTGAATCGGACTCTGAGTATGCGGTCCGTCGGCGTGAACTATATGCCACATATGCGGCGGTGCTTGCCGGAACTGAATCGGACGTTCCTGACGAGTCTTTCGCGCATTTCAACGGACCGGTCCAAGCCGTCGGCGCAGACGAAGTGGTGATTGGCGGCCACAGGCCGTTACTCCTGGAGGCCGGCGCGCTCGCCTGCACGGATCCAGACGAATGGCTGCGTGAGCTGGGCAAGCGCAAAATCGACAGCCTCATCGTGGAAAGCGACGAAGCATTCGAGCGGTTGTCCATGGCTTGCCAAAAAGACTGAAGCGCCATTCGTGCGTTGTTGGCCGTGTATCTCGCTTATAGATGGCGGATTCGTCTGCTTGTCCAGTGCTATCTCGCTTATAGGTGGCGGATGAGTTTTGCGAAGAGGTCTTAGAGGGTGTAAATCATACCCTCTAAGACCTTAATGACGTAGAGGCGCCGCCATCTATAAGCGAAATAGCATCGGGCGGCTTTCCGATTCCGCCATCTATAAGCGAGATACGTGAGACTGATATGTCCAGCACCCAGCAAGCATAGTGGCGAGCACATGGTCGGGCATGGCGCGCATGGCCTCAGGGGACTCAAGCTCACTCGGATCGCAATCCAGCAGCACTAGGTCTGCCGCATCTCCAGCTTGCAACGTCGTGCGCCCCAGGGCGGTGGACGAAGCGAGAGCGGTTTCGAAATCCAGACATTGCTCAGACTGGAAAGGCTCCCGGTCGGAACTCTCCGTGCCGAACACCGCTGCGGAAATGGCCAGCCACGGATCCAACGGCGCGACCGGCGCGTCCGAGCCCATAAGCAGTTTGGTTCCAGACTTGTGCAAACTGTTGAACGCGTAGGGAATTCCGGCGGGATTGCCCCAGAATCGTGTGATGACGTCACGGTCGTCCATGGCGTGCTGTGGCTGGATGCTCGCGGCAAGTCCCAATTGCGCAAGACGTGGAATGTCGCGTTCCTTGAGCATTTGGGCATGCTCGATGGAGCCGTGCGCGTGGGTACGTTCCGCGCAGTCGAGCACGATGGTGTTCGCTTCGTCGCCGATGGCATGGCAGGCGATGTCGAAGCCATGTTCGGTGGCGAGCCGCATATACGATTCGATTTGCTCGGGGGTGTAGCTCAGCGTGCCGTAGGTTTCCGGCGTAATGCCCGAATACGGTGTGGAGCAGTAGGCGGATCGGGTGTTGAGCGAGCCGTCGGAAATCATCTTCATCGCACCGACATGGCCCAAGCCATGGCTTCCGGGAAGTTCGTCGCCGGTATGCCAGCCGTCGTCGATGGCTTGCTGAAGTCGTTCGGGGTAAACGCCGGCTTCGATGCGCAATCCGTCAAGCCCCTGCTTGAAGCGGTCAATCCACGTGTCGATGTTCTCGGCCATCTCATAGTCGCGCACGCCGACCACGCCTTTGCCGGCGGCGTCCTGTTCCGCGTTGCGCAGCAATCGCATCAGCTCGTCAGCCGCACCGGGGCCTTTGTCCAGCTTGCAGTAAGCGTCGAACCATTCAAGCTCGCCGACGAGTCCCGACTCGCCTACATGCACGCCGAGCTTACGAGCCGCGGCTGAATTCACCCAGCCGCAATGCATGTCTGCGCTTGACAGCGCCACGGGTTGGTCGCCCGACACCGCGTCGATCGCAGCCAATGTCGGTTGGGCATCATTGGCCCACAGGGAGTGTCTGAACCGCATGCCGACCACGTACTGGTCCGGGTCGAGCGTGCCGGATTCGCGGCGTTCCTCCAAGTGCTCGCGTAGCAGGCTCATTGCCTCATCGGCGCTGCGGGCATCAATCAGATCAAGCCGCCCCAGCGTGTACGACCACTGCGTGAAGTGCGTGTGGCAATCCCACAAGCCGGGAATGACCCACGTTTTTGAAGCCTTGGCTACCGACTTTTCCGAAGACCGTACATCCGCGATCCGCCCTTGCTCAATCGTGATGTCGACAGACTCATCGGACCCCACGAAACACACATTCTCAATCACATACGGTTCGCCCATACATCCTCGATTCAACAAAATGACCTCATTGCCAGCCATAGTATCCTTGCAATGCTTGCGATTGCCGCGCTCGTCTCAATCGGCTATGCGCACTTTGAATTCCTCCGCTGGGATACGGTTATCCGCATCAGAAAAAAGAAGGGCGCAGTTATCCACTTATCCACTGTTTGCCAGAAGCCGGTAGGCAGCGCGGCGACATTTCCTCTACTTTGGCGCTATGGACAATGGAGCACAATATTCGGAAAGCCTCGCACGGCTGAGGACAAGAACCATCGAACAATGTCTCGAAGCGCAGAGGCGCACCGGAAGGCGGCTGGTGTTCGCGCTTGATACCGCACTGAGTTTACAAGGCATCGAACTGCCTCGCTACCGGCGCGGAGGGCTTTTGGCTGATACGCTGCACGCGGTGATTGAAAGTAACGGCGTGCGAACGATACTGCAGGGGATTTGTTTTGTGCTTTGGTCTGGACCTCAGACGCATATGCCGATTCATCATGGTCGATTGCGATGCACGGATTCCGTGACCACATGGGCCATGCATGCCAATCGGCTTGAAGATGAAGAATTGGTGGTTTTGGGTGATTCGATGATGCGGCGTGATGGACATATGAAAAAGGCCACACTGGAGGAGTTTCGGATATATGTCGATAGCTTGTCCGATTTGTCCAACTATTCAGGCTCCGACAGATTACGTGCGGTGAGAGGAGCGTCGAAAATGCGTAGGGCTCTCAGGCTGATGCGGGAGAATACAGATTCTTCCCAGGAAACGAGAAGTCGAATTGTTCTGTTGCGTTATGGTTTGCCTTGTCCGGAAGTGAACTATGCCATTCGGCTCAAAGGCTATTCTCATGTATTTTTCGCGGACATGGCTTATCCGGATTTGAAAATCATCATTGAATACGACGGCAGGCATCATGCCTCGCGATGGTTGGCTGACAGTAAACGTCGGGAAGCGTTGGAGGATGAAGGATGGCTGTATATCCAGGTGACGGCGGAAAATCTCAGGGATGAGGATTCTCAAAGGGAATTGGCGGAACGTGTGGCGCAGAGGATGTCATTGCGTTTGGGGGAGCCTGTGCGGCTATGTGGGCGAATGACGATTGCTCAGATAGCCGATGGTCGGAGGAAGGGCAACCGTCTGTGAGGCTTGGGCAAGCCCATATCTCGCTTATGAATGGCGGAATCGGGCTGCGGCATGATGCTATTTCGCTTATAGATGGCGGATGAAATCCACAAAAAGGCCTTAAGAGGTATGAATATTACCCCCTAGGGCCTTAGCGATTCAAGAAGACTGCCATCTATAAGCGAGATAGCATCGGTCGGGTGAAGAAATCCGCCATCCATAAGCGAGATGGCGGATTTCTGCGGCTCACTGCACGGCGGCGAGGGCTTGGTCGAGGTCGGCGATGATGTCGGCCGTGTTTTCGATGCCGCAGCTCAGGCGCACCAGGTCGATGCCGACGCCGGCTTCCTCAAGCTGCTCCTCGGTGAGCTGGCGATGCGTGGTGCCGGCCGGATACAGCGTGCAGCTGCGCGCATCGGCCACATGCGTGGCGATGGACACCATCTTCAGATGGTCGAGGAACGCGGAGACCTTCTCGCGGCCGCCCGGCACGCCGAAGGAGATCACACCGCAGGTGCCGTTCGGCATGTACTTCTCCGCCAGCGCATGGTATTTGTCCGTTTCGAGGCCCGGGAAGCTCACCCAGCTGACGCGCGGATCGGCGTCGAGCCACTTGGCCACGGCCAGTGCGTTCGCGCAGTGGCGCTCCATGCGCACGCCGAGGGATTCCAGATGCATGCCCATGATCCACGAATTGATTGGCGCCGGAGTGGAGCCGAAGTCGCGCATGAGCTGCGCGGTGGCCTTGGTGATGTATGCGGCCTTGCCGAATTCCTTCGCGTAGGTGACGCCATGGTAGGAGTCGTCCGGAGTGGTGAGGCCCGGGAATTTCTCCGCATGGGCCATCCAGTCGAAATTGCCGGAATCGACGATCGCGCCGCCCACGCAGGATCCGTGGCCGTCCATGTACTTGGTGGTGGCGTGCGTGACGATGTCCACGCCGTACTGGAACGGACGGCAGTTGATCGGCGTCGGGAAGGTGTTGTCGACGATCAGTGGCACGCCGTGACGATGCGCTGCGTTCGCGAACTTCTCGAAGTCGAGCACGATAAGCGCCGGATTGGAGATGGACTCGCCGAACACGGCCTTGGTGTTCGGCTGGAACGCGGCCTCAAGTTCCTCTTCGGTGCAGTCCGGGCTGACGAAGGTGCATTCGACGCCCATCTTGCGCATGGTCACGTTGATGAGGTTGAACGTGCCGCCGTAGATGGCGGAGGAGGCGATGATGTGGTCGCCGTTGTTGCAGATGTTGAACAGCGCGAAGAAGTTCGCCGCTTGGCCGGACGAGGTGAGCATCGCGGCCGCGCCGCCTTCCAGCTCGCAGATCTTCGCGGCGACGGTGTCGTTGGTCGGATTCTGCAGGCGGGTGTAGAAGTAGCCGGATTCGGACAGGTCGAACAGTCGGCTCATCTGTTCGCTCGACTGGTATTTGAAGGTCGTGGCCTGGATGATTGGGGGAGTGCGGGATTCTCCATTGCCCGGCTGATAGCCTCCCTGCACGCAGATGGTGTCGACGTTTTCGCTCATATGTTCCTTCTTTCGATTCCGCGCTTCCGTGCGCCGCGCAGGTGTTGCGCCGCGATGCGAACAAACAAACACACTGTATCACTGCATTGATAAATGGCTTGATTCCAATGGAAACGCCGTATAGTTTAACGAATTGACAAACTTAGGTAATTCAATTTATTATGTAGACCAAGACGGGCGGAAAGCCCGCTGCGAAATAAAGCTTTACGTAAGTAAACCAAGCAAAGGAGCATTCCATGGGTCTGTGGGATATCGATAAGATTCCGTACGTCGGTCGCGAAAAGGGGCCGCAGGAGGGTCTTGCTTTCCATTACTACGATGCCGACAAGGTTGTTGCCGGCAAGAAGATGAAGGACTGGCTGCGTTTCGGCGTCGCATGGTGGCACACCTTCGACCAGCAGCTCGTCGATCCGTTCGGCACCGGCACCGCCCAGCGTCCGTGGTACGGCAAGTATTCCGATCCGGAGGACGAGGCCCTGGCCAAGGTCGACTACGCCTTCGAGTTCTTCCAGAAGCTCGGCGTCGAGTACTTCTGCTTCCATGATCGCGACATCGCTCCGGAAGGCGACACCCTGCGCGAGACCGACAAGAACCTGGACAAGGTCGTCGACAAGATCGAAGAGAACATGAAGTCCACCGGCATCAAGCTGCTGTGGAACACCTCCTCCCTGTTCACCAACCCGCGCTTCGTCTCCGGCGCCTCCACCTCCCCGTTCGCCGACATCTACGCGTACGCCGGCGGCCAGCTGAAGCACTCCCTGGAGATTGCCAAGCGCCTTGGTGCCGAGAACTACGTGTTCTGGGGCGGCCGTGAAGGCTACGAGAACCTGTGGAACACCCAGATGAAGCGCGAGCAGGAGCACATGGCCAAGTTCTTCCACATGTGCCATGACTACGCGAAGGAAATCGGCCTGGACGCCCAGTTCCTGATCGAGCCGAAGGCCAAGGAACCGACGATGTTCCAGTACGACTTCGATGCCGCCACCGCCATCAACTTCCTGCGCACCTATGATCTGATGGACGTCTTCAAGCTGAACCTGGAAGGCAACCACGCCAACCTGGCCGGCCACACCTACCAGCACGAGATCCGCACCGCCCGCGAGGCCGGCGTGCTCGGCTCCCTGGACGCCAACCAGGGCGACAAGCTCATCGGCTGGGATATGGATGAGTTCCCGACCGACCTGTACGAGACCTCCACCGTCATGTGGGAAGTCCTCGCCGAAGGCCAGATCGGCCCTCACGGTGGTCTGAACTTCGACGCCAAGCCGCGCCGTACCTCCTTCACCGCCGAGGATCTGTTCCGTTCCCACATCGCCGGCATGGATTCCTTCGCAGCAGGCCTCCTGGTCGCCGCCAAGATGCACGAGGACAAGGTCATCGAGAACCTGCAGGCCGAGCGCTACAGCTCCTTCGATTCCGGCATCGGCGCAACCGTCGAGAACGGCACCGCCTCCCTGGCTTCCCTCGAGGAGTACGCTCTGGATATCCCGCAGTCCAAGCTCATCGAGGCCACCAAGTCCGATCACCTCGAGTCCGTCAAGGCCACGATCAACAACTACATGATCGACGCCCTGGCCGAGGCGTGAGCCGAAAACTCACTAGGGTTTTAGGTAGCCTCGGGCGAAGTCCGAGACGGTAGTCGAGGGCGAGCAATGACTGGGCGCGCGTAGCGTTCCGGAATTGCAGGACCGAGGCATGGGCGCAGTAAGGAGTTTCCGTTAGGACTCCTGATTCATCGCTGGATCAAACAGTGGGGCTCGACTGTGACAGAGCCGGATGTGGTGTGCCGAAGCGTCGGTGTTCCGGCACACCACTCACTTTTCTTTCCTTCCTCCTTCCTCAAATTTCCTTCGCACGCAAGTCGTTTGCCGGCTAGATCGCCGGTGAGCGGCTTGCGTGCGTTGTTAGACCAAGCGAAAATTTCGATTATTCGCAATGATGTGATGTATTCAAACGTTCCCGAATGAGGCGTACTTATGACCACAACGATTACCATCGCCAATCCCATTCTTCACGGAATGCATCCTGATCCGAGTTGGATTTGGGATGATGATCTTCGGCAAATCGTGCTTGTGACCTCCACCTTCGAACTGGTTCCAGGCTTGCCTATTTACGTTTCCAGGGATATGGCCCACTGGAAACACGTGTCGGATGCCATAGATGAGGAGTTGGCAAGACGTTTGCTCATTCCTTTCGTGGATGACTCGGGTGGCGTCTATGCGCCGACGCTGCGTAGGATTCGTGGCAAATACGTGATTGCCTGCACCATCGCTCGCATCAATGGACGCAAAGCCATCGCGGAAGGATGCTCCCAGGCCGAATTGGATTCGGCCCAGGCGGCGGAAGGCAACTTCGTTCTTGAGTCGGACTCGATCGACGGACCTTGGCGTGGGCCGTTCTGGATCGAGGGCGCCGAAGGCATCGATCCAGACATATTCGAGGACGGGGATGGCAACGTGTACTGGACCCAGACCCGTCCTGCGGTCAATCCGCAATGGGAAGGCCAGACCGAGGTCTGGACCCAACGCATTAATCCGGAGACTTGGACTTTTGTCGATGACGGTCTTCCTGCGGGATCGGGCAAGACGGTAATATGGCGCGGATACGGTATGGAATCGGTGTGGGCTGAGGCGCCGCATCTCTATCGCGTGGGTGATTATGTGTATCTGATGACCGCTGAGGGGGGCACCAGTTTCGAACATAGCGAAATGGCCATGCGCATCTATGCGCCGCATGGACTGCTTCGGGCGTTCGAAGCTTACGAACGGGAAGTATCCGAATTGGGTGAGTGCATTCCGCAGGTTCGTGACGGGGAACGCTGCTATCTTGGCACCGCAATCCGTGCCTTCCACGCGGATAAGAAGAATCCGATTCTCACCCACCGACATCTGGGTTTGTCGGAACCGCTGCAATGCGTGGGACATGCGGACCTGTTGCTTCATCCGGAACTGGGATGGTGGCTGGTGTGTCTCGGCGTGAGAGAGACACGGGGAAAGCATGACGGCGAATTATTGAGCTACTTGGGAAGGGAGAGCTTTGTCGCTCCGGTATCCTGGGAACATAATCCGGCCGATTGGAAGCTGGACGGCAACGGTGCATCATATACGCATGAGGGTGACCCCGGATGGCCAGTGACTTGCGCTGGTCTTGGCCGCTTGGCCGACGAGATCACGGTTACTACTGAAGACGATGGCATCGCCATCGAGCCTAGGGTGAAATCCTCGCTCGCCGGTGACGTGGAACCTGCGCTGGTGGATGTGGCTGATGGCTCGACGAACGATGTGGTGGTGCGCGATGAGCGTGATGTCAGCTACCGCAGAATAGCGAAACTGCCGACGCTCATGCCGATTCCCATGTCCGGTTCTTTAGTGATCCGGCAGAATTCCACACATTACGCGGTGTTTTCGATGCATGGCACGGATGTGCGCTACGAGATGGTGAATGGAGACGATTCGCAAGCTGGGTCTGTTGCCGTACAGGCTGACGGAGTGCGTCCGGCGGTACTTTTCGACGACAACCGCTTGTCGGTCATCGTGACTGGCATGCATGGTTTGGTTGATTCTGCGACGTTCGTGCGTCAGGGGCAGGTCCTGCTGAGTGTCGATGCTCGTTTCCTCAGCACCGAATGGGCCGGTGGGTTCGTCGGTTGCATGGCCGGCTTCATGGCATAGTTTCTACGGAATTTCAGGATGGTTCACTGCTGGTGTTCCGACGGGCCGTCTTAGAACGAGTTGAAAACGGGTCGAAAGGCTAGGAGCGCTGTATTCTCCCTCCGGTTGTGCCTGTGAGGTTTGCCCCGCTGATTAACCCTCGAGTTGCTGTGTGCTGTTGCGTACCACTAGCGATGTCGGCATGATGATGTGCGGTTGGACCACGTCGTTGGTGGACAGCGCCTCGGCCAGCATGCGTACGGCGGCCCTTGCCATGTCTTGGAGCGGCTGCCGTACGGTGGTCAGCGCCGGGCCAAGGAATGCGGCAGTCTGCACATCGTCGAATCCGACCACGGATAAATCCTCGGGAATACGTAATCCCAGCTGCCTTGCCGCCTCGTAGACGCCCATGGCCTGCAGATCGCTGCCGGCGAAGATTGCGGTCGGACGATTCGGTCGTTCCAACAGGGAGATGGACTGTGCGTAACCGCCGGCAGTGGTGAAATCGCCTTCGGCGATAAGTTCGGGATCGGCTTCGATTCCATGTTCCGCAAGCGCTGATGTATATCCGTCCAGACGTGCTTTGGAACACATCATCTCCTCCGGTCCGGTGATGATGCCTATGCGGGTATGTCCGAGTGCGAGTAGATGCCTGGTGGCGATTACGCCTCCGGTCCAGTTGTCCGCATGCACCGACAACGTGTCCAGATCCGGATTTCCGAATGGGTCGAACAGAACGAAGGGAATGCCTCTGGAATGCAACTTGTTCCGTTCGATACGTGTCAGGTTCAAGAAAACGAGGATGGCGCCGTTCGCCTGCCTGCGAAGCATGCTGTCGATCCAGGACGAGTCCGGGTGCTGCCGATTGCCACCTTCGGTGGTGATGATGCTCAGATTGTGTTGTTTGGCTTCGCGGATGGCTCCGCGTAACACTTCAAGAGCCCAGACATTATCGAAATCTTGGAACACGATTTCGATAATTCGTTGGCTTTTCGCGCCGGTCGCTTTACGGGAATACCCATACCGTTTCAACACCGCGTTGATGGTTTGCCGCGTCTCTTCGGAAATGTCGGCTCTGCCGTTGAGCGCCTTGGATACGGTGGAAAGGGAATAACCGGTCTCTTTAGCTATGTCAGAGAGCCGTACCGTAGCTTTCTTTGCCGTATTGCGCATGAGTCACTCCTTCTTCATTTTCATCATATCCGAAAATGCGAACGAAAGTTTCGGATTGCGTTTTTCGAAACTTTCGATATGTTGGCAATGCTTAAAAACGTTGTAAAATCAACGAAAAATAATTAGTTTTTCTGATTTTACAAAAACTTGACTTTGTGTGATTTTTTTCGGTAGTCTATAGGTACAACGAAAACGAAACGGAAGTTTTCGAAAAGGGATCAATGGTTGATTCCTGTCGGGCATGGAACCTGCAGCATCTGCAAGTTGTACTTTCTCAATTCGGTCTGTTCGAAAGAGCCATTTCCATCGTTGTCATCATTTCGCCGATGATGATTGGTTAGTAAGGAGAAGACAATGAAGTTCAAGACCCTTGCAGCAGCTAGTCTCGCCGTTGCGACCATGCTCGGCATGGGGGCATGCGGATCAAATAGCACTGCGAATAAAACCACTTCAGATGGTAAGACGATTATTACGTTTTGGCATAATTCCACCACGGGTGATGGCAAGGCGTATTTTGCTGATGTGGCTAAGCAGTTTGAGGCTTCGCATAAGAATGTGAAGATTGAAATTCAAGCTGTTCAGAATGAGGACCTCGACGGCAAGTTGCAGACCGCATTGCAAGATCCAAGCACGTCACCTGATGTATTCTTCCAGCGTGGTGGGCAAAAATTGCGGGATATGATGGATGCCGGTCAGCTGAAAGACCTCACCAAAGGCATTGATGCGTCGATAAAGAAGAATGTTGGAAGTGCGATGGATTCCACTACCGTGGATGGCAAGATCTATGGCATTCCATACACGGTGACGCCTGGAGGCATTTGGTATTCCAAGGATTTGTTTGCGAAGGCTGGTATCACTGATACTCCTACCACTTGGGATGAGCTGAAAGCTGACATCACTAAGCTGAAGGATTCCGGCATTGCACCGGTTGCTCTTGGTGGCAAGGATGCGTGGCCTGCTGCGCATTGGTGGTACTGGACTGCCTTGCGTGAATGCTCGGCAGACGTATTCAGTGAAACGATGGATAGCAAGAAGTTTGATGACAAATGCTGGACTAAGGCTGGCAAGGATGTGAAAGAACTTTTGGACATTGATGCGTTCAATGACGGCTTCCTGACTACTTCAGCTCAGCAGGGTGCGGGTTCTTCAGCCGGATTACTTGCCAATCATAAAGCCGCTATGGAAGTTATGGGAGCTTGGGAACCAGGTATCGTTAAGGATTTGACACCTGATAAGAAACCCATGAGTGATCTTGGTTTCTTCACCTTCCCCTCCACTGGCGGTCAGGGGGATTCCAAGGCTATGATGGGTGGCGCTGATGCTTTCTCTGTTGGCGCCAATGCTCCTGATGAAGCTGTCGAATTCCTGAACTTCCTGATGAGCAAGGAGAATCAGGAGGCATATGTCAAGGCATTTTCTGCTCTTCCTGCGAACAAGGAAGCTCAGGATGTTGTGACTGAAGGTGCATTGAAAGAAGCACTTGATGCGTATAATGACGCCACTTCCTATTCCTTGTGGATTGACACCCAGTTCGGTTCCAATGTGGGTAATGCTCTGAATTCAGGTGTTGTGAACATGCTCTCCGGCAAGGGTAGTGCAGAAGACATCGTTAAGGCCGCGACTGATGCTGCGGCTAAGGGCTGATATCTGATTCCATTGAGGTGCCGAGGCCGGTGTCATGCGTAATCCGGGCTCGGCACCTTGCTTAACGATAGTGATATTTGCATGAGGAGGAAATTGCAATGGATGCAATGGTGAAGAATGACGCCAAGCGCAGGGGCGGAATGTCATCATCCGCATATGGCGCTGGCAAAAAGAAGTTAATTCCAGACAAATGGCGTTCAGGATTTGAGATTACGGTTCTTTCTGCGCCAGCAATCATAATTTTCCTGGGATTTGTGATTTTCCCAGTTTTTATGGCTGCGTATTATGGCTTCTATCAGTGGAAAGGTTTCGGTTCGCCTGCCGTCAATGGCAAATTTGTCGGATTGGGAAATTATGTCACCATTTTAAAGGATCCAGCTTTTCAGCAGGCGGTTGGACATAATTTCCTTATTCTAATTATGTCTCTTGTGGTACAGATGCCATTGGCCGTTCTGTTCGCTCTCCTTATTAATCAGAAAATGAAGGGCCGTGCTTTAATTCGTACACTCATCTTTGTCCCGTACGTGATTTCCGAGGTCATCGTCGGCACTGGATGGTCGTTGATTCTCCAGACCCAGGGAGCTCTCAATGATCTGCTTGGAAAAATAGGCATCAAGGGTGTCGACTGGATTTCGAATCCGAAAATAGCGATTTGGACGCTTATCGCCATTATCTCTTGGAAATACATAGGTTTTTATGTAATTCTGATGCTCGCAGGACTGCAATCCATTCCTGAAGAAATGTATGAAGCTGCGAAAGTTGATGGTGCAGGGTTCTGGCAGATTCAAAAAAGCATCACTTTACCTCTTCTGGGACCGACAATGCGTATTGCATGCTTCCTGTCAATCATTGGCTCTCTGCAGCTATTCGATTTGGTGTACATCATCTGGGGACAGTACGTTTCGGCGACTGCTGGAACATCGACCATGGCAACATACATGGTCCGTGAAGGACGTTTGTCTAGTAACTACGGATATGGCAATGCCGTTGCTGTGGTGTTGTTCCTAATTTCCTTGGTTATTGCTTTGTTCTATCAGAAATTCGTATTAAGTCGAGATTTGGAAGGCGCTTTGACAGATAAGCATGATTCCAAGCGTCATAACGTCAGGAAAGGATGAGCGGAAGATGAGTAGTGCAGCAATGAATGCGAAGGCATCAGCATCTGCGATGAAGATGCGCAAGTCATCAAAAAACCCTTGGGGTAATCCGATCGTATATTTCTTTGCCTTGTTGCTGATTGCGGTCTGCATTGTTCCGGTGCTGTATATCATCTTGGGCGGCTTCCGGACGAATTCGCAGATTACCAATGATCCGTCTGGTTTACCGCATCCGTGGGTAGTGGGGAACTATTTGCAGGTTCTCCAATCCAGTGCGTTTTGGGGTGAGATGGGCAATTCCCTCATCGTTGCGATCTGCGTTATGGTTGGGACCGTGGTGTTGGGTCTGATGGTGAGCTTTGTCATTGCCCGTTATCCGTTCCGTTTCAGCGGCGCAATGTATGCATTGTTCGCGGCAGGCTTGATGTTCCCGATGACCGTTGCCATTACCCCGCTGTACCTGCTGTTGCGCAATCTCGGCTTGGTCAACTCTCTTCTTGGCTTGATTCTGCCTGAGATTGCTTTCGCCCTACCGCAGACCATCATCATTTTGGTACCGTTTTTGCAGGCTATTCCGAAGGAACTTGAAGAAGCGAGCGCGCTTGATGGATGTTCTCGGTTGGGCTTCTTCTGGCGCATGGTCGTTCCGCTATCCATGCCTGGCGTGGCTACAACCGGTATTCTGGCCTTCGTGAACAGCTGGAACAATTACATGCTTCCGTTGTACATGATTAATTCTGAAGCGAAATATACGGTGCCGCTAGGCGTCCAAATGTTTAGCTCTCAGTATGCTGTCGATACCGCTAAAGTGCTGGCATTCACGTCAATGTCCATGATTCCGGCTCTGCTGTGCTTCTCGATTTTCCAGAAGCAGATCGTCGGCGGCCTGACAGGTGCGGTCAAGGGCTGACGGAATGTGACAACCCACGCCCGGAAGATGTTCCTTTCCGTCTTCCGGGCTTCATCTCTTATGCAAGAGGTACATTATGAAGATTTCCAACCCGGTGCTCACCGGTTTTCATGCCGATCCTTCAATGATTCGCGTCGGTGACACTTATTACATTGCCAATTCCACTTTCGAATGGTTCCCAGGCGTTCGCCTGCATGAGTCCAAGGACCTGGTGCATTGGAACATTCTTCCAAGCCCGTTGAGCCGGTCCAGCCAGCTTGATATGAGAGGAAACCCCTCTTCGGGAGGCATCTGGGCTCCTGACCTAAGCTATGCGGATGGCAGGTTCTGGCTGATCTACACTGATGTCAAGGTGGTCAATGGTGCATTCAAGGATTGCACTAATTATTTGGTCACCGCCGAGGACATCCACGGGCCATGGAGCGAGCCGATTCGTATCAACGGGGTCGGTTTTGACGCCAGCCTGTTCCATGACGACGACGGCCGCAAATACTTGGTGCAGCAGACATGGGATTTCCGTGAATACCACCACCAGTTCGACGGTATCACATTGACGGAATTCGACGTCGACACCATGAAGCTCAAGCCAGAAACGGCCCGCACCATCTGGGATGGCACCTCGGTGAAGATCACCGAAGGTCCCCACCTATACAAGAAGGATGGTTGGTACTACCTGTTTGCCGCAGAAGGCGGCACGGTGTATGAGCATCAGGAATCTGTGGCGCGTTCCCGTACCCTTGACGAATGCTCCTTCGAAGTTATGCCGAATGGCCCGTTCATCGGTAACTTCGACACTCCTGACACCTATTTGCAGAAGCAGGGCCATGGAGCGTTGGTGGACACCCCGTCCGGCGAATGGTATTACGCCTCCCTATGCGGTCGTCCGTGGCGTCATGATACCGAACCGGCCCATGGTACCCGCGGATGGTGCACACTCGGACGCGAGACCTCCATCCAGAAAGTCGAATGGGATGAGGACGGTTGGCCGCGCGTGGTTGGAGGTCACGGCGGACAGCGTTACGTTGATGCTCCGAAAGATGCCATCGAGACTTTGGCCCCAACGACGCGTGACGAACATGATGAGTTCGATTCCGGCGAGCTCGGTCCGAATTGGAACACTCTACGCGTCCCGTTCACCGACGCCATGGGCACGGTGGGCGGTGGCAAACTGGCATTGCGTGGTCAGGGCTCGCTGTGCAACCTGTTTGACTTGTCTCTTGTGGCTCGTCGCTGGCAGGCATTTGATTTCGACGCCGAAACCAAGGTGCGTTTCGATCCGAAGAATTACATGCAGATGGCAGGCCTGACCAACTATTACGATGACCTGTGCTGGTCATGGGCGTTTGTCACTTGGGATGAGAAACGACATGCAAGGGTCATCGAAGTGGCTCAGAACGATTTCAACCAATATACGTCGTTCCTCAAGGATGACGCCATCGTAGTGCCCGAAGAGGCTGAGGCGGTATGGTTGCGCACCAAGGTCCGCACGGAATACTATTCCTACGAATATTCCTTTGACGGAGAACATTTCACCGAGATTCCGGTCAGGCTCGATGCGAAGATCCTGTCCGACGATTACGTGAACCAACGTTACGGCGGCTTCTTCACCGGCGCGTTCGTGGGTCTCGCCTGTGTTGATCTGTCTGGCTATGACGCGAAAGCCGAATTCGACTATTTCGATTATCGGGAGCTTCCCGACAACCGGTAGTCGATGCCGACGGGCGGCGATTCGCCGCATTCCTGCCGCCCGTCGGTTATTTGGTGAAATGAACGCAGACTCAATGGGGAGAACGCTGAGATGACTTTGCGATTGCCGAAACTACTTGACGACGGCTGCGTGCTGCAAGCCGGTGTGGACATGCATATTTGGGGCACCGGCGATCCCGGACGCATCGTATTGACACGGCTTGCTGACGAGCGGCATATGGTGCAGGTGAAAGACGACGGAACTTGGAACGCGCCGTATGGTCCGATCGAAGCTGGAGGGCCGTACGAGCTGACCATATGCTACGAGGACGGAGCGGAGCGTATCTCACGGCAGTGCTATGCGGGAGAGGTGTTCCTGTGCTCCGGGCAGTCGAATATGGAACTGCCTATGGCTTGGGTGCGCGCCGACTATCCACAGGAGTGGGACCGTGATCCCGATCCATTGCTGCGGCAGTACAAAGTGATTCCCGATTACGATTTCAAAGGTCCTCGCGACGATCACGACCGTGCGTTCTGGCAGGGCTGCGATGCGGATACGCTTGATGATTTCTCAGCGCTCGCCTATTTCTTCGGACGCAGAATCCGTCAGTGGCTGAATGTGCCCGTCGGCCTGTTGAACGTTTCATTGGGCGGATCGCCGATTGAATCCTGGATGGATGCCGACGCATTGCGGGCGTTCCCCGAAGCGCTCGCTGACCTTGAGCCGTATCTTGGCGATGGCGTGGCGTCGAAGAAAAGCCGCGATTCCGTTGCCGAGCGGGACCGGTGGTACCAGGCGCTTGGATACGAGGCTGTGGCCGATGCCCACCATGAATGGCTGCCATTGATCGCGTGGGACTGTCCGGAATCCAAGAACATCGAGCCGCGCGACGTGGCATGGCATGACATACGCCTGCCTGGATGGTACAAGGATCGCGGACTTGCCGGTTTCCGCGGCGAGATTACCATGAGAAAAACCGTGTTCCTGCCTCCGTCGGATGCGGGGAAGCCCGCCCTACTGCGTCTGGGCACCATGAATGATGCCGACCATACGTGGGTCAATGGTGTGTTGGTCGGTGGGCGAAGCAATGTGTATGAGCCGCGGGACTATCCGGTCGCAGCCGGCGTGTTGCGCGCCGGCGCGAACGAAATCCGCATGCGTCTGGTCGTTGAACGGCCCGGCGGCCGTGTGACGCCCGGCAAACGGATGACACTGACCATCGGAGACGATATCTTCGACCTGTCCGGCATTTGGCAGTATGCCGTGACCGCCGAAGCTGACCGCGATTGCCCATTCGAGGATTTCGTCAGATGGAAGCCGACCGGCCTGTACAACGCCATGCTCGCCCCGTGTTTTCCATATGCGGTGCGAGCCGTGCTGTGGTATCAGGGCGAATCGAATACCGGCGACTACGCCATGCGTTATGGCGATGAGCTGAAAGCCATGATTGAATTGTGGCGTGGCAAGTGGCATCAGCCGGATATGCCATTCCTGATCGTCCAGCTTCCGAAATTCGGCATCGACGCCATCGAGGATGGTGGTTGGCCGCTTATTCGAGAACAGGAATGGAGAGTGGCGGACGAACTTGAACACGTGGCTGCGGTGGTGACGCTTGATGCTGGTGAAAGCAATGATTTGCATCCTCATGATAAGAAAACCATCGCGGATCGTGCATTCAATGTCGCGATGGATTTTGTGTATGGCCAGCAGGCTCAGCCTCAGCCGGTTGTTGAAACCGCAGAGGCGGACGATGGATTGTTGAGGATGCACTGCGTGTGGCGGAATTCCATGGGCGAACAGATGCAATCGCAGAATCGCCATCTGATGACGTTGGATGGTGACGTTCCGCGAGAAATTGATTTCCTGTGGCACGACTGCGCCACTTCGGTGCGGGCTGAGGCATGGCTGGATGGTTGCGATATTGTGGCGCGCATACCGTCGCGCATGCCGGACGAGGTGCGGTATGCGTGGAGCAACAGCCCGGAATCCGGTCTCATCTGCGACGGGGACGGTGTTCTGCTTCCGCCGTTTCATCTGCCGTTGCCCATGGTTGATTAGGAGCAGTCATGCGCAGACAAGTCATGATTCGTCAAGGATGTGTCGACGGATTCTCCGATGCGGATCCTGTGATCACCGTGTTTCGGGGCATTCCATATGCCAAGCCGCCTGTTGATGAGTTACGCTGGCGTGAGCCACAAACCTGCTGAAGCGTGGGATGGCGTGCTCTAAGCCGGTGATTTCGCGCCGATGCCGATGCAGCCGCTGCCCGGCTCGGATGAGTTCTACGGCAGGGAATGGCAGATTGACGCTGACACTCCGATGGCTGAGGATTGTCTGTATCTGAATATCTGGACGCCGGCCTTGCGTGGATGCGGCAGTGGTTCCGAGATTCGTACGGATTCCCGTTGCGATGGGCATGGGCTGCCTGTGATGGTATGGCTTTACGGTGGAGCGTTTCAGACTGGATCTACCTGTGAGAAGGAGTTCAATGGAGAGCAGCTGGCCCGTCAGGGCGTGGTGGTGGTCTCCATTGCTTATCGGTTGAATGTGTTTGGTTTTTTCGCGCATGCCATGTTGGAAAAGGAAGCGGTTGATGGACGGCCTTGTGCGAATTTCGGATTTCTTGACCAGCGGATGGGCATTCAGTGGGTAAAGGACAATATTGCCTTGTTTGGTGGCGATCCTGCGAACATTACCGTGTTCGGCCAGTCCGCAGGGGCCGCAAGCGCGTTGGCGCAAAGTGTCTCGCCGATGAACGATGGTCTGTTCCAACGCGTCATCATGCAGTCTGGAGGTGGAACTGGTCTGTTCAATCGCCATCTGTGGTCTCTTGAGGATGCGCAGCGAAATGGAGCGCGTTTTTTGAAGTATCTGGAAGTTGAATCGATTGCCGAGGCGCGTTCTGTTCCTGCGACTGATCTGCTGGAGGCGGCGGTGACTTTTCCTGCTTGCGATTGGTCTGGGCAGGGTGATGATGTCGTATGGGCTCCGATGACTAATTGGATTCCCTGCGTCGATGGGACATTCCTTGTCGAGCAATACCGTGATGCGCTTATTGCGGGACATCGCGTTCCGTGTGATTTGTTGGTGGGGAACACGACCGGCGAGTTCATGGTTCCGGGCCCTGATGGCACTCCGTATCCGGAGGGTGAGTGCGGCAATCTGGATATGATCGATGCATGGGTGTCAGGCGGCGGCTCGGAACCATACAGGTATCGATTCGATGTGGATATGCCGGGGATGATGCCGGTGCGTTTCATTCGTCCGATTTATGGTTTTCGTTCGGAACGCTCCCTGCGAGCTGGCGGCCGTTTCGAGGCTGGCATTACGATTTGTCCCATGCGATGAATCGATATTGGGTGAATTTCGCGGCGACAGGTGATCCGAACGGTTCCGGATTGCCTGAGTGGACGGCATGCGGACCTGATGGTCAACGATATATGCTGTTCGGTGGATGCCACGATACGCCGGGTAACGTTTCATGCGTCATGGTCAAGTAAGAGTGAATATAGTATGGTGTGAGCGTTCACTATAGTGCGGTGGAATGTGATGAAGGAGACGGATATGACGCAGGAGACGGAAGCGCTGATCGCGTCCGACGAGGATCTGACCAAACTGTTCGCCGGCAAGCCGACGCAATATCGCAAATCGAAGTCGCTGCCGAAATTCACGGGCGAGGCCATGCGCGCCTGCGCGAAGATCAACCGCATCTTCTTCGATGATCCGGACGAGGCGTACCGTCTGTTCCATGAGCTTGTTCCGGACGCGGGGGAGGGCGTGCAGTTCACGCCGCCGTTCAATGTCGACTACGGCATCGGATTGACCATTGGCCGCGGCACGTTCCTCAACAAGGATTTCATGATATGCGGCGGCGGATATGTGACGCTCGGTGAGGATTGTCTGATCGGTCCGCGCTGCACCATCGCCACACCCAACCATGCCAAGGACGCTGCCACCCGCCTGGCGGGCTGGGAGCATGCCAGTGCCGTGACCATCGGTGATAACGTGTGGTTCGGCGTCAATGTGACGGTCACGCCGGGGGTGACCATCGGGTCGAATTCCATCATCGGCGCCGGGTCCGTGGTGACACGTGACATTCCGGAGAACGTCATAGCCGTGGGCAATCCAGCGCATGTGATTCGTGAGATTCCCGAACATGACCCTGCCTTCGCCGATGTGGAAGGTTTGCTGTAGTTTTGCAAACGTTTCATAGGGTGTGTTGACGGCAAATCGATTTCTCCAGCCATGCGATGCAGGTGAGCGCGTAAAGCCTTATACGGAAGCTGTCGTTCATATTGTCGTTTCTATGAGTATGGTTCATGAATCAGCATAGGGTCGGGAAGCCCCATTGTTGGGAAGCTTCCCGACCCTATGCCTGAATTCCTGCGGTGATGGATCAGCCGCGGGCCTTGGCGTAGGCTTCGTATACGGCTTCGGTCGGTTCGCCGGTCTCCACGCCGTCGATGGTGAGTTGCCATGCCGGAGGCTCGGTTTCGCCGGACAGCACCCAGGCGGCCTGACGGGCCGCGCCGATGGCCACGTATTCGTCGGTGGCGGGTCGGGTCACGTCCATGCCCAGAATGCTTGGTGCCAGCGTGCGGATAGCTTCGGACTTCGCGCCGCCGCCGATGAGCAGAATGCGCGTGATGCTTGCGCCCAGGGATCGGATGAGCTCCAGGCAGTCGCGCTGGGAGCACAGCAGTCCTTCGACGAAGGCGCGGGCCAGGTTCTCGCGTGTGGTGTTGGCCAGAGTCATGCCGGAGAAGGTGGCGGTGGCATTCGGGCGGTTCGGCGTGCGTTCGCCGTCGAAGTACGGCACCAGGGTGATGCCGTTGGCGCCGGGCTTGGAGGCGAAGGCCAGCTTGGCCAGTTCGTCGTAATCCACGCCGAGGGCGGCGCGGCCGGCGTCGAGGATGCGCGAACCGTTGATGGTGCAGGCCAGTGGCAGGTAGTGCCCGGTGCAGTCGGCGAAGCCGGATACGGCGCCGGTCAGGTCGTAGGTTGGGTTCTCGGAGATGGCTGCGGCCACGCCGGAGGTGCCCAGGGAAATGGACACGTCGCCGACGGCCATGCCCAGTCCCAGCGATGCCATGGCGTTGTCGCCGCCGCCGGGGGCGAGCAGGCAGCCGCCTTCGACGTTCTTGCCGGCGATGGCCGGATCGGCCTTGACGGGGGCGGCGTCGCGCGGCCCCAGCACGGTGGGCAGCACGATGGCCTCGGCGTGCGATTGCGCGGCTTCGGCGCCTTCCGCGGCCTCGAGCACCATGGCGATCAGGTCGCGGCGGTATTCGTTCGACGCGGCATCGTAGTAGATGGTGCCGGAGGCGTCGGAGCGGTCGGTGAACAGGGCTTCAAGATGGGCGTCCTCGCCTTCGGCGACCGGGCCGTAACCGGCGATGCGCCAGCTCAGCCAGTCGTGAGGTAGGCAGATGGCGGCGATTTTCTTGGCGTTTTCGGGCTCGTTCTCGGCCACCCATGCCACCTTGGTCAGCGTGTAGGAGGCGACGGGGGAGGAGCCTACGGCCTTGACCCAACGCTGCTTGCCTCGGGCGATTGGGTCTTCCGGCTCGCCGTCTTGTGCGGGCGCTGCGCCGAGCTTTTCGATCAGAGCCGCAGCCTGGGGCGCCGAACTGGTGTCGTTCCACAGCATCGCATCGCGGATCACATTGCCTTGGTTGTCGAGGATCACCATGCCGTGCTGCTGGCCGCCGACGGCCAGCGCGGATACGTCGTCCAGGCCGCCGGCCTGCTCGGCGGCCTCTTGGAATGCGCTCCACCAGTATGAGGGGTCGACGGATGTGCCGTTCGGGTGTTTGGCCTGCCCGAATCGTACAAGCTCGCCGGTTTCGGCGTCCGTCACGCGTACCTTGCAGGACTGCGTCGATGTGTCGACGCCTGCAACCAGAGTCCTTGCCATAGTTTGTGTTGCCTCCTTGCATGTGCCGTTCGCCGGTGGCGCACGGTTAATAGTTAGATGAATAAACTATACCATAGTAGTGTAGCATCAGGAAAGGCTCCGGAACATCGGTTCGGGGAATTCATGCTGATGCGGCAACACGGCAAACAGGGCAGGGACGGGAACGGCTATGGCATCTCTTCGCAGGATCAATCAGGACGATCTGCGCAATCACAATCTTTCGGTGGTGATCGACACGCTACTGCGTGCCTCCGGGCCGATGAGCCGAGCGGATCTTGCCAAGGAGACCGGGCTGACCAAGGCGACGATGTCGTTGCTGGTGTCGCTGCTGATCGATGCGGGCGTCGTCAAGGAGGGTGAGCCGCAGAACTCGGCCAGATATGGGCGCCCGTCCACGCCGTTGATGCTGGGAGGCGGCAAGGTGTGCGGCATCGGCATGCAGGTCAACACCGACGGCTATGGATGCATGGCTTTGGACATCAACCACGACATACTCAGGCACGAATGGGTGGATGCCGACATGAGCGGCGTCGAGCCGGACGTCGTATTCGGCAAGCTTGACGCCATGGCCAAGGCGATGGCTGAGGATCTGGAATCGAAACGATGCATCATCGCGGGCGTCTCGTGTGCGCTGCCGGGCTTGGTCACCTCCGACAAGAGGCTGCTCATGGCCCGCAATCTCGGTTGGGAGAATGTCGATCTGACCACGTTCGACGTTATGCGAGGGTATGACGTTACCCTGTGCAATGAGGCGAAGCTGGCCGCCATCGCGCAGATTCCGGGATATGCCTGTGCGCGTGCGGACGTGTTCGATGGCGTGGATTGCGCCGACTCCTTCCTGTATCTGTCGTGCGATATCGGCATCGGCGGCGCGATCGTCCGTGACGGTGAGATCGTGTCGGGAAGCCACGGTTTCGCCGGTGAGATCGGTCACGTGTCGGTGTCTTTGGACGGTCCGCTGTGCGGATGCGGACGACGCGGATGTTTGGAAACGTATGCTGGCCGTCGCGCGCTGGTCGAGGCTTCCGGAGTGGCCGAAAAGAATGCGGCTTCGAGCGGTGAGGCACTGGAGCGTCTGTTGGACGCATGGCATTCCCATGATGTGCGGACCGCGGAGGCCGTCGGACGGGCCATCGACGCGCTGGCCTCGGCCATCGGCTCCGCACTGAATCTGGCCGATGTCGATACCGTGCTGCTGGGCGGTTGGTGGACCGATTTCGGGCCGTTCTTCTACGAAACGCTCGAAAACCGTTTGGAATCGCAGGTCTTGGGGGCGTCGGACATGCAGGTGAGCGTGTCCATCCCGTTGGTGGCCGACCATCCGGCGTTGTACGGTGCCGCGGAAGTCGGCTTGCGCAAATTCATCGACAATCCGCTGACGTTCATCACCGACAAAGCATGATTCCTGAGCGCCGCCGCAACGTCACTCGTGCGCATTGACATATTGCGGATTCTCCACTTTGCCCGTTCCGCCATACCGTTTGAAGCCCCACAGCAGAATGAGGGATTTCGCATACGCCACCCAGGCGATGCCGAAGAGGATGGCGAGAACGCGTATGAACGGTACGAAATATGACAGGCCGGCCGCGAGTACGTCGATGACGACGAGGACGAGCGAGCAGGGGAAGGCTCGCCAGGGGAACATCGCCGATAGCGAGAAGAGCCTGCCGGTGGTGTTGGCGAAGCGTGCCTGCAACGGTGCGACGTATTCGGCGAACAGCGCCACGACCACGGCGGCGATGACCAGAAGGATCAGCGGTATGTAGGAGGCGTTGGTATCCCACGCCTTCCAGAACGACAGGCCGAAGAGGATGGCGGCGGCGAGGATGGCGACGAGCACCCAGGCCGCAAGTCCCTGTTTGAACTCGCGTTTGAACCGTTTGAGATACTCGCGTACCAGATTGACGTCGTCATGCTCGTCATAGGCGAACATCGTGCTGTACAGGGCGGCGCGGGCCGGGCCGATGGTGATGATCGGAATCAGGGTGACCAGGTAGACGAGATTCAGCGCGGTGAAGCGCGCCAACGTGTTCATGAACCGCCAGAACGGGGCGTTGGTGTTGAATTTCATGATCCTCCTTGAACAGCTATTTATAAGTATATAAATAGAGATGATATTTGTCCAGCGCTCCGTGTTGCGCCAATTTCTGGAGCCACACCATCTACGATTGGGGCGACGTGGTGCCGCCCGTCAGCTACGGCGACGGCATCAGCGACGCCAAATGCGTGGTCTCCGGCCTGCAGATGGACTACCGTCGTTTCCAAAACCAGGCGCAGCTGGCCTGCTATACGAACGAGCGCGACGCGATCCGTGCTTACGACGCGGCCACGCCGATCACCACCAACCTCATGGGCACGTTCAAAGACCTCGACTATTTCGAATGGGCCAAGGAAATGGACGTGGTCAGCTGGGACAACTATCCGGGCATGGACACTCCGCCGAGCTTCACCGCCATGTGCCACGACCTGATGCGCGGCATCGGCGGCAACAAGCCGTTCATGCTGATGGAACAGACCCCGAACCAGCAGAACTGGTTCCCGTTCTGCAAAGTCAAGCGTCCCGGCGAAGTGCGCAAGCTGAGCTGGCAGGCCGTGGCGCATGGCGCGGACACCGTGCAGTTCTTCCAGATGAAGCAGTCGATCGGCGGCTGCGAACGATTCCATGGCGCGGTCATCGCGCACGATGGCACCGAACAGTCGCGTGTCTTCAAGGAGACCGCGGCGCTCGGCGGGGAACTGGACCGCATCGGCAAGCGGATCATGGGATCGGAAATCCGTGCGAAAGTCGCCATCATGTTCGACTGGCAAAGCTACTGGTCTCTCGAAGGCTGCGTCGGACCAACCGCCGGATTCTCCTATCCGAACGAAGTGCACCGCTTCTATCGCGCGTTCTGGCGACGCAACGTGCCCGTCGACATCATCGAAAGCACCACGCCTCTCGACAAGCTCAAACAATACGATCTGGTGGTCGCGTCCGCCCTCATCACCGTGCTGCCGGGCGTCGCCGAAACGCTGGAATCCTACGTATCCGAAGGCGGCAGCTTCATAACCGGCTACATGGCCGGCATCCACGACGAACACGACCTCGTGGTGCCGGGCGGCTATCCCGGCAAATTGCGCGACCTGATGGGCGTATGGGTGGGGGAAATCGACGCGCTCGCGCCGGACGAGACCATCGAAGTGCATGGCGACGCAGTTGATGCCAAGGACGAGATCGTGGCCAGCATCATCCACCGCGAAGGCGCCAGACGGCTCGCCGCCTATGGTGGCGGCGAATTCTACGCGGGCCATTCCGCGCTCACCGTCAACACGTACGGCAAAAGCAAGGCGTACTTCGTGGGCACGCCGTTGGACGAGACCGGTATGAGCGCCTTCATGGCCCCGATCATCAAGGAGCTGGGGCTGAAACCGCTCGACACCCTGGAGGATGTGAGCCTGTCCGTACGCTATGGCGATGACGGCGTCCGCTACGCATTCCTCATCAACAACAGCGAATCCGACAAGAGGCTGTGCCTGGACGAGCTCAACGGCGGTGTGGAACTGCTCACCGGCCATGTGGTCGACGGGCCGGTCGAGCTCAAACCGTACGGCGTGAACGTGATCGAACTCGGATAATCGGCATCGGCGTCGTCACGTGGCAGGATGCGTCAGACGCGACCGAATACGCCCGCGCAAGTCGCCGGACGCTATACTGGTCACAGGTTTTGAACTCTATTGAAGACAGGTTAGATAGCGATATGACTGCGAAGAGGCGCATTCTTGCGTTCGAGATCGGCACATTCTTCACGCGTTACGTGGTGTTCGAGGATGGCCGGATGGGCATCCCCGGCACCATCGCCACGCCGGTCGACAGCGTGGAATCTTTCTACCAGGCGCTCGCGCACATCGTCAACGGCCAACGCGCGCCGCTTGACGGCATCGCCATGAGCGTGCCGGGATTCATCGACGTCAGCAAACAGGTTGCCGTCACCGCCGGCGCGTTGGGCATGCTGTACAAGCATGAGATCGGCAAGGAACTGCAGGAATATCTTGACAAGCCGGTGCCGACCTGGATGGAGAACAACGCGAACTGCGCGGCCATGGCGGAAAAACTCTCCGGCAACGCCGTCAAACTCGACGATTTCGCGCTGATCACCATCGACACCGGCATCGGCGGCGCGCTGTTTTTGGATGGTAGGATTCGCCGTGGCAAGGATTGGCGTGCGGGCGAGCTCGGCATGATGATTCCGAACTATGAAACCGGCGGGTTCAACACCATGCAGAACTATTTGTCCACCATCGTGCTGGCCGAGGACTACGCCAAGGAATTCGACGTGCCGACCGGTTCCATCGTGCCCGCCACCCTGTTCCGCAGGCTTGACGAGCCGCGCGTGCGCAAGATCGTTGACAAATGGATTGATTACCTGGCGATCGCCATTTTCAACACCGCCGCAGCCACCGATCCGGAATGCATACTGCTCGGCGGCGGTATCTGCCGTGAACAGCAGCTCTTGCCGATGGTGAACGCGGCGCTCGACAGGATTCCGCAGTGGGGCGATTTCCGCACATCCGTCAAACGTTGCCGCCATACGAACAACGCGGGCCTTATCGGCGCATACTACGCCTTCGAAACGGAAGTCGGCGGCCTTACTGACGTGCCGATAAGGTGAACGGCAGCAGGCAGCGGTCTGGGGCGGGGTCGTATTCGCTTGGATCGGTGAAGCCGGCCCATTCGCTTGGCGGGAAGATGATGTCGGAAATCGACATCCATTCCTCAAGCAGATTCATCGAATCGTCGCCCAGCCAACGGTATTGCAGACCGTCCATCGCGCTCATCGCCAGCGTATACAGGTCGTAGAAACGTTCCTCGTCCACGCCGGTCGGCAGGATCCAGTTCATCGAACAGATCATCTCCCAATTGCGCATATAGCGGCCGATGAAGAAATTATGCGCCGGATGCGTCGGACTGAGCGCTTCGCCGTTGAGCACCGAATACAACTGCACCAATTCCGGACGCTGCAGATTGTACAGTGCGATGTTCAGACAGTAACGGGGGTAGAAATACACGCGATGACCGTCGTTGTCGGTCACGGCGGCGGTCACCGCATTGTACTCGTCGGCGTCGGGGGTGTCGTAGCATTCCGACAACACCATGTTGAGCAGGTCATCCTTCGACGAAATGTAATGGTAGAGCGCCGCCTCGGTGATGCCGATCTCGTCGGCTATGTCCTGCAGGCTCATACCCCAGAAGCCTTTGGTGGCAAGGGTTTTCACCGCCGCCTGAAGAATCTGCAGATGCCGTTCCTCCTGGCTCATGCGCTTCTTCTTCTCAAAGGTCCTGCCGGCCAGCGCATTGCGCGCCTGCGTGCCATAGGAGGCTGAATCGTTGACCTGCGACGCCGCGGGCCAATTGTCCTGCTCCTGCAGAAAACGATTCCATGCTGCAACGCTCATGCCGTCTCTCCTGTGGCTCCGTGGTCATGGCCGTGTGGCACGGCCCATTCTTTTCCTACCGCTGTAACTGTACTGGTTGGGCTCGCCGTATGGTTTTCCGCGATCGCACGGCGGGTATATGGCGATCGCGGAACCTTCTTCCGCGGATGCGCGGCGAAACGGCTTAAAACAAGACGAATGGGACGCCGGATATCGCCGTACGCCCCATTCGCGCTGGGTCCAATGGGTATGTGCGCTATCAGAACGTGACAGCCACCTCGACCGGCTTCGCGCCATCGGAAGGAACCGGCGCGATATCGCCGTCCAACAGCTTGCCGTCGACGCTCACCGTGCGCTCGCCGGTGCGCTTCATGGCGATGCGGTAGGTCGCGCCGCGGAACACGCGCGTCACGGTCAGCTGGTCGAACCGTTCCGGCAGATGCGGTTCGATGGCCAGGCCGTCGAGCGTCGGTCGCACGCCCAGCAGATACTGCGACACGTCCACGAACGTCCACGCGGCGGTGCCGGTCAGCCAGGAGTTCTTGCCCTCGCCCGGGGTCGCTGCCTCGGGACCGGCCGCCATCTGGCAGTAGACGTACGGTTCCACCTTGCGCACGTCGGACTTGTCCTCGACATACGCCGGGCAGTTGCGCTGGTAGACGGCGAATGCCTCGTCGTCATTGCCGGCGATGGCGTTGGCGATGGAGATCCACGGGTTGTTGTGGCAGAAGATGCCGCCGTTTTCCTTGTATCCGCGCGGATAGGAGGAGATTTCGCCCAATTCGATGCGGTAGGTGGAGTAGGTGGGTGCGAGGATGGCGGTGCCCCAATCGCAGGTCAGGCGTTCCTTGACGGACTTCAGCGCCTGCTGCGCCTTGCCGTCATCGAGGCCGATGCCGGCCATCACGCACATGCCCTGCGGTTCGATGTAGATCTGGCCTTCGGTGTCCTCATGCGTGCCGACCTTGCGCGAGTGGCGTCGTAGGCGCGCACGAACCATTCGCCGTCCCAGCCGGCGGTTTTGACGGCCTTGGAAACCTGGCCGATTTCGGCGCGCACGTTGGCCGCCTCGGACGCGATTTCGGCGTCGGACATGCCGGCCAGACGTCCATAATGCTCGAGGATGTCGGCATATTGGCTGCCGTACAGCACGAACATGCCGCCGATGAACACGGATTCGGCGACGCCGGTGTCGTTGTTCTCCACGGTCTGGAAGCTTTCGCCCGGAGTATCGGAGAAACAGTTGAGGTTCAGACAATCATTCCAGTCGGCGCGGCCGATGAGCGGAATGCCATGGGGCCCTTATGCGTAATGGTGAAGTTCGCTGAACGGCGCAAGTGCTCAAGTAGCGGCTGTTCGGAGCCCTCGACGTTGTTGAACGGCACCGGTTCGGTCAGAATGCTCACGTCGCCGGTTTCGGCGAGATACGCGTACACGCCGGCCACGAGCCACAGCGGATCATCATTGAAGCCGCCACCGATGTCCGCTGCCCTTCTTGGTGAGCGGCTGGTACTGGTGCCATGCGGAACCGTCCTCCATTTGGGTGGAGGCGATGTCGATGATGCGCTCGCGTGCGCGTTCCGGAATGAGATGCACGAAGCCAAGCAGGTCCTGGTTGGAATCGCGGAAGCCCATGCCGCGTCCCATGCCCGACTCGTAGTAGGAGGCGGAACGGGACATATTGAACGTGACCATGCACTGGTACTGGTGCCAGATGTTGACCATACGGTCGAGCTTTTCGTCGCCGGAATCGACGCTGTAGGTGGTCAGCAGTTCGGACCAGTAGGAGTTGAGCTCCTTCAAGGCGGCTTCGACCTGTTCGACGGTGGCGAAACGGCGGAACAGCTCATGGGCCGGCTTCTTGTTTATGATGCCGACCTTGGCCGGATCGTTCGGATCCTCCCATTTCTGGTCCTTGGCCACTTCGATATAGCCCAGCATGAACACGAGCGATGCGGTTTCGCCCGGCTGGAGTTCCAGACGCACGCGGTTGGCGGCGATCGGGAATCAGCCGTGCGCCACGGAATCGTGAGCCTTGCCTTCGGCGATGACCTGCGGGGTGTCCCAGCCGTTGAACTGGCCGAGGAACTCGTCGCGGCTGGTGTCGAAACCGACGACGGGCGCGTTGACGCCGTAGAACGCGTAATGGTTGCGGCGCTCCTTGAATTCGGTCTTGTGGTACAGCAGCGTGGCATCGGTTTCGCGTTCGATCTCCACCTCGCCGGTGGACAGGTTGCGCTGGAAGTTGGACGAGTCGTCCACGGCATTCCACAGGCACCATTCCACGGAGCCGGTCACGTCGATGACGGCCGGCTCGTCGGTGGTGTTCGTCACGTCGAGCCGATTGATTTCCGCATTGGTGTGCAGCGGCACGAAGGCGGTGAGCTTGGATTCGATGCCTCGCTTGGAAGCTTCGAACACGGTGTAGCCGATGCCTTGACGGCACTTGCAGGAATCAAGCGGGGTCTTGCACGGAAGGAAGGTCGGCGACCAGGTTTCGACCGGCTTGGCATCGGCGGAATCGGAGTCCATCAGGCTCAGGTAATAGCAGCGGGAGCCGTTGTCTGCCGGCACGTTGTTATACCGGTAGCGGGTGATGCGGCGTAGTTTGGCGTCCTTGTAGAAGCTGTAGCCGCCGCCGGTGTTGGAAATCAGCGAGAAGAAGTCCTCGTTGCCAAGGTAGTTGATCCACGGCAGGGGAGTCGCCGGGGTTTCAATCACGTATTCCTTTGCGGCATCATCGAAATGACCGTAGCGCATGGGTGCCTTTTCGTCGGTGAAATGGCTGTGACGAGGTGTACTGTATGGGTATATCGTCCATTGATTTAATTAATAGGTTAGCATGTTATTTATAAACTTATAAATAACGATTTGCTGGCGTGTTGCCGTCGGTCTTCCAATGGTCATCTGTCGACGCTGCCGCAATCGGGCAGAGGTTGGGGTATACTTCCTCCCGTTGCCCTCGTAGCTCAGTTGGTTAGAGCAGCACCCTTATAAGGTGTTTGTCCTGGGTTCAAGTCCCAGCGAGGGCACATGCGGACCTGCCGGAAGCGGCGGGTCCTTTGCATATCCGCGGATTGCAGTCCGTACGCCCTGCGTGCGACGGCGCATACCGTGTCCCGGCCATCGCCTACACTCCATAAGGTTATCCGGTTCACGCCTTGCCATCGGGGCAATGCGACCCGGGTCCCCCGAATCTCTAGGAGACAAACTATGAAGCAGGGTATCCATCCTGATTACCACGCAGTGCAGGTCACCTGCTCTTGCGGCAACACCTTCGTCACCCGTTCCACCTACAACGGCGATCACATGACCGTCGACGTGTGCTCCAACTGCCACCCGTTCTACACCGGCAAGCAGAAGATCCTCGACACCGGTGGCCGCGTGGCTCGCTTCGAGAAGCGTTACGGCAAGAAGGCCAAGTGAGTCTTATTGCTTAGGCAATGAAAACGCCAGTCCATTCGTGGGCTGGCGTTTTTCGTTACCGACGTGCCGTCGCTCACCTCCGACGACCGCACTTCCGCGCCACCTTATATGATGGACAGGTTGAGTAAGGTTCAGCGACGAGTGATTCCGCTGAAGCGCAGATACGAAGAAAAGGCGTACATTGGCAGACGAACAATTCCCCGCGGCCGTCACCGCGCTTGAGGAATACCACAATATCGAACAGCAGATGGCCGAGCCGGAGGTCGCATCCAATCCCGACAAGATGCGCAAGCTGGGTCGACGCCACGCCGAACTGGGTGCCATCGTCTCCGCCTACACCGCATACAAGCAGGTGAAGGACGATCTGGAGGCGGCCCGCGAGATGGCGTCCGAAGATCCCGATTTCGCCGAAGAGGCCAAGCGGTTGGAAGGCGAGCTGCCCGCAGCCGAAGAGAAGCTGCGCACCGCGCTGATTCCGCGTGACCCCGATGACGCGCGTGACACGATCATGGAGATCAAGGCCGGCACCGGTGGTGAGGAAGCGGCGCTGTTCGCCGGCGACCTGCTGCGTATGTACATGCGATACGCGGAAAAGCGCGGCTGGTCGGTCACCGTGCAAAGCGAGAACACCACCGAGCTGGGTGGCGTCAAGGACGTGCAGCTGGCCATCCGCGCCAAAGGCACTCCGGCGCCGGAGGACGGCGTGTGGGCTTCCCTCAAGTACGAAGGCGGCGTGCACCGCGTGCAGCGCATCCCCGTCACCGAATCGCAGGGACGTATCCAGACTTCCGCCGCCGGCGTGATCGTCTTCCCGGAAGCCGACGAGGACGACGATGAAATCGAAATCGATCCGAAAGACCTCAAAATCGACATCTTCATGAGCTCCGGCCCCGGCGGACAGTCCGTGAACACCACGTATTCCGCGGTCCGCATGACGCACATCCCCACCGGCATCACCGTGAACATGCAGGACGAGAAGAGCCAGATCCAGAACCGCGCGGCGGCACTGCGCGTTCTGAAGAGCCGCCTGCTGGCCATGAAACACGAGCAGGAGGCCGCCGAGGCCGCCGATATGCGCCATTCCCAGGTGCGCTCGCTGGACCGTTCGGAACGTATCCGCACGTACAACTTCCCGGAAAACCGCATCGTCGACCATCGCACGAACTACAAGGCGTACAACCTCGACGCCGTGCTTGACGGCGATCTGCAGGCCGTGATCGACAGCGACATCCAGGCGGACGAAGCCGATCGTCTCGCCAACCAGAAGTAAGGCGATTAGGTGGCGACGGTATTCGAAACGGTGCGTTCCGCCGCGGACGAACTACGTGCGGCGGGAGTCGACACTCCGCAGCACGACGCCAAACTGCTGCTCGCCGAAGCGTTCCATACGGACCTGCAGCACGTGGACAAAGCCATGCTCATGGGCGATGGCGTCGAACGTCTGGCCGAAAAAGAAGACGCGGAACCGGCGATGGAACGTTTCCAGACCATGCTGGCCCGTCGTGTCAAACGCGAGCCGTTGCAGCACATCACCGGCCATGCGCCGTTTCGCTACCTTGATTTGAAAGTCGGTCCAGGCGTGTTCATTCCACGTCCGGAAACCGAACTGGTCGTGCAGGAAGGCGTCGACTGGGCCACCAGAAACGGCATGTACCGCGCCAAAGTGGTCGATCTGTGCGCCGGCAGCGGTGCGATCGGCCTCGCCTTCGCTTCGGAAGTGCCGGGCAGCGAGGTGTGGGCCGTCGAGAAAAGCGCTACGACCGCCGAGTGGACGCGGCGCAACCTCGACGAGACCGCGAAACGGTATCCCGCAATCGCCGGCAATTATCATCTGGACATCGCCGACGCCACGCAAATGCCGACGCTAAGCCAACTTGACGGTACCATCGACATCGTGCTCACCAATCCGCCGTACGTGCCGCTTGCCGACATTCCCGAACAGCCGGAAGTGCGCGATTATGATCCCGATCTGGCGCTATACGGCGGTTCGGCGGATGGCACGCTCATTCCGGAACGCATCATCGCACGCGCGGCGAAACTGCTTCGTGCGGGTGGAATTATGGTGATGGAGCACGACATCACGCAGGGGGAGCGGCTTGCCGCCTTCGCACGAACCTGCGGCTTCGTCGACGTTACCGTGCATAACGACTACACCGGACGGCCACGTTATCTGACGGCGGAAAAACAGCCGGCACAGTAACTTATATTCTTTTGCGCCATGCTGACGGGGATATAACCAGAAGTTGAGTCTCACTATAAGAACATTTTATGCAGGCCGCCGTCCGTCAGGCTATAAAGAACAATCGGAATGCACAGAGAGAGAACGGGCGTCCGTCATGAGTGGTCGCCGTGGTTCCGCGCACGGGGGTTGAGATGAACATGATTTTTTCCAAGGTGCGCGTTGAAAGGAATGTGCAGCGTTTTCAAGAAAAGAGGAAGAACGGAATGAACGCGAAGTTCTCCGCCAAGTGCGTCGCCCTGATCGCGGCAGGCGCAATGTCGATGTCCCTCGCTGCCTGCTCCGGCGGCAGCATGGACGATTCCAGCAGCTCCAACGGTAGCGCGGCCAACAGCGATACCATCACGCTGGGCTCCGTCACCACCAACTCCGGCACCGCCGCCGCATACGGCGAGGCCGAGGTCGCCGGCTTCAAGCTGGCTGTGGATGAGATCAACGCCAAGGGCGGCATCAACGGCAAGAAGGTCAAGCTCGAGTCCATGGACGACAAGGGCGACGCCACCGAAGCCTCCAACGCCTTCAACAAGCTCGCCGGCGACAACAGCGTGCTCGGCGTGGTCGGCCCGACCATCTCCTCCACCACCGCGGCAGTGGCTCCGCTGGCCGACCAGTCCAAGCTGCCGGCCATCGCACCGGCCGCCACCTCCGACTCCATCGAGACCGGTGGCTACATGTTCCGCACCTGCTTCAAGGACTCCTACCAGGGTGAGATCGCTGCCAAGTTCGCAGCCGAGACCCTGAAGGTCAAGAAGGTCGCCGTGCTGTACGGCACCGGCGATCCGTACTCCTCCGGCGTGGGCAAGGCCTTCGCCGCTGCCGCCAAGAAGGCCGGCCTTGACGTCGTGGCCGAAGAGAACTCCTCCAGCGCCGACGACACCGAGTACTCCTCCCAGCTGCAGAAGATCCAGGCCGCTGGCGCCGAGTTCCTGTACGCTCCGTACTACTACTCCGTCGCTGGTCCGTACATCATCCCGCAGGCCCGCTCCGTCGGCTACAAGGGCTATGTGATGGGTCCTGACGGCTACGACGGCCTGAAGATGACCGACGACAAGTCGCTGTACAACAAGGTGCTCTACACCACCCACTACTCTCCGGACGACACCTCCAACGCCAAGGTGCAGGACTTCATCAAGTCCTACAAGAAGGCCAACAAGAACGCCGATCCGAACACCTTCACCGCACTGGGCTACGACTCCGTGTACATGATGAAGCAGGCCATCGAGAAGGCCGGCAAGAACGCCACCCGCGAAGGCGTGCGCAACGCCATCGCCGGCATGAGCTTCGAAGGCGTGACCGGCAACTTCACGCTCGACAAGAAGGGCTCCCCGAAGAAGTCCGTCGTCGTGCTTGAGCTCAAGGACGGCAAGCCGCAGTACAAGACCACCATTCAGCCTGCCAAGTGAGCGTCGCTTGCCTGAAGGCCTGAATCTGTGAAGAGGAGGGGACCGGGAAACCGGTTCTCTCCCTTTCGCGTATCAAGACGAAAATAACCATATTCAGCCGCTGGGCTTCTTCAGCGGCCAAGCCGGACGGTTATGTCAAAAGTCCGGCATCATCAACTTTTGAAAGGAGGAATGATGGGCGATCAGATCATCATGTTCATCAGTCAGATCTTCAACGGTCTGAAGATCGGCAGCGTGTACTCGCTCGTGGCACTCGGCTACACCATGGTGTACGGCATCATTCGTTTGATCAACTTCGCACACGGCGATTTCATCATGGTCGGCTCCTACGTGCTGATGCTTACCATTCCGGCGATCGTCGCATTCGGCCTGCCCGCATGGGTGGCCGTCATCCCTGCGATCCTCATGTGCGTGGCGGTGGGCGTCATCGTGGAGAGGGCCGCATACAAGCCGGTTCGTGAAAAGGGCAACAGCATGACGGCCCTCATCACCGCAATCGCAATGAGCCTTCTGCTGGAGAACGGCTCCCAGGCCATCTTCGGCGCCGACTACCAGACCGTGCCCACCATCATCCAGATTCCGACGCTGGCGATCGGCAAACTGAAGATCGACGGCGCGACCATCATCACCATCGTGCTCGGCGTGATCATCATGGTCGCGCTGCAGCTGTTCGTCACCTACACCAAGCAGGGCAAGGCCATGCGCGCGGTCTCCGAAGACAAGGAGGCCTCGATCCTGATGGGCATCAACGTGAACTCCACCATCACGCTCACGTTCGCCATCGGTTCGGGCCTCGCCGCCGTCGCATCGCTGATGTACTGCGTTTCCTATCCGCAGGTGTCCCCGATGATGGGCGCGATGCTGGGCCTGAAAGCCTTCGTCGCGGCCGTGCTCGGCGGCATCGGCTCCATCCCGGGCGCCATGGTCGGCGGTCTGGTGATCGGCGTGGTCGAAAGCCTGACCAAGGCGTACATCGGCACCATCACCAGCGGCGTGATCACGTCCGCGTTCTCCGACGCCATTGTGTTCGGCATCCTCATCATCGTGCTCCTGGTCAAGCCGTCCGGCCTGATGGGCGAACCGGAAACCGAGAAGGTGTGACCTCATGAAGAAATCAATGCTTTCCACCAAACAGTCCTATCTGATGTGCGCGGTCGGCATCGTCGTGCTGTTCGGCATTCTGATGGGTGTATGCGAATCCGGCATGGCCAGCACCTACATCAAGGGCATCATGATGACAAGCTGCATCGCCATCATCATGACCACCTCTCTGAACCTCACCATCGGCGTGCTCGGCCAGCTGACGCTGGGCTGCTGCGGCTTCGAAGCGATCGGCGCGTACAGCGCGGCCCTGCTGAGCAAGCTGCTCGTCGCCAACGGCGTTGCGATGGATCCGACGCTGCGATTCCTGCTGACGACGCTCGCCGGCGGCGTGGTCGCCTGCATCTTCGGCATCCTGGTCGGCATTCCGGCACTGCGTCTGCATGGCGATTACCTCGCCATCATCACGCTGGGCTTCGGCGAAATCATCCGCGTGATCATCCAGAACCTGAAGGTCGCCGGCGGCATGGGTCTCGACAAGGGCGCGGCCGGCCAGGCGCTGATCGGCATCGACCGACTCGCCAACCTGTACGTCGTGTTCTGGATCACCGTCGTCACCGTCGTGCTGCTGTTCATGTTCGCCCGCTCCCGTTACGGCCGTGCCGTCAAGGCCATCCGCGACGACGAGATCGCGGCAAGCGCGTCCGGCATCAACATCACCTACATGAAGGTGCTCGTGTTCGCTATCTCCGCGTTCTTCGCGGGCATCGCCGGCGGCATCTTCGCCCAGTACATCGGCTCGCTGAACCCCGCGATGGCCGGATGGCTGCAATCGATCAACTACGTGATCATGGTCGTGTTCGGCGGCATGGGCTCGCTGACAGGTTCCATCGTCTCCGCCATCGCGCTGACGATCCTGCCGGAGCTGTTGCGCGCCTTCTCCACCTACCGCATGCTCGTGTACTCGGTGGCGCTGGTGCTCATCATGATCTTCCGCCCGCAGGGCATCTTCGGCAACTGGGAATTCTCCCTGACCAAGACCATCAACAAGCTGTTCTACCCGATGAAGGTCAAGGCGCACGGCAAGTCGAAGCAGGCTGAATCCACCGCCAAGGCAGCCAAGGACACCGCCAAGACGGACGAAACCGTCGAGACGGCCGCCGACACCAAGGAGGCGCAGGCATGAGCGAGCCCATCCTGAAAGCCGAACATCTCGGCATCACCTTCGGAGGCCTCAAAGCCGTATCCGACTTCAACATGACCATCAATTCCGGCGAGCTCGTCGGCCTGATCGGCCCGAACGGCGCCGGCAAGACCACCGTGTTCAACCTGCTGACCGGCGTGTACCAGCCCACGGAAGGCGAGTTCTTCCTGGACGGCGAACGCATGAACGGCAAGAAGACATACCAGGTGGTGCGCGCCGGCATCGCCAGAACCTTCCAGAACATCCGCCTGTTCGGCCAGATGACCGTGGAGGAGAACGTGCTGGTCGCGTTCAACGAATCGTTCAGCTACCATATGGGCGGCGCGATTTTCCGCACGCCGAAATTCTGGAAGCAGGAACGTGAGATGCACGCCAAAGCCATCGACCTGCTCAAGATCTTCGGACTAGAAGGCCTGGCCGAAACCGAGGCGGCGAACCTGCCGTACGGCGCGCAGCGCAAGCTGGAAATCGCCCGCGCCCTCGCCACCGGCATGAAACTGCTGTTGCTCGACGAGCCGGCGGCAGGCATGAACCCGACGGAGACTGAGGATCTGCTCAACTGCATCAACACCATCCGCGACCGCTTCGGCATCGCCATCCTGTTGATCGAGCATGACATGAGCCTGGTGATGAACGTCTGCCAGCGCATCCAGGTGCTTGATTACGGACGCACCATCGCCGCCGGCACGCCGGAGGAGATCGCCAACAATCCGCAGGTCATCTCCGCGTATCTGGGTTCCGATGATGACGACGATGACGAAAGCGAGGAGGAGGCCTGATGCTGGAAGTCAAGAACCTTTCCGTTTCGTATGGTGCCATCGAAGCCGTCAAGGACATCAGCTTCACCGTGAACGACGGCGAGATCGTGTCCCTGATCGGCGCGAACGGCGCTGGCAAGACCACCACGCTGCACACCATCACCGGTCTGGTACCGGCGAAATCCGGTTCCGTGATGTACAACGGAGTGGATCTGCTGAAAACCCACAACAACAAGATCGTGACCCTCGGTATGGCGCACATTCCGGAAGGGCGCCACGTCTTCACACGCATGAGCGTCGAAGAGAACCTGGAGATGGGCGCGTTCAGCCTGAAGGACCAGTCGGACCTCAAGAAGGACCTCGACATGGTCTACGGCCTGTTCCCCCGTCTGAAGGAACGCCGTAACCAGAAGGCCGGCACGTTGTCCGGCGGCGAGCAGCAGATGCTGGCGATGGGCCGCGCGCTGATGAGCCATCCGAAGACAATCCTCATGGACGAGCCGTCCATGGGCCTGTCCCCGAAGCTCGTCAAGGAGATCTTCTCCATCATCCGCAAGCTGCACGAGCAGGGCATCACGATTCTGCTGGTCGAGCAGAACGCCAAGATGGCGCTGTCGATCGCCGACCGCGCATACGTGCTGGAAACCGGCCGTATCACGATGGAAGGCGACGCCAAGGAACTGCTCAACAACGAGCAGGTGCGCAAGGCGTATCTGGGCGCCTGATTCGTGCCGTATCCGCCTTGTCGGCTTGGACGCATCCAAACCGACAGGGCTTTTTCTATATCCGATGGAATATTCGCCGGTCGTGTTCCCACCATTCGGGCGCGCCATCGAGCCATGCCTTACAATAGGTAAGTTGACTGGCTGAAAGGGAGGTGTCATGAGCGAGATTTGCACAGTAAACGACGAATCCCTTGCCCGGGCCGTTGAAATCATCCATGATGGCGGATTGGTGGTCATCCCCACTGACACGGTGTACGGCGTCGCCTGCGATCCGCGTAACATCGAGGCGATCCGCAAGGTGTTCGCAGCCAAACAACGACCGAAATACAAGTCGTTGCAGGTGTTGCTGCCGTCAATCGAAAGCATGGAGAAGCTGCATCTGACCTTGCCGGTGCCGCTCAACCGTCTGGCCGCCATGTTCATGCCGGGCGCTTTTTCGCCGATAGCGGAAGCGGAAGACGACTGTTCGCTTGCCACGTTGCGTCATGATCCGACAACCGGCAAAGCCACACAGGGCGTGCGCATCCCCAATTCCGCGGTCGCGCTGCGTATTCTGCGAGCCACCGGGCCGTTGGCCGCCACCAGCGCCAACCGTTCCGGCGAGGAAAGCGCACAAACGGTGCAGGAAGCCGCGGACGCGCTGGGAGATGCGGTGGATCTGTATTTGGACGGGGGAGCGACTCCGGGACATGTGTCGTCCACGGTGGTTGCAGCCGACCCGCACGAGCGCGACGGCATCGCGATTCTTCGGGAGGGAGTGATTCGCGAGCTGGTCATCCGTAAGGCTTTAACACTGAATGGCGGTGCTTTGGGCGCATGAGAATCTACCTGTTCATTGCCGCGGTCGCAGGTGGCGTCACCTATCTGCTCACGCCGCTGATCCGGCACATCGCCATCGAAATCGGCGCAGTCGGCGAAGTGCGTGCACGCGACGTGCATACCGTGCCGACGCCACGCATGGGTGGACTGGGCATGCTTATCGGCTTCACCGTGGCCATGCTGTTCGCCTCTCGCATCCCTTTCATCGAAGGCCTGTTCGCCCAATCGCATCAGGCATGGGTGATTCTAGCCGGCGCCATTATGATCAGCCTGCTGGGCATGGCCGACGATTTGTGGGATCTTGACTGGATGCTCAAACTCGCCGGTCAGCTGCTCATCTCTGTGTTTGTGGCCTGGGGTGGCCTGCAGATCATCTCGTTGCCTCTCGGCTCGCTCGTCACCGCGTCGCCGAGCCTGTCGATGGCCATCACCGCGTTCCTTATCGTCGCGTCCATCAACGCGGTCAACTTCGTGGACGGTCTTGACGGCCTCGCTTCGGGCATCGTCGCGATCGGCGGCATCGCCTTCGCCATCTATTCGTACATCATCGCAAGAAGCTCGCCGTCGTACGCATCCATGGCGACGCTAATCGACATCGCCATGGTCGGCATGTGCGTCGGCTTCATCCTGCATAACTGGCATCCTGCGAAACTGTTCATGGGAGATTCCGGCTCCATGCTGCTCGGCTATCTGATCACCTGCGCGTCGATCGTCATGACGGGCCGTCTCGATCCGGCGTCCATCCATACCAGCATCTATCTGCCGGTGTTCATGCCGATTCTGCTGCCGATGCTGGTGCTGTTCCTGCCGATCCTCGACATGTGTCTTGCGATTGTGCGGCGGTTGAGCAAAGGCCAGTCGCCGATGCATCCCGATCGCATGCACCTGCACCACCGCATGCTGCGCATCGGACACACCGTGCAGGGCGCGGTGCTGATTCTCTGGGGGTGGGCGTCGCTGATCGCATTCGGCTCGATCATGATTCTGTTCTTCAAAGCGCAGTATGTGCTGATTGGCTTCCTCATTGCGGCGGCGCTGCTGACGGTCGCCACGATGTACCCGTATCTGAAACACCGCATTCCCGAAATCCGTGAGGAAAACGCAATCTCCGGAACCGATGCGCAACACGCGTCGGTCGGACGCGCGCGCGGCGACAAAACGCGCGGTGGACGCTGATCGTCCGTCCGGCGCAATCGCAAGAAAAACTGATGAAACGCTTTGCCAAACGATATAAGCAGCTTTTATTACGATTGATAATTTCGGCTTTTCGCGCCGTGTCGCAGTAAGTCAGCCCACGTTCATATAGTGGGTCTATGGCTACAATTCCTGATATGAATGCAGATTCCACGTTCGCCCCACTTCCTCCGATTTTCGCCCAGCTTGGCCTCGCCTATGACGATGTGCTGCTGCTGCCGAACGAGACGGACGTCATTCCGTCCGAAGTGGACACCACCACCCATCTCACACGCAACATCACGATGAAGGTCCCGGCGATCTCTGCCGCGATGGACACCGTCACCGAATCCGACATGGCCATCGCCATGGCTCGCAACGGCGGCATCGGCGTGCTGCACCGCAACCTTTCCATCGACGACCAGGCCGCCCAGGTCGACATCGTCAAGCGTTCCGAATCCGGCATGATCAGCGATCCGCTCACCGTGAGCCCGGACGTGACCCTCGCCGATCTCGATAAGCTGTGCGGCCGTTTCCACATCTCCGGCCTGCCGGTCGTGGACAAGGACAGCAAGCTCGTCGGTATCATCACCAACCGTGACATGCGTTTCATCGCTTCCGAGGATTACGACCGTTTGAAGGTCTCCGAGGTCATGACCCGCGAAAATCTCATCACCGGTCCGTCCGACATCTCCAAGGAAGACGCGCACGACCTGCTGGCCAAGCACAAGGTCGAGAAGCTGCCTCTGGTCGATTCCGAAGGCCACCTGACCGGTCTGATCACCGTCAAGGATTTCGTCAAGACCGAACAGTATCCGGACGCCACCAAGGATGAGCAGGGCCGTCTGCGCGTCGCCGCCGGCATCGGCTTCCTGGGCGACGCCTACAACCGTGCTTCCGCTCTGATGGAAGCCGGCGTGGACGTGCTTGTCGTCGACACCGCCAACGGTGAGGCCAAGCTGGCTCTCGACATGATTCGCCGCCTGAAGTCCGATTCCGCGTTCAATGGCGTGGACATCATCGGCGGCAACGTCGCCACCCGCCAGGGTGCGCAGGCCATGATCGACGCCGGCGTCGACGCCGTCAAGGTCGGCGTCGGCCCGGGCTCCATCTGCACCACCCGCGTGGTCGCCGGTGTCGGCGTCCCGCAGCTCACCGCCGTGTACGAGGCCGCCCAGGCCTGCCGCGCCGCTGGCGTGCCGTGCATCGCCGACGGTGGCATCCACTACTCCGGCGACATCGCCAAGGCCCTCGTGGCCGGCGCATCCTCCGTGATGCTCGGCGGCACCCTCGCGGGCTGCGAGGAAGCTCCGGGCGAGAAGGTGCTCCTGCACGGCAAGCAGTACAAACTGTACCGTGGCATGGGCTCCCTGGGCGCCATGGCTCCGCGTGGCAAGAAGTCCTACTCCAAGGACCGTTACTTCCAGGCCGACGTCACCTCCAACGACAAGGTCGTTCCGGAAGGTGTCGAAGGCGAAGTGCCGTACCGCGGACCGCTCAACGCCGTGCTGTACCAGATGATCGGCGGCCTGCACCAGTCCATGTTCTACATTGGCGCGCACAACATCTCCGAAATGCCGGAACGTGGCCGCTTCATCCGCATCACCGACGCTGGCCTGCGCGAATCCCATCCGCACGACATCGTCATGACCGCCGAGGCGCCGAACTACTCCGGCCGTCAGTGATTGGCGAATACCGCGCGAAACGCATACGACGCGACTAAACGCTAGATAATACGAAACCCGTCCGGTGGCAGGAATGCCGCTGGATGGGTTTCGTGCGTTTTCGGCAGCTATTGGTCTAGTGACGTTTAGTTAATTGAGCCATGTCGATGGCACCGTATGAACGTCAACTTACGCGTTCCGTGGTGCCACGCAGCACCAGCGACGTCGGCATGACGGTGAACGGCTCGTCAAGCGTCTCGCCATTGAGCAGCGCAAGCGTCTTACGTGCAGCGATACGGCCGATTTCCGCCGGATCCTGATGCATGGTGGTCAGATCCAATGCGGTGGCGGTGTCGTCATCATCGAATCCGACCAGCGACACGTCCTGTGGCACGCGCCATCCCATGCGCCGCAGCTCCTTCAGCAGGGGAGCGGCCACGGCGTCGACGGAGACGCAGATGGCGGTCGGCTGCTTTGGAGCGCTGAGCAGCTGCGCGACGATGCCGGAATAGATGTCCTGCTCGCTGCGAGCATCGATATGGGATAGTGACGGCATGACGATGATGTCTTCATCCGCGTAACCGCAAGCTTGTGAGGCTTCGCTGAATCCCTTCTTGCGCAGCCTGTCGGAGCAGACGAACGGCGTGGTGTTGATGGGCTGTTCGATGTAGGCGAGCGTCTTATGCCCTAACGATTTGAGGAACCGTACAATCGTCGCCATGGAAGCCTCGTCGTCGATGGCGACGCCGGCGTCGAGACCGTGCGTGCTCGGCGCGTTCATGCCGACCACCGGAATGGTCAGATCGCCAAGCACCTGCTTCTTCGCCTCGTCGAAGTCAAATGACGCCTCGATGACCGCGTCGACGTTGCGGTTGCCCGGAAGATTTTGGAAAAACGCATCCAAATCGTCCTGCGTCCACACGATGTAAGGAACGATGTCGTATCCGGCCTTCGACATCACCTCGTAAATGCCTTCGAAGGCGTGGGCGTTGAACCAGCTGCTGATTTCGTTCGGCAGCAGCACGGCGACTCGCATGGTTTTGCCGGACGCCAGGGACGACGCGCTTTTCGAAAAGGAGAAATGCAGGCGCTTCGCCTCCTGCTCGATGCGTTCCCTGGTTTCGGGACTGACTCTGTCGAGCCCGCGAAGCGCGCGGGACACGGTGGAGACGGACACTCCGGCTGCCTGGGCTACGTCTGCGATGGTGGTTCGTGGCATGGTCGGATGGCTCCTTAGGGTGGACTATGCGGGCGGTCGGTTGCCCGCGACTGCTTCACTCTATCACGACACGCTGCTTTTGTAAAAACGCTTGCATGGCTTCAGGTGTTGTTATTGCTTGCTTTTTGAAGTGCTGCCACCTTGTTCTGCCTCCTGTGGTTTGCGCTTTTTTGCACAAGCGTTATTATTGATTATGTCAAGCAATACGATAGTAGCAACGAAGCTACACAACACAACATAACCATCGTAGGAAAATCAACGAAAATCGTTCTACGTACGGAGTTGTGATACGTGCGCACGGTGCACAAGCGTTTGTATGAAAGGGGACAACATGACCGAAGTCAACGATCCGTCGCTGTGGTGGAAGCAGGCCGTGGTCTACCAGGTGTATCCACGTTCCTTCAAGGATTCCCGCGGCGAGGGCCTCGGCCAGATCGCCGGCGTCACCGAGAAAATCGGATATCTGAAGGAACTGGGCGTCGACGCCATCTGGCTGAGCCCGTTCTACCCGTCCCAGCTGGCCGACGGCGGCTATGACGTGGACGACTACCGCAACGTCGATCCGAAACTCGGCACCATGGACGATTTCGACGCGCTCGCCAAAGCCGCGCATGCCGACGGCATCAAAATCGTCGTGGACATCGTGCCGAACCACAGCTCCAACCTGCACGAATGGTTCAAGGCCGCGTTGGCCGCGAAACCCGGCTCGCCGGAACGCGACCGCTACATCTTCCGCGACGGCAAGGGACCGAACGGCGACGAGCCGCCGACCAACTGGCAGAACCACTTCGGCGGCCCTGCATGGACGCGCGTGCCCGACGGCCAATGGTATCTGCACATGTTCACCAAGGAACAGCCGGACTGGAACTGGAAAAACGAGGACGTGCGCGCCGATTTCATCAAAACCCTGCGTTCCTGGCTTGACCACGGTGCCGACGGCTTCCGCGTGGACGTGGCGCACGGCCTGGCCAAGGATCTCGACCGCGATGATCTGGACGATTATGTGGTCTGGTGCACCAACGATCAGCCCGAAGACGGCTCCCATCCGGTGATCGACCGCGACGAAGTGCACGACATCTACCACGAGTGGCGCAAGGTGTTCAACGAGTACGATCCGCCGGCGTTCGCCGTGGCTGAGGCGTGGGTCCGACCAAGCCGCCAGCATCTGTACGCCTCCCCGGACGATCTCGGCCAGATCTTCAACTTCGAGTTCGCCAAGAAGGATTGGATCCGCGACGACATGCACCTCGCCATCGAGGAAGGTCTGGAAAGCGCCGAACGGTCCGGTTCCACCGCCACTTGGGTGATGAGCAACCATGACGTGGTCCGCCATGCCACCCGCTACGCGCTGCCCCAGGTGCCGACCGGCGAATACCATCGACTGCCGCTCGACTGGCTGCTGCGCGACGGCACCACATACCGGGAGGACCGCGCGCTCGGCACCAAGCGCGCCCGCGCCGCGATCATGATGGAGATGGCGCTGCCCGGCTCCGCCTACGTGTATCAAGGCGAGGAACTCGGCCTGTTCGAAGTGGCCGACATTCCGTGGGATGAGCTGGAGGATCCGTCCGCATGGCGCACCTCCCGTTCCGCCAGCACCAAAGGCCGTGACGGCTGCCGTGTGCCGCTGCCGTGGGTTGCGGCCGACGCTCCGCAGCTGGACGATCCGAACGATGAGTTCGGCCATGGCGGCTCCTTCGGATTCTCGCCGGCAGACGCGAAGGCCGAGCCGCATCTGCCGCAACCCAAGTGGTACAAGGATTTCGCGGTCGATGTCGAATCGGCCGACCCGGATTCCATGCTGAACCTGTACCGCCGCGTGCTGGCATTGCGACATGAGTTGCAGACCACCGACCTGAGTCTCGAATGGCTTCCGGAAGACCAGCCCGGCAAGGCGCATGACGGCGCCAACGGTTTCCCGGGTGGCACCATCGCGTACCGCCGTGCCAACGGCTGGGCCTCGATCACCAACTTCGGCGAAGAACCGATCACGTTGCCGCAAGGCGAAGTGCTGCTGACATCAGGACCGCTTACCGACGACGGCAAGCTGCCGCAAGATACCAGCGCTTGGCTCAAACTGGCCGATTGACCGCACGCAGGATGCCCCGATCTGAGGGTGTCCGTGCCGGATACCGCACTCGTGCGCTGAACCATCGAACCGGCAGCGCGCTCCAGCCGTCCGCGTCCCTCCATTTGGGCGCGGACGGCTTTCCTGTTTCCAACGACCGTTTTCCAACGATGACGGTCCGACGTACCTACCCTGCGGTATCTTCATATGTTCGGCCTGCGCAGAGGGCGCGACCGCGGACCAATCGAAAGAGGCAACGATGGTAGATGCACACGATGGCGAAACATACACGTCCGAAGGCTCACGTCTGATCTGGATCGACTGCGAGATGACCGGCCTGGATATCTTCGGCGGCGACGAGCTCGTCGAGGTTTCCGTGGTGCCGACCGACTTCGACCTGAACGTGCTCGACGAAGGTGTCGACTATGTGATCAAGCCCAGTCAGAAGGCTGTCGACCACATGAATGACTTCGTGCGCGCCATGCACACCCGTTCCGGCCTGATCAACGAATGGGAACACGGTCTGAGCCTCGACGAAGCGCAAGCCAAGGTCATCGAATACGTCAGGAAATTCACTCCGGCCGGCGTCAAGCCGCTGCTCGCCGGCAACACCATCGGCTCCGACAAGAAGTTCCTTGACCACTACATGCCGGAACTCATGGAGAACCTGCACTACCGCACCATCGACGTGAGCACCTTCAAGGAACTCGCCCGCCGCTGGTATCCGGCCGTCTACCTCAACCGTCCGCCGAAGAACGGCGGCCACCGCGCGCTCGCCGACATCATCGAATCGCTCGACGAACTGCGTTACTACCGCAAGGCGTTCATGGCCCCGGTGCCCGGTCCGAGCGAAGCGGAGGCGAAGGCCATCGCCTCTGAAATCCAGGAAACCAGCCTGCTCAACAAGGACTGACAGCACGACTCCAGCGAGAGGAACCGCATGACCGCAGCTGATTGGACCACCATCGGCCAACCGCAGGATATCCGCCTTGTGGTCGCCGACATGGACGGCACGTTACTTGACGAACGAAGCCGAATCCCCGACGGATTCTGGCCCATGCTCGCCCGGCTCAAACGCCGTGGCGTCGAATTCGTGCCCGCGTCCGGACGCCAATACGCCACGCTGCGCAACATGTTCGCCGACAAAGCCGCGGAGATTCTCGACGGGGGAGAACTGTCCTATATCGCGGAAAACGGCAATGTGGTGGCGCTCGACGGCAAAGTCGTGGAAGTGCATGGCGTCGATTTGGACGTCACGCGTCACGTCATCGACCTGGTCGACGACGCCGCTGCCTCCGGCGAGCATAACGTGGGACTGGTGATGTGTGGCCTCAAATCGGCATACGTGCAGCGTTCCGACAAGCCGTTCCTCGATGAAGTCGGCAAATACTACGCGGCGCTGAGCATCGTGGACGATCTGCACGAAGTGCTCGACTTCGCGCAGGAACCGTCCGCCTACACCCCTGACGGCGACGCCGAAATCGTTCTGAAACTCGCGATCCTCGACCTTGACGGCTCCGAACGATTCACCAACGAAAAGCTCACACATCTGCGCGCGGACTACCAGGTGGTCGTCTCCGGCAAACTGTGGGTGGACATCATGAACATCGAAACCGACAAAAAGCAGGGCGTCGAGGCGTTGCAGCGCGTGCTCGGCGTCACACCCGCGCAGACGGCGGTGTTCGGCGACTACCTCAACGATCTGCTCATGCTTGAGGCGGGCGACTGGTCGTTCGCCATGGGCAACGCACACCCCGATTTGAAGGCCGCCGCGCGCTACATCGCACCGTCGAACGTCGAGCACGGTGTGCTCAAGGTTGTGGACAGGCTGGTTGCCTGACGATTTCGTTGCATGGGGCGCGGTGACGTAAAGAAGGTGGCGTAATGAGGCAATCCGAGGCGCTTGCGATTCTGGGTTCCGGCGCAAGCGTGTTCCTGACGGGCGCGCCCGGTGCCGGCAAAACCTACGTGCTCAACGAATTCATACGGCAGGCGCGTGCCGACGGCGCATCCGTGGCCGTCACCGCATCCACGGGCATCGCTGCCACGCATATCGACGGCACCACCATCCATTCCTGGAGCGGCATCGGCTTGGCCACGGCATTGACCGACAATCTGGTCAAAACCGTTCGCACACGCCGCAAACGCAAGCTGCAGGAAGCCGACATCCTCATCATCGACGAGGTCTCCATGCTGCACGCGTGGCTGTTCGACATGGTTGACCGGATCTGCCGCATCATCCGCCGCGACGAACGTCCGTTCGGCGGGCTGCAGGTGGTGTTGTCCGGCGATTTTTTCCAGCTGCCGCCGGTTTCGGTATCGGGACGCAACAACGACCTGATCGCGCCGTCCGCCGAATATCTGGCCAGTCGCGAGCGGTACATGCACGCCGGACTCAATCCCGAAGGTTTCGTCACCGAATCGTTGGTGTGGCGCGAATTGAACCCCGTTGTCTGCTATCTGACCGAACAGCATCGTCAGGATGACGGCCAGCTGTTGAACGTGCTGACCGACATTCGCGAAGGCGCGGTGGACGATGGCGACCGCAATGTGCTGCTGACCCGGTTGGGGGCCATTCCGGAACCCGGGCAGCAGGTGGTGAACCTGTTCCCCGTCAACAGGCAGGCCGACGCGCTTAATGATCTGCGCCTGTTCGAAATCAAGGAGGAGCCGCACGAATACCTCGCCGAATCCGAGGGTGCGGCGAATCTGGTGGAACGGCTCAAAAAGAACATGCTGGCCCCCGAACGGTTGTGTCTCAAGACGGGCGCGGCCGTGATGGCGGTGCGCAACGACACCGACCACCAGTACGTCAACGGGTCGCTCGGCACCGTGCGTGGATTCACCACGCAATCGCAGGGCGGCTGGCCGATCGTCGAATTCGAAAACGGCAACATCGTCACCATGAAGCCGAATTCCTGGCAGATGCAGGACGGCGATACCGTGCTCGCCACGGTCAAACAGGTGCCGTTGCGCTGCGCGTGGGCCATCACCATCCACAAATCGCAAGGCATGACACTCGATCGTGCCGTCATGGATTTGCGACGCACATTCGCGCCGGGCATGGGATACGTGGCGCTGTCGCGAGTGGAAGGGCTCGACGGCCTGTATCTGCAAGGCGTCAACGAGCGCATGTTCCTGGTCTCACCGGACGCGGTCCGTCTTGATGGACAATTGCGATTGGAGTCGGCGCAGGCCGTCGATACGCTTGCCTCCGACGGTGTCGGAGCATTCCGCGCCCGCATGCCGCAACCGGCCGGTGAGGATGACGAATTCGCGCAGGACGTGCTGTTCTGACCCGCTGCTAAATATCAGCCCATCGCCTGCAGGGAACGCGCAAGATCCGGGTCGAGCTCAACTTCGTCCTCGACGCTTTCCGAATCGGGGTCCCAACAGCTGGCTATCACGCAGACCAGTCCGACGAGCAACCAAAGCGGGTTGCGCTGCAGGAACTCAAGACCTGGAATCGCCCGCGTGACGATGATCCATATCACCATGCCGGCCAGCGCAATCGCATTGAATGGCTTCTTCCATGGCAGGGAAATCAACGTGACGCACAATACGGCCAGGCACAGGCCGATCCATTGGTTGCCTTCGGTCAGCACTTCCGGCGCTGCCGCCGCGAAGACGAAATAGCAGATGATGCCGATTCAACCGAGTTTGTTCCAAATCGAAATGTGCGCGGTGACGTGACGCATGCTGCGTCCTTTCCTTATGAAGCGATATGGTGCTGATTCCAGTATCATAGAAACGGCTTTAGACTTATTTATAACTCTATAAATAATGTTTTTCGCGTATTGGTGTGCGATTCGAGGACGTGTGGCGCATCCAAGTCGGCTTACCTGAGTAATTTGGAACGTATGACCAAAGCACTTCGTATGTCTACCATGTTCCTGCGCACCCTGCGCGAGGACCCCGCCGATGCCGACGTCGTGTCGGACAAGCTGCTGCAGCGCGCCTGCTACCTGCGCAAGGCCGCTCCGGGCATCTGGACCTGGCTGCCGCTGGGCCTCAATGTCCTGAACAAGATCGAGAACATCATCCGCGAGGAGATGGCGTCCATCGACGCCCAGGAAGTCCACTTCTCCGGACTGCTGCCGCGCGAGCCGTATGAGGCCACCCACCGCTGGGAGGAATACGGCGACAACATCTTCCGTCTGAAGGACCGCCACGAGGCCGACTACCTGCTGGCCCCGACCCATGAGGAAATGTTCACCCTGCTGGTCAAGGACCTGTACTCCTCCTACAAGGACCTGCCGGTGACCCTCTACCAGATCCAGACCAAGTACCGCGACGAGTTCCGTCCGCGCGCCGGCCTGATCCGCGGCCGCGAGTTCATCATGAAGGACGCCTACTCCTTCACCCTCGACAAGGAAGGCCTCGTCAAGGCATACATGGACGAGCGCGGCGCATACGAGCGCATCTTCAACCGTCTCGACCTGAAGTACGTGCCGGTGCACGCCATGGCCGGCCCGATGGGCGGCTTCGAATCCGAGGAGTTCCTGGCTCCGATGGAGATCGGCGAGGACACCTTCGCCCAGTCGCCGTCCGGCAAGGCCTGGAACGTCGAGGCGCTGACCACTCCGGAACCGGAAGCCATCGACTTTACCGCAACGCCGGCAGCCGAAAAGCGCCCGACCCCGGACGCGGCCACCATCGACAAGATGGTCGAATTCGCCAACGCCAACCATCCTCGTTCCGACGGCCGCGATTGGCAGGCCTCCGACATTCTGAAGAACGTCGTCATCGCCGTCATGCATCCGCAGGACGAAGACCACGACGAGCCGTGGCGCGAGCTCGTGGTCGTAGGCGTTCCGGGCGACCGTACCGTCGACATGAAGCGTCTTGAGGCGCAGTTCACCCCGGCCGAGATCGAGGAAGCCACCGACGAGGATCTGAAGAAGCATCCGGAACTCGTCAAGGGCTACATCGGACCGATGGCGCTTGGCCCGCAGGCACGCGACGGAAAGAAGGCCGAGAACGCGTCCGAGACCGGTGACGCGCTGCGCTACCTGATCGACGCGCACGTGGCACGCGGTTCCGCATGGTTCACCGGCGCCGACGAGCAGGACGTGGATTACTACGATTTGGTGTACGGCCGCGATTTCGAGGCCGACGGCACCGTCGAAGCCGTGCAGGTACGTCATGGCGACATGAGCCCGGACGGTTCCGGCCCGCTGAGCTTCGAGCGCGGCGTGGAAATCGGCCAGGTGTTCCAGCTGGGCCTCAAGTATTCCAACGCGCTCGGCCTGAAGGTGCTCGACCAGAACGGCAAGACCGTTCCGGTGTGGATGGGCTCCTACGGCATCGGCGTCTCCCGTGTGATGGCCTGCATCGCCGAAACCCATCACGACGAGAAGGGTCTGGCGTGGCCGGCAGTCATCGCGCCGGCACAGGTGCACGTCGTGGCCACCGGCAAGGACGCGGCCGCGTTCGAAGCCGCAGAACAGCTGATCGGTGAGCTTGAGGCCAAGGGCATCGAAGTCATCTTCGACGACCGCAAGAAGGTGTCTCCGGGCGTCAAGTTCAAGGACGCCGAACTCATCGGCGTGCCGATCATCGCCGTCGCCGGCCGCGACACCGTCAACAACGGCACCATCGAAGTGCGCGACCGCAACGGTGAGAACGCCGAAGCGGTGCCGGTCGCGGACGCCGCGCAGGCGATCGCGGACCGCGTCGCTGCACTGCTCAAGTGACATACGGCAATCCGTAGCGCGTCGGTTTGATCCGACGAACGACATACGGCAACGGAAGACCATCAAGCAGGTGGTCTTCCGTTTTTTGTTTTTCATGGGGAATGCCGTGCGCATCTCACGCACATGAGGATTGTGGATGTCGGTGGATAAGTCGAAATTATCCACCGACAATCCACGACTCGCCCGACGATCTCAAGTTATCCACATTCTCCGGTTGGGCTTGCAGACGGATGGAACGTTCGGCGATAGTGGTCTTACCGCGGAAACGTGAAGATGCGGGAAGGGCATGCAGTTTACCCTCTCTCACCATAAATCCACCTCACTGCCTGTCGCTTCCGTGCCGTCAACGGCGCTTTCCGCGGTCCATCATTCGTCAAACAGAAAGGGCCGAACATGGCGCAGCAGCAGGGTCTCCTCACCATCACGGGATATGTGGGCGGCCAGCCCACGCAATTCAATCGGGAAGGCATGCCGCATGCCAGCTCATTCCGGCTGGCCAGCACCAGACATTATTTCGATGGCCGAACGCAACAGTGGAAGGACCTGCCCACCACATGGATCACGGTGAAGGCATATCGAGGCCTTTCCGAAAGCATCTGCCAATCGTTCAAAAAAGGCGAACCGGTCATCGTGACCGGCGTGCTGGCGGCGGAAAGCTGGGTGGACCAGAACGGCAAGCAACAGTCGAAACTCGTCATGGAAGCGAATGCGGCGGGGCATGATTTGAGCTACGGTGTCTCCACCTTCCGCAAACTCGCCAAGAAAAACGATTCCGGCCAGCAAGACGCGCAGCCTGGACAGGCTTTAGGACGTGATCCATATGTGCAAGCCGCCCAACAGCGGGGCGAAACTTCAGTCAATGCGATGGACGGGCAGAGTTCCGGCGTTGACGAGCAAGGCGGCTCGCAGGCCGGTACGGATAGCAACGCCGCCGAACCCCTACGTGAGGAATTCGGCGGCGATGGTCTGACGATTGCCTGACGCTTATGCGATCGCTGGCATGGCCTGTTACCAGATGCGCACGCGTTGCTCCGGTGCGAGCCACATGCCGTCGCCGGGCTGCACGCCAAACGCCTTGTGGAACAGGTCCACATTACGGGCGATGCCGTTCGTACGGCATTCGGCGGGGGAGTGCGGGTCGATCTGCAGATACTGCTCCGCCAACTCGTCGCGATTCTTAGTGCGCCAAATCGAAGCGTAGCTCAGGAAGAAACGCTGCAGGCCGGTGAAGCCGTCGATTTCAGGAGCATCGGCAAGCGCGGCTTCGATGGCTTCCGTGGAACCATCCTTGCCGCGGCCGGCCGCTTCATCGAGAGCGAACGCATAGGCCTTGAGAGCGATGTTCACACCGCTCAAATCGCCGATGTTCTCGCCGATGGTCAACGCGCCGTTCACATGAGGGGCCTTCGACGGGTCATCCGAATACTTTTCGGCGAGCTGCGTCGGCACGAACTCGTTGTACTGGTCGATGAGCTTCTGGGTGAGCGCCTTGAAATTGGCCTTGTCCTCTTCGGTCCACCAGTCGTTGAGTTTGCCGTCGCCGTCGTATTGCGAGCCCTGGTCGTCGAAACCGTGGCCGATCTCATGGCCGATCACCGCGCCGATGCCGCCGTAGTTCGCGGCATCCTCGGCATCCGGGTTGAAGAACGGCGGCTGCAAAATGGCGGCCGGGAACACGATCACGTTCATGGACGGCTCATAGTAGGCGTTCACCGTCTGCGGATTCATCAGCCATTCGTCCTTGTCGACGGCCTTGCCCACCTTGGCCAGCTGGTAGCCGGTCTCATACAGGTTCGCGGCACGCATGTTCTGGGCGAAGCCGGCGTCCTCGCGCACATCCAGCGCGGAATAGTCACGCCAATGGTTCGTGTAGCCGATCTTCGGCACGAACTTGGACAGCTTCTCCAATGCCTTGGCCTTGGTCTCGTCGCCAAGCCAAGTGGAATTGGAGATGGACACACGGTAGGCGTCGATGAGATTGCCGACCAGCTGCTCCATACGCTGCTTGGAGGTTTCGGGGAAGTGACGCTTCACGTATTCGCGGCCGACATCCTCGCCGCAGATGCCGTTGACCAGCGAGACGCCACGCTTCCAACGCACACGCTGCTCCTTCTGCCCGGACAGCGTCTTGCCGTAGAAGTCGAAATTCGTTTCGTCGAATTCGTGGGGAAGCTCCAATGTGGAGCCAATCACCACATGCACGCGGGCCCACAGCTTGAGATCATCCAGCGACGCTTCCTTCCAGAACGCGTTGAGTCCGGTGAGGAAGCTTGGCTCATGCACGATCGTGTGGCTGAAACAGCCGCGGAAATCCAACGGCTGCACGGCAGCCGCGGTGGTCGCGTCGTAAGTGTTCTGCCAGGCGTCGATCCAAGCGTCCAGGTCAACATCGGCGAGCATGGCGCACAGGTCGGCGTAATCCGTCGGGTTATAGGTCTTCACCGAATCGCGCGTGGACACGTTGTCCCAATGGTTCGCCGCGATGCGCGTCTCCACGTCAAGGAAACGCTTGGCCTGCGCATGGGCATCCTCGTCATCGGCCGCAAGATGCGCGTTCTTCAGCTGCTTGGCGACCATCTCGACATACGCCTCACGGATTGGCGCGTAATGGTCTTCCCTGTAGTAGGCCTCGTCCGGCAGATCCAAACCGTCCTGTTCGATGTGCACGACATTGGTCTCCGGTGCTCCCGGATCTCCGTAAACGGCGATGCCGATCAGGTCTGGACCGCCGGTCGGGTTCATGGCGCCAAGCGCGCGGGTGAGCGCGGCCTTGTCTTCGGCCTCGTCGATGGAAGCCAACTGGTCTTCGATGGCGGCGAGTCCGGCCGCGTCGATGGCATCGACGTCAAGGAAACTATGGTACAAAGCGCGCGACTTGACGGCTGGGCAATCATCCTCTTCAAGGATGTCGCGGATCTGGTTTTCCGCATCCTCGGCGAGCTTGTCGAAGGAACCATACCGGGAACGGTCGTCGGGAAGACGGTACATGTCGACCCACGGGCCGTTGACGAAGCGGAACAAGTCCTGAGACGGGCCGGTCACGGCGGAGAACGATGCCGGATCGATACCCGAAACCAAAGAATTCGAAGTGTTGTTCATGGCTTCACACTATCCATCTTTGGTGACAACATCGTGTATTCGAATCGAATATTCGGGTGGAACGCAAGGTGGAATACAGAAAGGAGAACATCGTTCGCCGGTGTATGGCCCGCGAAGTAGGGTTGAAGGCATGATCGAACTGAAAACCCCTAAAGAGATTGAAGCGATGAAGCCCGCAGGCCGCTTCGTCGGCGGCATCCTGCGCGACCTGAAGGAATTCACCAAGGTCGGCACCAATCTGTTGGAAATCGACGAATTCGTCCACAAGCGCATCGTGGACCGCAAGGGCGCCTCGTCCTGCTACGTCGACTATGCGCCTGATTTCGGCACCGGTCCGTTCGCGCACTACATCTGCACGTCCGTGAACGACGCCGTGCTGCACGGCGTTCCGTACGACTACAACCTGAAGGACGGCGATCTGGTCAGCCTCGATCTGGCGATCAACGTCGACGGATGGGTCGCGGATTCCGCCATCAGCTTCTGCGTCGGCACGCAGCATCCCGACGACCTGCGCCTGATCAAGTGCACCGAAGAGGCTTTGGCGGCCGGCATCGAAGCCGCTCAGCCGGGCAATCGTCTGGGCGACGTCTCCTGCGCCGTCGGCGACGTGGCACGCGAATACGGCTACCCGATCAACCTGGAGTTCGGCGGACACGGCGTCGGCCATATCATGCACGGCGATCCGCACGTGCCGAACGACGGCAAGGCGCATCACGGCTACAAGCTGCGTCCGGGCCTGGTCATCGCCATCGAACCGTGGTTCCTCAAGACCACCGACGAGATCTACCAGGATCCGAAGGACGGCTGGACGCTGAAGAGCGAGGACGGCTCCCGTGGCGCACACAGCGAGCACACCATCGCCATCACCGAAAACGGTCCGGTGATCCTCACCGTCCGCGACTAGTCCAAAACCTTATGAAAACGGGCTTGTGCGATTACGCACAGCCCGTTTTTTCATGCCCGTTTTGAGACGGAACCCACATATCGAAACGCGCATGCCATATAGTGGGCGGTACTTTTTGAACTGGTAAGGAGCGAACGAGTATGGCCACAGCCAATCTGAGTGTGGAATCCAAGGACTTCACCCTGCCGGTGGTCGAAGCCACGGCGGGCGCGGACGGCATCGTGGTGTCCACGCTGCGCAATGATGGCTGGGTCACACTCGACCCCGGTTTCCTCACCACCGCGCAATGCGAATCGAAAATCACGTACATCGACGGCAAGAACTCGATTCTGCGCTATCGTGGCTATCCGATCGAGCAGCTGTGCGAACAGTCCGATTTCCTTGAAGTCGCTTGGCTGCTGCGTCACGGCGAACTGCCGAACAAGGACCAGTACGACCGTTTCATCTCCGACATCAACCACCGCACGATGGTGGGGGAGGACTTCCGTACGTTCATGGGCTCCTTCCCGCGCACCGCGCATCCGATGAGTGTGATGGCGTCCGCGGTCAACGCGCTCGCCACGTTCTACCCGGACACCACGGACATCAACGATTCCGACCAGCTGGACGAAGCGGCGACCATCATCATGGCCAAGGCGCGCACCATCGTCAGCTACATCTTCCGCCGCCGTCGCGATGAGCCGATGCTGTACCCGGACTACTCGCGTGGCTATGTCGACGATTTCCTGCGCATGTGCTTCGCCGTGCCGTATGAGCCGTTCGAATCCGATCCTCTGTATGTGCACGCGCTTGGCCGTCTGCTCATCATCCATGCCGACCACGAGCAGAACTGCTCCACGTCCGTGGTGCGCATCGCCGGTTCGGCGCACGCCAACCTGTATTCCGCGGTCGCGGCCGGCATCAACGCGCTGTCCGGCCCGCTGCACGGCGGCGCCAACGAGGTGGTGCTCCGCCAGCTCAAAGCCATCCGCGACTCCGGCAAAACCGTCAAGGAATTCGTGGAGGACGCGAAGGCCAACGGGTATCGCATTTCCGGCCTCGGCCACCGCGTGTACAAGTCGTACGATCCGCGCGCGGCGATCGCCAAGACCTATCTGCAGAAGATCATGGAACGCGCCGACACGTTGAAGCTGCCGGCGGACGAGCGCGCGCTGTTCGACGTGGCCACCGAACTGGAGCAGATCGCATTGAGCGACGATTACTTCGTGTCTCGTCATCTGTATCCGAACGTCGACTTCTACACGGGACTGATCTACCGTGCGATCGGCTTCGATCCGTCCATGTTCACCACGCTGTTCGCGTTGGGCCGCATCCCCGGCTGGATCGCGCAGTACCGTGAGATGCTCGCCGATCCGAACACGAAGATCGGCCGTCCGCGCCAGGTGTACACCGGCTACACGGAACGCGATTACGTGCCGATGGACCAGCGCCACTGAACGATATTGACACGCGGCTCCGGTTTCGGACGTGCGCATGCGCCTGCCATGGCTTGCCGCTACAGTGTTTCAAGGAACGAAAGAACCTAACGAATCGCTGGAACCGGTCTACGGCTCCGGCATGGTCAAAGGAGCGTATACATGACTGAACAGCGCACCGCATGGGGTTGGGGTCTGGCAAGCATCGATGCGGCCGGCAACACCCTTGACGTGTGGTATCCGGAACTCACGTTGGGCGAGGCTCCGGCTGAAACCTCGCGTCCGAATCACAACTTCGGCGCCATCGCGCATGACGAGGCCGACGCGCGTGGCGTGCGCCGCATGCCCGTGTTCACCGTGTCCAAGCTGGACGAGCCGATTGAGGACGCCGCCGACGCCTATCTGCGTCTGCACCTGCTGAGCATGCGTCTGGCCAAGCCGAACACGTTGAATCTCGACGGCATTTTCGCCAAGCTCAACAACGTGGTGTGGACCAACTACGGTCCGTTCGCCGTCGATGATTTCGCTTTGCGCAAGCTTGACGTGATGGCCACCACCCGACAGTCCGGAGCCGTGTTGGCGCCGCACGTCGATGTGAACGTGCTGTCGATTGACAAGTTCCCCCGTATGGTCGACTACGTCGTGCCGACCGGCGTGCGCATCGGCGACGCCGACCGCGTGCGACTGGGCGCGCACCTGTCCGAAGGCACCACCGTCATGCACGCCGGCTTCGTGAACTTCAATGCGGGCACCCTCGGCGTCTCCATGGTCGAAGGCCGCGTCTCGCAAGGCGTCGTGGTCGGCAACGGCTCCGACATCGGCGGCGGCGCGTCCATCATGGGCACCCTGTCCGGCGGCGGCAAGCTCAAGAACTCCATCGGCGAGCACTCCCTGCTCGGCGCGAACGCCGGCATCGGCATCTCCCTGGGAGACAACTGCGTGGTCGAAGCGGGCCTGTACGTCACCGCCGGCACCAAGGTCACCATCTACGACAAGGCCAAGGTCGCCGCCGGCGAACCGCTCGAAACCGTCAAGGGCTCCGAACTGTCCGGCAAGGACAACATCCTGTTCATCCGCAACTCCGTGTCCGGCCGCATCGAGGCGCGCTACCGCAAGACCGGCATCGAGCTCAACGAGAAACTCCACAAGAACTGAAAACGGAATGGCAGAGAGCGTCATCCGCGCTCTCCGCAAGAGGAAACTCGTGAAAATCACACTGATCACCGTCGGCAAGGTCAAAGAGAAGTATCTGCGCGACGCCATCGCGGAATATTCGAAACGACTGGGCCGGTATTGCAAGCTCGACATCGTCGAAGTGACCGACGAGAAGACACCGGAGCACGCCAGCGACGGACTCGAACGGCAGATCAAGGCCAAAGAGGGCGAACGCATCGCCAAACATATTCGTGACGATGCGTTCGTCATCGCCCTCGCCATCGAAGGCAAGCAGCTCACCAGCGAACAGCTCGCCGCGAAAATCAACGACCTCGGACTCCACGGCACCAGCCATATCCAGCTCATCATCGGCGGCTCATTGGGACTCGACCCCGCGATCCTCAAACGAGCCGACTACCTGCTGAGCTTTTCCAAAATGACGTTCCCGCACCAGCTGATGCGGGTGATTCTGCTGGAGCAGATCTATCGCGCATACAAAATCAACGCCGGAGAACCTTACCACAAGTGATTTTCGAGGCGTTTCGCAAGAAACGCTAAGTAGGGGCGAGCCGGTATAGTGGCGCGTATGAGTGACTACAGGGACGAACGCGAGCAGCGAGAACGCCGTCGCCGCACCATGGTGCGCACGGTGTGCATCGTCATCGCCGCGGCGATGCTGCTGAGTCTGGTCATTCCTGCGATCTACGCGGGGCTTTGACGCCTTCGGGCCCGTATGATCCGAAACGGGCCCCGGTTTCCCGTATGCGTGCGGACAGGTTCGCGGTCCGTCCATGTGGGAAATGGATGTGGGCACGTGGAAAACCTTATGGATTGTGCGGGAGCCGTGGACGGCTCCATGTCAGAATAGTCAGGAACGTAACAGAAATGTATGGTGTAAACGATGGCAGAATTTGATTACTCCGAGGCGATCAGCGAAGCGCGCGCCAAATACGAGTCCATTTCCAAGGCCCTCGACGTCGATCGACTGACCGCCGAGGCCAAGGACCTTGAAGTGAAAGCGGCCGAACCCGGATTGTGGGACGATCCGGAAAACGCACAGAAAGTGACCAGCAAGCTGTCTGCGGTGCAGTCGCAGCTCAAGCGTCTGGCATCCGCCGACCAGCGCATCGAGGACGTGGAGACCCTGGTCGAGCTTGGCCAGGAGGAAGAGGACGCCGACACGTTGGCCGAGGCGAAGGCCGAAGTCGAAAGCATCCAAAAGGATCTCGACGATATGGAGATCCAGACGCTGCTTGACGGCGAATACGACGAACGTTCCGCCGTGGTGACGATCCGTTCCGGCGCCGGCGGCGTGGATGCGGCCGATTTCGCGCAGATGCTGCTGCGCATGTACCTGCGTTGGGCGGAACGCAACGGATACAAGGCCAAGGTCATGGACACCTCCTACGCGGAAGAAGCCGGCATCAAGTCGGCCACGTTCCAGGTGGACGCCCCGTACGCATACGGGCGACTGAGCGTGGAGGGTGGCACCCACCGTCTGGTGCGTATCTCCCCGTTCGACAACCAGGGCCGCCGTCAGACCAGCTTCGCCGCCGTGGAAGTGGTTCCGCTGGTCGAAGCGACCGATCACATCGACGTGCCGGATTCCGAAATCCGCGTCGACACCTACTGCTCGTCCGGTCCTGGCGGACAGGGCGTGAACACCACGTATTCCGCGGTGCGCATCACCCACATCCCGACCGGCATCGTGGTGACCATGCAGGACGAACGCTCTCAGATTCAGAACCGCGCCGCCGCCATGGCCGTGCTGCAGTCCCGACTGCTGGTGCTGCGCCACGAGGAGGAAGCCAAGAAGAAGAAGGAGCTCGCCGGAGACATCAAGGCCAGCTGGGGCGACCAGATGCGCTCGTATGTGCTGCATCCGTACCAGATGGTCAAGGACCTGCGCACGGGGTATGAGACCTCGCAGACCCAGGCTGTCTTCGACGGCGACATCGACGAGTTCATCGAAGCCGGCATCCGCTGGCGTCACGAACAGCGTCGCGCGGCAGCCGAGGAACAAGAAGCCTAAGCGATAGGCGGAGGGAAAACACGATGGCGCTGATCTCGCTTGAACATGTGAGCAAAGTCTATCCAAAGGGCACGCGTCCCGCATTGGATGACATCAATCTTGACATCGATCGAGGTGATTTCGTCTTTCTTGTGGGCGCGTCCGGTTCCGGCAAGACCACCTTGCTGAGCCTGCTGCTTCGCGAGGAGGAAGCCACGGATGGCGAGATCCGCGTCGCCGGCAACGATCTGCGACGCCTGTCCGCACGGCAGGTGCCGCATTATCGCCGGCAGATCGGCTTTATCTTCCAGGATTACAAGCTGCTCAACAACAAGACGGTATGGGAGAACGTCGCCTTCGCACTTGAAGTGATCGGCACAAGCAGTTCCACCATCAAATCGCTGGTGCCCAAAGTACTGCAGACGGTGGGGCTCACGGGCAAGGAAAACAACTACCCCCATGAGCTGTCCGGCGGCGAAGCGCAACGCGTCGCCATCGCAAGGGCGTATGTGAACCATCCTCAGATCCTGCTCGCCGACGAGCCTACGGGCAACCTCGACCCGACCACGTCGCTGGGCATCATGGAAGTGTTGGACGCCATCAACCGTACCGGCACCACCATCGTCATGGCCACGCACAACGAGGAAATCGTCAACTCCATGCGCAAACGCGTGGTCGAATTGCACACCGGCAAGATCGTGCGCGACGAGCAGCAGGGATCCTACGATTCCGCGCTGTATTTCCCGGACGCCGAAGTCGAGTCGAAATCGCACCAGGCATTGGGCAGTTCCGATCCGAACGCGAAATACCGTCGACAGAACGCCATCGATTCAACGAACGCTCCTGACGACACCGTCGACGTGGAAGGCGCGACGCGCGCCGAAACCGCGGTGAACGCCGTGGATGTGGTCGCCGCTGCCGTCCATGACGGACAGGGGAACGACGGCATCGCCCGTCTTGCCAAATCCGTGCATTCCGGACGCACCGGCCGTTACGGCGAGGCCTTCGCGTCAGTGGAGACCACCTTGACCTGGGGCAAGGGACTGAGCCTCGAACAGATGGCCGACCAGGAACAGACCGAGCAAACCGAACGGAACGAACAGGCCAAGACCTCCGCTGAAAATGATGCCTCCGAGACTGGTGCCGACGAAGCATCGGCGCTGTCCGCTCCGCCTGCACCGCCCGTTCCACCGACCCAAACCGAGCCTCCGACACCGCCCGAACCGCCGGCACCGTCCGATGAAAACCCTGAGGACACCAAGGAGCACGAATGATGCGTTTTCGTTTCATCCTTTCCGAAACATGGAACAGCCTCAAGCGCAATGTTTCAATGATCATCTCCGTCATGCTGGTCACATTCATCTCCTTCCTGTTCATCGGCGTATCCGGCCTGATGCAGGCACAGATCACCGCAGCGAAGGGCGAATGGTACGACAAGGTCGAAGTGGTCGTATGGCTGTGCCCGGACGGTGCCAGCCAGGCGGCGTCCTGCTCGTCGGGCAAGGCGCCTTCCAACCAGGAGATCGTCGATCTGGAGAACGTGATCAACGAGGAAGCCGGCAACATCGTCTCCAAAATCACATATGTGAGCCGTGAGGACTTCTACAAGAACACCTTCCTCAAGCAGTATCCGAACGGCGAATACCAAGGACGCGTGCTCACCGCCGCCGACATGCAGGGGTCGCTGCGTCTGAAACTGAAGGACCCGACCAAATACCAAGTGGTATCCGAAGTGTTGAGCGGCCGCACCGGTGTCGAGGAAGTGCAGGATCAACGCAAGATCTTCGACCCGGTCTTCTCGGTGCTGAACCGTGCGACGGCGGTCACCGTGGCGCTCGCCGGCGTGATGATCCTGGTGGCCATCATGCTTACCGGCACGACGATTCGCATGAGTGCCGCCTCGCGTAAGAACGAGACCGAGATCATGCGACTGGTGGGAGCCTCGAACTGGACCATCCGCCTGCCGTTCGTGTTGGAAGGCGTGTTCGCGTCGCTGATTGGTTCGCTGCTCGCCTGCGGAACGTTGAGCGCCATGGTGAAGCTGTTCATCACGGATTGGCTGTCGAAGAGCGTGCAGTGGATGCCTCTGATCAACCAGAAGACGGTATGGCTGCTTGCACCGGCCCTTGTGGTGGGAGCCATCGTGCTGTCGATCGTCGCGTCCAGCATCTCGCTGAGGAAGTACCTGAAGGCATAAACCGGCGGAGTGCTGAACGAGATGTTTAGCATATTTGAAGTTTGCTGGATACAATGTCGAAATAGGTGGATTTCGGGAAGGGAATACATGTCTAGGAAAATGACAAGACAGGTGCGGCCCATCGTTGGACTGATGCTTGCTTCGGCTATGTTCTGCGCCGGCGGCGTCGCGGTCGTCGCCGCGCCGGCTCCGCAGGCGCATGCCGTGAGCATGTCGGAATACCAGGCGAAGGTGTCGAACCGCGCCAAGCTGAAGTCGCAGCTTGCCGGCGTGAGCAGCGATCTCGCCGACACGATTCTGCAGTTGGCCGATTTGAACGACAACCAGATTCCTGCGGCGGTCGAGGCCGCGGAATCTGCCCAGCAGGCGGCAGAACAGGCGCAGAGCCTGGCGGAAGCGACCACGCAGCGGTTGCAAGCGGCCCAGCAGGACAAGGCGAACCTTGAGGAGCAGATCAAGCAGACCGGCTCCGACTATGATGACGCCAAGGCCGCCGTCGCGCAGCTCGCCCGCGAAAGCTTCCACGGCTCCAGTACGTCGGATGTGCTGGATTTTGTCACCGATTCGACGACCGCCGACGATTTCGTCAACAAGATGCAGTCGCAGGCCGCGGTCACGCGAAGCGAATCCAACGCGGCAACCGACGCGGCGAACGAGCTGAACACGTCGATGAACCGCAAGGACCGTCTGGGCGCCATCGAACAGAAGATCACCCAGCTCAAGGAGCAGGCCGACCAGCAGGCGGCAAGCGCCCAGCAGGCGGCAAGCGAGGCCAGCGCCAAGCAGACCGCCCTGCAGAAGCTGCGTGACGAGGGCACGGTGAAACGTGAGAAGCTCGAATCGCAGAAGAGCCAGCTGACAACGCAGAGCGCCAAGGAAGCGGCGGACATCGTCGCCATGAAATCGCAGATTGATTCATGGAACAACCAGTACAACAATTCCAACAACGCCGCTGTCAACCCCAATAACAACCAGCAGCAGTCGCGTCCGAACAACAACACGAACTACAATCCCGCTCCCGCGCCTGCACCTGCGCCGGCTCCGACGCCCAATAACAACAATTCCGGCGGCGCCAGCGGCATGAACTATGCGGTGCCCGGCAATTGCCCGGCCGGTTCCGGATACTGCTACGGACACAACACCGGCAACACGGTCGGCGGTGCCGCGTATCCGTCCCGCCAGTGCACGCTGTGGGCATACCTGAGGCGTTCCCAGCTGAGCCTTCCGGTCGGCTCCTACATGGGCAACGGCGCCGATTGGGCCAATACCGCTCGTGGACTCGGATACCTGGTGAACAACACCCCGCATGTCGGCGCGGCGATGGTGTTCGCGCGCGGCCAAAGCGTAGGCGGACATTGGACCGCCGACTGGCAGTACGGCCACGTGGCCGTCGTGGAACGCGTGAACGCCGACGGTTCGGTTCTGATCTCCGAAGGCGGCACTGGCTTCGCGACGTTCCCGGCTTGGGAGACGATCTCCAACGCCGGAGCCTACCAGTACGTCCACTACTGACGGTTCCGTTCCAGACATGAAACCACGGCAAGCGCGCCGTCCGCATCGTCGGGCGACGCGCTTTCGTGATATGGTCGACGGAGTCGCGTTGCATACACTGATCGAAAGAACCGGGAAGGAGGTCCGACATGGCCAAGGAACAGGGAACCAAACCGATCGCGCAGAACAAGAAGGCGCGTCACGACTACGCCATCGAAGACAAGTATGAGGCCGGTCTCGTGTTGACCGGCACCGAAGTGAAGTCGCTTCGTGAAGGACGGGCGTCGCTGGCCGAATCGTTCATCACCATCGACCGTCGTGGGGAGATGTGGCTTGAGGGAGCCAACATTCCCGAATATCTCAACGGCACGTGGAACAACCACGCACCCAAACGCAAGCGCAAGCTGCTGCTGCATGCGGCGCAGATCGACAAGCTGGCCCGCCAAACCCAGGCCAAGGGATTCACCATCATTCCGCTGAGCCTGTATTTCAAAGACGGCCGCGTCAAGGTCGAGATCGCGCTCGCCCGAGGCAAGAAGGAATTCGACAAGCGCCAGTCGCTTCGCGAGGAGCAGGACAAGCGTGAGGCGCTGCGAGCCATGCGATACGCCAACAAGCAGGTGCGATAAATCGGAAAAATTCCGGTTTCACATAGTGAAAGAACGCCGATTCAGGAAAATTTTTGTAACACACCCTCTTTACGCTAGGATATGGTTCGGCTGAACAGGCCGATATGAATCCATAGGAGAGGGAACATGCAAGCAGGAAAAGCCCTGAAAACCGCCGCCGCGTTCATGTTGAGCGTGGCCATGCTCGCCACCGGCGCGGCATGCGGCACCAGCGACGACAGCGACGCCTCGGCGTCGAAATCCAGTTCGAAGTCCAGCGAACTGACCGGTTACGATGTTTCCGGCGTGAAGAAGAACGACGCGATCGCCAAAATACTGCCGGATTATGTGACCAAGGACGGCAAGCTCACCATCGGCATGGATACGTCGTACGCGCCGGCCGAGTTCCTGGCCGCGGACGGCAAGACGCCGGTTGGCTTCGACGTGGACATCGCCAAGGCGCTGGCCGGAGTGTTCGGTCTTGAGGCCGATCCGGAAACCGCGAACTTCGATTCGATTATTCCGGCCGTCGGCGCCAAGTACGACATCGGCATCTCGTCGTTCACCGTCACCAAGGAACGCCTCGAGGCGGTCGACTTCGTCAGCCACTTCAACGCCGGCTCCGCATGGGCCGTGAAGAAGGGTAACCCGAACAAGGTCGACACGTCCGATCTGTGCGGCAAGAAGGTGGCCGTGCAGACCGCCACCATGCAGGAGACCGCCGCCAACAAGATGGCCAAACAGTGCAAGGCAGACGGCAAGGCGGAGATGGACGTCATCTCCAGCAAGCTGCAGACCGATGTGACCACCAACGTCGTCACCGGCAAGGCCGACGTGTTCTACGCCGATTCGCCGGTCGCCGGCTACGCGATCGCGCAGACCGACGGCGAACTCGAAACGCTTGGCAAGACCGAAGGCATCGCCCCGGAAGGCATCGTCGTCAAGAAGGGCGACCAGCAGATGGACGAGGCCCTGCAGAAGGCCCTGCAGAAGCTCATCGACGACGGCACCTACATGAAGATCCTCAAGTACTGGGGTGTTCAGGACGGTGCCATCAGCAAGCCGGAGATCAACACCCCCGGCACCAACGAGTGAATGTTTCGGAACTTTTGCGTCCGTTAATACGCTCGTAGCAATCCGCTCTTAGGTTATGCCATAGCCACGTTTGGCTGGTTGATTTGGCTGGGTTGAAGAGAGGACTTGCCATGATGAGGAACCTGAAAGGTTGGACGGCGCTCGTGTTGAGCGCGGCGATGGTCGTCTCGATGGGAGCCTGCGGAACCTCCGACAAAACGGATTCCCAAGCTTCCGACGATTCGAATTCGTCGTCGACCACCGGTTACGACGTGTCCGGCGTGAAGAAGGACGAGAAGATCGCCAAGATGCTGCCGTCCTCCGTCACCAAGGACGGCAAGCTGACCGTCGGCATGGATACGTCGTACGCGCCGGCCGAGTTCCTGGCCGCGGACGGCAAGAC
>OLWD01000034.1_pt1 | contig 104300 bp, 87 predicted proteins | sample 1673971 | NCBI WGS metagenome assembly OLWD01 (sample SAMEA103958136, study PRJEB25191) | human gut metagenome | reverse complement strand
TCAAGCGATTTGCTTGACTTACTTAATAATACGAGCACCAGCGAAGAATCTGCTGCGGTGGTGAGGAAGACGGTAAGAGGTTATCAGAGTAATAGATTCTTCACTCGGTTTCATTGTTCTGCTTACCCGCTTTCTCATGCAGCATTCTTGCATCCGCTTTGAATGACGAGGTGTCAGGTCAGCTGCTTCCCTTACTACAATAAAATAAGTGCAGCAGGGGAAATGTTGTATTTCTCTTTGCTACACTTATATGGTAGGTACTAAATGCGGGAAACGTCAATCACAATCCTGAACGAATGTGAAGGATCTATTTCCGTGGTGAGGGGAGCCGGTAAGGTGCCAACAGAAGTAATACTTTCACTTTTTGGGAGTATGTGAAATAAAGTCTGTAAATAGCTCCATATGGTAGATAATCCCTTAGGCTAATATGTCCTCAGCCCTATTAGAAGCCACTGTAATTCATGCGTTCAGAAATGTCAATGTACCTCCGGCTTTGATTTCTTGGAAATCTATTCAGATATCCGGCTTTTATATATTATATCGAATTTGCCGTATATATCACTCCAGTTAGAGTCACCTGCCTTTATGGGTAATTTGTGATTTCAGCTAAGGTTATTTAGCTACTCTAACACGTTCAATAGTCGGCTGACCATCTTTATTCTGAGAAATTACATCAATGCGGAAACGTTCTACTTCCGGTTCAAATTCTTCAAGCATTCTGTCAGGAACTTCATATCCGAGCTGAAGCGCTTTATAAATAATTGCACCGAATTCATAACGCGTCATGACACGATCTCCTTTGAATTCTCCATCAGGATATCCTTTGATGATATCATTGCCTGCCAGTGTGGTAATGTATTCATAAGCCCAATGGTTCTTAGGAATATCCGGAAAGATCTTGATCTTAGAATTATCAAGTGGTTTACCGGTTACCAAGTCTTTGATAACATTTCTAAGATTCCCTACTTCAGCCTCGAGATCTTTAATCTTTTTTGCCATAGCAATCTTAGAACCATTGACATGGTTTCCTCCACCAATCTTAACACTGACCCCAGCATTGATTGCGTTTTCTCCCCCACCGAGAGAAGCTCCTAAAGAAATCATGGTATCTTCATTTGGGCGATAGAATGTACCGATAGCAGTTGCATTGGCATTCTTATAATGACCATAGCCCACTGCTACATCTAACTTGCTATCAGGGTCAAAATCTAACGGATGAAGAGCTGCTAAAGCTGCTGTATTCGCACCAACCTTATTGATTCTATTATCCAGCTTAGACATTCTGCCATTAATATTCGTAATATTTGTACGGACGTTATTGATGTCCTGTTGGATATTATAAATATCATTGTTGATATTGGTAATGCTATCCTTGTTTTGTTTGATAGCTGCATCTAATTTTTTATCTGCATCTGTTAAAGAAGTAGAGCCCTGGATATAAGTAGTAGTAGCGTACTGATCGGTTACATCACCGGGACTGGTAGCACCAATTGTATTGATGATATTCTGGTCCGCAGCCTTACGTGCATCCTGTTCTTTTTTCAGATCAGAGGCTTTCGCTACGTCTTTAATAATAACATCGCCTAACTTAGCTCCGGAATAGTTATCCTTCACTTCCAGAGTTACTTTGTTGTCTGTAGAGATATCATATTCTCCGGGCTTTACAGAGTTGTCTTTCATCTTGCCGGCCAGATTGACCTTAGAACCATTTTTCTTAACAAGCGTAATAGTACCATCATCATTGATAGAACCATTCACGACATTGTTCCCATGAACAACTTCTGCCAATGAACGAAGCTGTGCTACATTGACGGCATCATCAAAATTGGTACCTGCAGCTACGTTAGTAATTTGACGTTTATCCTGACTGTTACCAATACTGACTGCTCCGGCAGTAGATTCCCAAAAGCTTGTTCCGGAATTGCTGGGATTAACGCTCATTGTTGCCGGATCCCATCCAAGAATACCTTTATCAATATTAGCTTCAGACGATCTACCTAAAGCAATACCACCTTTAACTGTTGTGTTAGAGTATGATCCGATGGCTATAGCATCATCTGCCCATGTTTGGCCACCGATGCCAATTACGTTGTCACCTTTGACTGTCCATGCGTTAATACCTATGGAATATTTCCCATACACATTTGTGGTCGTGCTTCCGATAGCTAACGAATGATTACCATACACATGACTTTCACTACCAACGGCAGTACCACTGATTGCAGATACCATAGCCTCTGCGCCAAGCGCAACAGCATGGTAGCCTTTTGCTTTTGCTTGATAACCGAAAGCAACAGCATCCTGCCCATCGGCAGTTACTTCAGAACCCATAGCAACGGATGTGCCATTGCCATGGCTCAATGCGTTACAAACAGAACCAATGGCGATCGCAGTCCAATTCCTACTGTTGTCGGCATTGGTTCCATCGGCGATATTATGATTACCAATGGCCATAGAATCATAGCCTTTGACTGTGTTGTACACCCCTATGGAAGTTCCCATTTGGGAATTTTCCATTTCCGAATCATGCCCAATCATAATACCCACCAGGGAGTTTTTCATCTTGAGTTTATTACCGGCAATGATGTGGTCTCTACTGCCGGCATCAACAGTAAGATCCGATCCCTGATCGATGTTCACTGCATATGCTGACGTTGTCAGGCATAATGCGCACATCAGACTCGTTAAAGTTTGCTTTTTCTCATAGCGCACCCCTCTTTTCTAAATGAATATGTTTAGCATTATAGAACAAAAGATTCTTAAAATCCAGTGGCGAAACAAGTTGGAATGGCTCATTTTATCCTGTATGAAGAGTTGAAACGCGGTACTGTAGGCCAGATGCGCAACAACCTGACATACGACGAAAGATATTTTGCTAAAACGGGAGAACTCGCCTGTATGAAACATCACATCCGAAGCGTTTTCTCGGGGGCAGATTGCTCGACTTTTATCTATCATATAATTTTTCTGAGTGACTGTCCGATTTGATATTACAATTTAGTAAAGATTTTGAAATTAAGAAAATAATTTGAATAAATTTGAAAAAAATAGAACGTATGATAAAATAATGCGGAGCATAAGCGCGGTCCTTTCAGTTGTGCTTGCAGGAATAGAAGAAGCAGCAGAGGAAACACGGTAACTCGAGTTTTATTCTCTCTTCCTGAAAATATAGAGGACACCATTATTTTTTTGAGAGGAGCAAGAATATGAAAAAAATTCTCGCAATCGCTGCCGTTGCAGCACTCACCGCAGGCGTATCCGCATACGCTGCAAATCCGTTCTCTGATGTATCCCCTGATGACTGGGCTTATCAGGCAGTATCCGATCTTTCCGATCAGGGCGTTGTAGAAGGCTATCCGGACGGTACATTCAAAGGCGAAAGAAACATGACCCGTTATGAACTGGCGCAGGTTATCGCCCGTCTGATGGCTCGTGAAGACCAGCTGAATGCAGAACAGAAAGCAACCCTGGATAAACTGGCAGGGGAATACGCTGATGAACTGGCTAACCTCGGCGTCCGCGTAAGCAACCTGGAAAAGAAAGTCGGCAACATTTCCTGGTTCGGTGATGCCCGCATGCGCTGGAAAGAAAAAGGATACAATACAGACGGCTCCAGAAAAGCTGATGGATGGGATGGCCGTATGCGTATCAATGCCAAGGCACAAGTGAATGACAGCACCTATGTACGTGGCCGTTTCACCAGCAATATGAACTTCAAAGACGATGCGGATGCGAATACAAAGATGGATGTGCTTTTTGTTCATCATCAGTTCGGCGATAAAGTCGGCATGAACTTAGGGCGTAACTTCCTTACCCTTGGTCAGACCGGTATGTATTATGATGATTTCTTTGACGGCGCGCAGCTTTTCATTGGTGACAGCAAACTGACTCTGGAAGCAGGTTATGGCCGTATGAATACATGGATTAATGACTACGGGCAGAAAAAAGATGATACCGTTTATGCCCGTCTCTACGGACAGACCGGCCGTATCGGCTATGACGCGGAATACATTAAGACTGTCGGCGCGGCTGATGCTGATAAAAAATCTATCTGGGGCGCTGGCCTCACCGTAGGAGTAACCGATGCTGTTGACATATTTGGTGATTTCTACAAGAATACGGAACCTAAAGGTGATCCGCAAATGTGGACAGCAGGCCTCGGTTTCGGACACTATAACCTGAAAAAACCGGGCACTTTCAGAGTAGCTGCCCAGTATGTAAGGAATGAAGCCGGCGCTTATTTCGGCGGCAGCACTTACACCGCATTCCCGGCCAGCTCCCTTCTTAATGTGGACAGCAAGTTCTGGCTGGCCAATGCTGATGTCGTTCTGGCAAAGAATGTCCGCCTCCACGGTGAATATGCATTCAATGTGAAGACAGATGACAGCGTAGATTATGATGATCTCGCTACCGTATCTTTGAACTACAACTTCTAATACTTGGTGTTCAAGGGATAAAGGTAATGAAAAAGACCTCGAAAGGGGTCTTTTTTGTATGTGTTTGATTAGCTGCTGGCTGATAGCTGTTGGCCGGTAGCTGTTAGCTGATAGCCGTTAGCTGTGAGCTGTCAGCTGTCAGCTACAAGCAAACTATTCTTTTAAGATTTAAATCATTACGACAAGCGAGTATCCTCAATCGCACTACGTGTGCCAGCGAGCTCCTTCCGGCGGCCGAGTCCATGATCCCTGTATAAGACGGTAAAATGTCATCCTGAACGAATGTGAAGAGTCTGCCGTTGTGGTGAGGAAAACGGTAAGATGTCATTCAAGGTAATAGATTCTTCGCTTTATGACACATTGCTGATTCCCACCTTTCTCGCAAGGTATTCTTGCCAAAGCTCTGAATGACTGGGAACGGTAAAATGTCAGGCTGAACGAATGTGAAGGATCTGCTATCGTGGTGAGGAAGGCGGTAAGACGTTATTAGAGTAATAGATTCTTCACTCTGTGCCACTATTCCGCTTTTCGTCTTTCTCACAAAGCGTTCTTGCCTCCGTTCAGAATGACTGGGGACGGTAAGGCGTCATTCTGAGCGACAGCGAAGAATCTGTTACCGTGGTGAGGAAAGCCGGTAAGAGGCCATTCAGCGCGTCCGTGAAGGATCTGTACCCGTGATGAGGGAAATATAAGACCTTATGGGGGCAGCGGATTCATCACTCTATGCCGGTTCAGGGTGACGATTAAGGTGCTATAAAGGAAAAGGGCCTCATGTAAAAGAAAAAAACTATAACCGACTTGCGTTCGAAAAAAGGGAGGAAGATGAAAAAACAGTGAGAAATATACCATGAGAAGAAAGAGCATAATTATACGATAGAATCTGCTTATACAAAAGTTAGCGTCCTTTATTGTTAAAATAATGAAAGAGGATACTTGGTTTATTCTAATGAAATAGAGAAAATAAATTAAGGTAGATTTCTTCGAAGAGTTTCAGAGTTCTTGTAAAAAAAATTCTGATGTGTTAAATTGCAGGTAAGCAGCAGGGGCATGTCCCGCTATGCTGCTTATGGGGTAATGAAGAAACGCAGAGGAAACACGGTCACTCGTGCAAGATTCTTCCGGAACTCCATTCCAAAGGGACAATTTATTTTTCGGAAGGAGCAAGAATAATGAAAAAGATTCTCGCAATCGCAGCAGCTGCTGCACTCACCGCAGGCGTATCCGCATACGCTGCAAATCCGTTCTCTGATGTATCCCCTGATGACTGGGCTTATCAGGCAGTATCCGATCTTTCCGATCAGGGCGTTGTAGAAGGCTATCCGGACGGTACATTCAAAGGCGAAAGAAACATGACCCGTTATGAACTGGCGCAGGTTATCGCCCGTCTGATGGCTCGTGAAGACCAGCTGAATGCAGAACAGAAAGCAACCCTGGACAAACTAGCAGGGGAATATGCTGATGAACTGGCGAACCTCGGCGTCCGCGTAAGCAATCTGGAAAAGAAAGTCGGCAACATCTCCTGGTCCGGTGATGCCCGTATGCGTTATCAGAACAAATCCAATGATACCGATAACTGGGACGGCCGTATGCGTATCGTGGCAAAGGCGGCTGTTAACGACAGCACCTATGCACAGACTCGTTTCAGCGCAACCATGAATTTTAAAGATGATAAAGATGCGGCAGTTAAGGCTGAACAGATTTTCGTTAACCACAATTTTGGTGACTTCGCTGTAAGACTTGGCCGTCAGCCGATTACTTTCGGCAACCAGGGTGGCTGGCTCTATAATGCTGCTCATGGCTATGACGGCGCACAGCTTTCCTACAAAGGGGATAGATTTGGCGCAACCGTAGGCTATGGACAGTTCAATGCTTCTGATTATGGAACAAATATTACTGACCGCAATATATTCTTTGCCAAAGGCAGTGCAGATTTGAAAGCTGCTAAGCTGGGCGTAGATTATGTTCGTTTCACCGGTGATGAACATGATAATTTGATTGGTGTTAACTTGGTGGTACCGGCAGGTGATTTCCGTGTATTCGGTGAATACTGGAAGAATACAAGTGGTGATCATGACTATGATCGGGCTTGGAACGCAGGTATCGGCTATGGCAAGATGGATCTGAAAAAACCGGGGTCTTTCGCTTTGAGCCTGGCTTACAATGATGTAGATTATGGTGTTTACTTCGGCGGCACCGGTCTTCAGACAGATGTTCTGAGCCAGCTGACCAATAAAGCAACCTATGGTGATGCAGACAATGTAACATTCTGGAACGCTATGGCTGATGTCACTCTCCAGAAGAATGTTTATCTCCATGCTGAATATGCATTCGATGTAGATACAGAGGCATCCAGCACTGATGCAAAGGATGCGTGGAACGTTTCCCTGAACTACAAGTTCTAATACTTGGGTTATCAGAGATAGAACCAATGAAAAAGACCTCGAAAGAGGTCTTTTTTGTATGTGTTTGAATCAGCTGCTGGCTGATAGCTGTTAGCTGTGAGCTGTCAGCTGCAAGCTAAATATTCTTTTGCGGTTTGAGTCATTACGGCGAGCGAGTATCCTCAGCCGCACTGCGTGCGCCAGCTCCTTATGGATAAGGAGCCCCGCTGCATTCCATTTTCCTTTTTAAAGTATTTCATGCGAACCGGTATTTAGGAAAGAGTTCCAATGGTAAGAATAGGGATTGGGTAAGCCTCCTTGTTTATAAGGAGGTGGCCGGCGAAGCCGGACGGAGGATACTGGCTTGAGGGAGTGACACGAAAGGTTAGAATGGATGTGTGTACTTGTTCATAAGAAGGCAAGTGAACCATTTTTAAAGGAACGGAGTGACGCGTAAAAATGAGTGAAACAACTTGCTCCTGCGGCTATGGATGCCTGTGCGGGGACAGTTTTCAGATAACGAATCAGCGGTGCGTAATAAAATAAGCAGAAGGAGATTAAAATTATGTTTCCCCCTTTATTTACCCCGCTTTTTTGGCTATAATAGTAAAAATCTATAACCGCTTTTATATTTCTTTGCCGAAGGAGGACATGATGGCAACTTATATCAATGAACCGTCACATACTTTTAATGAATATCTTCTGATTCCCGGATATTCTTCATGTGAATGTATTCCGGCGAATGTTTCTCTTAAGACGCCGCTGGTGAAGTTCAAAAAAGGAGAGGAGCCCGCTATTGAGCTGGCGATTCCCATGGTGTCCGCCATCATGCAGGCGGTTTCCGGTGAAAGGCTGGCGGTAGAATTGGCGCGTAACGGCGGTGTTTCTTTTATTTACGGCTCGCAGACGCCAGAGGATGAGGCGGCGATGGTGGCCCGTGTAAAGGCAAAGAAGGCGGGGTTCGTATTCAGTGATTCCAATCTGGCTCCTGTGAATACGCTGGCGGATATCCTTGCGCTGAAGGCAAAGACGGGGCATTCTACCGTGGCGATTACAGAGGACGGTACACCGAACGGGAAATTGGTGGGGATCGTATCGAGCCGTGATTACCGTGTGAGCCGTATGGACCGCAGCGAGAAGATTGCCGATTTTATGACGCCTCTTGAAAAGCTGGTCACTGCCAGGTTCGGCATCACACTTTCCGAAGCCAATGATATTATCTGGGATAATAAGATCAATTCCCTTCCTGTTCTGTATGAAGATGGACGCCTTTACGGTTTCGTTTTCCGTAAGGACTACGATTCTCATCGTGAGAATCCAGATGAAATGCTGGATGCGGAGAAGCGTTTTGTCGTGGGCGCCGGTATCAATTCCCGCGACTATGCGCAGCGTGTGCCGCTCCTTGTCAATGCGGGGGCGGATGTGCTCTGTATTGATTCTTCGGAAGGGTTTTCTGAATGGCAGAAGATGACCATTCAATGGATCCGTGAAAAGTACGGCGATAGTGTGAAGGTCGGCGCAGGCAATGTGGTGGATCGCGAAGGATTCCTGTTCCTTGCGGAGGCGGGCGCCGATTTCGTAAAGGTCGGCATCGGCGGCGGTTCCATCTGCATCACTCGTGAAACAAAGGGGATTGGCCGCGGGCAGGCGACGTCTTTGATCGAAGTCTGCCAGGCAAGGGATGAATACTATGAACGGACGGGCGTGTATGTGCCGGTCTGCTCTGACGGCGGCATTGTCTATGATCATCACATCACGCTGGCGCTGGCGATGGGTGCCGATTTTGTCATGCTGGGCCGTTATTTTGCCCGTTTCGACGAGTCTCCCACGCAGAAGCGTACAGTGGGTGGTACTGTGGTGAAGGAATACTGGGGGGAAGGTTCAAACCGTGCGCGTAACTGGGCCAGATATGATTTGGGCGGGGACAAAAAACTCCAGTTTGAGGAAGGCGTGGATTCTTATGTTCCTTATGCAGGATCGCTCAAGGAGAATGTGGCTAAAACCTGCAGCAAGGTGAGGGCTACGATGTGCAACTGCGGTGCGCTCACGATTGCCGAACTCCAGAAGAAAGCGAAGCTTACGCTGGTTTCCGCGACTTCCATCGTGGAGGGCGGCGCCCATGATGTCATCCGCAAGGAAAAGGAAAGCGACAATGGTTAAGAGATGAATATCATATTTTGAAAGGAGGGATACTCTATGAGAGGGAAATTTTTGTTTATTTTAGCGTCGATATTATGTGTGGGAGAAATTGCTATGGCGGCAGTTCCGTTGAATTCAATTGCTCTGGGAGGAATTGTGTCGGGAATGACTAAGGGAGATGTGGAAAGAATTTATGGTTCCTGCAAGGTACTGCATCCATATCAATATTCCTCTAAACGTAAAACGTATTTTGGCGTAATTGGTTATGGTAACTCAGTTGTTATATCTATGGGTGGAAGTAGTGCGTTTGATTCGTCAAAGGTAGAAATGGTTGTGGTATCAGCTGATAATGGATTTACTACACCTGAGGGAATTCACGTAGGATCCACAAAACAGGAAGTTATTAATGCCTATGGACAACCGGATTTTGGTGGGAATCATGGAAATTATGGAAATATTGTAGTACCCACTATACGAAAAAAGAATATCCAGAACATAATGTATAATGCGGTCGATTCTTATGAACAAATGGGTTTTGAATTAGAGGATGGTATTGTGACTGAAATTCGTATTGGGGTTCCTTTGTAGATTATAGTAAGTAAAACATATATCTTTTAGAATATGATTGTGAGTGCAATAAATTTTTGTTTTTTCGATTGAATAGTAGAAATAGACTCTTCGTTGCACTTTGAGTGACGAATTGGGAACTAATTGCATTAGTTCCCAATTGTTGGCCTTGGGTGCGTATTTAACATGAAATAGTCATCTTTGAGGTAATGAATGATAAGTAACTCATATGATATTGTAATGTGGTTGAGAAAGAGGAGCCCTATTAACAGATAGTACTGAACAAAATCATGCTTATCATATTCTTTTTCATGTTCAATCAGTAAAAGATGTTTTAATATTTCCCTTGACAGTGGAAATATTTCAGCATATAATTGACATCACAAACAAAAACCAAGGACTGTGAACGGGAAACGTATCTGACAGGTTCGTCATAGAGAGTCGGGAGTGGTGGGAACCGATACGAAAGCAGATGCCTGCTCGCCCGGGAGTTCCGAGGATGAATGAAGTAATCATCGGCGTTACCCGCGTTAAGGGGATACAGGCAATGATCAGGACAGGAAAGATGGCGGTCCATGGCACAGAGAGCCGGCGGAGGGTGCAAGCCGGTACATTCCGTTATTTTTTATCGCCTGAGAGCTCCATTTTTGAAATAAGTAAAAAATGGCGTTTATCCACGTTACGGAGGAAGGATTAAGAGTATAATGTAGGGTGGTACCGCGACTGTTCGCCCCTATCTTCAGCAATGAAGGTGGGGGCTTTTCTGTTATCGGGAAGTTCTGCCTCTTTTTCCTTAGAGTGATAAATACAGGGTGGTACCGCGGAGATTTCCGCCCCTGCTGCATCGGTGTCCTGCCGTGCGGCAGGGGCGGTTTTTAGTCCTTTTATGGTTTTTGCAAAGTTTTGTCTGAGGTTTGGGCAAAGAAATATTTCTCAAGAAGGGGGAAAGTTATCGTGTTTTTTCAACAGCTTGTCAATGGTCTGACGCTGGGAAGCGCTTATGCGGTTATTGCTATCGGATATACTCTGGTCTTCGGGGTATTGAATATCGTAAATATGGCGCATGGCGGAATTTTCATGATAGGCGCTTATATCGGCCTGCTTCTGGTAACGGAAGCGGGAATGAATATTTTCCCTGCATTGGCTGGCGCCATGATCGGGGGCGCGGTTCTGGGGTACGGGCTGGAGCTGCTGGCGCTCCGTCCGCTTCGTAAGCATAAGGCGACGCATCTGGCGCCGCTCATCAGTACGATCGGCGTATCCACATTTCTTGAAAGTGTGGCGCTTATGGTCTGGGGGCCGCAGACCCGTTCGTTCCCGTCTGCGTTCGGCAATGAACTGATGGATATGGGAGTCTTTAAAATTTCCGGTATCCAGATTATCAGCTTGGGGACGGCAGTGGTGCTCATGGTTCTTCTCACAATCATGCTGAACCGGACGAAGGTGGGCAAGGCGATCCGGGCGACTTCGGAAAATGCGGAGACGGCCGGTCTTCTTGGAATCAATACGGGCCGTATCATTACGTTGACGGTGATGCTGGCTTCTGCCCTCGGTGCAGCGGCAGGCGTACTGATCGGACTTTCTTTCAACGCGATTGAACCGACGATGGGGACGTCAATGGGGCTGAAAGGGCTGGCGGTGCTCATCATGGGCGGTCTCGGCAATGTGGAAGGCGCCATGGCAGGTGGTTTCATTCTCGGCATCGCCGAAGTATTCAGCGTGGCTTACGGTACTTCTTCTTATCGTGACGCGGTGGCCTTCGGCCTTATCATTTTAATTCTGTTCATTCGTCCGGAAGGACTTTTTGCGAAAGCGGGGAAGGGAGGAAGGCCATAATGGAAGATTTGCTGAATGGATATTTTCTGCAGGTTCTCACCTTTGTCTGCATCAATATTATCCTTGCTATGACGATTTACATGACGCTCTGCACGGGCATCCTTTCTTTGGGAAATGCCGGGCTGATGAGTTTCGGTGCGTATACGTCCGCCATTCTGACAGCGCAGTACCACGTACCTATGCCCGTAGGGATTTTCCTTGGCGGTGTCATGGCGGTTCTTGTGGCTCTGGTTATCGGACTGCCGACGATCCGTCTCCGCGGGCTGTATCTGGCGATTGCCACGCTGGGGTTCGGTGAAGTGGTCCGAGTCATCGCCTTGAATCTGGAAATCACTCACGGCGCACTCGGCTATTCGGGGATTCCTTCCATGGGAAGTGTCCTTTCCGATTATGCAAGCGACTGGGGGCTCCTGGATGCTTTGGAAATAGATTCACAGACGGGCGGACAGCTTCTTGTGTGTCTGGTGTTGCTGGTTTTGACGGTGCTGATTATTTCCTTCTGGTACCGGCTGGAACATTCCCGCATCGGCCGCGCCATGGCAGCCGTGAAGGCCGATGAGTACGCTGCTTCTCTGTCGGGAATCAATGTAGTGTATTACAAAATGATGGGATTTCTCTTCAGCGCGTTTTTTGCGGGAGTAGCGGGCGCTTTGTACGCTCATGTCACATTCTTTATCAGTCCGACGGATTTCTCGTGGCATCGTGTAGTGGATATGCTTCTCTACACAGTTTTCGGCGGCAGCAATGTCATGTGGGGGCCTGTCCTCGGCGCGGCAGTGCTTACTATCGTTCCCGAATCGCTCCGTTCCCTGGCGGAATACAGGGATATCATCTACGGCGTGATGCTTGTGGCACTCATGGCTTTCCGTCCGGACGGTATTCTTTCTTATGACGCGGTGAAGTGGATCGGTTCGCTTTTCGGCAAAAAGAAGGCCGTTCCCGTGGAAGGAGGGGAAAAGTGATGCTTCTTGAAATGCAGAATGTGGTGAAGCGTTTCGGCGGTCTTACGGCGGTATCGAATATGTCCTTCCAAGTGGAGAAAGGGGAAATATTCGGTGTCATCGGGCCAAACGGCGCCGGTAAAACAACGATTTTCAACCTGATCACAGGCGTGTATCCGGTTTCTGAAGGGAATATCCTTTTTGACGGACAGTCGATCAGCGGGAAGAAACCCTATCAGATTATCAATGGGGGTATCGCCCGTACGTTCCAGAATATCCGCCTTTTCACAGGGATGACAGTACTGGAGAATATTCTTGTCGGACAGCATGACCATTTAAAAGCAGGATTCCTTGCCAGTATCCTCCACACAGGTGCACAGAAGAAAGAAGAAAAAGAAGCGCGGAAGGAAGCGATGGAACTGCTCCGCTTTGTGGGGCTGGAACAGGATGCGGACCGCCCTGCCACGGAACTGCCCTACGGCAAGCAGAGAAAGCTGGAAATCGCGCGTGCTCTTGCTGCCCATCCGAAACTTATCCTCCTGGATGAACCGGCAGCAGGCATGAATGACAGCGAAACAGCAGCTCTTACGGAACTCATCCGTGGAATTCGTGAAACCTATAAAACGACCATTATTTTGATTGAGCATGATATGCACCTTGTGATGACTCTCTGCGACCGCCTGATTGTCGTCAACTTCGGCGAAAAACTGGCGGAAGGCGTTCCCGAAGAAGTACAGAATGATCCTGCCGTTATTGAGGCTTATCTCGGAAAGGAGGATGAATAATGCTGCTTACGCTTAAGAATATTGTCGCCGGCTATGGAAATATCACGGCGCTGAAAGGCATCAGCCTCTCTGTTCCCGAAGGTAAAATCGTGACCCTTATCGGAGCGAACGGCGCGGGAAAGTCCACCACGATGAAAACCATCATGGGACTCATGAAACCCGCGGAAGGGGAGATCCTTTTTAAAGATAAATCCATCACGGGACAAAAGTCGTTCCATATCGTGAATGCCGGTGTAGTCCTTGTGCCGGAAGGGCGGCAGATCCTTCAGAACATGACCGTCCGTGAAAATCTGGAACTCGGTGCATACCAGAGAAAGGATAAGGCAGAAATCAGGGAAGATATGGTGAAAGTGTTCCAGCGTTTTCCCCGGCTGCTGGAAAGGGAAAACCAATTTGGCGGCACCCTTTCCGGCGGAGAACAGCAGATGCTCGCCATTGCCCGTGCCATGATGGCAAGACCGCAGCTCATGCTTCTTGATGAACCATCCATGGGGCTGGCGCCTCTTGTCGTCCAGCAGATTTTTGATGTCATCAAGGATATCAATAAAATGGGGACAACGGTTCTTCTTGTAGAACAGAATGCACGAAAAGCACTGCAGATTGCTGACTATGCTTATGTCATGGAAACGGGAAAAATCGTTATGGAAGGACCGGCTGCGGAAGTGGCGGGGAACCCCGACGTCATGGCGGCCTATCTCGGCGGGAAAAAGAAATAATTTCCAATATCGGATAAACTGACAGCGGATGGCGGCTCATGTTTTTGATTTCTCTCTGCTGTCCGGCGCATCCGGTCGGAAGTGCCTGACAGGGGAATGAATGAAATGTAAAAAGCTTCTCGCAGAACATGGAGTATATCCTAAATGTGAGAAGCTTTTTTGCGCTTTTATATAAAGAGGTCTCGGGCAAGTATATTTTGCGGTTTCCTCACCACGGGTACAGATCCTTCACGTTCGCTTTCGGATGACGATTAACGTTTCCCTCATTATGACATTTTCCGTTCCCCATTGTTAGTGACGTGCTTTCCTAAAATTGTCATTCTGACCTTTCGCGTCACTCCCTCAAGCCAGTATCCTCCGTCCGGCTTCGCCGGCCACCTCCTTATAAACAAGGAGGCTTACCCAATCCCTATTCTTACCATTGGAACTCTTTCCTAAATACCGGTTCGCATGAAATACTTTAAAAAGGAAAATGGAATGCAGCGGGGCTCCTTATCCATAAGGAGCTGGCGCACGCAGTGCGGCTGAGGATACTCGCTCGCCGTAATGACTCAAATCGTAAAAGAATATTTAGCTTGCAGCTGACAGCTCACAGCTGATGGCTTTTATCTTCATACCGGCTTTCCTCACTACGGTAATAGATCCTTCACATTCGTTCAGGATGACGATTAACGTTTCCCTCATTATGACATTTTCCGTTCCCCATTATTAGTGACGTGCTTTCTCAAAATCGTCATTCTGAACGGGGGTAAGAATGCTTTGTGAAAAGAACGGGAAACGGAATAGTAACACAAAGTGAAGAATCTATTACCTTGAATGATATCTTACCGTCTTCCTCACTACGGTAATAGATCCTTCGCTGTCGCTCTGGATGACATTTTACCGATTTCCTCACCACGGTAGCAGATCCTTCACATTCGTTCAGGATGACACCTTACCGTCTTATGCAAGAATCATGGAGTCGGCCGTTGGAAGGAGCTGGCGCACACGTAGTGCGGCTGAGGATACTCGCTCGCCGTAATGATTTAAATCGCAAAAGAATATTTAACTTGCAGCTGACAGCTCACAGCTGATGGCTTTTATCCTCATACCGGCTTTCCTCACCACGTGTACAGTTCCTTCGTGCGGTTCAGGATAACGATTAGCGTTTTCTGTCATTGTGGCGCTTTTCCCCTAATCGTCATTCAGAGCTTTGGCAAGAATACCTTGCGAGAAAGATGGAAACCAGCAATGTGTCATAAAGCGAAGAATCTATTACTCTGGTAACGTCTTACCGATTTCCTTACCACGGGTAGCAGATCCTTCACGTTCGTTCAGGATGACGTTTAACGTTTCCCTCATTATGACGCTCTTTCATCCAATTGTTATTCTGAACGGGGTAAGAATGCCTTGTGAGAAAGACGAAAAAACGGAATAGTGGCATGGAGTGAAGAATCTATTACACTGATGACGTCTTACTGTCTTCCTCACCACGGTAATAGATCCTTCGCTGTCGCTCTGGATGACATTTTACCGCCTTCCTCACCACGGGTACAAATCTTCACGTTCGTTCAGGATGACACCTTACCGTCTTATACAAGGATCATGGAGTCGGCCGTCAGAAGGAGCTCGCTGGCGCACGTAGTGCGATTGAGGATACTCGCTTGCCGTAATGACTCAAGCCGTAAAAGAATATTTAGCTTGCAGCTGACAGCTCACAGCTAATGGCTTCTGTCTTCATAATCCCAATTCTTCATTGATAATGACGACTTCCATGTCCATATTCCTCATCTTCTTGTAGTAGATTACAAGAGCGTTGCAGATCCGATCAGGCGCGCTGCAGTCACAGCATTTTTCATAATTGAAGAAGGAACAGCCGTTTTTATAGTGATGCCGCTCTACATTCTTTGGGGCGGCTACATTTCTTGCCCTGAAAATGGCGTTGTCCAAAGTAGGACAAATTTTATTCACACCGATAACAAAATACACTTTTCTGTGTCCGAAGAGGGAGCCTGAAATCCGGTTTCCCGTACCGTCGATGTTTACCAGTTCGCCCGTTTCCGATGCAGCGTTGGCGGATGTGAGGAAGACATCGGTCATGAGGCATTTCCTTGCCATGGAAAGAAATTGTTCCATCCGTTCTTTCGATGTGTAATCTTTGTTTTCAATATGCTGCACGTCATAAACTTCGTTATTCTCTGAAAGCCGTTCGTACATTTTCATGCTCTCCAGTGTCATGGAGTCGCCCATCCCCACGGTTTTACCGTGTATTTCCTGTGATAAATATGCGGCCGCTTCTTCTGCCGTTTCGAAAATGGTGCAGTCGAATCGGTTTCTTTTAAAAGCCCGGCAAATTTTATCCAGATCCATGGTTCCTCCTATGCATTTCCTGTTTACATTAAATCCTTTTTCATTTCATTATAAGAAATATAAAGATCGAACTCAATATGCGTAAGGGCAGACAAGGGAATGAGTCTATATCTGCAGGGAATTTTCTGCTTGTACACAGATAAAAAATATTTTATGGATTAAGTAAGGCTAAAATATAATTTAGTATACGTATGGGGGTATATGTGTTACAGGCAAATAATATGCATTAGAGAGGCTGCGTCTTGCAGGTTCGGCAAACATTTATGGATTTTTATTGCAATGTTAATATATTGTGATATAATGTGTATATTAAAAAGTGTGTAAAGTATCAATGTCGCTTTGGGGAGCAAATCAGGGGTACAGCTTAAAGGAAAATATCAGGGTATTTGAATTACCTTGTTTTGGCATGAATCAATGATTCCCCGATTCGTGCTTTTATTTTGCCAACGTGGAGATGATAGGTGTGACAAACAAACAAATTGCTATGCGTCTTGGGCAGATGGTTCTCGTTCTTTTGGGAATCAGTTTTATTACATTCTGCCTGGTTATGCTGGCACCGGGAGATCCTGTCCGCCAGATGATCGCGGGGAATGAAGATATCGTGGTCAGCCAGGTGGAAATTGATGCGCTTCGCCATGAACTGGGACTGGATCAGCCGTTCCTCATGCAGTATCTGAGCTGGCTCGGACGGATGCTTCACGGAAACTTCGGGTTTTCATTTATGATGAAGAAGCCCGTGTTGGATGCGGTTCTGGAAGCTTTGCCTGCTACGGTTATTCTTGCGCTTGCTTCTTCCGTTTTTATGCTTTTGTTTGCCATCCCACTGGGAATATATACGGCAGTTAAGCAGAATACCTGGGCCGATTACATCATCCGTGGTTTTACTTTTGCGGGGGTATCTGTACCTAATTTTTGGATGGGTCTTATGCTTCTGTGGATTTTTGCTTTAAAGCTGAATCTGTTTCCTATCGTTGGCGGCGATGTTTCTGTGGAAAATCTGATTCTTCCCATGGTGACGCTCGGCGTAGTCATGGCATCGAAGTATACGAGGCAGGTTCGCGCGACTGTGCTGGAAGAACTGCGGCAGGACTATGTCATGGGCGCGCGGGCAAGAGGATTTTCTGAGTCTCACATCTTATGGAAGGAAGTTCTTCCCAATGCGCTTCTTCCGCTGATAACGCTTTTGGGGCTCGCTTTCGGTTCTCTTCTGGGCGGTGCGGCCGTGGTAGAAATCGTATTTTCCTGGCCGGGGCTTGGCTTCATGGTGGTACAGGCCATTACATACCGTGATTTCCAAACCGTGCAGGCGGTTGTCCTTTGGATTGCTTTCATGTACATGGCCATTAATTTGGTGGTGGATCTGTCCTACAACCACCTGGATCCCAGATTGAGAAAGGCAGGTCAATAGTCCAATGGAAAACCTGATTAAAGGATTTAAAGAAAATAAAGCCTTTCGCATTACTTCTCTGCTGGTGCTTCTTCTGATACTGATTACGGTGCTGGCCCCGGTGATAGCTCCTTATAATCCGCTGGAAGCGGTCATGCGGGATGCCAATGCGGCTCCGTCTGCAGCGCATCTTTTTGGGACGGACAAGCTGGGACGTGACGTACTGTCCCGTATCTTGTATGGAGCCAGCTATTCCCTGACAAGCGTACTTTTCCTGGTATTCCTTATTTTTGTGGTAGGTACATTTCTGGGGGTCATTGCCGGATATTTCGGCGGTATTGTGGATACGGTCATCATGCGGTTTGCGGATATGATGATTTCTTTCCCCGGCGTTATTCTTGCCATTGCTATTGCCGGTATTCTGGGAGGCAGTCTTGTGAATGCCATGATTGCCATGCTTTGTGTGACATGGACGAAGTATGCCCGTCTTTCAAGAAGTATGGTCCTGAAAATCAAGAAACGTGATTTCGTGGATGCTGCTATTGTAAGCGGCGGTTCTTCTGCCCATATTCTCTGGGTTCATATTCTTCCCAATATCCTGCCTCTCATGGTCATCACTGCGGCGGCAGATATCGGTGCTATGATGATGGAATTGGCGGGATTGTCTTTCCTTGGGTTCGGCAGCCAGCCTCCGGCGCCGGAGTGGGGTCTTATGCTGAATGAAGGACGCCAGCAGCTGCAGACCGCTCCATGGCTGATGATTTTCCCGGGGCTTGCTATTTTTATAACCGTTGTCGTTTTCAATCTGTGGGGAGATTCTCTCCGGGATGTCCTGGATCCGCGCCAGGACTGATCAATATGGTTCCTATCAGAAGGGATGGCTTTTGCCGCCGTTCTGCATATGTAACAGGTTTTGCCTAATTTATATTTTGTTTTAAGAAAGGAAGCGTTACATCCATGAAATCTATTTACAAGAAAGGCGCCGCATTGGCAGCAGCAGCTCTTATGACAGTCGCGTTTGCCGGATGCGGCGGCGGAGACAAGTCTGCCTCTAAAGGACCGAAAGACACTTTGACCGTAGGTATTACCAACTTTGCAGACAGCCTGGAACCGACCGACAATTATTTTGGCTGGCAGGTCATGCGCTACGGCGTCGGTGAATGCCTTGTTCATTTTGATAATAAAATGAATCCGGAACCGTGGATTGCTGAAAGCTGGAAAGTGTCCGATGATAAACTTTCATGGACATTTAAGATTAAAGACATTAAGTTTTCCAATGGCAATAAAGTGACGGCGGAAGCGGTCAAAAAGTCACTGGAACGTACTTTTGCCAAGGCGCCCCGTGCCAAGGTCATGTTTGAATATGAAAGTATGACGGCAAACGGACAGGAACTGGTTATCAAGACAAAGAAGCCTTACGCAACGCTTCCGGGGCTTTTGGGCGATCCTCTTTTCATCATTGTTGATGTGACGGAAGACGGAAAGGTAGATTTCGCTAAGAGCGGACCGATTTGTACAGGTCCGTATAAAGTGACGTCTTTTAGCAAGGCGAAGTGTGAACTGGATGCAAATCCGAACTATTCCGGAACCGTTCCGTTTAAACATCTTATCATCAATACCATAGACGATCCGAATACCCGCGCTATGGCACTTCAGAAAGGCGAGATTGATATGGCTGTCAATATCGGCGCGGGAGATTTGGCATTATTCCAAGATAAGAACAAGTTCAATATCAGTGAAATTTCTTCTATCCGCGATACGCTGTTGCGTTTGAATCAGAATCCGGGAAGACCGTTGGCGGATAAAAATGTGCGTAGAGCGCTGATCAAATCAATGGATAGGGAAACTTACGGAAATGTACTGCTGAAGGGAACTTATATCCCCGGCGGTCCAATGCTTCCTCCATCCCTTGATTATGCGTTTGATGAGCTGGATAAAATGAATCCGGACAAGTATGATGTGGAAGCCGCTAAGAAGCTGCTGGCTGACGCGGGATGGAAAGATACTGACGGAGACGGTTTCGTGGATAAAGACGGCAAAAATTTAGAATTAAACTTTACGTTCTACAGCGGCCGTGCGGAACTACCGCTTTTTGCTGAGGCCGTTCAGTCTGACGCCAAGAAGGTGGGAATTAAAGTTAATTTGAAAAATGTGGATTATAATATTCTTTTCGATATTGGTAAAAAAGGTGAATATGATTTGCTGATTTCCAATATCCTAACAGAGCAAGCAGGGGATCCGGAGTTCTTTATGAACGTATACTTCCGTACCAATAAAGACGGAAATACGCCTGAAAACGCTTCCGGGTACAGCAATCCTGAATATGACGCTCTCAGCGAAAAACTGTCCGGTGAATTTGATCCGGCAAAACGGAGAGATATCATCATACAGATGGAGAAAATCATGATGAATGATGCCGGCACTGTCATATTGGGGTATCCGAAAACGAATCTGGTCAGCAGCAAAAATATTGCCAATGCCAATATTTATCCCTGCGATTACTACTGGGTGACCAAGGACATTACTCCGGCTAAGTAATTTCTATAGTGAGATATGCCTTTTCTCCACTGTCATATATCCGGCAGCGGAGAAGCGGCTTTCCTTCCTCTGAAATGGGGATGGAAATTCGGTACAGACCGTTTTTGTCCGGCCGTTGCCATGCTGTATCGAATTTCTGTTTCCATTTCAATTGAATTTATTATGAGGAGATATTCCCATGCTATTACAGGTAAGAGATTTAGGAATCGCCTATGGAAAAGGTGACCCTGTGGTCCGCCATGTATCTTTCGATTTGGATGCGGGGCAGGTTCTGGCTATCGTAGGAGAGTCAGGGTCAGGGAAAACTACGGTTATCCGTGCCATCCAGCATGTCCTTCCCGGCGGAGGGCATATTGCTGAAGGACAGGTCATTCTCAATGGAGAGGATACGCAGAAGCAGACAGCGGAAATGCACAGAAGCCTTTGCGGCACGGACGTGTCTATGATTTTCCAGGACAGCGGCGCCATGATGAATCCCATCCATACGATCGGAAGGCAGTATCGGGACTTTCTGGCGGTTCACGGGCTGACTGATGAAAAAGAAGCCCATGATCGGATGATCTCTATGCTGGAAATGGTCAGACTTCCTGATCCGGAACAGGTTTTGAAAAGTTATACCTATGAATTATCCGGCGGCATGCGGCAGCGTGTCGGTATCGCCATGGCCATGTCATTCCATCCGAAACTGCTCCTGGCTGATGAGCCGACATCGGCTCTTGATGTGACGACACAGGCGACCATTGTCAAAGAAATGATGGAAGTGCGTAAAAATATGAACATTGCCATTATCATCGTTACCCACAATATGGGTGTCGCCGCTTATATGGCGGATAATATCATGGTGATGAAAAATGGCGAAGTGGTAGAATACGGGAAAGCGGAAGAAGTTATTTACCATCCGAAAACCGATTATGTAAAAATGCTTCTGGCGGCGGTTCCCAGCTTAGGAGGTAAGACAACAGCATGAAAGGCGGAGAAGAAATACTTCATATAGACAATATCTGTAAAAACTTTGACTTGGGCAGAGGAAAAGTTCTCAAAGCCTGCGACTGTGTGGATATCATTGTGCATAAGGCTGAGACAGTCGGTATCGTAGGGGAATCAGGCTCGGGCAAGTCTACCGTGGCTAAGATGCTGACCCGTCTATACGATATTTCTGCAGGGAAGATTATTTTCCATGGAGAGGATATTACTCGTTTAAAGGGGGAAGCACTCCGGCAGCATCGTAAGAAAATACAAATGGTTTTCCAGGATCCTTCTACTGCGTTCAATCCGAAAATGCGCGTCCGCGATATTATATGCGAACCGCTGAAAAACTTCGGCATGATAAAGAACAGTGAAGTTGATGCGAAAGCGAGGGAAATGCTGCGGCTGGTAGAACTTCCGGAAGAATTTTCCGACCGTTATGCCAATAATATGTCAGGCGGACAGCGGCAGCGTATCGCCATCGCAAGAGCTTTGGTACTGGAACCGGAAATCATCATTTGTGATGAAGCGACCTCGGCACTGGATATGTCCGTACAGAAAACCGTGATCGAACTCCTTACCCGGCTTCAGCGGGAAAGACAGGTAGCCTATCTTTTTATCTGTCATGATCTTGCCCTTGCCAATACATTCTGTGACAAAATCATAGTCATGCAGAAAGGGAAAGTGGTAGAAACGATTCGCGATCTGACACTGGCAAAAGACCCGTATACGAAAAAACTTCTCGCTTCTATCTTTACCATTGAAGAAGGAAAGAATAAAGTCCTGCCTGATGAACTTTTTGCCTAAATGTTATGGAAATGTGAAAGCCGGCTTTATAAAGAGCCGGTTTTTGTGTGAGTAAAATTGGTTTACAGATGAATTTCCGGAGTGGAGTTTGATTGTTTTACAGGTAAATGAATATATTTTTACGAATGGTAAGAGAAATAAAAGGATTTTAAGACAGTATGATGATAATTGCCGAAGGATACATAACGGGTTTATTGACAAATTATTATGAATATGCAGATAATATAAGAAATCTTCCTGTAAAAGAATTAATGCGCCGACAGGGGGAAAAAACGTTTTAAGAGGACAGATTCACAAATCGGAGATGGGAGAGTCTCTTGTTTTTTCGTTCATTTCATTTCCGCAGGCGAAACATCGGAAAGCCTTGCCGGAAATCAATGATATAGAATTTCATTTATTGGTTAGGGGAAGCTGTTTGGGAAAATCGGCTTTTCCGCAGCCGGAGGAGGAAAAGTATGAAGAAAAAGAACACGGCGCTGGCAGGGGCTTTATTGCTTGTGCTGGCAGGATGGAGTGCAGCAGATGCGGCGGAGATCTATACCTTGGATCCCGTCATTGTCACGGCGGAACGTACAGATACGAAAGAATTGAAAACGCCGGCAGCGGTGGAGATTATCACGGATAAACAGATCAGTGAAACCGGAGCCGCTAATATGCAGGAAGCTCTCAAGTTCTCCACAGGTATTATTACCAGCAGCCAGGGGCCCCGCGGTCTCTCCCAGGGGACAATGACGGCAAAGGCGGTGATCCGCGGCGTTGAAAAAGGTACGCTCGTTCTTGTGAACGGTGTTCCGATGAATCAGAGCGGCATGTACAGTCTTCAGGATATTGCTTCCGATTCCGTGGAAAAAGTAGAAATTGTCCGCGGAGGCGGTGCGGTTCTTTATGGTTCAGAAGCCAGCGGTGGTGTTATTAATATCATCACCAAAGGTACAAGGGATACCAAGGTAAAAGCGGGCTTTGGCAACTATGGACAGCAGAACTATGTAGTCAGCGCGCAGGCAGGGGATAAATTCGGGATTACTTATTCCTATGACCACATGGGGAAAGTAGATCATATTTCCCATCCTGACGGCGGCCGTCCGGCAGGGATGTATTACAATATCATCCGTGCTGAGCATAATTATGTAGACTGGCGTTACAATATCACTGATGGTCTTTATTTTACCCATGCGTACTCGGACAACAACAGCCACTATGTATACCGCTATGACGGACGCAACGGAAAGAATAAAGGACAGCCCGGCCAGGATATGATCTACAAGACCCGCGAAAACGTGGCGGGGCTTCATTATGATAAGGATGACCTGAAAGCGGATTTTTACTATCATAAGAGAGATATGTCCACCGGTAAGAGCAAAACGGAAGTAGCGCCTTACGCGAAAAGGGGGAGATATGACCCCGACAAGCGGATTTTCACAAAGACAGAAAATAATGATGAGACCATCGGGTTCAATTTGTCCAACCGCTGGCATTTTGATAAGGGTTCCGTCCTTATCGGCGGTGATTTCCGCAGGGACATGGCGGACGTTGTCGATGGAAATACTTATCACTATGCGCGCAATATGTACTCTCTTTATGGACAGCTGGAATACGATTTCACCGGGGCGACAAGGGCGAACCTGAATCTTCGCCAGACCTGGGTTGCAAAAGATGATGCAGGAAACAAGTATGACAAATTTACGCCCGAACTGGTTCTTATGCATGATCTGAGTGAAGATACCATGATTTATGCCAAGGCGGGAAAGTCATTCATGATGCCGACTTTCAAACAGCTTTATGGCGGCGGCAATGTCATCGCCTCTCCGGGACTTCGTCCTCAGACAGGAACCCACTATGAAATCGGCGCAAAGAAAAATATAGGCAAGTCATCCTGGCGCCTGGCCGCATTCCACTACAAAATCAAGGACAGCCTGGAAGCAAAAGTCGGCGCAGGTGTAGTGGGAGATATCAAATATGCCAATGAAGATGTAAGAAATACCGGTATTGAACTCGAATGGACAAGAAATGAAAATGAAAATCTGTCCTACCACACGGGACTGACTTTCGGGCATCCGGAGAAGCAGGAAAGGAAGGCCGGCGGTACAATAGGGGACTGGCATGATTATTACGGCAAAGTGCAGTGGAACGGCGGCATCGTTTACCGAACCGGCAAGCTGACAAGCGCTTTTGAGTTTGCTTATCTGGGGAAACGTATTCGTGACTACACGCCGTACAAATCTTTCAAGAGCCAGTTCTTCACTGACCTGAACTTTTCCTATCAGGCAAATGAAAATGCCCGTTTCTTCCTGAATATTGATAACCTGTTCAACCGGCATGACATCATTTCTTCGTCTTCCTCCACGTTCTACAACTTAGGACGCAACTTCCTGGCAGGAGTGGAATATAAATTCTGATGTGAGAATTGAGAAAGCTGTGCGTGCGCATGGCTTTTTCTTTTTGAGGAATAAGTCTATTATGAAGAAAACATTTTTTATGATTGACATATGATTATGTAAAGTAAATAATATAAGTGGTTCGCATAAAATAATAATAAGCGAAGCATTTATATTACTCACAGGGGTGATGAGAATTTCATAAAGGAATTTCCTTTATGGTACGCTCATTGCCTTTTTATTGCTTTTCATCATGCAGGATAGGCGAAACATCGGGCAGCTTTCTTCTGCTGATGATAGATACATTGTTTTTATATGTATTAGTTGACGCGAAAGGATGGGGTGCGGCAAATCATTTAGCAGTACGGGAAAAATATTATCAGAGGAGGAATGATGATGAAGAAAAATCAATTACTGGCAGGGGCAGTACTGCTGTCACTGGCGGGCTGGAATGGAGTTGCGGGAGCAGATGTGTATGAACTGGCGCCGGTGACGGTTACTGCGTCCCGCTATGAAAAGAAAGATGTGAGTGTTGCATCCAGTACGCAGGTGATTTCCGAAGAAGCGTTGCAGATGACAGGGCAGGATAATCTTCAACAGGCGCTCGGTTTCTTAGATAGCGTGAGTTATGTCGGAATGGGGCCGAATGGTTCGGCAATCAGTTCTATGACAAGTAAACTCGTTATGCGCGGTGTGGGAGATGGCACACTTGTTCTTGTAAACGGTACTCCGATAAATTGGCGCGGGAAGTATAATTTAGAAGATATTCCGGTGGACAGTATCAAGAAAGTAGAAGTAGTTCGCGGCGGTGGAGCAGTTCTGTACGGATCTCAGGCGACCGGTGGCGTTATTAATATCATTACGAAAAAGAAACTGAATAATTCTGTTGCGGTGGGGCTCGGCAATTATGGACAGCAAAATTATAAAGTATCAGCAGGGCTCGGGAATTTCTCCATTGCCTATAATTATGGCAAGTGGGGGGATACCGGTCTTATTTCTTCAAGCTGGCCGGGGTCTTTTCGGTCAGGGACGACAGAAATGCGCCACCGTTTCAAAGGGTATGAAAAGCATGATTTGCTTGCCTCATACGCTGTCAGTGACAAAATAGACTTACTGTATAATCACAATGAATCAAAAAATAAGTATGATTATACTTTTCAGCGCGGAAAATTGGAAAATAAATTGGGCGGGAAGATACGCTATGACCGTACTTATGAAAGAGATAAAGACTTTGTCCAATTGAATTTTCATGATATGGATGGCTGGAGCGGGCATTTTTTCTACAATAGAAATATACTGGAAACGAAAGGGACGGATTATTATTCTGCCACCGGAAGTAAGAAGGGATATCCGGAACAGACGAACAGCAAAGAAAGGAATTTGTCGTATGGATATGATTTCCAAAAACTTTGGGAGGGCGAGGTACAGACCTTCCTTTTGGGAACATCTTTTGAGCGAAATGAATATTATAACTATTCAGATGCTAACCGTACAAGAAATATTTTCTCTCTTTTTGCATCCTGGGATAAGAAGTTGTCTGAAAAAGATAATATCATTTTATCGGGACGGGAAACATGGACTACCGGTGCGGCGGAGAATAAGAATTTTCACAATTTTAGCGGCCAGTTCCAGTATCTCCATCATCTGAATGAAGGAGAAAGCCTTTATGCCAGTGTAGGCCAGTCTTTTGTTTTGCCGACATTCAGCGCTATGTACAATAAGGCGAATCGTCCCGGTATCAGCCTTGTGGGAGATCCAAACCTGAAACCGGAAAAAGGGCTACACTATGAATTGGGATGGAAAAAAGAGACAAAGAAGAGGCAGTATAAAGCAGCTTTCTTCGTGACAAGAATTAAAGATAATATTTCTTACTCCAAGGGAACTGGTGCAAATGCAGATAAGTCTTATGCGGCCAATGAAGATTTTAAAAATCATGGAATTGAATTGTCAGTAACGGAAAAGGCAACCGATAACCTGACCTGGCATGCCGGTATAACTTATCAAGACCCAAAAACAAAAGTAAATTCCGAAAAAATTGGTGCAAAAACATATTGGGATCGTGAGTATGGCCGTTTTATGCTTAATGCAGGAGTGTCTTATGAAAAAGATAAATGGAAAATGTCTCTCCATGCAAACTATATGGCAGACCGTGTTCTGAGTCCATCCAATGCTCACTCTTTTGATGAAAAGCCGTATCTTCTTACGGCACTGACCGTAAAATATATGCCGAATGTTAAAAGTGATATTGTCTTGACCGTGAACAATATCTTAGATCGTGATGACAATATTAACCATGGATCCAGTCATTACAGTACGGTACCGACTAATTTCCTCCTGACTTATAATTATAGACTTTAAGGATAGTGAGGATGTTTTTAATGAAGGAGTGTTTATGAAACTCGGGAAACAAAGCAGACGCATTGGTAGTCTTGCGATGGTATTGGCAATGTTATTTTTTTCTTATACGGCGGATGCCCATTCGTTGTGGCTAAATTTTACTGATTACATGCCTGCTGCGTCTGACAGCGGGCAGATAAAGACGAAATTATATATCGGCTGGGGACACCGTTTTCCGGTAGATAGTTTTGTGAAGAGTGAAGATTTTGAAAGCATTATTCTTCGTGATCCGATGGGCAGGGAAAAAGATGTTATTTTGGAAACGACCGGTTTCGCCGCGGCAGATCTCACTCTGGATAAGCCAGGGATTTATACGGTTGCAATAACACGAAAGGCAGCCTTGAATACATCTTATAAGAAAAACGGGAAAACAATAACTGTCAAAGAGGATAAAACAGGGAAAGAAAATATAATTTCCTCAGTTTATTCTCAGCAGTTTGCAAAATCAATTATTTGCGCAGGCGGGAATTTTAGGGATGATATCGGTCATGAGTTTGGGCAGAAACTGGAAATTATCCCTATTACGAACCCTTATGGAATCATAAACAACTGCGGTGGTCTTATGAAAGTAAAGGTTCTTTTTGAAGGGAAACCGATTCCTTTTTTGAAAGTCTGGGGTATGTATGAAGGATATTCATCCGGGGATGCGGCATCGGTCATGGTATCAACAAATAGAGATGGTGAGGCAGAGTTTCGTATAAATCACTGGGGGACTTGGCTGTTACGTACGCGGTATGACCGCCCTGCAGCAGGTGAGTTGGCAGATAGAGTGAATAATGAGCATTATTTTTCGTCCATCACTTTCTTTGTACCGTAAGTTAAAAAATTAGAAAATAATAATGGAGGAATTCTGATGAAAAAGAGTCAATTATTAGCTGGCGCAGTGTTGTTTTCACTGGCGGGCTGGAGTGGAGCTGCGGCAGCAGATCAGGTTTACACGCTGAATCCTGTCGTCGTTACGGCGCAGAGGATGGAAACGACAGAAATAGAAACACCTGCGACGGAAACGGTGGTCACCGCTAAGAAGATTGAGGAGGCAGGTTATAAAAATGCTTTTGATATCATTGAGAGCCAGGTAGGGCTCACCAGTACGGGTTATGGAGATGGTGGGCAGGATTTTGGATTCAGTTCGGGACGTACGGTTATCCGCGGTTATGACAGAGGTACTCTTGTCATGGTAGACGGTATCCCTATGAACCTGAAAAATTACAATTCTCTTGACGGGATTCCTGTGGAAATGATTGAAAAGGTAGAAATCATCAAAGGGGCGGCAGGAACTCTGTACGGCAGCGAAGCGATGGGCGGCGTGGTGAATATCATTACGAAAAAGCCTGGGCAGGCAAAACAGGGAATTTCTATCAAAGGAACCGTGGGAAATTATTATAAAGACTTCGGCGTAGCTTATGCGGGTGACCGGTTGCTGGTGAGCCTGTCGAAGGAATATTCCGACGACTATACACGTGCCAATGATTTTCCCCGTGGATCCAGTATTGACTGGTGGATCGGGAAAGGACAGAAAAACCGTGCTGCTGTTGCAGGCAAGCTGACGGATGAGTTGTCTTTCAATTTCATGTTCCAGGACGGCACGATTACAAGGGGCGGCATCAAAACGGGAAGAAGGCCTGTAAAGTATGATTATACCTATCAGGACAGGCGTATAACTACGGGGTTGTACTATCAGGGGAAAGACAATGGAGTCAAGGCGACGCTCGGATACAACTATCGTCAGGCAGATGGTTGGGACCATGTAAAAAATGCCAGAATATCTGCCTCTGCCGATCTGGAAAGTTATATTGCCGATGTGCAGAAAGAATGGAAACTTGGCGAAAGGGATACCTTGATCACGGGATACAGCTTCAAGCGTGAGGATTATACGAGCCTTGTTAAATCATCAAATAAGGCGCACCGCACGAACAATGCGTTGTATTTGTCGTGGGATCATGCGTTTAACGATCGTTTCAGCACGACGGTGGGACTGCGCGGGGAAATGATCGACGATCCTTTTGATGATCAGCGGATTATCAATCCCCAGTTCCAGACACTGTATAAAATCAATGACACCACATCGTGGTATATCAACGTGGGGCGCGCTTTCCAGATGCCGACCGTTGATGCTTATTTTAGCAACAAGGCTGCTGCCGGCGGGCTGAAGCCTGAAAAAGGCTGGACTTATGAAACCGGTGTGAAAAAGCTTATCGGGGATAAAAGCAGTTTGAAATTTGCCGTGTACCATATGGATTTTGACAACAAACTCGGCTGGTCTGATAAAGATCCTCTCACCGGGCTCCAGCATGCTATCAATAAAGGAGAGTTCAGAAATACCGGCGTGGAAGTGGAATTTGCAAGAACCGTAAATGCCCATTGGGATTATTCGTTGGGACTGGGGTACGGCAATCCGGAAATCAGGGATCCCTCGAAGAAGAATTCCAAATGGGAGCAGGATGCAGGCCGTATTGATATAGCTGCTGCGCTTACATACCGTGCGGATAAAGTGCGGAGCACGATGACTTTCAAGTATCTCGGTGACCGTGAATGCTACTCCATTTATGGGGATGTACCGTCCCGTATCCGTCTGACATGGAATACGATTTATGACATAACCCCGCGGGATACGGTTTCCTTGACCTTGAACAACCTCCTGGATCACAAGAATTACGCAAACCGTTATGGAAACTTGGAACTCCCGTTTAACTGGAGACTTTCTTATTCCCACAGATTCTAAAAAACAACAGGCAGGCTGATGTGGGATAAAGAGGATAGACAGATTTTGATGGTGAACAGTACTGTAGGTACAACATGCGGAAAAGAGAACAAAGACAGATGGTGTGGATTTTCTGTTGACGGAAAGGGCTTTTCATGATACGATGACTGCACAATCTAAAGGATAGGGAGAACTGACGGATTCTGTGGAATTGACCACGTGAACTCCCTATTTTAAAAACAAGCCGACCGTCTGGGCAGGGAAACCTACTCAGGCGGTTTTGCGCTTATCGGTTTCCCTTCATTCAGTTAGTAATGGAGGGGATTATATGAAAAAGAATCGTTGGCTCATTGCGCTTGCGGCGGCAGGCATTCATATCTGCATCGGCAGTGTATATGCCTGGAGCGTTCTCACGAAACCTGTCATGGCAGAAATGGGATTGTCTCTTTCGGAAACTACGTGGGCGTTTTCTATTGCCATTTTATTTCTTGGACTTTCCGCAGGATTTCTTGGCGGTATTGTAGAGCGTCTTGGCCCGCGTAAGTCGGGGCTGGTTTCCGCCTGCTTTTTTGCCTCCGCCATGGTGGGAACGGCATTGGCCGTTTATGTAAAGTCGGCGGTGCTTCTGTACCTGTTTTACGGATGTATCGGCGGAATCGGACTGGGAACAGGGTATATCACTCCGGTATCTACGCTGGTGAAGTGGTTTCCTTTGCATCGCGGCTTTGCTACGGGTCTGGCTATTATGGGATTTGGATTTGCCGCTCTTATTGCGGGACCGGCCATGCAGTACCTTACTGTGACGGTAGGGCTGGCGGAGAATTTCCTTATTCTTGCCGCGGTCTATGCGGCGGTGATGGCGCTTTCTGCATCTTACCTTCGGGCGCCCCGTCCGGGAGAGGTGGTTCCCTGTCTTCAAGATGTATTGAAGGCGGAAATGGAGAAAGGAAAGAAGCGTACCGTCCTCGGCCCGCAGCTTACGCGTAAGGAAGCGATGCGGACATGGAAGTGGTACGCTTTGTGGTGGATTTTCTTTACAAATATTACTTGCGGAATCGGTCTTCTTGCCGTCGTATCTCCTATGGCACAGGATGTGATTGGTATGGCACCGCCGGAAGCGGCATCCTTTGTAGGAATCATCGGCGTCGTGAATGGTGGGGGGCGTATTTTCTGGTCCACTGTTTCTGACTGGATCGGCCGCGGTATGACGTATATCATTTTCTTTGCTTTTGAAGTATTTGCATTTTATCGTCTGTCGGAAATAACGGACAGTTTTACATTCCAGTTTCTTGTGCTTGCCGTTATCAGCTGCTATGGCGGCGGATTTTCCTGTATGCCCGCTTTCCTTTCCGATATTTTTGGTGTCCGCCAGCTGGCGGCTATCCATGGAAGCATTCTTACAGCCTGGGGGATTGCGGGGATAGCAGGACCGGTCATATTGGCACTCATGAAAGAGGCGACCGGCAGTTACAGCGCGACACTCAGTCTTTTTTCGGGAATGCTTGCCCTTGCTTTCCTTATTTCTCTACTCATTCATTGGCAAAATGAAACGGAGCGGAAGAAGTGGAGCGTATCTGCCGGAAATAATTGATTTGTCCGTTTATGAGACAATGACGGCGGCTTTCGTCAGAGTATCCGTTCCGTTCATATCAATTATAGGTGGTAAGGGGAATAAAATTCCTTATGTACAGTCTTATTTATTGCAGCGTATTTTCCATGATGGTAAAATAAATTTGTATCTTTAACATATGAAAGTCGTAGCGTAACAGCGATGAGCAGTTTGGAAGGGGGAGATCGTATGTTTAGTGTAGCAGCACCGCAGGCGCGGGGGAAAAGCGCGCAGGACAATATTTTTGCGGCAAATAACAGGGCCGTGGCTTTGGCTGATAAAATCGGCAAAGATAAAGTCATTAACGGAACTGTAGGATCCATTCTTGATGAAGACGGCAATTTAGTGGAGCTTGAGGTGGTACAGGAAGCCTATGCAAGGCTGACACCCCGCCAGATTATCGCATATGCGCCTATCCAGGGATATGAAAAGTTTCTGGAAAGCTGTATTGACCAGTGTTTCGGAGAATCCCGTCCGAGCGGATACATTAATGCCTGTGCGACTCCGGGCGGTACAGGCGCGCTGCATCATGCTATTCATAATTATTCTGCTGATGGAGATGAAGTTTTGATTACCGATTGGCATTGGGGCGCTTATGATTCTTTGATTGACTATCCGAATCGCAAGGTTGCTTCTTTCCAATTTCTTACAGACGACGGTCATTTCCATGTGGACGCTTTCAGGGAGAAAGTGGAAGATATCCTGTCACGCCAGAAAAATATTGTCATCATTCTTAACGGTGTCGCCAATAATCCCACCGGGTACTGCATGAGTGTGGAAGAGTGGCAGGCGGCTGTGGACGTACTGAAACATACGGTGGAAGGGAAAGATAAAAATGCGGTGCTTATTCCTGATGTGGCATATCTGGATTACAGCGGTGAAAAACAGGAATGCCGCCGCTTCTTTAAGGTGTTTGGCGGGCTTCCCAAGAATATTTTAACGATCGTGGCTTATACACTGTCCAAAGGGTTTACTCTTTACGGCCAGCGCCAGGGGGCGATGATCGGCATTACTTCCGATGCTGATGTGGCAAAGGAATTTGTAGACATCAATCAGTATGCGAGCCGCGCGACCTGGTCGAACTGCAACAGTGCCGCCCAGAATGTAATGATTGATATTTGCAGTGATTCCGCAAAGGTAGCAAGGCTGGATGCGGAAAGAAATAAATATTTCAAGCTGATCGGTGAAAGAGCGGCCATCTTCATGGAAGAAGCAAAAGATGCAGGTGTGAAGTTTGTTCCTTATATTTCAGGGTTCTTCATCACGATTCCGTTGGAAGGCGCGCAGAAAGTCTGTGACTGCCTTGAAAAGGACAATGTATTCCTTGTTCCCATGAAGAAAGGAATCCGTCTTGCCGTTTGTTCCGTATCCAAGGAAAAGATGAAGGGGCTTGCGGCGAAACTGGCGGCAGCCATAGAAACAGCGGGCGCAAAGCAGTAAGTTTCGACAGCAATTAAATATATTTGGAAGACGATTCTGCGGCAGATTTGCCTGAGAGAATCTACAGGAGGACTCACCATGGAAGGCTTATTCGCGGCAGTGAATGCCGTACTTTCTTTCGTTACACCGGTATCCGATTTTTTTTGGGACTTTCCTAAGATGTTCGGCTTTTGGAAGACGATCCCTCTTTTAGGACAGTTTTCGCTTGCCATTATCGTCCTTGTAGGATCCGGGTTGTATTTTACTTTCCGACTCGGCTTTATACAGGTTCATTGTTTCAGCCGGGGCGTACGTACGCTTATGGACAATCACAGTATCCGTACGGGGATTTCCCCGTTGGCTGCTTTTTGTCTGAGTACGGCCATGCGTGTGGGACCGGGAAATATTATCGGTGTAACCGGGGCGATTGCCGCCGGCGGCCCGGGGGCACTTTTCTGGATGTGGATATCCGCATTTTTCGGTATGGCGACTGCTTACACGGAAAGTACTCTGGCACAGATATTCAAGGAGAAGCGGGGGAAAGAATTTGTCGGAGGCCTTCCATTCTATGCGCGGCGTCTTTGTGGAAATAAAGTGTGGATCGGCGTGGCACTATCGCTGGTTTATATTGTGTATGCCATGATGTGTCTGCCTGCACAGGGTTTTAATGTCGTTTCTTCTGTCGGAGCCATGGGAAGTATTCTTTCAGGAAGCACTATTCCAGTGCAGTCCGTTTTCTACTACGTGGTGTCCCTGATTGTTATCGTGCTGGTCACTGTCATGGCTTTCGGGGGGATCCGCCGTATTGCCGCGGTCAGCAATAAACTGGTTCCTGTCATGGCGGTGATTTATGTATTAACCGTGGTATCCTTGATCCTGATTAACTTAGATAATGTCCCCTATTTCTTCAGCGCAGTTTTTAAGGGGGCCTTCACTCCTGAAGCTGTTTTCGGGGGAGCTTTCGGTACGGTTCTCATGCAGGGCGTAAAGCGTGGACTTATGTCCAATGAAGCCGGGCAGGGGACTATCACGATGCCTGCGGCTGCGGCGGAAGCAAAACATCCCTGCGAACAGGGAATCATTTCTGCTATCGGTGTATTCCTTGATACGCATGTGATTTGTACTATGACAGGTTTTATCGTCATTATGGCTCATCGGTGGGCAATGGAACCGGAAGCATGGAAAGCAGCGGGGACATATCCGAAATTCCTTCTTTCTATCGGTTCCATGACACCGGGCGGATTGAATGAGCTCGTTATGATTTTGGTGTCTATCTGTTTCTGCCTTTTTGCGTACACCTGTGTTATCGGATTTATTACCTTTTCGGAAATTTCTGCAAACCGTATTTCCGATTCCCGTTCCTTTATTCAATTTATTCGCGGGCTGGGCGTTTTTGTTGCTGCCTTTGGCATATTCTGCAATATTGCAGGCTATGACCTGTCCAACTTGTGGGCGTTCTCCGATTTGGGAAATATCATCATTGTATACTGCAATATTCCTATGCTTTATATAGGTTTCCGCTATGTGATGAAAGCAACGAAGAATTATAGGGAATCTGAAAATCCTGTCTTCAATTCTTCTGTAATCGGCATGGAAACAGAATATTGGGATACAGAAAATAAAAACTGAAGCAATATAAAAAGGCTGTGCAGCTAAATGCACGGTCTTTTACATTGGATTATTTTGTGGAAATAGGGAAAGTAAATCCTTGGGGGACGGTGTCTCCTTTATTAAGGACAAGGAAATCTTCATCAAACTGATTTTTGGCAATTTTTCTCAGAATACCGTATTGTCCTTGTACTTCTTCCACTGTGCCGTTCAATATATGTGCCATTCGCCGGACATATTTCCGGACCGGGGTAAGATCATAACAGCCGGTGTCGATAATGTAAAACTGATTGATACGGCCGTACAGTTTTTTTATAAATTCCGCAGCGCCTTCTTTGCCCCGTTCCGCTTCCAGTTTATCCAGGTCAAGGGGAGAATTACGGGTAAATTCCAGCCAGCTGTCGGTAAAGAAAACGCCTTCGTAATTTCTTTCCAGCGTGGCGAGAGAGTTGCCGGAAAGAAGAATGTCCAAGCAGTCCCGCGTCCGTGGAATCACAATTTCTGCCGTGGTTGCTTTCAGTCCCACCGTACCGCCGCCGCATCCTGATGTGCAGATGACAATGCGATCTACCTGGCAGAAACGGTCAATCTTATCCTGTACATAAGTGTGGAGAAACTTGGGGTCTGTATGGACTTCTCTTGGAAGAAAGAAAATAGGGGTGTGATTGTTATTCTCTTTCATGGCGGCAAGCAGCTCTTTTCTTAATGTAGAGCAGGCGAAGATGATTGTATTCATAATTTCCTCCAGTATATTTCTTTGCTTATATTGTAATGCAGGGGGAAGGGATTGTTAAATCGGGAAATAAAAAATCCGACCGGGAAAGGTCGGATTTCAAAATGAAGATTATTTTGAGTACAACTCGACGATGAGCGTTTCATTGACTTCATCTTTGTAGGGGAGTTCTTCACGCAGCGGTGTGCGGACGAGTGTCGCGGACCAGTTGTCGAAGCTCTTTTCTACATAGGGAAGGTCGAAAGACTTCAGTTCGAGGAAAGCCTGTTTGAACATTTCATTGGTTCTGTAGGCTTCTTTCAGGGTAATCACCTGTCCCGGACGTACCGGATAGGACGGGATATCTACTTTCTTTCCGTCAACGGCGATGAGACCGTGGCTGACCATCTGGCGCGCCTGGCGGATGGAGCGAGCGAAGCCTGCGCGGTATACCAGGTTGTCCAGTCTTGTTTCGAGCAGGGACAGCAGGTTTTCACCAACGACGCCGGACATTCTTCTCGCTTTATCATAATAGCGGTAGAACTGTCTTTCCAATAAGTTGTACAGCGCTTTAACTTTTTGTTTTTCTGCGAGCTGGAGACCGTATTCAGACATCTTCTTCTGACGGGTTTCAGCGGGCTGCCGTTTTAACGCTTTCGGATGGCCGTAAATGTTCATGCCAAAACGTCTGCTGGTCTTAAAACGGAGATTCTTGTTTGTTGCCATTGTGTAAATCACCTCTCTAAAAAAATACAGCTGTGGAGCTGTTGAATAGCTTTATAATTATATCTGAATAAACTCCGGCTGTCAAACCCGTTGAGTTCCTTCGGATAGGATCCAGGCAAATAATTTTTTTCCTCTTGCTGTTTCTTTCTTATGGAGCCCTATAATTTCCGGGGCGAAATCAGGGTATCGATTCATATACTTTTCCATGAAGAGAAAGTAGGAAATATCGTCCTGTGTCCATTTCTCTCCCGCCGTGACGGCGCAGATGCCGGGAGGATAAATCATGGCGCATTCGAGGGCGGTTTTTCCTTTCAGCCGGGAAAGAGGAAGGAGTTTTCTGTTTCCTCTGACGAAGGCTTCCGTGGCTTTTCGCCCGCTGCAGGCCATTTCCCTTCGGCGCCGGGTGAAAATGCTGTTTTCCAGGCGGGAAGCATTCTCTTCTTCAAGGAAGTTTTCTATCTGCCTGCCCAGTTCAGCGACGGTCATGTTGTAATTCCCCGAGAGTTTCGGGAGAATTTCCAAAACGGGACGATGCCAGGCGTTGTTTTCAAAGTCTATTAATGCGGAAACGAGAGCCTCTGCTTTTTCTTCCTGATCTCCCGGCTGGATGAGGAAGAGGAGTGTGTGAAGCCCGCATTTTTCAGGGGTAATATTTCTTTCCTGAAGATAGAGGGAAAGAAGCATGGCAGGGTACGGACGTCCTTTTCTGTTCGTGGTGAGAAGGATTTTGCACGGATCGATCCGTGTGTGGGAAAAGTGTTCTTTTTCATTTCTTTTTTCTCCATACTGCCAGAAGCGCGGGGCGGAAAGAATTTCTTCCGTGGAATATGTTTCCCATGGCCGTCCGTCAATGATACGGGGGAGCAGGGGGGCGATGCTCCAGCAGGATGTAAGGATCTTCTTCCGCAGCTCTACGGCGAAGCGGGCCGCATCCTGCCAAAGAGTGTGCCCGTATTTCCTGTGGAGGAAAGCGTTCATTTCGAGAGCGGAGAAGAAGGGGAAGTAAGGACTGGTGGAAATATTCATGAGGAAGGCGTTGTCTAAGACATCGTCAGGAAGATACCTCTTTTTACCGCGAAGGTGGCTGTCCTTTTTCAATATCTGCGAGGTTTGTGAAAATCCCGCCAATTGTTTATGGACAGAGTGGGTGACGAGAAGTCCGGGATCTTTATCTGTGAGGGCCAGGGTGAGGGGAGACAGGCTTTCGGTCAAGGAAAGGAACTGTTCATATCCTGCCCATGCGGAGTCAAAGAGAATATAATCGCAGAGATTTCTTAATTTCATGATGATGTATTTCGCATCGGCTATGAAGCCGTCGTAGGTGGCAAACTGAATGATGGCAAGGCGGTAGGGCCGCTTTTTACGTTTGCTTTCCGGTGCAAGACGTGCCGCTTCTTTCCGCAGATGTTTTTCGTTAAGACTGTGTCTGTCGATACCGCTGATGATTCCGCTTTTCAGCCGCAGGGAGTCCAGGAAGACGGGAATGGCGCCGCATTGGAGAAGGGCGCCCTGATAAACGGATTTATGATTGTTTCTGTCAAGAAGGACGAGATCGTTTTCAGAAAGAAGCGCCTGGCAGCAAATGCGGTTGGAGACGGAAGTGCCGTGGAGGATAAACCATGCCCGGTCTGCGCCGAAGGTGTCGGCTGCCAGTTTTTCTGCTGCCCCCGCCGCGCCTTCATGGGAAGATGGGTTGCCGGGGTCATTGCCTGAGTCGGACATATCGGCGGCAAACATGGCATTTCCATAGAAGCGGGTAAACGCTTTTCCTTCTTCGGTAAGGTTGTAAAAGGCTCCGCCGTGGTGGCCGGGCGTATCAAAGGGAAATTGTTTTTCTTTTGTGTGGTTCATGAGGGCTTCTGTGAAAGGAGGAAGCCTGCTTTTTATTTTCTTATCCATAGGGATCTCCTTTTTCTGTTCTTCATTATATACTAAATACACGGGGGCGGTTTGTTTGTGAATGTATATCCACTATGATAAGATAGAAATTGGAAAATTGCCGCTGACGGAGGGGTTATGGAAATAACAGGAGGCAGCTACGTAGTGAGTATTCCGGTCTATGAGGGGCCGATGGATCTGCTGCTGCACTTGGTGTCGAAAAACAGAATAGAAATCCATGATATTCCCATTCATGAAATTACTGACCAGTACCTGGAATATTTAAATCAGGCGCAGGCTTTTAATCTGGAGCTGGGAAGCAGTTTTTTTACGATGGCGGCGACACTGCTTCTGATTAAATCAAGGACGCTTCTTCCGAAACGACGGCAAGAGGAAGAAAGTGAGACGGAGGATCCCCGCCGTGAGCTGGAACGTTCGCTGGAAGAATTTAAGCGGATGAAAGAAATCCGCGCCCATATCGAGTCGCTCATACGGGAAGAGGAAGTGTACCGCACGAAAGAGCCTGCTGAAATAAGGAGCGGGCTCTATACGGGAAAGATTTCTCTCCAAAAGTTGTCGGCCGCGTTTTTTGCTCTTTATGAATCGCTGAAGGAAGAGGAGACAACGATTATGGAGCAGGAGGAGGTTTCTCTGGATGATGAGATAGAGGAACTCCGTTTTACGCTGCGCCGAGAGAAAGCGGTAGGGCTGATGACATATTTCCGGGGGAAGAAGACAAGACTGCGCCTCGCCGTGTCGCTCATGGCGCTTTTGGAGCTTCTCCGTACGGGGGAGGTTCTGCTCCGTGATACGGTGTCGGGGCTTATGATAGAAGGAGGACGGCCATGAGAGGGCTGAGCCGTTTGGCGGCATTGCTGGAGGCATTCCTTTTTGTCAAAGGAGATCCGGTGACTATGGAGGAATTGGTAAGCACGCTTAAAGAAAATCCCGATGAGATTGAAAAAGCGCTTGCCCTGCTGAAAGAAAGATATGGAAAGGATGACTCCGGGATTACGCTCCATGAAACGGGGGCAGGCTGGTCTCTTGCAACGAAGAAGGAATATGATGCATGGCTCACAGAAACGTTGGGGAAGCAGACGCCTCTGTCAGGAGCGGCGCTGGAAACTCTTGCGGTCATTGCCATGAAAGAACCGGTGACACGGGCAGAAATAGAGAAAATCCGCGGCGTTTCGGCAGGACGCATACTGGCGGCGCTTCTTGAAAAAGAGCTGGTGGAAGAACGGGGGCGGCTGGAGGTGCCGGGATGGCCTATCTTGTACGGAACGACCAAACAGTTTCTGAAATGCACGGGACTGTCGAGTGTGAGTGAATTAAAGATGAAATGGGCCCATGCGCCGGATGAAGGAGAGTTGTTTTGAAGGAACGATTACAGAAAATATTGAGCCATGCAGGGGTCTGCTCCCGCCGTAAAGCGGAAGAATTGATTCTGGCAGGCCGTGTCCGTGTAAATGGCAGGGTTGTCAGGGAACTGGGGACGGAGGCGGACGTCCGCACGGATAAAATTGAAGCCTTGGGTGAAATTGTGAAGCCGGAACCGCTCCGCTACTATTTATTCCATAAGCCGGATCGTGTGATTACTTCCGTTTCCGATCCTGCGGGACGAAGAACGGTCATGGATTATTTCCGCCGTGTGCGGGAACGTGTATTTCCCGTGGGAAGACTGGATTACCATTCGGAAGGGCTCCTTTTGGTGACCAATGACGGACAGCTTGATTTTATTCTGACCCATCCCCGCCATGAAGTGCAGAAGGAATATGAAGTGGTAGTTCGCGGGAAGTTTTCTGAAAAACTGGCAAAGAAGATGGAAGAGGGGGTAAAGATTGACAGCGGCGTGACGGCGCCCTGTGAAATCGAAGTGCTCGGCTATGACGCGGAAAAGAATAAGACAAAGCTCCGCATGGTGCTCCATGAGGGAAAGAATCGTGAGATCCGCAAGATGATGGAGGGTTTCCACTATCCGGTTTTTGAATTGAAACGTGTCAGGTACAGTTTCCTTATGCTGGATGTGAATCGCGGGCAGTATCGCCGCCTGACTACTGCGGAGGTAAAAAAGCTTTATGAGCTCCATCAGTAAAAAAGTCGCCATTGTCGGCGGCGGCGTGGCAGGGCTTTTGGCGGCTGTCACAGCAGCCGATCACGGGGCAAAAGTCCTTCTTTTTGAGAAGATGGATAAGGTCGGGCTGAAAATGGGGATCACCGGCAAAGGCCGATGTAATTTGACGAACAGCGCGCCTATTATGGATTTCATCGCCATGACACCGGGGAACGGCCGTTTTCTTTTCAGCGCTTATAAGCAGTTTAATAACATGGATTTGCTCTCCCTTTTCCATTCATGGGGATTGGAAACGAAGGTGGAGCGGGGAGGGCGCATATTTCCCGCAAGTGATGATGCCCAGGAGGTCCGCCATCTTTTTATGCGTCTTTTACATGAAAAGCAGGTCGATGTCCATTTAAGCGAGCCTGTTCTCCATATACAGACAAAGAAAGGATGCGCTGCCGGCGTGATAACGGGCAAGAGAACTTATGAAGCGGATGCAGTCATTCTTGCCACCGGCGGCAAATCATATCCCCGTACAGGTTCCACGGGCGATGGTTACCGTTTGGCCGGAGAACTGGGGCATACGGTGACGAAAATCCGTCCTGCCCTGATTCCTCTTGTTTGCGCAGAACCGTATTGCAGAGAACTGCAGGGACTTTCCCTTAAAAATGTGACTTTGGCGCTGGCAGCAGGGGGAAGAAGGAAATCAGAGGCTTTTGGAGAAATGATTTTTACCCATTTCGGGATCTCCGGCCCCATCGTTTTGACACAGAGCGACGTGGTTACGCTTTGGCTGTCGCAGGGGTATCAGGTGACAGGTTATATTGATCTGAAACCCGCTTTGACGGAAGAAGTTCTGGATCAGCGGATTCTCCGTGATTTGCAAAAGTTCCGTTTGAAACAGATGGGCAATGCTTTGTCGGAGCTGCTTCCCCGCCGTTTGATTGATGCGGTGATGAAGCTGGCAGATATCCCCGCAGAAATTCCTGCGGCGGCGCTGAAAAAAGCACAGCGTATTCATCTGCGGCAGACAATAAAAAAACTGCCTCTCACTATTACAAAGGCAAGACCGATTGAAGAGGCCATTGTAACGGTCGGCGGTATTTCTACAAAAGAAGTTAATTCTTCCACCATGGAATCGAAGATTGTCCGCGGACTTTATCTGGCGGGCGAAGTACTCGATGTGCATGCGTTTACAGGAGGATATAATTTACAGGCCGCCTTTTCTATGGGGCGGATAGCGGCGCTTTCAGCAGCAGGAGATAAGACAGATGCGTAAATTAGCTATTGCGATTGACGGACCGGCGGGGGCAGGAAAGAGCAGTGTTGCCAAAATTCTGGCGGCAAATATGGGGTACGCTTACCTGGATACCGGTGCTATGTACCGTGCGGTGACTTACGAAGTCCTTCGGCAGGAATTGACAGAAGAAAAAGATATCGTCGCGCTGGCGGCAGGAATGGACATGACCGTGAAACCGGAAACCGACGCCATGCATGTGATTGTCAACGGACATGATGTAACGGACCATATCCGCACGCCCGAAGTTTCGGCGAGAGTGTCTGCCGTTTCCGCTTTGGCAGGCGTCCGCGCCGCTATGGTGGAAATACAGAGACGCCAGGCTGCAAAAGGCGGGATTGTTTTGGACGGAAGGGATATCGGGACGACAGTGCTTCCTCATGCGGATGTAAAAATATTTCTTACGGCATCCGTTCACACGAGAGCGCTCCGCCGGTTCAAAGAAATGACGGAAAAGAATCCGGGCATGACTTTGGAAGAGGTGGAAAAAGATATCCGGAAAAGGGACTGGCAGGACAGCCATCGTGAAGTATCCCCTTTGAAACAGGCAGAAGATGCGGTCCTTTTGGATAACAGCAGACTTACGCTGGAAGAAACGGCTAAAGCAATTATGGAAATCTGTGAAAAGAAATGGGAAGTCAGGCGGGCAAATGTTTAAAAAGATATTTTACAGCGTGGTGAGAGTGCTTTTCAACGGACTCTTCTTCGGCATTTACGGTCTCCACGTGGAGGGACGGGAAAATATTCCCAGGAAAGGCGCAATTATCGTGGCGCCGAATCATAAAAGCAATTTTGATCCGCCTATCGTTGGCGTGGCGTTTAAAGACCGCATCATCCATTATATGGCCAAAGAAGAGCTCTTTAAGAATCCGATTTTTGGGTACATTCTCCGCCAGTTCGGTACATTTCCCGTAAAAAGAGGCTCCATAGACCGTATGGCGATCCGCCGGGCGATTCTGGAACTGAAAGAAGGCAACGCACTTGGTATATTTCCTGAAGGCACACGTATACAAAGGGAAGGACTCGGCCGTTTTCATTCAGGCATGGCGTCCCTTGCCTTCATGAGCGGAGTTTCTATTCTCCCCGTGGCAGTGGTAGGTTCTGTAACTATGCCCCGCAAATGCGGCCCTCTTGCCGTGCTCATCGGGAAACCGATTGAAGTAAAAAAGCAAAGAGCTGATGATGAAGCAGTGGAGGCTTTGAATAAAAAAGTCAAAGAGGAAATACAAAAACTAACTGATGAGTATATGGAGAAGATAAATACTAAATAGATAAAGAACTTTTTTATAGCAAATGGTAGTTTTTAGTTATATGCAAGGGGAAGTTGGAAAAAATATATCAATGAAAATTTATAAAGCAAGAGTGATGGGGTTCTGCTACGGCGTGCGAAAAGCGATGGAAATCGCGGAAAATGCTGCTGTTTCAGGACAGAAGACGGTTACTTTGGGGCCGATTATCCACAATCCCCAGGTCGTGGCAAGGCTTGCGGGAAAAGGGATTTCTCCCGTGATGAGTACTGATGAGATAACCGATGAAACAGTGATTATTCGTTCGCATGGAATAGGGCCTTCGTGTTATAATAACCTCAAGCGCAAAAAATCAGTTTTGCTTGACGCGACTTGTCCTTTTGTGAAGAGGAACCAGGAAATAGCGAAAGGGCTGGCGGCGGAAGGCAAAAAGATTGTGCTTGTCGGTGAAAAGAAGCACCCTGAAATGCTGAGCGTAGCTGAATGGGCGGGTGAAGCGCCGTACATCGTGGAAACGATGGAAGACGTGGAAGCCTTGCCGGACCTGGACGAAGTCCATATTGTTATACAGACTACATTCTCCCTTTCTCTGGCAGACCGCTTGATTACCGCGATCAAACGGAAAGCGGGAAGCGTGAGCGTCCATAAGACGATCTGCAATGCCACGTCGGACAGACAGACGGCGGCAGGAGAGCTGGCACGGAATGTAGATGTGATGATCGTTATAGGCGGCCGCAACAGTGCCAATACCGGCAGATTGGTGGAAGTCTGCCAGGCGGAAGGAGCCGTTACCCATCATATTGAAACGGCGGCGGAACTGAAAAAAGAATGGTTCCACAGTCAATGCAAAGTTGGCATCACCGCCGGTGCATCCACACCGGACTGGATCATAGAGGAGGTATTTTTTATTATGGAAGACATGAATGAAATGCTGGAACAGGAAGAAATGAACCTGGATGTACACAAAGGCAGCGTTGTAGAAGGGAAGGTAGTAGACCTGACCGATGACAAAGCCTGGATCTCTTTCGGATACAAGACCGAAGCCGTACTTCCGCTTCATGAATATTCCTATCCGGAGCCCGCATCCCTTAAAGATGTACTGCAGATAGGAGACTCGCTTCGTGTGCAGGTTGTCAGCAGTGTGAAAGAAGACAGCACGATTTTTGTTTCCAAGATCAAGGTTGACCGCCTGGCAGACTGGGATGTGGCTAAGGAAGCCTTTGACAAGGGGGAACCGGTTGAATGCGAAGGTATCGAAGCAATCAAAGTCGGCCTGCTTGTACAGCTTAAATCCCTGCGCGGCTTTATCCCGCTTTCCCAGGGGGATCTCCGTTTCGTTCATTCTCTGCAGAGCCTCGTCGGACAGAAATTTAAAGCCAAGATTCTGGAAGTGGATCCTACAAAGAACCGCCTCGTCCTTTCCCGTAAAGCCGTTCTTGAAGAACAGCGTACGGGTGAGCTGGATGTCATTGAACAGGCTTATGAAAACGGCGAAGTGCTGAAAGGTACCGTGAAGAAAATTATGCCTTACGGTGCGTTTGTTGCGCTGAACGGTATTGAAGGCCTGCTTCATATTTCCGATGTGTCCTGGAGAAAGATTTCCAAGGTGGAAGATGTTCTCCAGCCGGAACAGGTGATTGACGTTAAGATTAAGTCTTTTGACAGAGAAAAACAGAGAATTTCTTTTAGCCACAAAGACTGCCTTCCGAATCCATGGGAAACTGCTGTCAAAGACCATGAAGTGGATGATATAGTCGGTGCAAGAGTGGTAAAAATCCTTGAATTCGGCGTTATTGTAGAATTGGAAGACGGGCTTACCGGCCTGCTCCACATCAATGAGATGACACAGGATCATAACAAGAAACCGGGCGATATCTGCCGGGTTGGCGATGATCTGACTGTCCGTATCATCGGTATAGATGAAGCCCGCAAGAGAATCAGCTTTTCTCTGGTAGAAGCTCCGGTTCATGAAGAGGCGGAAGTCGAAGCGGAAGCGGAAACAGAAGAAAAAGTTGAAGAATAACTGATGTAAAACCAATAAGACCCTGAGAGGAATTTCCCCGGGGTCTTTTTTACTGCGGAAAATAGGCAGAAACTGAAAATATAAACCTTGCTGAACACATGCCGTTGACATATAAAGGATGGCTGTTTATAATAAAACATAAATTATAAAGCGAGGTCATTATGAATAACAGTAATATCCGTATGCAAGTGCTTTGTGCACTTTTTGCCGCCTTTTGCGCCGTGTGCTCCCAACTGACGATACCGATCCAGCCGGTGCCGATTACGCTGGGAACCTTTGCCGTTTTACTGGCGGGCGGATTCCTTGGCTCCAGGTATGGACTGATGAGTATTGTTATTTACCTTCTTCTCGGCGCGGCGGGAGTCCCCGTTTTTTCCATGATGCGTTCCGGTGTTTCCGTTATAGCGGGACCTGCGGGCGGATTCATTATCGGTTTTGCGGTGATGGCTTTTGTTACAGGACTGATTTCCGAGAAATATGGATATAGTTTTAAAACAATGCTGATTGCCTCCGTATGCGGTACTCTGGGCTGTTATATTTTGGGGATCGCTTGGTTCATATTCCTTACCGGTACAGGCGTATGGTCAGCGTTTCTGCTCTGCATGTTTCCGTTTCTTCCGGGAGATCTGGCAAAGATTCTGTTGGCTTCTTTTCTTGTCAGTAAATATAGAGGCCGTTTGATTCAGGGATAGGAAGGTTTATATAAAGGCAGGAAGTCCTGCTTTTATATTTTTAAAAAAGTAAATCGAAATATTTGCATAAATCGATAAAGTAAGATATAATGAAATCACAGAAATTTTAACCGCTTCCGATGGAGGAAACTGCAGGAGGCTGTTGTATATGAAAAGGAGTTTATTATGGCTTTTGTATTACCGGACTTGCCCTATGCGTTTGACGCTTTAGAACCGATTATTGACGCAAAAACGATGGAAATCCATCATGGCAGGCATCATGCGGCTTATGTGGCAAATTTAAACAAAGCAGTGGAAAATTATCCGGAATGGGCGGAAAAGTCCATTGAAGATGTTATCATTCATCTGAATGAGGTGCCGGAAGCGATTCGCACGGCTGTCCGTAATAATGGGGGCGGCCATTACAATCACAGCCTTTTCTGGAAGATGATGGCACCTGTCGGGCAGACAAAACCGTCCGCTTTTCTTTTGGCAAAGATCGATGAGTCTTTCGGCTCTTTTGATGAATTTAAGAAGCAGTTTGCAGCAGCTGCCACAAGCCGTTTCGGCAGCGGCTGGGCATGGCTCGTGGCAGATGGCGGCAAACTTGATGTCCTATCCACGGCCAATCAGGACTGCCCGCTGGAGGACGGTAAGAAACCGATTCTCTGTCTTGATGTGTGGGAACATGCCTATTACTTGAAATATCAGAACCGCCGCGCCGATTATGTGGATAACTTCTTCCATGTCATAAACTGGAACTTTGTAGAAGAACTTTTGTCAAAAGCTTAAGTATAATCATTGAATAAAAGAGGACTTCCCGACATGTGGGAGGTCTTTTTGCATATATGCTATTTTTTCAAGGACAGTACTTATATCAATGAAATATAAGCATAATCAGATACGGGGGATGTCTTATTGAAAGTGTAAGGGCGATGTATTGTACTGAAATCGAACTTAAAGAACTTTTATGCTATGCGGTAAAGTAGGGGATAAGGGTTCTATTGTGATAGGGAGGCGTATTTATGAAGGCTAAAAAAGTATTGGCGGCAGGGGTTTTATGCGCATTGGCTATTGGTCTGACTGCTTGCGGCGGCGGATCTGCCGTACCGGGATCTCCACAGGATAAAAAGGCGAAAGCCGGAGGAACGAAAACCGTTATGCTGTACTCTTCCATGCAGGAAGATCAGCTGAACGCCATTAAACAGGCTTTTGAAAAGAAATATCCTGATATTAAGATGGACTACTATTTCGCAGGTACAGGAAAAGTTATTACTAAAATTGCCACAGAAGCCAAATCCGGGCAGGTAGCAGCTGATGTTATCTGGGTAGGTGATCCGGCTGACTACATCGGATTTAAGAAACTGGGAATTCTTGAAAAATATGAATCTCCTGAAGCAAAGAATATTGAAAAGGTATTTATTGATCCGGAGGGTTATTATACCGGTGCCCGTATGATGAATATGGGTATCGCTTATAACACGACAAAAGTAACAAAGGAAGAAGCGCCGAAGAACTGGAATGATCTCCTTGATCCCAAATGGAAAGGACAGATTGTTATGACGGATCCGGGGACAGCAGGAACGACGAAGTATGCTGTCGGTGCACTTATGGCAAGCAAGGATTATGGTCCGGAGTATTTCCGAAAACTGAAGGAAAATGGTACTGAACTGCAGTCCGGCACGACAGCAACCCATAACCAGATTGCTGCTGGGGCATATAAGGTAGGTATGTGCCTTGACTATGTAACGGAAAACCTCAAGACGAAAGGGTCTACAATTGAATTCGTTTATCCTGAAAAAGACGGCATTTCCATTTACAGTCCGATCGCGCTTGTTAAAGGCGCAGCCAATATGGATAATGGGAAGCTTCTTTATGACTTCATCCTTTCCAAAGAAGGACAGGATGTGCTGGTAGCGAATAATTTGCTGTCTGTGCGTAAGGATATCAAACAGAGAGATGTAACGATTGAGGAAATCGCGGCTCATGCAATGAATATAGATTTGGCAACGCTTGCAGCAAATGCTAATAAGGTTCTTGATGATTTTGATGCTATTTTCAAGAAGAAATAACAGCATTGCGGATTTATTGATGGTGAAGGCAAACCGTCGGGAATGTCTTCACCATTCTTTTATGGAGGTAGTGTATGGCAGATGTCCGTTTTGAAAATATAACTTTCCATTACGGCGATAAGTGTATTTTGAAAAATTTTTCTCTGTCTGTGGAAGAAAGCCAGATCATGTGCCTTGTCGGTCCGTCAGGCTGCGGCAAGACTACACTGGTGCGTTGTCTGCTCGGTTTCATTAAGCCGGAGACCGGGTCTATCTATGTGGGAGATAAATGTTTGTTCAGCGCGGAGAAAAAAATCAATGTGCCGCCGGAATATCGGCATATTGGCGTCGTATTTCAGGACTATGCCGTATGGCCTCATATGACGGTGCTTGAGAATATTCTTTATCCAATGAAAAAGATGCGCATGAATAAGGTGGAAATGACGGAAAAAGCGCGCCATGCTTTGGAGCAGGTACGCATGGTGGGGTATGAAAAGCACTTGCCGAGCCAGCTTTCCGGCGGCCAGCAGCAACGTGTGGCCATCGCAAGAGCTTTGGTGAGCAGTGATGATGTTATCGTTATGGATGAACCGATTACGAATCTTGACGCGAAACTTCGTGAAGAGATGCTTGAGGAAATACGTATCATTCAAAGAGATATCGGAACGACGATTTTGTATATTACCCACGATCAGGAAGCGGCTCTCCAACTCTGCGATAAAATGGCAATTATGGACAGGGAAGGGAATCTTTGCCAGATTGGGCATGATGAGGATATTATCCTTACGCCGGCAAACCGTTTTGTCTTTGAGTTCATTGGTGTTTCCAATTTCCTGCCGATGATTCATAAGGATGGGCATACCTATATTTCTGCAGGGAAAGAGTATCTCTATGATGACTGTCCGGCAGATATCTTTATGACAGGAAAGGCTATGGAAATGGGAATTCGCCCGAATGATATAGTTTATGATAATTCTTCTTCTGTCAGGGGGATTGTGAAGAGTTCCGTTTTTCTCGGCAGCGAGTATACCTATTTTGTCACTTTAGGAGACCGAGAACTTCGTGTCCAGGCGAACGCGCTGGAAGTCATGAAACGTGGAAATGTGGAAGAGGGGCAGGAAGTGGGGCTCAGATTCTTGCAGCCCCGTTATTATGAATCGAAGACCGCCGAGTAGGCGTGGTATGGCTGGAGGTGGACTATGAAATTTGGAAAATCGTCAGGAGTGCCTTCCGATCTGGCCGCGCTGGACGGGAAGACGCTCAGCCTGGACAAAGCAATGACTATGGTCAGCTTTGTGCTGCTTTTCTTTATTGTTTTTATTCCTATTTTTATGATTGTATACAATGCCTTTTTTTATGAAGGGCAGTTTGATACGGAAATGTTTAAAACGGTCGTGTTCAGTGCGGATAATATAGCGGCAATGACAAACACGATCATTATCGGTTTCGCCGTTACGATTTTTGGTACGATTGTAGGGCTGTTTTACGCGTGGCTTTTGGGTCGTAGTGATATTCCCTGCAAAAATTTGATGCGGGCGCTCTTTATGATTCCTTACATGTTCCCACCGTTTTTTGGAGCTATGGCTTGGGATATGCTGTTATCCGGCCGCGGCGGCTATGTGAATACATGGCTCATGAATACCTTTGGCATTGAAACGTCTCTCTTCAATATCAATTCTCTTGGTGGGATCATATTTGTGGAAGTTTCTTATTATTTTCCTTTCGTATTCATGCAGGTCGTTTCAGCGCTGGAGCGTATGGATCCCACTTTGGAAGAATCGGCCCGTATTGCGGGGGCCTCCCAGAAGACAGTTATCCGTAAAATTACGATACCTCTCGTAACACCCGCTATTTCTGCCGGAGCGCTGCTGATACTTATTTCTTCACTGGCTCATTTCGGCGTTCCCGCTATTCTCGGGTTCTCGAAACAGATTTACACATTGCCGACGGTTATTTATGCTTATATTGACAGGGCAGGTGGTAGCTTTGACGGGATCCGTCAGGGTGCGGCGCTGTCCATTCTGTTGGTTTTTGTCGTAGCAATGGCTCTGATTTTGCAGAAGGTCGTTCTTAGCTCCGGCTCCTTTGATATTATCAAGGGAAAGAGTATGCGGCCGACGCTGATTAAGCTGCGCGGTGCGAAATATCCGCTTCTTGTACTGGCAATCATGACATTGGCGGTTATCGTCGTTGTGCCGCTCCTCATGATTTTCTTAGAAGGGCTGGTACGAGCCTATGGCCTTCCGTTTACGCCTGAAAATCTTACATTGGATAATTTCAGAAATATTCTTATCAGCAAAGCAACCATGGATTCTATTACCAATTCGCTTTTCCTTTCCGTGACGGCAGGGGTGCTTTGCATGTTCCTCGGTGTTATGGTGGCTTATGTTGTTATCAAAATTAAGCCGAAGGGCAAGGAAATACTGGAAATGCTTTCCGTTCTTCCGTATTCCATACCGGGAACGGTACTGGCTATCGGTGTTATTCTTTCGTGGTCAGGCGCCTTGGAAGTAAACCTGTATAATACGATCTGGATTATCCTTGTGGCATACCTGGCGCGTTACCTGTCGTTCTCCATGAAGAGCGCTTCAGCGTCGTTGCAGCAAGTCCATCCATCACTGGAAGAGGCGGCTAGAGCGAGCGGCGCTTCTCATACAGAATCGTTGAAGGACATTACGCTTCCGCTGATCCGTCCGGCCATGGTGGCGGGTTTTTTCCTTATTTTTCTTCCATCTATGCGTGAATTGACGACGTCTATCCTTTTGTATGGGCCTTACTCCCGTACATTAGGGGTGCAGATCTTCGCACTTCGTGACAGCGGACAGATACCGCAGGCATCCGCTTTGGCGGCTATTGCCATCGTGATCATCATTGTGTGCAATTTCATCGTGACACAGATTACGAAAGATAGAAAGGGCGTGTAACCATGGATGACCAGATCATACTGAAACATGTAACAAAGAGGTTCACGACAAAAACGCTGGGTACGGTGACGGCAGTCAATGATTTTAACCTTTCCATTAAAGAAGGAGAATGCTTTTCTTTCCTCGGACCTTCCGGCTGCGGCAAGACGACGACACTCCGGATGATTGCCGGATTTGAAGATTTGTCGGAAGGGGAAATCCATTTGTGCGGACGCCCTGTTTCCATTAAATCACAGAATCTTTATGTTCCCCCGGAACATCGCGGACTGGGTATGGTATTCCAGGCTTTTGCCGTATGGCCCCATATGAATGTATTTGAAAACGTGGCGTTTCCTTTGACTATTAAGAAAGTGCCGAAAGATGAAATTGTGAAGCGTGTCAATGAGGCGCTCCATCATACAAGCCTCGATGGGCTCGGAGAAGTATATCCGTCGGATCTTTCCGGCGGGCAGCAGCAGCGTATTGCCCTTGCCAGAGCGATTGTGACCAATCCGAAAGTTATGCTCCTGGATGAACCGTTATCCAACCTGGATCCGAAACTGAGAGAAAGCATGCGTTTTGAAATCAAGGAACTCCAGCGTAAATTCGGGTTCACCATCATCTTCGTTACCCATGACCAAAGTGAAGCCATGGCGATTTCCGACAGAATGATGGTCTGTGATATGGGCAATATCATGCAGGTGGATACGCCGACGAATTTGTACAACCATCCCTGCAATCGTTTCGTCCACAGTTTTCTTGGACAGTCTACCTTTCTTCATGCAGTGCTGGAACATGGAAAAGCCTATGCAAAAGGAGATATGGAGCATCCGCTTCCCGTGACCGCACCGGAAGGGGTGGACAGGGAAGTGGTTATTGCTACCCGCCCCAATGCGGTGGATCTAAATCGTGATCATGGATATGAAACTACCATTTTCAGCCGTATTTTCCTGACGGATTCCACGGAATATGAAGTTAAGATAGGAAACCAGCTCCTGAAAATACAGACGCCTCACCGCATTACTTTTGCGGTGGGAGAAAAGTGCTTTGTAGATTTGAAGCATGTTATGTGGTATCCTGAAGGAGATTTCGATGAAGAGGCGGAAAGGGTCAGGCGACAATTGGTGTAATCAAAAAATGACTTCCTTCGATGTGAGGGAGGTCTTTTTGTATGGGGATGGAAATATTTCTTTTAAACAAAATAAAAGTCTGAAAAGAAAACTTCTCAGACTCAGATGACTGGAGCCGACAACAGGATTTGAACCTGCGACCTACGCATTACGAATGCGCCGCTCTACCAGCTGAGCTATATCGGCATTGACAAGTTATATTCTACTTATATAAAAAGAATTTGTCAATATAAAAGGAATAGGAACCGCTTATTTCTTTTTGCTGACCAGGAAACCGGTGCCCTGCTGGTTTGCCATAACGACGATGTCGCTGATTTGGACACGCTTCGGGCGGTTCACGGCAAAGACGATTATATCGGCTATATCTTCCGCCTGAAGGGCATCGATACCTTCATAAACGGCGGCAGCTCTTTCCTTATCGCCATGGAAACGGACTTCGCTGAACGGCGTTTCCACGATACCCGGCTGGATGGTAGTGACTTTGATGTCGCTGTCTATGACTTCGATACGGATGCCGTCACTGAAAGTTTTTACTGCCGCTTTGGTAGAACAGTAGACCGCGGCTCCGGCGTAAGCGTAGAGTCCCGCCGTGGAACCGAGGTTTATGATATGCCCCGTATTCCGCTTGAGCATGGCGGGAAGGAAAGCGCGGGTCACAAGGAAGAGTCCTTTGATGTTTGTGTCGATGGTTTGGATGATATCATCGACATCGTTGCTGCTGTACGGTTCGAGACCTCTGGCGAGTCCTGCGTCATTTACGAGGACATCGGGGGTGCCCGTTTCGGAAAGGCAGCGGCCGGCAGTGTTTTGTACGGCATCCCGATCTCTTACATCGAGGGGATACGGTGTAACTTTGACTCCATAATCTTTTTCAAAGCTGTTTTTGATGGCGTAAAGTTTTTCCTCGCTTCTTGCGGCAAGAGCCAAATCATAGCCATTTTCCGCAAGTGCTTTGGCGGTAGCCAGTCCGATGCCGCTGGTCGCTCCTGTGATAAATGCAAGTTTATTCATACTACCTCCTTCAACTGTTTTCTTTTATTATACTATGTTTTGCGCCAGAGGATAAATTCTTTTACAATAGGGGCAGGAGGCGTTTATGAAAGAAATAGGATATGCATTATTGGCTGTGTTATTATTGGCGGGGTGCGGGTTGGACAGCGGGGAGGAAAAAGCGCCTGCTGCAGAAGACATTCCGGCGGCACAGGAAATAAAAGTCCATGAGATTCCGGCGATATCGGAAACACTGTACCATAAAGCGGCGCAGGCTTATGGGAAAGGACATCGCACAGAGGCGCTTCGTCTGGCTAATCAGGCAATTAATGAGGATGGAGAAAATTATAAGGCGCTTTCTCTTAAAGGAATTATTCTTGCCTTCGATATTTCTCCTGATGAAGGGATTCCTTTTATTGAAAAGGCGCTTTCCATTTCACCTTCCTATGTACAGGCTGATTATGACATGGCCGTTGCTCAAAAATTAGGCAGGCATTATGACGAGTCTATCGTGTATTTTCAAAAGGTTCTGAAAGCAGATCCGCAGAATACATGGTCTTACTACGGGATCGCTACGAATTTTGCGGATAAAAGGGATAGGGAAGAGGCATTAGATTATCTGGAGAAAGCGGTCATCCTTGGAGGACAGGATGTCGTTTCCGCGGCCTCTGTGCAGGATCACTTTGCTTTCCTCCGTGAGGATGCGGAGTTTAAGAGAATATTGCAGATGAAGCAGGAATAAAAAAACAAAATGCCGACCGACAGTGGTGAGGCATTTTGTTTTTTAGCTGTCATTCTTTAAATGCTTCGGCCAGCTGATCCAGCCCTTTTTCTAAAACGGATTTTGGGCAGGCGATGTTGAAGCGGAAAAATTTATTTCCTTCCGGACCGAACATGGAGCCCATGTCGAGCCAGAGTTTTGCGTCATAAAGAAGTTTATTTTCTAATTCTTTATCGGTGATGTCATACGCGTTGCAGTCGATCCAGAGAAGATAAGTCCCTTCCGGCTCGATGAGTTTCATTTTCGGCAGTCTGCTGGCAAGGAATTTTTTAGTAAAAGCAAGATTGTTTTCGATGTATTCCCAGACAGCGGCAAGCCATTCTTCCCCGCCGCGGTAGGCGGCCTCGGCAGCAATGATACCCATGACATTCGGACGTTCATAGCCGAAAGAATCAAGGACGGCTTTAAATTTATTTCTGATGGACTCATTGGGAATAAGGATGTTTGACGTCTGGAGTCCTGCGATATTAAAAGTTTTACTGGGGGCGGTGCAGGTGACAGACCTGTCCGCCGCGTCTTCGCTGACAGAGGCAAAGGGGATATGTTTGTGCCCTTTGAAGACGAAGTCGGCATGGATCTCGTCACAAATAACAGCGACATTGTACTTTCTGCAGATTTCCGCATAGGCATGCAGATCCTCTATTGTCCACACACGGCCCACGGGGTTGTGGGGGGAGCAGAGGACAGCCGCCTTTACATTGTGGGTTTTAATTTTTTCTTCCAGATCGGCAAAATCAATTTCATAATGGCCGTCTTTAAGAATAAGGGGGCTGTTAATGAGTTTTCTGTTATTTTGTGTGACAGCGGCATGAAAAGGATGGTAAACGGGCTGATTGATGAGGACGGCGTCATTTTCTTCTGTCAGAGCCTTTACGGCGATGTTGATGGCGGGAACGACGCCGGGAGTTTTTATGAGCCATTCCGGGCGGATATCCCAGTTGAAATGTTTTTTCTCCCAGCCGGCAAGCGCCCGGAAATAAGAAACGCCTGTGTCGGAGTACCCGTAAATACCATGTTCCACGCGGTCACGAAGAGCATCGGTGATGCAGTCCGCCACTTTAAAATCCATGTCTGCGATCCAAAAGGGGAGTGTATCTTCGGGTACGCCGTATTCTCCGGCGAAATCGTATTTAAGGCAAGCCGTGTTTTTTCTGTCGATGACGGTATCAAAATCAAATCGTTCCATAAAGTTCTCCTTTCATGAGAATCCATGCCCTTATGATAGCATGAACGGTTCTTTTAAGCACAGTCCCGCGAAAGGAAATATAGAAAGGCAAATGAAAACCAGGCAGCCCATGGTCAGCAGGTAGCCCGGTTTTGTGCATTATTTCTTTACTTCCCCGCCTTCCACGACAAGATCGTCAGGATTGACAGCACTGCCGTAAACGGGAGCCAAGGTGGCTTCGTAGTTTTTGTGGAAAAAGTTTTCTTTGCCTAATTTTTTTATTTCATCATTGATATAGGCGAGGAGTTCTTTATTTCCTTTCTGTACGGCAGGAGCGATGGTGTCCAGATCGCCGAGGGAAGTGATGCCTACCTTAAAGTCCGGATTTTTCATTGCCCAGGCAAGAACTTCCGTATTGTCCGTGGAGAAGGCTGCGCCTCTGCCGTCAAGGAGGGCGTTGAAGGTTTCTGTATACTGGTCAAATTTCAGCAGTTTTACTTCAGGGTGGTGCTTGTCGAAATAGGTTTCCGCTGTCGTTCCTTTGGCGACGATGAGCAGCTTGTCTTTCAGCTGGTCAATGGATGTAATGTTGTCTTTTTTGGGGGAAACAACGCCGAGGGCGACTTTCATGTAAGGCAGGGCGAAGTCTACCTGCTCCGCTCTTTCTTTAGTGACAGTGAAATTGGCGAGGACGATATCTACTTTTCCCGTTTTCGCGTATTCTACACGGTTCGCCGGTTCAAGGGAGATATATTCCGCTTTTACGCCCAGGTCTTTGGCGAGACGCTCGGCGAAGTATACATCATATCCCTGATAATTTCCATCCTTGTCAATGTAGCCGAAAGGCGCTTTGTCACTGAATACGCCGATAATCAGCTTTCCACTTTGCTTAATGTCCGCGATGGAACGGAAAGAGGCTTTCTGCGCAGCCTGTTTATCATCGGAATTTTTGCTTCCGCAGCCTGCGGCAAAGGCCATGGTACATATGAGCGTAATGACGGTGAGGATGTACGATAGTTTCTTTAACATGGGGATCCCTTCTTTCTACTGATTTCTTTCATATCTGAATGAATGTAAAAACTGTTTCGTCCGCTCCCGTTTCGGGTGATCAAAGAGTTCAGACGGGGTTCCTTCTTCTTCAATGACACCCTGATCAAAGAAAAGGATACGGTCTGCCACGGCACGGGCAAATTGCATTTCATGGCTTACGATGAGCATGGTCATGCCTTCTTTTGCCAGCTCCATGATGACGTCTAAGACTTCCCGCACCATTTCAGGGTCAAGGGAAGCGGTGACTTCATCGAAAAGCATGATTTCCGGCTTCATGATGAGAGCACGTATCATGGCGATGCGCTGTTTCTGCCCGCCTGATAATTCTCCGGGACGGGCATTTTCTTTGTCTTCCAGTCCGATTCGTTTCAGCAGCTGCCTTGCTTCGGCGGTGACTTCTTCTCTCTTCCGTTTCTGCACTTCCGTGGGGGCAAGGATGATATTCTCCAGAACGGTCATGTGAGGGAAAAGGTCATAGCTTTGGAAGACCATGCCGATACGCTGGCAGATGGCGGCTCTTGAGACGGAGCCGTCGGAAATATTCTGCCCATCCAGTTCCACTTTTCCTCCAGAAAGCGGCTCAAGGCCGTTGATACATCGCAGGAAAGTGGATTTGCCGCAGCCTGACGGGCCGATAATCACGACGACTTCACTTTTCTTTACATCAAGAGAGATATCTTTCAAGATAAATTGTTCTCCGAATTTTTTGCTGAGATGCTCTGTGTGGAGCAGGATGTTTTCTGCCATATCAGTCTGTCCATTTCTTTTCCAAATATGCCGCCATTCGGGAAAGCGGATAGCAGGCGAGGAAGTAAAGAAAAAATATTGCGGCGTAGATCCAAAGCGCCGCGTCGGGAGCGGTGTATCTGTTTGCTTCAATGATTTGCTGGCCTGTTTTCAGCATTTCCACGACACCGATGAGGACGACGAGAGAAGTGGTCTTAATGATCCGCGTAAACAGGTTGATCGCCGGCGGAAGCAAGCGTCGGAGCGACTGGGGGATAATGATGAAGCGGTACATCTGCCGGCGGGAAAGCCCTAAGGCTTCCGCGCTTTCGTACTGGCTCTTAGGGATAGAGATGAGCGCGCCTCTGACAAGGTCGCCCATTTCCGCTGCTCCCCATAAGATGAAAACGATGACAGAAGCGGCAAATCCGGACAGGCTGATACCAAACGCTCTCGTGATGCCGAAATAGGCGATGAAGAGAAGGACAAGCTGCGGCATGATGCGGATAAACTCCAGGTAAAAGCGGGAAATAAGTTTTGCCGCTCTGTTTTGGAGTGTCATGAAAAGACCGGTGAAAAGGCCGAAAATCACGGAGCCGATTACGGAAAGAAGGGATATTTCCACGGTCGTCCACAATCCGGAAAGAAGGCGCAAACCGTTGCTGCCCTCAAGCAGGATCCGTATCCCTGTATGGTCCATGACGGAGCCTCCTTTCCAGTAATGACGCTCCCGCCGAAATAGGGAGAAGGATGATGAGATAGGAAATGACGAGCATCCAGAGAGTTTCATCGGTCTTATAGTAAAGCCCGATGAGGTCTTTGGCGATGTACATCAGGTCAGGCACTGCGCAGACGCTGAAAACAGAGGTTTCTTTGATAAGAAATAAGATGTTTGCGCAGAGAGGCGGAAGGGAAACGGTAAAAGCCTGCGGGAGAACTACGAAACGGAAAATCTGATGCTCCGTAAGGCCGAGGGCGGCTGCCGATTCATATTGAGAGACGGACACAGACTCAATCCCGCTTCGGAGGGCTTCCGCCATGTAGCTTCCGCCAAGGAAAGTGAGCCCTGCGGCGGCGCAGGTTTCACCGGAAATATGGATGCCTGCCTTCGGAAGGCCGAAGTAGAGGAAAAAAAGCTGGACCAAGAGAGGCGTATTCCTTGACAGTTCCACATACGCCGTGGAAAGGGGAAGAAGAAAAGGGATTTTCCTGTATCGGATCACACTGATGACAAGTCCAGCAAGAAAAGAAAGAAAAATACCGGCTGCGCCGATGCCAAGTGTCGTCCATGCCGCCTTTGCGAAAAGGGGAGCGTATTTCATCATAAAATCAATATCCAAGATAAGCTCCTTTAGAATAGCGCCGCCTTTTCTTTTTGGCGGCAATCTGATGGAAAATATCCAAAATAAAAACGGGAAGCCTGCGCTTCCCGCTGATCCGTTCCTGCCATTCAGTTAGTCATATCATTGACAGAAAGTGTATAAAAAGGAGCGCACGCAAAACGGACATGACAGCAACATGCCATGTTACAGCAAATCACCATTGCACGTGCCTGATAGTCCATCGTGGTACTTCCTTTCCGCATTTCTGCTCAATTTAAAGTCATGGTAGCATGATAAATTTGAAATGTCAAACCGATGTTTGAAAAAACTGAAATGCTTACTGTACGGTACATGTTTTCATAGAAAAAATGTCTCCGGTCTGTCATAATAAAAACAGCAAGCTAAAGGAGGAATGATTATGGAATTTGATGAAGTGCTCGCTTTGCGCAAATCTGTCCGCCGCTATACAAAGGAAATCGTTTCACAGGAAGATGAAAAAGCCATGCTTGACGCGGCCATGGCTTCATCCGTGGGAAAACATAATGACGGCGGATACAATCTTGTCGTAGTAAGAGACAGGGAAATACTTGGCCTTATTGCAAAAGAAGAAAAGGAAGAAACCGGAGGCGGGGATCCGCTTTTTGGCGCGCCCCTGCTGTTTCTGATCTGCCGCACGAAGGAAGCGGTGGATTATCTCATGCGGTATGATGCGGGAATCATTGCGGAGCATATCCATCTTAAAGCCGCGGAATTGGGGCTGGGGTCTGTTATTCTCTTCGGCTTTATCCGTCATTTAGGTGAAAATGCGGAATATATCAAAAAGATGAATTTGCCGGAAGGCGTTTATCCGCTTCTGGGAGTCGCTGTCGGACATGGTCCGGGAAGCGCGGTGAAAAGGAAAGATGACAGACATTTCAGGGTACTCCGTGTGGAATAATTGATTTTTTGTTGACAGAATGGAATATTGATGGTAGAGTAAGGGACAACTTAAGGCAATGAAGAAAAGAGTAGGCAGTCCGAATACGGCAAAGCGAGTCCGGAGAGTGCAAGCGGATACGGATAGGGTGCTGAAGTGCATTTCTGAGTCCGGCGGATCGAACGTGCAGTAGATCTTCCCGGGTACTCCCGATACAGAGTCAGGGTATAGAGGATTTTTCCCGGTACCCGATGAGGTGTGTGTGGTGACATATGCACAAAATTAGGTGGAATCACGGGTCTCTCGTCCTATATGGGCGGGAGATTTTTTATTTACGGAAAGGATGATGAAGATGGGCAGATTGACCGCCAGAGAACTGGACAATATGAAATGGGGATTTTACAGCTGTCTCCTCTTTATTGGAATTTCTTCGCCCGCGTTTCATCAGTTTTACAAAAAACAGTAATTCAATTGTATTTAAAGGAGGATTACATCATGAGAAAAAGTTTGAAAATTATTTCTGCATTAGCTGCTTCCGCAATAATTATAGGCGCTTTCGCCGGCTGCGGCGGTGAAAAGAAAGACACGCCGAAAGCGGCGGATGCGGGAAATAAAACAGCAGTAAAATTAGTCGTATCCAGCACGGAGCGGCCGATTGCCTGGCAGGATGAAGATGGAAAAATCCAGGGATTTGAATATGATATATGGCAGGAAGTGAACAAGAATCTGAAAGATTATACGCTGGATATTAAAGCAGTTCCGCCTGAAACGCAGGACGTCATGATGGAATCGGGCGATGCGAAAGTCGCTTCCGGCGGTTATTACAGGACACCCCGCCGCGAAAAGGACTATATCGTTCCGAACACGCCCATAGGTGCAAGTTCCGTCATGATTTATGTACTGAAAGAGAATCAGAATAAATTTTCCGATCTGGAAGATGCGGTAAAGAATGGCAAACAGGTACCTAATACACCGAACGGCGGCATTTATAAAGTCCTCACCGACTGGAACGCTGCCCATGACAATATCATGAAAGAAGTACCAATTCAGGACGGACTTACCGTGGCGGATCGCCTGCAGTCCCTTAAGACCGGCCAGTATGATTTCATGGTATACCCGGATAACTTCGGTGTGGAAGAAACAGCAAAAGCGATGGGGATTGAAATTGTGACAGTAGGCAAGCCGATTAAAGTCAATGAAATCGTTGTTATTGTCAATAAGAAAGAAGAAAAACTGGCAGCGGAAATTGACGCGGCGCTGAAAAAACTTACTGATGACGGTACGATTGCCAAACTGTCGGAAAAGTGGTACCACAGAAACCTTCTGGACAACCTGAAAGAATTAAAGAAATAAAGACGGAGTTTATAAGCTGGAAGCCGTTACCGCGATATAAAAGCCGGTGAGACATCATCAGAGTGACAGATTCTTCGCTCAGTGTCACATTGCCGCTTTCCTGCTTTCTCATACAGCATTCTTGCCTCCGCTCAGAATGACGATTGGAGGAAAAAGCGTCATAATGAGGGAAACGTTAATCGTCATCCGAAGCGAATGTGAAGGATCTGCTACTATGGTGAGGGAATCGGTAAGACGTCATCAGAGTGACAGATTCTTCGCTTAGTGTCACATTACCGCTTCCCTGCTTTCTCATAAGGCATTCTTGCGTCCGCTCTGAACGACATTGAAGAAAAAGGAACGGCAGATCCGATTGATAAGGGGCTGCCGTTTTTGCGCGGTGTAAACAAAGTATAAAGAGTATTTCATTAGAGCGGGAGAAATGGACTTTCCCCGTTTGGCAATATGATAATATAATATAACTGCAAACAATTTGTGACAGTAAAGGAATAGGCATGGGATATCCACGGATTGGAAATATACAGCTGGACGGGTTTGCCCTGCTTGCCCCCATGGCGGGGGTGAGTGACCTGGCGTATCGTGTCATTGCCCGCAAGATGGGCGCTGCCCTTACGACGGCGGAAATGGTGAGCGCGAAAGGGCTTTATTATCATAATGAGAAAACGAAGGATATGCTGAAGATTGCGGAAGAAGAACACCCTGTATCTCTCCAGATTTTTGGCAGTGATCCTGCTGTTATGGCACTTGGGGCGAAAGTGATGGAAAAGGCCGGCGCTGATATAGTGGATATCAATATGGGGTGTCCCATGCAAAAGGTCGTAAAGAATGGCGACGGTTCAGCATTGATGAAAAATGTGCCGCTGGCGGCGGAGATTATTTCAGCTGTAGCGGCAGCGGTGAAGATTCCTGTTACCGTAAAAATGCGTCTGGGCTGGTCGCGAGATACGATCAATGCCGTAGAATTGGCAATAGCAGCGGAATCGGCAGGGGCGGCAGCCATTACTGTTCATGGACGGACACGGGAAGATTTTTATACGGGAACGGCAGACTGGAGAGAAATCAAAAAGGTTGTGGATGCCGTCCGTATTCCTGTTATCGGAAACGGGGATGTGGGGGACGGCCCTGCGGCAAAGGCACTGATGGAGGAAACCGGATGTGCGGCAGTTGCCATCGGCCGTGCGGCATGGGGAAACCCCTGGGTTTTCGGGGCGGTGAATACATATCTGGAAACAGGAGAGATTCTTCCCGGGCCGAGCTGGGAAGAACGGCTTGCCATGGCAAGGAAACATTTGCATGGATTGTGTGTTGAGAAAGGGGAAAGAATCGCGGTCCGGGAAATGCGGGCTCATGCGAGCCGATATTTCCATGGGCTTCCTAAGGCGACCGTACTCCGCCGGGAGATTATGAAAGCACTTACGGAGGAAGAATTCGGACGGATCCTTACCGGGTATGAAATGGAATTGGGGCTGGAGGAACCGGAAGCGTAGCAAGGAGGCGGAATGACAGTCAGAAAGAATTCATCAGCCATGGTTTTTATCTGCCTGATGGGGGTAGTGAGTTTATTTGCCGACATGGTGCAGGAAGGGGCGCGTGGAATCTTTGGCGCGTACCTGGGGATGATGGGGGCATCTGCGGCAATGGTGGGATGTATATCGGGAGCCGGCGAGCTCGTAGGATACGGACTTCGGTTTGTGACCGGTATCATTGCAAGCCGCAGCGGGAAATATTGGTTTATGACTGTCGGCGGGTATGCGCTGGCAGTACTTGCCATCCCCTGTCTTGCTTTTGTACCTGATGGGAATTGGATGATGGCAGCATGCTTTATCATTTTGGGGCGGGTGGGGAAAGCGATACGGCAGCCTGCTAAGAGTACACTTCTTTCTTATGCCGCATCCCGGGAAGGACTCGGGAAAAGTTTTGCCATTCAGGAGTTTTTAGATCAGTTTGGCGCATTCCTGGGGCCGGTGTTGATTTTCCGGGTGTTGTCTTATTATGGAAGCCAGGGGATGGAAACGGCTTACGGGAAAAGTTTTTTATTCCTTGGCATACCGGCATTTCTCTGCATAGCAGCAGTTATTTTAGCTAAAATAAAATTCCCCGATCCTGAAAAATTTGAGCCGGAAGTTAAAGAAACCAAAGAGGCACATCTTGGTTTCCGTTTTAAAATTTACATGGTGGGAACCGCTTTATTTGCCTTCGGTTTTATTGATTTTCCGATAGTGGCACTGCACGCGGTGAAATCAGGGCTGGCAGGGGAAGCGGAAATTTCCCTGCTGTATGCGGCAGCTATGGCGGCGGATGCGTTTTCCGCTTTGTTTTTCGGCTGGCTTTATGATAAGTACGGTACCGTATCTCTCGCATGGTCTACATTGCTGTCGATGCCTTTTGTGTTTTTTATCTTTATGGCACCGTCTTCCTGCTGGCTGTATGCCGGCGTTCTCCTTTGGGGAATCGGTATGGGGGCGCAGGAGTCTACACTGAAAGCGGCTGTGGCTGCCATCGTACCTAAACGTGAAAGAGCGGTGGGGTATGGAATTTTTGAAACAGGATTTGGTGTATCCTGGTTTATTGGAAGTTTTCTTTTAGGAATTTTATATGATGCTTCTATTTTATGGATGGCGGCAATATCGGCGCTTATGCAGGCAGCGGCAGTACCGTTCTTTTTCCTGACAGGAAGACAAGAGCATAAATTAGAAGCATGAATTATTAAAAAATAAGAAAACTGTATAAGCTGATGATAAGAAAATAATTATAATAAAAAATCCTTATAAAATCAGTACTTTATCAGATTAACTTTCATTGACAAGGCAATATGGAAATATTAAAATATGTAAAGATACAGTCACAATCTATTGTAAGCGGAACCCGTGTGGTTATGGCGGGCTTTTCTTATTAAAGGAGGAAAAATGGGCAGGTTTCTTGATTCCGGTTGCGTTTTGGACAAACGGGAAGAGAATGCCTTTTTTATTTATGACTGTCATTTTAATATTGTGCAATAGGCTCACTGCTTGTTATGGGAAGCAGGGGGCTTTTATTTTTGTTCAAGGAGGAAACTATGCATGTAGGTATTGTCATGGGCAGTGATTCCGATCTGCCGGTCATGAAGAAAGCCGCAGAAGTTTTAAGCGGTTTCGGCGTGACATATGATATGGCGATCGCATCTGCCCATCGTACACCTAAGAAGCTGGAAGAATTTATTCTGGCACAGGAAGAAAAGGGGGCAGCCTGCTTTATTGCCGGCGCAGGCATGGCAGCAGCGCTTCCCGGCGTAGTGGCTTCTATGACACTTCGTCCTGTTATCGGTGTACCGTTGTCAGGAGCCAGGCTGGACGGCATGGATGCTTTATTTTCCATTGTCCAGATGCCGTCGGGGATTCCTGTGGCGACAGTGGCGATTGACGGCGCTAAAAATGCGGCGTACCTGGCAGTGGAAATCGGTGCGGCAGCAGATAGAGATCTTTATAGAAAATATAAAGAATATCGTGAAGAAATGGCTGCGGAAATTTATCGTAAAGATGAAAAGTTACAGAACGAATTGAAATAATTATATAGGTGACTGGGAGGGTATGATGAAAGAATATAAGCCTTTTAAATCGGGGAAAGTTCGTGAACTGTATGATTTGGGCGACAGCCTTATCATGGTTTGCACTGACCGCATTTCCGCATTCGATAATATTTTGGAAAATCCGATTCCCAAAAAAGGTGAAGTGCTGAATAAGATGTCCAAGTTTTGGTTTGATTTTACAAAAGACGTGGTGCCGAACCATATGATTTCTATTGACGCAGCGGATATGCCTGTGTTTTTCCGAAAACCCGAATTTGATGGAAACAGCATGAAAACCCAAAAGCTGGAGATGATTCCTGTAGAATGCATTGTTCGCGGATACATCACAGGTTCCGGCTGGGAAAGCTACAAAAAAGACGGCACCATCTGCGGTATCCGTCTGCCGGAAGGGCTTGAGGAATGTGAAAAGCTCCCTGAAGCGATTTTCACTCCTTCTACCAAAGCGCCTGCCGGTGAGCATGACATGAATATTTCCATGGAAGAAGGAGAGGAATGGATCGAAAGGACTTTCCCGGGAAAAGGGAAGGAATACATGGAAAGGCTTCGTGACTTAACACTTGCTCTGTATAGGAAATGCGCCGATTACGCGCTGTCTAAAGGCATCATCATTGCGGACACTAAGTTTGAATTCGGCCTGGATAAGGAAGGAAATATCGTTCTCGGTGATGAAATGCTGACGCCTGACAATTCACGCTTCTGGCCGCTGGACGGTTACGCACCGGGGAAAGGGCAGCCGTCTTATGACAAACAGTTTGTCCGCGACTACCTGAAAGAGAATCCGGGGGATGTGCTGCCGCAGGAAATCATTGATAAGACGATCGGCAAGTATGTGGAAGCCTACGAACTTCTCACGGGAGAAAAATTCTGAAAGTGGATGACGGGAATATGGCTGCCTGCGATGACAAGTTTCATGAAGAATGCGGGGTTTTTGCAATCTATGATAGAAACCGGCCTGCTGCTCTTGAAACATATTACGGGATTTTTTCTTTGCAGCACCGCGGTCAGGAAAGCGCGGGAATAACTGTCAGCGACGGGCATACGATGGAAACATTCCGCGGCATGGGTCTTGTCACGGAAGTCTTCCGCAAACTTCCTGAAAAAGGAGGCTTCATAGGCATCGGCCATGTGCGGTACAGCACGACGGGATCTTCCATTCCGAGCAATATCCAGCCGCTGCAGCTGGAAGGCGCGGAAGGGCCTTTGGCTCTTGCCCACAACGGGAATCTGGTGAATACAAAAGTTCTCAGAAACCGACTCCTTCAAAGCGGATCTACCTTCCAGACCACCATGGATACGGAGATCATTATCAAACTCCTTGCCCATGCGGGAGCAGCCGTGATGGAGGACAGGATCAAGGGCGTCATGGATGAAATCCGCGGTGCATATGCCGTCGTGGCGTGTACCAATCGGGCAGTTTACGGATTCCGGGATCCCTTCGGCTATCGTCCGATGGCGCTGGGCAAGACAGAAAGCGGTTATGTACTTTGTTCGGAAACGCCTGCTCTTGATGCGATTGACGCGGAATTTGTCCGCGATATCCTTCCCGGAGAAATTGTAAGAATTGATGATGACGGCGTCCATAGCACGATGTATGGAAAAAAGGCGCCCCGCCTCGGGATCTGCGCCTTTGAGTATATTTATTTTGCCCGTCCCGATTCCGTGATGAACGGACAGGATATCTATGAAGCACGCCTGTCTATGGGCCGCCATTTGTGGGAAGAAACGCATTATGAAGGTGATGTAGTCATGAGCGTCCCCGATTCGGGCAATGTGGCGGCATTAGGGTATTCCCATGCGTCAGGCATTCCTTATGTGGAAGGACTTTTGAAAAACAAGTACATGGGGCGTACTTTTATCCAGCCCGGGCAGAAACAGAGGGAACGGGCGGTACGGATGAAGCTGAATCCGATCGTCATGAATGTAAAGGGGAAACGAATCATCCTTGTGGATGACTCCATTGTCCGCGGAACAACAAGCGGTATCATTATCCGTTTGCTGCGGAATGCAGGCGCAAAGGAAATAAAAATGTGCATCAGTTCGCCTCCTGTCAGATTCCCTTGTTTCTTCGGCATTGATACGGCACAGCGGAGGCAGCTGGTCGCCGCGAGCCATTCGGAAGAAGAAATCTGCAAAATGATTGGCGCCGATAAGCTGCACTATCTGTCGCAAAAAGGACTGGCGGAATCCATTTCCCGCATACGGGCCAAAGATATGTGTTTTGCCTGCTTTGACGGTGATTATCCCGAACCGGTTCCGGGCGGCGGACTCGACGGTATGAAAGAATAAGGAGAGACATATGGACGAAAAGAAAAAGGGGCTGACTTACGCGGAAGCGGGCGTGGACATCGACGCCGGAGAAAGAGAAGTGGAACTGATTAAAAAATCTGTGCAGGCGACCTATACAAGAGGGGTGCTGGGGGATCTGGGCGGCTTTGGCGGCCTGTTCCGCCTGAAAGACGAATTGTCTGAAGATCCCATCCTTGTTTCAGGCACGGACGGTGTAGGGACGAAACTGCGTCTTGCCATTGAAATGGGGATACATCATACCATCGGGCAGGACTGCGTGGCGATGAGTGTTAATGATGTTCTCGTACAGGGGGCGCGCCCGCTTTTCTTTCTGGATTATATCGCGACGGGGAAACTGGATCCGGAACTGATGGCGGAGATTGTCAAAGGCGTGGCTGATGCCTGCATCGAATCGGGGTGCGCGCTTCTTGGCGGTGAAACGGCGGAAATGGCCGGCTTTTACGCATCAGGCGACTACGACGTAGCAGGTTTTGCGGTAGGGATTGTGGATAGGAAAAACTTAATTACCGGTGAAAAGATTACGGCCGGCGACGTTATCCTCGGACTGCCTTCCACAGGTATCCATTCTAACGGTTATTCCCTGGTACGCCGCATTATCTCTGACAATTATTTAAATTTAAAAGAAACTTATGAAGGGTTTGACAAACCTCTCGGAGAAGTCGTACTTACGCCGACAAAGCTTTACCCGAAACTTGTCCTTCCCGTACTGAAGGGCGCTGACGTGAAAGGACTCGTCCATATTACAGGGGGAGGTTTTTATGATAATATTCCCCGTATCCTTCCGGAGGGAACGAGAGCTGTCCTTGATGCGGATAAATGGCCGCTTCTTCCAATTTTTTCTTTCATCAAAGTGCAGGGCGGCGTAGAGCCCCGTGAAATGTACCGCACCTTTAACTGCGGACTGGGAATGCTCCTCATTTTGAGCCGTGGGGAAGCGGAAAAGGCGAAAAAAATATTGAAGAACATCGGCGAAGCTGTTTATGAAGTCGGCACAATCAGTGAAGGAAATCGGGATGTCATTGTGACAGGCGGGCTTTTCCATGAATAAGCGCATACTGATATTTGCTTCGGGCCGCGGCTCCAATGCGGAGGCTCTTCATGAGGCCGCCATGAACGGAACAATTAAAGGGACGATTGTAGGCGTCATCTGCGACCATCACGACGCGCAGGTTCTTCAGAGGGCAGAAAGATGGAAGGTGCCTGCAACGGTCATTGAAATGAAGACATGCAGGGATAAAGCTGATTATAATGAGAAGATTTTGGAAGCGGCGAAATCGTACGCACCCGATCTGATCTGTCTGGCAGGATATATGCGTATCTGTGGCGAAAATTTGATAAAGGCTTTTGAAAACCGCATTATCAATATCCATCCCGCCCTGCTGCCCAGTTTTCGCGGACTCCACGCACAGCGGCAGGCGATAGAGGCGGGGGTAAAAGTGGCGGGATGTACTGTCCATTTTGTGGGAACAGGGCTTGATGACGGCCCAATTATCACGCAGGTGGCGGTACCGGTTTATGATCATGATACGGAAGATACGCTTTCCGCACGTATACTGGCGGAAGAACATCCCGCCTATGTCCGCGCAGTGAAAGCCTATTGCGAAGATAAACTTCATATAGCGGGTCATACAGTGACAGGCATGCACGAGGAGGAATGAAAATGACAGTTAAAAGAGCATTGATCAGTGTATCTGACAAGACCGGCATCGTGGAATTTGCCAAAGGCCTTCATGAACTGGGAGTGGAGATTATTTCCACCGGCGGTACGATGAAAGCGATCTCTGAGGCAGGGATTCCGGTCATGTCCGTTTCCGAACTTACCGGTTTTCCGGAAATGATGGACGGCAGGGTGAAAACGCTCCACCCGAAAATACATGGCGGTATTCTGGCGGTCCGTGACAATCCGGCCCATGTAAAAGCGATGGAAGAACATGGAATTGCCGGTATCGATCTGGTGGCCGTCAATTTATATCCTTTCCGTGAAACGATAGCGAGACCCGGTGTCACACGGGCGGAAGCTGTTGAAAATATTGATATCGGCGGCCCTTCCATGGTACGTGCGGCAGCAAAGAATTATAAGTATGTCACGATTGTAGTCGATCCCGCACAGTACGGAGAGGTGCTGGAACGGATCCGGGAAGACAGGCTGACGGAAGAGTTCCGCTTTGATTTGTCAAGAAAAGCTTTTCTCCATACAGGACTGTATGACTGCGCCATTGCTGATTACATGACAAAAGAAATAAATGGCGGCGGAGAAGGGCTGCCGGATATCTTTGCCAAGGCTTATGTAAAGATCCAGAATCTCCGCTATGGTGAAAACCCGCATCAGAAAGCAGCCTTTTACAGAGATCCGGAAGCGAAGGGCGGCATTGCTTCCGCCAGGCAGCTGCATGGAAAAGAATTATCATATAATAATATTGTGGATATGGAAGCGGCATGGGATCTTGCCTGCGAATGGAAAGATACTCCCGCCTGTGTGGTTGTAAAGCATACGAATCCCTGCGGTACCGCTCTCGGTACGAGTGCCCTCGACGCGTTTAAGCGGGCCTTTGCGGCAGACAGCAAATCTGCATTCGGCGGCATTGTGGCGATGAACAGGGAATGTGACAAAGAAACGGCGGAAGAAATGAAACCGATTTTCTTTGAAGTCATTATGGCTCCGAAGTTTTCACGGGAAGCTGTCGATGTTTTATCTGCGAAGAAAAACATCCGCCTTGTGGAAGTAGCGGATACGGAAGAAAAAGAACTGCAGCTCCATAAAGTTTCCGGCGGACTTCTCGTGCAGACACCGGATGACAGCTCCGAAACGAGAGCAGACTGTACCTGCGTCACGGAAAGAGCGCCGACGGAAGAAGAGTGGCAGGCACTGGAATTCGGCTGGAAGATTGTAAAGCACGTTAAGTCCAACGCCATCGTGCTGACCGGTAAGGATATCACTTACGGCGTGGGTGCGGGACAGATGAATCGCGTAGGTGCGGCGGATATTGCCATTGCCGAAGCGGGAGAAAAGTGTAAAGGCTCCATCATGGCGTCTGACGCGTTCTTCCCTTTCGGGGATACAATTGAAGCAGCAGGGAAAGCAGGAATCACGGCTGTCATTCAGCCCGGCGGTTCTATACGCGACCAGGAATCTATCGATATGGCAAATAAGTATGGTATAGCTATGGTATTTACCGGACATCGGCATTTCCGCCATAGCTGAGATTGGAGGAGCTTTGAAAGTATTAGTGATTGGAAGCGGCGGCAGGGAACATGCGCTGCTCTGGAAACTGGCACACAGTCCGTCTGTAAAAGAAGTGTACGTCATTCCCGGAAACGATGGAATGACAGATGTGGCGCATTTAATTCCGGTAAAAGGAACAGAAGATATTCTGGATTTTGCCCGTCTGATGGAAGTGGATCTTACTGTTGCCGGTCCCGAGACTGTGCTGACGGAAGGTCTGGCCGACAAGTTTGCCGAAAAGGGAATGGCTTTCTTCGGGCCGTCAGCGGCGGCAGCGCAGATTGAAGGTTCGAAAAGTTTCGCCAAAAATCTGATGAAAAAGTATAAGATCCCTACAGCTGCTTATGAAACATTTACCGATGAAGAAAAGGCCGTTTCTTATATCAAAAAACGAAAGAAATATCCCCTTGTCATCAAGGCAGACGGACTGGCGTCGGGGAAGGGCGTCGTCATTGCCGAAACCGAAGAGCAGGCTGTTCAGGCGGTCCGCGGGATGCTGGAGGGAAAAACCTTTGGCAGCGCGGGAGAATCCGTGGTGATTGAAGAATTTATGGAAGGGGAAGAGGCGAGTGTTCTCTGCTTCACTGATGGAAATACTATCGTTCCTATGATTTCCGCACAAGATCATAAGCGCATCAGCGACGGGGATATGGGAGCGAATACCGGCGGCATGGGGGCTTATGCTCCCGCTCCGGTCATGACGAAAGAATTGGACAAAATCGTTTATGATACCATTCTGCTGCCTGCTGTCAAAGCAATGAAAAAAGAAGGCTGCCCGTTTAAAGGCTGCCTTTATGCCGGATTGATGATTACAAAAGACGGGCCCCAAGTGGTGGAATTTAACTGCCGATTCGGAGATCCTGAGACGGAAGCCATTCTGCCGCTTCTCGAAAGCGATCTTGCGAAGATCATGCTTGCCTGCACGAAAGGAACCTTGAAAAAGGAAAGGGTGGAATGGAAAAATGCCTGTGCCGTGGATATCGTCCTGGCATCGGAAGGATATCCCGCCACCCATTCCTCGGGAGAGGAGATAGTAGGGCTGGAGGAAGCAAAAAAGACCGGCTGCCTCGTATTCCATGCGGGCAGTATGAAGAAAAAAGGCAGGTATTTTGTTAATGGCGGCCGTGTGCTGAATGTGGCGGCTGTCGCGCCGACATTGAAAGAAGCGCGGGACAAGGCCTATGAAGGTGTTTCAAAAATCAGCTGGCGGGGTATGCAGTACCGTCATGATATTGCCGATAAAGGGTTGACGCGTTTGAAAAAAAGGAAATAGAAAAGAAAAGCGCTGTTTCTGTATTTGATGGGAATGGCGCTTTTATCTGTGCTTATACGGGCGGATATTTTTGGTTAGTTTTACTGATCCGGTCATTTGATATCCACCTATGCCTGTTTCTGCAGGCAGGAAATTTTATGTGCAGCGTGTATTTGCCCGGCACATGAAAAGTGGCAATAAAAAAAGACGAGGACACAGGTCTTCGCCTTTTCCGTCAGATGATTACTTTGCTGCGCTGTCAGCTGCGATGGCAGCATTGACGCTTGCATTCAGACGGGATTTTTTACGAGCGGCAGCATTTTTATGGATAATGCCTTTCCGCGCAGCGGTATCGATAACGCTCTGCGCTTCGCGAAGGGCGATGTCCTTCTGGTCGGTTGTGGCAGCAGCTACAGCTTTTTTGACAGCACCATGGATCCGGGAACGGACAGCGGCATGAGCAGCTCTCTTCTTTGCGTCAGTTTTCATGGTCTTTATGTTGGATTTTATTTGCGGCAATTGTTTCACCTCCCGTCTGTGTCATTCATACCGTGTTATTTTACCATGTTTCGCTTTCTGTGGCAAGAAATCTTTTATAATGCCGTCGGTTTGTGTAAAAGCAGGCTATTCGTTAAAATAAAGAAAATGCCGGAATAAACATATTTCCTTCAGATCGGTTTATGGAAAGAGCAAAGGAAAAGGAGCAGCCTATGTATGTCGGTGTAGATATGGTGAAAGCGGCACGCTGGGAACGGATTTGTGAAAAATTTCCGTCCCGCCTTGAAAAAATGTTTACGGAGGAAGAACGGGCGCACTGTGAGTCAAAAGGAAAAAATAAGGCTTATTCTTACGCGGCGCTCTGGGCAGCACGGGAAGCAGCAGGGAAAGCACTGGGGATAGGGATCTTCGGTTCAGGTTTTGGCGATGCGTACCTGTCATGGACAAAGTGGGGGGCGCCTGTTCTCCACTTGCAGGGGAATTTTGAAAAGCGGGCGGAGGAATTGGGGATTACGGATATGTCCGTTTCCATTTCCCATGAAGACGGTATGTCTATTGCCGTTGTTGTGATGGAGGCAAAATCATGATACTGACAACATCTGAGGAATCAAGACTTTTGGATCAACGCGCCATGACGGAATACGGGCTGCCGGAGTCGGTGCTTATGGAAAACGCCGGCGCTTCCGTGGTGCAGCTTATGAAAGAAAAAATATCCTGGGAAGACGCGCGGGTGGTCATCGTCTGCGGCAGCGGAAATAACGGGGGTGACGGATTCGTCACGGCACGGTACGCTCTTTCCGAAGGTGCTGATGTGGCGGTTCTTGTCATGGGGGATGCATCCCATATGGGAGAGAATTCTTTATTGTATAAAAATATAGCGGCTAAAATGGGAATTCCCGTGATTTCCGTTGCAGGCGCGGATGACGCAAAGGAATATCTGGCAGGTGCGGATATTATTGTAGACGCGCTCATCGGCACAGGTCTGAAACATCATGTGAAAGGAAGCACGGCGGAGCTTATTACTGCCATGAATGATTCGGAAGCGGTTATTGTTTCCGTGGATGTTCCCAGCGGCATGTTTTCTGACAGCGGCTGTGCGGCGGGGGCGGTGGTGAATGCCGATTACACGGTGGCGTTAGGCTCCGTAAAGCGGGGGCATGTTCTTTATCCGGGAAATGGATATACAGGAACCGTCTTGTATTCACCCATCGGCATCCCAAACGGCGCCAGGGAACATTTTTCTGTAAAGCTGGTGGAAGAAAAAGATATTTATGAATTTCTTCCTGTGCGGAGTTTTGCCGCCCATAAGGGAACAAATGGATTTATAGGCATTTTTGCTGGTTCGGAAGGGATGGCGGGCGCGGGTCTGCTGGCAGCACAGGGGGCGCTTTACGGTGGCGGAGGAAAGATTGCCCTTGCTTCCGTAGGGAATGCTGCTTTCCAGCTGGCAGGGAAAATTCCGGAAGTGATGGTTTCTTCCTGCGGGGATGCCCCTTGCTTTACCGAGGATATGTCAGATAAGGCAGTGAAGCAGACCGGGATGTATGACGTTGTCGCGTTGGGACCGGGTCTGGGGCGGAACGAAAGAACGCAGACCTTTGTGGCGGATATGCTGGAGCACTGCCGTAAGACCATGGTTGTGGATGCGGACGCGCTCTTTGCTGTCGGCCATCAAAAAATCAATCTGAGAAACTGCCCTGCTGATGTGGTTCTGACGCCCCACGTGGGAGAATTTGCTTTCCTTACCGGACTTACCGCAAAAGATGTGGAAGCCGGCAGGATCGATGAAGCGATCCGGTATGCTAAGGAAAACCATGTGGTGCTTGTGCTGAAAGGAGCGCCTACGGTTATTGCCGTACCGGACGGCAGGGCATGGGTGAATTCCACGGGGAATCCGGGCATGGCCGCAGGCGGTATGGGAGATACTCTGACGGGTATCATTGCCGCCTTTATCGGACAGGGACTTTCTGCTGAAGAGGCCGCCGTGGCAGGCGTATACCTTCACGGACTGGCGGGAGACCTGCTTGCCGAAAAGATGCCGGTAGGATATACGGCAAGCGATGTGGCCCGCATGATTCCTCTGGCGCGTAAAAAGGTTATCGAAGGATGAAGCGCTTTATAAAGTATTTCCTTTGTCTCCTTATCAGCCTTTGTGTCTTTGCAGGGACAGGCTGCGGGTTTGATGTCTTTGGCAGCGGGAGTAGAACAGCAGCCGATGCGCCTCTGATTATCCGCATGCTTGATATCGGACAGGGAGACGCCATCCTTATTGAAAGAAATGGAAAGTTTGCGCTTATTGATACGGGAGATGTGGAGCATCGTCCTCGGATGGCGGAGTATCTCAGGAAGTACGGCGTGAAAAAGGTGGATACCGTTATTATCACGCATCCCCATGGAGATCATATAGGCGGTATGTTTTCCGTTTTTGCCAATGCGGAAATAAGGCAGGTTTATGATAATGGGGTGCCTACTTCCCTTTCCACGTACAAAACGTATCGAAAGATACTGGATAAAAGGAAAATTCCCCGCAGGACACTGCGGGGCGGTGAAAAAATACAATTGCTGGACGGCGTTCCTTTTACAGTTGTAGGACCTTTGGAAAAAAGCAATGCCCGCGGAGAAAATTCGCGTCAGAATAATGAAAGTATCGTGGGGCTGCTGAAATATGGTAATTTCACGATGCTTTTTACAGGAGATGCGGAAGCGGAAGAGGAAGCATCTATTTTGAAAAGCGGCGCTGACGTAAAGAGTATTGTTCTCAAAGCGGGACATCACGGAAGCAAGACGTCTTCTACGGAAGAATTTCTCCGTGCCGTCTCACCGAAAGCGGTTTTTATTTCCTGCGGCGCCGGTAATAATTACGGGCATCCCTCAAGGCAGACAATGAAGCGGTTGGAAAAATGGGGAATAGATGTTTATCGGACGGACAGGCAGGGGACGATTACTCTTACCACTGATGGAAAGCGCTATGAAATTACAAAAGAACATTAGAGGGGAACCCATGGAAAGAGAAATGCCGAAGGCAGGAGAAGTGTGGAGGCACTTTAAAGGGAACTTTTATCTTATTATTGCCGCAGCTCGTCATACGGAAACGGGGGAAATGTATGTGGTTTATAAAGCGCTTTACGGTACGTACGAAGACTATCTCCGACCGCTGGATATGTTCATGAGCGAAGTGGACCGGGTGAAATATCCTGATGCGAAACAAAAATACCGTTTTGAAAAAACAGAAAAGGAAGAATAGATATTTCCTGCCGGAATCAGCTGCTGTTCATGGCAGTCTTTTTTTATCCAAAAAAATCAATATAAAATAAAAAATCATTACTTTCCATCATGCATAAAAAGTGGTAAATTAAGCGTATACTTTTATATACGTAAACGCAGCAGGATGAAAGGAGAAACAGTATGAATATAAAGATTGGAATTTTAGGGTATGGAAATATAGGGCGCGGTGTAGAAACGGCGCTCTGGGATAATCCGGATATGGAACTGGCAACTGTCTTTACAAGACGGGATCCTTCGCAGGTAAAGATTCTTTCTGAAAATGTGCCGGTCATTTCCGTCTCAGAAATAGAAGCATGGAAAGATAAGATTGACGTACTTCTCCTCTGCGGGGGAAGCGCTACTGACCTGCCGCAGCAGACACCGTTCTATGCGAAAATGTTCAACGTGGTAGATACGTTTGATACCCATGCTAAGGTGCCCGCCCATTTTGCCGCTGTCGATCGGTCTGCAAAAGAAAATGGAAAGATTGCCATTATTTCCGTCGGCTGGGATCCGGGACTTTTTTCTCTCTCGCGGCTTTATGGGAATGTGATTCTTCCCGACGGGAAAGATTACACTTTCTGGGGAAAAGGCGTTTCTCAGGGGCATTCCGATGCCATCCGCCGCATTAAAGGCGTGAAGAACGCCAAGCAGTATACCTGCCCCGTGGAAAGCGCCATGCGTGCCGTAAGGAACGGGGAAAATCCGGAGCTTACCACAAGAGAGAAACATATCCGTGAATGTTTCGTCGTTTTGGAAGATGGCGCTGACGCGGCATATGTGGAAAAACAAATTAAGACGATGCCGAACTATTTCGCCGACTATCATACCGTGGTTCATTTCATTTCGGAAGAAGAATTTGGTAGGAACCACCAGGGGCTGGCGCATGGCGGTTTCGTTTTCCGCAGTGGAAATACGGGGAAAGAGAAAGAACATAAGCATATTATTGAATTCAGTCTGAAATTGGATTCGAATCCGGAATTCACCACGCATGTCATGGCAGCTTATGCGAGAGCTGCCGCGCGTATGGCCAGAGAAGGACAGGCAGGATGTAAAACGGTGTTTGATATACCGCCGGCATACCTTAGCGAAAAGAGCGGCGAAGAGCTCCGTTCCTCGATGCTGTAAAAGGTAATAACGGCTTGACAATTTAGTATATGATAGTGTATTCTACATAAGTCAGTTATGCGGAGCGGTACTCAAGTGGCTGAAGAGGACGGTTTGCTAAATCGTTAGACGGGTCTCCCGTGCGGGGGTTCGAATCCCCCCCGCTCCGCCATGAAAACATAGAAGATATCGGACAAAACGGTATCTTCTTTTTTTATGCATATTCTCAAAATTTTATGAATAATGAGAAAGTGTTCGCAAATTTGTTTCACATGAAAAATAGGGTAAGTCGATTTCATCAGTAAACATGCTGAAAGCGAGCGACAAATTTTTGAAATTTAAAAATATATTTAGGCACTCCTTTTTATTAATTGTTGGCATTTTATACAGAGGCTCTTTCCATATTTGTTATTTGAGAAGTCTTTCACCTTCCTATTTATTTCCGAACCACAGTTTTCACAAAGGTATCTATCACCGGAATAGGATGTAGGGGAAGGAGCATAGTTGCTGTCCCTAAGAGAAGGACTGTTGTAGTCCTTCTGATCCAAATAATTCCGAAGAGTATCATTTTCAGGGTCATCGCCTGTGCTTATCGCAAAACTTAGAAGGTATGCGTACTTAATAGCGGCCGTTTGTGCTTTCATAATAGCCTTATCTCCGCTGTCCTGTCCGCTTCCCAGTCCGACTATACTCATCGTTTCTCCTGATTCTGAATCGATAAGCATAATTGTAATTTTTACGGATGCTAAATTTTCTGTATTTCCTTTCGTTGTTGTTACCTTTTCCATAGATAAAAGTTCAGGTACAGCCATGGTACTAATCCCATGTTTTACAAAAGAAGCATTTACCTTTTCCAGTACATCTGCACAGGTGGCATATTTGTAAGCATGGAAATTATTTGTTCCGTTTTTTAGAACGTGACTGCATTCTTTCATAACTTCAATCATTTTTGCTGCTATAAGTTTCATTGTTAAACTCCATTTCCGGGAAATTTATCCCTGCAATTAAACTATCCCGATGAGTTAATACTCATCGGGATACATGATTGTTAAAATTCTTTTTTTGTTCATACCTGTTGACGGATCTAACACGAGCCATATTTTTTGTTTTCAGATACAGGGTAAATCCCCAATATATCATCACCGGTATCCAGAGCCAGGTCATTCATTTCCTTTGAGCTTTCTGTAGCATCACCCCAGTCATGGGAAAGAAAGCGACAGATAGATTCTATGACCTTTTTGTGAATTGATTTTTTATTTCTGCTGTCATCTGCAATGCGTTTTGTTTGAACAATACATAGTTTGTGTAAATCAATTTCGTATCTGTGCATTATGCGGAAACTTTCCTCTCTTTCATAGGAAGAAACCAACTGTTGTATTCTTCCGGTTTGATTATCCAGATTCTTGGATAGAAGCAGGCCGGGAGATCCTCTTCAAATACCCAGATGAGTGACTTGCTTTTGTTCATTGGATTTTCATATCTGGCAAAGACAAGGTCAAAGGGAGACTGGGTCCTTACTTCTCTTGTTCCAACAGTGCTTTCTTTTCTATGGAAAGCAAGTATTCTGTCATTAATTACAACTCGTTCCGGTGTTACGTATCCATAATCATGGTTGAGATAGCGGGCAATTATTTTTGATATTCCCCGGCTGTATTCTTTATCCTGCATCATTTGTTCAGCAATCATAGGAGATAGTATTAACTCTTTTTCTTCCATCAGACAGCCTCCTTTTCCTGTTTTTGTTTTAACGCTAAACCATAAGGACAACGGTTAGCTACGTCGCAATAGCCTGTACACTTTCTTCCGTTCCACCGCTCTCTTGAATTGCAGGGAGGAGGCAGTTTTTTATTTACTAAAGCCTTACGAAATCTTTCTGCTTTGGCTGACATATAGATTCGCAACCAGTGATTACTGATACGATGAATAGGAATCAGGTAGACCGGCTTGGTTATATTTCTCTGCGAGGCAGTTTGAAGTCCGTAATCTCTGCAAAAAGCCTGTATTTCCATTCTGCTTACTTTGAATCCTTGCTTTTCAAGTAGCATGCGGTAGTAATTCAGTTGGACAGCCCATTCAAAGACAGCTTTTACACCATCGGTCCGCCATTCTTTTCTATATTTGGGTTGGCCTTTTCTCATACCTGTTTTATATACATCTCCTGTAGGGACATCCACTTTGTAATACCCTAAAGCTTTCATCAACTTGTAACTGCTTGTGACTTTATAATCTCCTAAAACGGTATCCTCTGTATCGGTGAGAATCTTTCCGTATAAATCAAACTTACCGCTCGTAATGTTGTCATGCAGGCGTTCCTCAGACAGAAGTTCTCCATAGGTTTGGGCTTCCTGCAAAGAGTGTATAGCTGTTCCGTGCAGGGCAAAGACCTGGTTCATTGGATTTACCGCATAAGATGTCGTTTTCTTCAGATACAGTTCTCTTGTACCGCCAATAAGTTCCGTCACAGACGGCTTATCCAGATTCCGGTCAAGAGAATTGGCAAGGGCTCTCAATGTAGGTAAAAACATGCATCTCTCTTTATGGGGGCATTGAGAAAGACAGCGGGGAATGGATATAGTGCTTCCGTCAGGACAAATAAATTCTTTAGCTGGCATAATCGTCTCCCTCTTTCAGATAAGGAGCATTGGATATAGGACTATCTACCCGTTCTACCTCATGAAAATAAACAAAAGAATCACCGGACCAACAGTCCTCCAAAGTGGAAAATGCATCTATCAGCTCTTTAGTTGTTCCTTCTTTATGCAAAATGTCAGCCAGGAGAACATTCAAGTCCTCATCTTTCCAAAAATTCACCCCTTCAGGAAAGAAGTCCTGAAACCGTATAATTTTTTCATCTGCCGTAGAATCGTAGTAGCTGTCCACCACGTAGTCAAAATCAAAGTACATGCGGAAAATATCATTGGTTTCATATAATCCAAGTCCCGCTTCTTCTGCATAATAAAGATAGGATGTATGAGGTGCATATTTTTTTATAAGGAAATCCCACAGTTCATGTTGGGGCACCCATGCGGTTTCCGTATCTATGTACAGACCGGTTCTATTTCTTTCCTGGTCAGTCTGCATATATAAATTGCCGATAGTACCACGGCAGGGAATTTTTGTATAATCCATACCTGCACCTTCAGCAATATTTCCGAGCCAATCTTTACCAAAACCGTTGGGAGCATAGTTTTTTTCTGTCCATTTTGTAATATTTCTTTCCAACCGTTCCAACTCTTTAAGAGGACCGGTGAAAATATATTCTGTGAAACACCAATTGGGCATTATATCTTCCTTTCTTGAAATACAAAACCGGCGCAGTCTTGTTATGAAACGGCGCCGGTTTTTACTTTTTGTTATTTATCATCGTTTAATTGGTCTACCAATTTGGCAACAGCAATAGCGAGTTCAAGCCAGTGCATAAAAACACCTTCCTTCTTTTGGATTTTTGCAGAGTGAATCTATGCAAGGATTTCTTCAATCGGTGCGTATTTGATAAGATTTGTTTTCTTTTCCTCCTTTTTGAGAATAGGTAATTTTTTCTTGCTACCAAAGGGCATAGAAAGCATATCTCCTCCGATGCGTTCCAAGTCGGTAGCTCTTTCATAGGTTTCCATTTCTTTGCTCGCTGCGGTTACTGCGTTAATAAGACCGTACCAAGTGTTATCTCCGCCCATAAAGAACTGTCTCATAATTTCATTTTGCTCTTCTTCATTTAACAGGAACTTGTCTGCCAGTATACGGATTTCTTCATCGGTGGAATTACGTATTTTGCTATCAGCCGCTTGTTTCATCCGGTCTGTTATTAAATTAAACCGTGTTTCATCAACGGCACTACGCACAATATCCTGGACTTTCATAAAGAAAGCTTTATCGTCCTGTTCAAGTGTGGCGTCCGAATAGAGTTCGTAAGCATCTTCTTCACAGGCAATCTGACGACCTGCATGGTATTTCTTTTTTCCAAAATCTTTGGCTATCATACCGTTATCACAGACAAGACGGTACACCAGAGGTTCTACTCTTAAGCTGCCTAATCCGACTTCACTATTGGCTACGATAAAGCCTGCTTGTACGGCATCACCTTTGCGTATTTCTGTTTTCATGGTGCGGTTAACCACCTTGATATACATGTGGGTATCAGTTACTTCGCAGCTCTTGATTTCTGCGCCTTTCATTTCCCGGATAACGGGAAGAATGGAAGCACACAGCTCCATATTGTCCAGATGGCGGTATCGGTCGGAAAGAAATGCTCTTGCGATATGATCCATAGTGCGAATCATTCTTTTCTGTGGATCCTTTTTGAACCAACTGATGATATTCTCATCCAAAAGCATGGGATTTTCTGCCCTCATCTTTTCATAGTAGCGGAAAGGAATATTAAGCTTGGAAGCAATCTGCCTGTGTGTTAATTCACTGACCAGGTATCTCTCCCACGTTTTATCCGGCTTTCTGGTGCACAGATACGATACTCCTTCTGTGGTTGTGTAAAAAGACAAATTATTGGTAGACGTTATGATATCTTTTCTTGCTAAACGCTGTCTTTTAAGCTCTAATCCCAGTTCTTCAATACTCTTACCTTGTTTCATTGTTTTCCTCCTTATATACAAAAATGGGGTGCCCAAACTAGTGGCACCCCGTGTATTCAGATCTCTGCGGATTCTGTTTCGTCATTAGCATCGTTTCCTGATTCTGTAAAGTCTTCTTTATCAAAAATATCTTCGGCTTCATCTATATCTTGCGGGCCGTTTATATCTTCCTCTTTTTCCGGTACTTCTCCATCATCTATAGAAGCCAAAGCTTTATCACAAGCTATATCAATGTCTTCCATAAAACGAATGACTGAGGATGTTAATCTTCCAAAGTCTTTAATAATAGAAGCAATCGCTTCTCCAATTTCCTGACACTGCTTATCGTTCAAAGTTTCTTCCATTTTTTCTTCCATTTTTGCTTTCTTTCCTTTTATTATTCCCGTGGTACTCCTGACCGACACCACGTTGCAAAATTAACACAGTTATTCCATAAAAGATGGTAATTCTCTTCTCCCAGCCTGCTTTTGGCACGGCGAATAATTTCATCGGGCGTAAACCTTGCTGAATCACTGATGAGATAAAGGAGATCCCCTGAGGCAAAAGATTCCAGTGAACGGTGAATGACTTTACCCTTGTTATACTCATAGACTTTTCCTTTTCCGTCATATATACCATGGTGTGTATAACAGAGCCTCATAACGGCAATATGATCCCCTTTTTGAAACAGTCTTTTAGCTTCCTTTGGCAAGAGGGCTTGCCTTTTCCGTATCTCATTCCGTGAATCATCAAACACATCAAGCAAACTGTCCAAACTTTCTTCCAAATTGGACAAGAGACCTATGGTTTCTCCAAAGAGTTCGCTCTCATCAAATAATTTGATTTCTTTTCCTTTCAATTCATATAAACCACCTTCCCGGCACCAAATAAAAAGAGAACCACATAAGCGGTTCCCGGATTAATATAAAAGCAGTTCTTCTGCTCATTCATATAATATATAGGTGAAATATTTTTAGATGACAAAAGGTAAAACATCAAATTTTTATAGCTAATGCAGTATTTCTTTCGCAAGTAAAAGCAAACCTGCAATTTATGAAAACTTAAAGAAATATATACACATATAAACAAATAAAAATACGAATATTGTATAATAAAGAATAATACATATATAGTCTAAACGTAAAATAATTAAAATCCGGTTCACACGATGAAATTAAGAATGACGGGCGAAAGAAAATTGGAGGATTTGTATGAATAAAGAGCATAAAGTATCTCTACAAAAAGCAAGTCCGTATAGTGCTGTTTTAACAAGGGAACAATATTTATTTTATGAAGTTAGAACGACCGCAAAACTCATCTTAGATAAATTAACCCCTGAAGAAATTGTTAACAAAATTATGGAAGATAATTTATTTCAGTACCCCACTGAAAAGTCTGTAAAAAGAATGGCAATTGCTTGTCTGAAAAGATTGGATGCATTGAATGACCCTACTTTAATAGAAGCTATAGCAACACAGCCTTCAGACGTATCAAAGCAAATTTGTTTGTTTGCTATGATGAAACAATACCGGCTAATTTGGGATTTTATGATTACCGTCATTGGTGAGAAGTACAGGTCAGCTGACAATACTTTCGGTAAGATAGATTTGAATAGTTTTTTTCTGCGTTTGCAGGAACAGGATGACAACGTAGCGTCTTGGAGTGATTCAACAATTGTAAAGTTGAAACAGGTCATCAAAAAAACTCTGGTGGAAAATGAATATTTGGATAGTGTAAAGGCGACAACTCTCAATCCCGTATGGCTTCATCCGATACTGGAAAATGCAATTCGTGAACACGGTGATGAAATTGCTTTGCCCGCATTCAATTGTTTTTCTTAAGGAGGTCGGATTAATTGAGCGATTTAACCAAAAGACTGGAAAGCCTCAAAATCCTAATTCAAGATTCTGAATTTCTTGAAGGGAAAGGATTAAGTAATGAAGTTAATATAAGAATGTTTTGCTATGACCCCTCTGAAGAAATGACAGTCAGACATTTCATTGAGCAAATTATGACAGATTCATCTATGCGTTGCCATCTGATAGAACAGAACCTGTATAAACTGTTTCTTTCCATTTGTGAGGAGAAACGCATTATAAATTCAATACCCGATATAGAAAACAAAAAAGGAAAAGAATTTATCCGGGATAAAATCAGCCATATGGCCAATAATACAGTCTTTGTAAATAAAATGAAATACGAACCACATAAAAAAGGAGATGTATTGGTCGTTACAGGAGTCGGAGATGTATTTCCTTTTATCCGCGTGCATGACGTATTAAATGCTATGCAACCCGAATTTTCAGACATTCCTATTCTCGTATTCTATCCCGGGAACTTTGATGGTAGGGAGGTCCAACTGTTTAACCGGCTGAAGAAAAATCCATACTACCGGGCTTTTAACATAATTTAAGGAGGGGCAACGTGGTTATCCGAGAGTTATTTCAAGAAGATATTAATCGTAAAATCAATGGGGTCGTTAAAGTTAATCAAGACACTACTGATGTTCTAGTTCAAGAACTGGAAGAATACGTTATTACCAGTGATTTAAAAAAGCATTTCATAACGTTCTTCAATAATTATGAAAAGTCTTTTCATGAAAGCACAGATGACATTGGTGTATGGATTTCCGGCTTTTTTGGAAGCGGTAAATCTCACTTCTTGAAAATGCTGTCATACTTGCTTGCAAATCAAGAAGTACAGGGTGTCCGCACGGTAGAAAGATTCCGCAAGAAATTTGAAGATGATCCTGCTACCTTTATGCTGATTGATAATGTTACGAAAGGCCATACGGATACCATCCTCTTTAATATTGATATCGAAGGGTCCATTGATAAGGATCAGACTGCCGTTCTCCGTGTTTTTGCAAAGATGTTCTATAAATATCTCGGGTTCTATGGAGAGAATCTGAAGGTTGTAAAATTAGAGCAACTTGTTAAAAAACTAGGAAAGACTGATGAATTCCGCCGGGTGTTTGAAGAAAAACACGGAATTTCCTGGCTCGAATCCAGGGATGCCTTTGAATTCCTCGAAGATGATGTAGTTGAGACATTAAAAGAAGTACTCGGCATGAGTGAAACCTCTGCCCATAACTGGTTCAACGGAGACGAGAATGTAGATTTCAGTATTGCCCAACTTGTATCTGAAATGAAAGAATATGTTGACCAACAGCCTGATGATTTCCGTTTATTATTTATGGTAGATGAGGTCGGCCAGTATGTAGGTGGCGACACAAGTCTTCTTATTAACCTGCAATCATTGGTGGAAGAAATCGGAAGTAAATGTAAGGGCAAGATTTGGGTCGTTTGCACTGGTCAAGAAGCTATTGATGAAGTGATTAAAGCCCGTGAAAACGAATTTTCCCGCATTCAGGCCCGGTTTAAAACAAGACTCTCCCTAACCTCTTCTTCGGCAGACGAAGTTATTCAGAAACGTATTCTGAAAAAGAAACCCGAAGTGGAACCGGCATTAGAGGAAGTCTATAGAAACAATGAATCCATTCTTCGTAATCTGTTCAGCTTTACCGATGCCATATTAGACATTAAGGGATATACAGGTCCGCAGAATTTTGTCAAAAACTTCCCGTTCGTCCCTTATCAGTTTATTATCATGCAGAAAGTATTTACCGAAATCCGTAAGCACGGAAACGTTGGAAAACACCTCTCCGGTGGAGAACGCTCCATGCTTTCCGGATTCCAGGAAGCTGCACAGAAAATTCAAGACAAAACCGAATATGCATTAGCACCGTTCTATCTGTTCTATGATACGGTGCACTCATTCCTCGACAGTTCTATTCGTTCTGTTATTGACCGTGCCCAGAAAGCAGCCAATCACGGAGACGGTATTGAACAGCAAGATGTGGATGTATTAAAGCTCCTGTATCTCATTCGTTATGTAGATGATATTCCGGCCAACCTCGATAATATCGTTATTCTTATGGCTGACGACATCAGTCTCGACAAAATTGAGATGAGAGAAAAAGTTAGAGAGAGCCTGGATCGTTTGCTTAGTCAGAATTACATAGGAAGAAGCGGCGATATCTATAATTTCCTGACCGATGAGGAACAAGATATTCAAAAAGAAATTTACAATAATACCCAAATTGATACTTCCGCAATTGTTGAGCGTATTGGACAAATGGTGTTTGGCGATATTTATACCACGAAGAAGTACCGTTACAAAGAATACGACTTCCCCTTTGACCGGATGGTAGATACTACAAATATTGGCTCAGCCACAGGCTCCATGACACTTAGAATCCTGACTGTAGCAACCGATGTTTTGGAGAAGAACGAGCTTCGCCTTATGGAGGAGTCAAAAAATCAGGCAATTGTTATTCTTTCTGAGACTCCATACTATGAAGCTTTAGAAAAAGCCATGAAAGTACGAAAGTACGTTAAACAGCGTAATGTAGCGCAGCTTCCAAGCTCTGTACAAGATATTATCCGAAATCATCAGAATGAAGCGACCAAAAACGAATATTCAGCATTGGATGATTTAAAAAAAGCTATCATGGATGCTGAATTTTACGTAGACGGAGAACGTATTGAAATCAAAAACGGTGATTCCAAGAGCAAGCTGGACCAAGCTATGGAATATCTGGTCGCCCATGTTTATACCGAACTTGGACTCATTACAAAAAATGCTGATACTGATGCAGATATTTTGGCTGTACTTCAAGGCAAACATACCAATGGCTTGTTGCCCGGACATGAAGACAACCATGATGCAGCGGTGAAAATGGAAGAGTATTTGGAGATGCAAGACAGGAAAAAGCTTCCGACTTCTATGGCAGATATCCAGAGCCGCTATCAGGCAAGTCCGTATGGCTGGAAAGAAATCGATATTGCCGTTGTAGCCGCCATGTTGATATATGATCAGAAAGTGACTATAAAATATGGCGGAGAAACCATACAACCGGACAATCCGAAACTTCCGGATATGCTCCGCAAGAAAAGTGAGATTGGAAAGACAAGTATCTCCAAGCGTCAAGTTATTAACACATTAAAGACACAGGCGGCCAAAAAATTGCTCCGTGAATATTTTGACGTAATGGACCTTCCAGGCGATGAAGACAGTTTCGTTGCTTTTATTATAGAGAAATTTGAAGCAAAGAATGCCCATTATGAAGAATTAAATAAGCGCTATGAGGGCCACAAATATCCTGACCACAGTCTGGTAAAACAGGCACTTAATCTCATGACTAGTGTCCTTTCCCAACGTAAAGACAATATTGCACTGATTGACCGCTTGCTTGCTAAAGAGAACGAACTTCTGGACAACAAGGACGATATGCAGGCGGTGGAAGATTTTTTTAAGAACCAGGTGCAGATATTTGATGAAGCTGTCCGCTTAGAAAAAGACCTCACAAATGACCTTTCTTATCTGCAGAAGGAAGAAGAAGCATATGAGGCTTTGAACCAGATTCGTAAGATTACTGTTGTAGAAGCTGAGAACAGCAGTGTATATAAAAGTATTCCCAAGCTTAACAGCTTGATGGACATAGTGCATCAGGGTCATGGAAAACTTCTTGATGAAAAACGTTCTGAGATTCTTGAAATCATTCGTCGTTGTATGGAAAGAATTCACAGCGTTGCCGGTATTCATGCTGAAGAGAATACACTTTCAAAAATGGCAGATGAACACTTTGGCAATTTGAAGAAACAAGTGAATGAACAAAAAAGTCTGCAAAACCTTGACGGTATGATTGTCCAGATATGGAATTATACTGATAATATGGCAGAACGGATAGAAGCCATTAAAAAGCCGGCAAAAAACGTGACTCCGGCAACGTCTCCAGAAAATGGCAATAACGCAACCAAACCGAAAAAGAAAAAAATAGTGAAAACCCTATACAGACAGCAGTTCCCCGCTAAAACCTTGGGAAGCCAGGAAGATATTGATGCCTATGTAGAGGGTATAAAAGAATATCTCGTGAAGATGATTGAGGACTGCGACGAAATCAAATTGACTTAAGGAGACCAGGATGAATAAGAATGCAATTAAAAGTTTTGCCATGAAAGCTCGCCGGGATTTAATTGCCCGGGTAAGTCAAAGAGCCTTGAAATATGGTATCTCCGAGAAAGAAACCGGTAATCCGGAAGACGATGTTGTGAATGGCTATGTGCTTTCATATACCGAAAAGAAACAAAGAGCCGGTTTAATCCATCAAATTCAAGAAAAAGGATATGAACAGGTTATCGAGGAAGTTGCCTATACATGGTTTAACCGCTTCTCTGCCCTCCGTTTTATGGAAGTTAACGGATATCTTCCTTCGAGAATCCGTGTTTTTACAGATGAAAATAATGCATTCAAACCCCAGATTCTGACGGAATCCATTCATATGGATCTGCCTGGTCTTGATATAGACAAAGTCTATGCTTATAAGGAAGCTAACGACAATGATGAACTTTATAAATATCTTCTGATTACACAGTGCAATGCGTTAAACAGTATACTCCCTATTATGTTTCAGAAGATTGTCGACTATACGGAGCTTTTATTTCCTGACAATCTTCTCCGGGAAAGCAGTGTCGTCCATCAGATGATTGAACTCATTCCTGAAGAAGACTGGAAAGATGCTGTTCAGATTATCGGTTGGCTGTACCAATACTATAACAGCGAAAAAAAAGACGATGTTTTTGCTGCTCTGAAATCAAATGTGAAAATCTCAAAGGAAAATATTCCCGCAGCAACCCAGCTCTTCACACCGGACTGGATTGTCCGTTACATGGTAGAGAACTCTTTAGGCCGCCTTTGGATAGAAGGGCATCCTGATGACGAACTGAAGGCCCAGTGGAAGTATTACCTAGAAGAAGCTGAGCAGACCACGGAAGTTCAGGAACAATTAAAAGTTATCCGTGAGGGATACAAAGCACTGAAGCCGGAAGATATTTTGTGCATTGACCCCTGCTCAGGGAGCGGCCATATTCTGGTATATATGTTTGACGTACTTATACAGATTTATGGAGCCTATGGCGTTGATACAAGAACAGCCGTTGCAAGCATTATTAAAAACAATATTTTTGGTTTGGATATTGATGACCGTGCGGCACAGCTGGCCTACTTCTCAGTCATGATGAAAGCCCGCCAGTATGACCGCCGTTTCTTTAGTCGCGGTATCCAACCCCATGTGTATGCCATTGAAGAGAGTAATCATGTCGATAAAGGTATCGTGAACTATTTTTGTAATGGCGATGCGAAATTGACAGCTGCCATGGATACCATTCTCCGAGAACTGCATGATGCCAAAGAATATGGTTCGATTCTGACAATGACAAAGCAGGACTGGTCCGCTTTATATGCCCGTTTTGATGAAATTAGAGCGAATGCTGATTTGCGAAGTGACGTGGCACAAAGAGAATTATTGCCTTTGGTACGGATAGCAGAAACTTTGGCACAAAAATATGACGTGGTTGTTACCAATCCCCCGTATATGGGTAGTTCCAATATGGATCCTAGATTATCGAGGTTTGTAAAGAAAAATTATCCTGATAGTAAAAGTGATTTGTTTGCGGTATTTATTGAAGTCTGTGGCAAAATGCTAAAAGCAAATGGCTTACAAGGAATGATAACGCAACATGCGTGGATGTTCTTATCGAGCTTTGAAAAACTAAGAAAAAAACTTCAGCAAAAATCACTGATAAACATGGCCCATCTGGGTGCAAGAGCCTTTGAAGAAATTGGCGGCGAGGTAGTTCAAACTACGAGTTTTGTTTGCAGAAATAATACTCTTCCTGAGTACCTAGGTTCATATTGTCGTCTAATCGTGCCAAATACTCAAGACGGAAAAGAAAAGATGTTCTTGTCAGGTGAAAATAGATTCATTTCATCACTCTCTGGTTTTGAGAAGACTCCAGGTACTCAATGGGCATATTGGATAAGTGAAAAGGTACTGGCGCAATTTACTCAAAAACAAGATTACTTTGAAACTCATGCTGGAATAACTACGGGAGATAATGACTATTTTTTGCATTTATGGACGGAAATAGATGTGAATCATATTTATAGACATAAACAACCATTAGATAAAACTCCGGCTTGGTACTTTCATCTTAAAGGTGGTGCATTTAGAAAATGGTATGGTAACAATGAGTTAGTTCTTCATTATGATGGAAAGTCAATAGCGGAGATGAATACACGCCCTGGATTTAGGCATGATGGAAAGGAGTTCTACTTTCGCGAATGCGCAACATGGAATAAGACAGGAACTGGGGATATTTGTGTTAGATACTCAGATGATGGAAACACCTTTAACACGGGTGGTTGTTGTTTATTTACAAAGTCTGAAAATGAATTGTACTACATCATGGGATTGCTTAATTCAAATGTGATGAAAGTATACTTGAGTTTTCTTTGTCCAACATTTTCGTTTGCAGCTGGTGACGTAGCTAAAATACCTGTTATATATGATAGCATGGCTGATTCTGAAATAAAGAAAATTGTACTTAGTGCTATTGGAATATCAAAAAAAGACTGGGATGCCCACGAAACCTCATGGGATTTTTTAACCCATCCTTTTATTACATATCGTACGGGAATTGGACCTATCGATATTCCTACCGATAAATTGTAGTACAGGATTGCCGATGCATACTACGCTTGGAAGGTGAATGCAGCAGAGCTTTTTAATATTATGAAAAGAAATGAAGAAGAACTGAACCGTATTTTTATTGACATTTACGGTTTGCAGGACGAGCTGACACCGGAAGTGGCTGACAAGGACATTACAGTGCATCGCATTTTTGACACGAAAGACGATGTTCCCGAATCCATGCAGGGTAGTCAGTATGTCCGCACCAAGAGAGATGAGGTGGTTTCTTTCATTTCCTATGCCGTGGGGTGTATGTTTGGCCGCTATTCCCTTGATGCAGATGGCCTTATCTATGCCGGTGGAGAGTTCGATGATTCCAAGTACTCTACTTTTGCCGCTGATAAGGACAATATTATTCCTATTTGTGATGATGAGTATTTTAGCGATGATATCGTCGGCCGTTTTGTAAAGTTTGTAGAGGTTGTTTACGGTCACGAAACACTTCAGGAAAATCTGAATTTTATAGCGGATGCACTTGGTGGCAAGGGACAGCCAAAAGAGGTTATCAGAAATTATTTCTTAAATGGTTTTTATGCAGACCATTGCAAAATGTATCAGAAGCGCCCGATTTACTGGATGTTTGACAGCGGTAAAAAGAACGGTTTCAAGTGCTTGATTTATATGCACCGGTATGAGCCGGATCTTCTTGCCCGTATCCGTACCGATTATGTACATGAACAACAGTCCCGTTATCATGCAGCTATAGCCGACTTAGAAAGCCGTATAGAACATGCAACTACCGCAGAAAGAGTGAAACTGAACAAGCAGCTTAAAGTACTAACCGAACAAGAAGCTGAAATTCACGAATACGAAGAAAAAATCCATCATTTGGCAGACCGTATGATTTCTATTGATCTGGATGACGGAGTGAAGAACAATTATGCAATTTTTAAAGATGTCTTGGCGAAGATTAAGTAAGGAGGTGGCAGCATGGCCAGTATGGATTTAGATACCATCATCCGTGATTTAAATCATCGTTTTGCTGCGCCGTTACCGGAGTTTTACAAGCGCCGCATTATATTTTGGTATGACCAAGAGCAGGAATTTAAAGATAAGCTCACTGATATACAATTGGACAATGCCAAACTTCTTGTGCTGACAGGAACCAATAATTTTGTTTCCAAAAAATTATTATGTATAGACGATACCACCAACAACTATTTGGTGTATTGTCCTCTTTCCTATCAATCACTGGAAGAGGATTGGTTTCTGAACATTGAGCTTTATAGTGAAGAGTTCAGGGCCGATTTGGTATCTATCTGGATGAATGAGATGAATCTCTCCTCTACCTCGGAGAACCGAAGGTTTGTAAATGCTTATAAAAAGTTTTTCGGTGCGCAATACAGAAGAACTGCATTTACCAATCTTACCAAGGGAATTACAACGATATCGCAGATGCATCTCGCAGTTATGGCTGCCATTTGCGGTACATCTGATACACAGCCGGGCAGTATCATAAAAGCGGTTATCAGCGGTGGTACTGATATGGAGGCTAATGAAATCTTCGGTAGGCTTGCGGATTATGGTGCGGAAAAATCTTTCTGGACACTCATCAAGCAATTTAGCGGATATGATGAAGAAGAGCCGTCTATCGAAAGTTTAGTCACACATATTCTGCTTACGGCAACCACCCGAACACTGAGGCTTGAGTATTTAGAAGGATTAGATAAGTACATTTCCACACCTCACGTGGCATGGTGTTATGATTTCATTTCCGACTGGATTATCGGGGGTGAGACTCAGGCACTTGTAGACATCCTGCAAAGTGTGGAAGAAAAGTTGATGCTTAGAGCCCGGTTCAGTAAGATTCCCTTGGAAGACTTGGCAGATACGGAGATATTCCCGTGTATAAACGATTGTATCCTGGCAAGAATTATGACAGAAATCAGCAATCACATCATCAATGTAGATGCGATTAGAAACATGGCTGAAAAACGCCGGACTTTGGCCTGGTATGATACTGTGAAATGCTACTATGACGGAATTTTACAAGTAGCCAATATGCAGGCCTTTTACTTAGAACACTCGGCAGGTTTTCACACCTTGGAAGCCAAACAGGTATGGGAACAATATACCGGTGACTATTATCACATGGACACCTATTATCGTTACTACCACTTGGCATTTGTAAAAAGTTTAACTGCTGGTAATGACTATCTGGATGATCTTTTTAAGCAGGTAACCGATAAGGTAGAAGGTCTTTATACACATTGGTTTCTTGGAGAGCTGGGAAGTAACTGGGCCAATGCTTGTTCTGATGAACTTGCCAAATACGGACATATCATGGAAGTTCCACAGCAGGTGAATTTCTATAATGATAGAGTAAAGAGTGAAGATAATCGTGTATTTGTCATTATTTCAGATGCACTCCGCTATGAGGTGGCGGTTTCTTTAGCAGCACAGCTCAAACGGGAAACACAGTGTGAAGTTACCATTGGTTCTTGTCAAGGGATTTTCCCGACCATTACGAAATTTGGTATGGCTGCTTTACTCTCCCATAAACAGTTATCTATCAATGAACGTAGTAACGGAGAATTACAAGTTTTGGCCGATGGACTGCCTACGGATGCAGGCAACCGGGATAAAGTTCTTAAGACGGCAAACGAAAACAGTGTGGTCTTGAAATATAATGACATCGCACCGATGAAGCGTGCTGAGCGAAATGCTTTGGTAAAGGGCATGAGCGTTATTTATATTTATCACGATAAGATTGATGAGTCGAGCCATACTAACGACAGCACAGTGTTCCCCGCATGTGACGATGCTATTAACGAAATAAAAAACATAGTAAGAATCATCAGAAATGATTTCAGCGGTACCCGCATTTATATTACTTCCGATCACGGATTCCTTTACACTTACAGCCCACTATCGGAAGATTCAAAGGTAGATAAAACGACACCCTCAAAACTAGATGTCGAGATTGATCGCCGGTATCTGATTACCCGCAAGGGTGCAAAACCAGATTTCCTACTTCCCATCAAATTTATGGATGATAATTATAATGCTTTTGCTCCTAGAGAAAGTGTAAGGATTAAGAAAAAAGGCGGCGGTTTAAACTTCGTGCATGGCGGTATCAGTTTACAGGAAATGGTCGTTCCGGTTATTACGTATCATTCTCTTCGTAACACCTCTAAGACGTATCAGAATAATAAGGCTAAGTATGATACAAAGCCGGTAGAGATAAGTCTTCTTTCTTCCAGCCATAAAATAAGCAATATGATATTCTCGTTGAATTTTTATCAGGAAGATGCGGTCGGTGATAACCGGAGTGCAGCAACTTACCAGCTATATTTCATTGATTCCAACGGAAAAACGATTAGTGATACAGCAAAGATTATTGCTGATAAAACTGGTGATAATGCCCAAGAAAGGACATTCCGTTGCAGCTTTAATCTCAAATCACTGAAATTTGATAACAGAGCAAGTTATTATTTAGTCATTGCAGATGAAACGGGTCTGCAAATGCCGAAAAAAGAAGAATTCCAGATTGATATTGCCTTTGCGGTAGATGAATTTAACTTTTTGAATTGATACTGCAAGTGGGAGGATTGCAAATGGATGATGTAATTGAGACTTCTGAAAGTTCAAGTGAAATTATAAAAAATAAATTGCGTCAGCATTTTAATGGAAAAATTGTCCGAAAAGACCTGACTAAGAAAATCAAGGAAGGTGCCAATGTACCGGTCTATGTCCTTGAATTCTTACTGGGTCAATATTGCAGTTCAGATGATGATGAAGTCATCGAACAGGGCATTCAGAATGTAAAACGCATCCTTGCAGATAATTTTGTAAGACCTGATGAAGCACAAAAGATTTTATCAAAACTCCGCAGCCGTGGTAGTCATACTGTTATTGATATGATAACCGTAAATCTTAACATGAAAGACAATATTTATCAGGCAGACTTCTCTAATCTTGGGATCAGAGGAGTCCCTGTCGATGATGAGTATCCGGAAAAATATGACCGCCTGCTTTGTGGCGGTATTTGGTGTATTGTACAACTCAGCTATGAGTATGTTGAAGAAGAAAAAAAGAACGGCACTCCTATTCAAATTATTAAGCTGACACCAATCCAGATGCCGCATATCGATATCAAAGAGTTAAAACAGGGACGCAGTGCATTTACCAAGGAAGAATGGTTGGATGTGATGATGCGTTCTATAGGTATGGAACCGGACGAGCTAACTTATCGGGAAAAATGGTTGCTCCTGACCCGTATGATTCCCCTTGTGGAGAATAATTTTAATCTTTGTGAACTTGGACCTAGAAGTACAGGAAAGTCACATCTTTATAAAGAAATATCGCCGAATAGTATCCTTGTATCCGGTGGACAGACTACAGTGGCAAACCTGTTTTATAACATGGGACGTAAAACAGTCGGTCTTGTCGGGTTATGGGATTGTGTGGCTTTTGACGAAGTGGCAGGCATACGATTTAAGGATAAAGATGGTGTGCAGATTATGAAGGACTACATGGCCTCTGGCTCCTTTGCCCGCGGAAAAGAAGAAAAAGCAGCATCTGCATCTATGGTATTCGTAGGGAATATCAATCAAAGTGTAGATGTTCTACTGAAAACCTCAAGTCTGTTTGATCCCTTCCCTCCTGAAATGGGAACTGATACTGCATTTCTTGACCGTATACATTGTTATCTCCCAGGCTGGGAAATTCCTAAGTTCCGACCCGAACATTTCACAAACAATTACGGATTTATAAGTGATTACCTTGCCGAATTCATACGTGAACTCAGGAAAGAGCAGTATGGAGATGCTATAGACTATTACTTCCGTCTTGGAAAAAATCTTAATCAACGTGATAGTATTGCTGTACGTAGAATGGCAGATGGATATTTGAAACTTCTTTACCCGGATGGAAATTTCACAAAAGATGAAGTGGCAGAAGTTCTACAAATTTCGCTGGAAATGCGCCGTCGTGTAAAAGAACAGCTCAAAAAGCTTGGTGGTATGGAATTCTATGATGTCAATTTTTCATATATAGATAACGAGACGTTTGAAGAGCATTATGTGTCTGTTCCTGAACAAGGCGGCGGAAAACTTATACCGGAAGGAATGTGTAATCCGGGGCAAGTATACACGGTCTCACAAGGAAAAAGCGGAATGATTGGAGTATTCCGCTTAGAAAGCCAAATACTTGCCGGTAATGGAAAGTTTGAAAGAACAGGTATAGGTAGTGACCGCGAAGCCAGAGAGTCTACAAATACAGCATTTAATTTCTTAAAAGCAAATGGAAATCGTATCAGTAGTTCTATAAGCACTACAACAAAAGATTATATTATCAATTACCAGGATTTACAGGGAATTGGCATGACGGGAAAACTTGCTCTTCCGACCTTGATTGCTATGTGTTCAATTGCACTTGGAAAGCCGACTCTAAATAGTCTTGCTGTTCTTGGTGAAATCAGTATCAGCGGAACGATGATGAAAGTCAATGAGTTAGCTAATTCTTTGCAAGTATGTTTGGATAGTGGCGCAAAAAGAGTATTGCTTCCTATTACATCCGCACCAGAATTAGGTACTGTCCCGGCAGATTTAATCGGAAGCTTCAATTTGTTGTTTTACAGCAGTGCTGAAGATGCCGTATTCAAAGCGCTGGGAGTAGAGTAAAAAATAAGTAAATCTCTATGAAGCGTTCATATTAAAACACTCATCCAATCAGGCGGGTGTTTTAATATGACTAAATTATATTAGAACATATGTTCTAATTTGTGCTATAATATTCCCACAGAATTGGAAGCTGTGGGAGGAGTACGATGTATCTTTGCATTGATTTGAAAAGCTTTTATGCATCTGCTGAATGCGCAGAACGAGGACTGGATCCGTTCAAAGTGAATCTTGTTGTTGCTGATCCGAAAAGAGGGCAAGGTGCCCTTTGTCTTGGCTGTTACTCCGGCTATGAAAGCATTAGGGGTCAAAAACCGATGCCGTTTATTTGAAATACCACCGGGAATAAAGTATATAATTGCTCCACCTCATATGAGGAAGTATATGGAAGTTTCAGCGCACATATACAGTATTTATCTCCGATATATTGCCAAAGAAGATATTTATGTCTACTCCATTGATGAGTGTTTTATAGACTTGGAACCGTACTATGCGTTATATAAGAAAACACCAAAAGATATGGCACGATTTCTTATGAAAGCAGTATTTGATGATACCGGTATCAGTTCGGCTGCAGGGATAGGTACGAATCTGTTTCTTACCAAATTAGCTTTAGATATTACAGCTAAACACTCCCCGGATAGAATTGGTTATTTAGATGAAGACTTGTTTAAGAAGACTCTTTGGTATCATGAACCGATTACTGACATATGGAATATCGGGGGTGGTATTGCCGCAAGGTTGGGAAAATATGGGATACACACCTTGCATGGAATTACTGTTGTTGACGAATCTCTTCTGTATAAAGAGTTCGGTATTAATGCAGAAATATTAATAGACCATGCGTATGGTAGAGAATCCTGTACAATCCGGGATATAAAAGCCTATAGACCACAGACAGAGTCTATATCCAATAGCCAGGTACTCTTTGAAGATTATACCTGGGGTGAGGCTCTTCTTATCCTGCATGAAATGGTACAGGGGCTTATATTAGAGCTCCTGCAAAGAGAATTAGCTACGGGAGGGATTTCTCTTTCTATCGGATACAGCAAAGAAGTACATGCTTCATCTTCTGGAAGTATGAAATTTGAAAATCCTATGGATTTGCCATCAGAAATAGAGAATGCATTTGATGTATTGTACAGAAAAAAGGCAATAAGAAATTACCCTATCAGAACAATAGGGATTAGTCTTAATGACGTAATCCCTGCAAAAGAAATGATATTTCAAACAAGCCTTTTTATCAGTCCGGAAAAAGAGTTAAAACAAAAGCATTTGGCACAAGCCGTGCTTTCCATTCAGCACCGTTACGGGAAAAATGCCATTTTACGAGGTACTTCCCTGTTGGATAAATCCACTATAAGAAAAAGGAATACGATGATAGGAGGGCATCATGCGTAGAAAAAATGAAAGGAAAGTAAACAGAGCGGTTCAATTTCTTCCCTTTAGCGGCCTTAAAGGTTATGAATTACTACTTAGAGAAGCGGAAAGAATTAAAGAACCGCAAAGAGAACTATCAGAAGATAGAGCGGCGTTCTTAGATACAGTTATCTGCCGGATAAAAAAAGGAGATGCCGTAGAAATAGCCTATTACAACGTAGATTCCTATAAAATTATATCTGGGGAAATTGGTGAAATTGATATGATAAGCAAAGTTATAAAAATTGGTAACTTAACCATTGCATTTAAAAATATTTGGGAAATTCAACCATATATAAATTGAACCAAGATTCATACAGAATTCCAAAAGCAAGATGACATCAACGGAAAACAATAAAAGGCCAAAAAGAAGTCTGCTCCAAATGGAGCAGACTCTTTCTATATCTTATCAATGATTCCCATCAACCCGCTCTTTCTTTTTATGTATTCCTCAATACTGGCAGCAGGTATTTTCCATGTGCGGTTAATTCTAAATGCTTTAATACCGCTGTCTCTGTCTTTTAGCAGTTTGTATAGACTTCCTCTCCCGATGTTAAGTCGTTCTGCTGCTTCTTCGACAGAGATAATTTCCATTTTATCTATATCGTTCATATTTGACTCACTCCTTTCTTTTAATTTATTTAGATGTTCCGTCTCCGGGAATTAAAAAAAAATAACTGGAGCGATGAAGAACTACATAAATCAAAGAGAAAGTTATAGGGTTTCCACATAGCTTACCAGGTCTTTCACCTTTATTTTCCATGCTTTTCCCTCTTTATGGGCTGCTAACTTTCCTGAGCTAATCAATTTGTATACAGTCAAAGAACTGGTACTAAGCAAAACAGCGGCTTCGGCCACATGGATTTGTATTTTTTGGATAGCTACCGTTTCTATTTTGTTGGTATAAGTTTTCATATAATCACCTCTTTTTCTTATTTCTATGTTAGTTTTTTTAGATTCTATTTGTTCTATTTAGATTGATTTAGATTACTACGTAGCCTGCACTTATACGTATCCTATCGCGTGGGAATTGCGTTTCGCCAAAAAACGGCTCACGCCAATTCCCACGCAGGAAAAATATGCCGGCTCCACTTCCAACCCGAAGCTTTATCCACTTAGTGAACCCGTCATATTTTTCCTGTTCCGATAGAAATTCAGTAAGTTTAAAGTAGCAAGATAACAAAATACAGTAATTGTAATTAAAATTAAAATTCCTGTTAACAAAAGAGTAACCAGATCTACTGGAAACTAAATACATCTTTTTAACAGGAGGAAAATCTTATGAATTCAGAAAAAAAGAAGATAAGTAAAAAAAAGATTCCCTATGAAACTGTAACCTTAAAAGTGAATACACTTTTTAAAAAAGAGTTGCAAAAAAAGGCAGAGGCAAAGGGGATGACACAAACTGCTTATATCAAAAGCCTTGTTTATGCGGATTCTAATTTGCAGATTGCAATGAAAGGATTGGATAGAAAACAGTTACAGGAATTACTTTTGAGAACCACTGAAACAATAAACATGACAAAAGAAATAGTAGGAATAATCTCTGAAAAGGATTCACTACAAGAAAAGCAAGTAATTGCAACATGTGACCTTCTTCTGAAGTCCATAAAAAATAAAATGGAAGACCAAATTGGATGGGTACAAAGTTTAGGAAATATGCATAAGGAGATGTAAAAAAATGAGTATACTGAAACTGATGACATATTCGCAGGATAGACTGGCAGATCGTTTGCTTTATATATGGAAAATTAATGAAACCAATCCTTACAATAGGTTGGCATTATATTGCCTGCCCAGCGATATGTATCAACGTGTTATAGAAAATAAGTATTACTGGGGACAAGATTTTGGTGTAGGATTTTTTCATATAGTTATACGGTTTGATGAAACCACAGACAGAAAAGTACCCAAACGTGAAATTATTTTTGCAGCAGGTGAATTGATTAACACTGTGGCGCATTTCAATGGAGGTTATTACTATTCGGTTCTTTCAATTCATCAAGTTTCCCCTGAATCAATGCCACATTTTCATCTCATTATGGATAACGTTGATTTTTTGAATGGTAAGCGTCTGAGAATGACAAAGACATATTTGTATCTTCTGAAAAATAATATAAATGAACTATTGAAGAAGCATAATATAACGGAAATAAGAATGAAAAAAACCTGACTGGGTATCTACCCAGTCAGGTTTTTTTTTATTTGGAAAGCAACATAGGATTCCACAACATTGTTGGAGGCTCTTCCGTTATCGTCCAAATCATGTTTACTTTCATGTCGATAGGAATGTCTTGGGGCAGTCCAATCGGATGCCAGGCCAGGTAGCGGCGGATGAAAGTGGCATAGCAGAACTTCATTGCTGAATCAAAGTCAAAAAATTCCAAGCACTCCACTCCGACGAGCTCATGAAGTGCGCCAAAGTATGCCGCCGGGGTGTTCACAACAGCAAATCCATTGTTGCCAATCAAAGCAAAATATCGTTTGGCTGAAGTGGCTTCAAATGTTACGATTTTTTCTGGCTTTACCGAAACTTCTGCCTCTTGCGGAAGTTCAAAAAATTGATTTTCCATAAAAAATACCTCCTAAAAAAATAATAAATAAGAATAAAAATAACAAGATCTAAAATATAAGATCCGATGGATCATACGAAATCCCGTCTTGAACCTTTAGGAATTCGGCGACTGCTGTCATGTTTAAGCAGAGCATGCGGGGACGCCCCGGAATCTTTGTGGGAGTTTTTCTAAGGTTGGACCCGGCGTTACAAATTGAAATTTTTTCTTCCTTTAACTTTTTCCAAAGTTGGAATTCACCACATGATAAGTTAAGGGAACGGCTTCTTGCGTACGATTGCACGAGTGAGAAAAGAGCGTTCGCCTTGAGCATAACGCAATGGTTTTCAATGGCGTACCCAAGGAAATGATTCCGATCCTCGATGAAAGAGTCGATGTTTTCAGCAAGATAAATCTTTCCTTCACCGCGTAAATCCAGCAGTGTCATCGCTAAAATCGTAATTGGATTGTAATTTTTGGCGGCATCTTCATTCTCCGAAATTGTTGAGAGTATAATATTTGAAACACTGTCCGACCATTTCGCAGATGTTTCTGTATCCCAAATTCCTAAGGTTTCCATGAAATCTGTGAAAATCTTCGACGTGACTATCAGAGCGGCAGCGGAATCAGCCATTCTCCTATCAGGGAATGGAATTTCGTTCCGGAGTACGCCCATGTAATCAGTGATTAGAGAAGTGATTGCTCCGTAGTTGCTTTCAATGTACTTAATGAATTGCGCATAGAAATTGCGCATGATTGCGGGATTTTTCTGAAAGCTCGAAAGAAGCTTGAAATCGATTTTTTTAAAATTGATTCGAACTGACCGTAGAGCAGCCGATTGACGCTCATTGTCAGGAACCTCTTCTGCGGTAAAAACGCAGCCACCTCGTACTAGTGTTCGGGTTTTTTCCGTATCGGACTTCCATTTTTCATAAAATGTAGAATCGCTGTATGCGCGAATGAGTTCCCACAGTCGTTCTTGTTTTTCTCTTATTTTTGCATTCGATCCTTCTTGCAAGAAATCGTCGACGATTAGTACATTATCCAGGCAATTTTTCACTCCTGCACGGAAAGAGGCTGTGGTATCTCTTAGAGAATGGAAACCGTCTTTGAGAAAAGGCCCAAAAATTTCACGAAAGAGAGATGTCTTCCCTGAGCCTGTCGGGCCGATGGCCATCATACTAAATTTCACCGGTGCTTTAGCATCTTCGAAAGGCTGAGCCAGAAAGGAAAACATCTGGTACAGTAGTAGAGGTGTAATAACCTCGGGCGAAGCGACTTTTAAGATTTCCAACGCCTGTGTTAATTCTGCTATATTTGGAGTTTGCGGGAGGCGGGGAAGTTTGTTCTCGCTCTTGCAATTTTCCAGATTCCCGTGCAGATAAATTCGATTCCCCTGCTTATTTTTGGGAGACCACCCGGAATAGGAAAATAAATTTTGAACCTGGTGTCTGCTTCGGTATTTGAAAGACAGAACTCGCCTGAAATTTTCCTTTGCATTAGGCAGAGAATCTGTTGACAAAAAACAATCGGGATGATTTTTTTCGATTATTTCTGCCGTTTTCGATAAAAACTCCTCTTTCGTCACAGTGATTTCATGTTCTGCCACAGTTGTCTGCAAGGAGATGTTCATCGCTTCTGTGACTTCGCCAAGTTCGTCAATGAGTTTAACCACCGAAATTTCGGAAATCGTGAAGTTAGACAGCTGTTTCACCGTATTATTCTTAAGAATCTTAAGATATCCAAATGGAGGCGCTTCGATTAGGTCAGCTTCAATCCGGTGAATATTGTCAAGTCTGAGAACGTCAGCAACATCCAGCGCGCCCGTCTGTGCTTGTTTTTGATACTCCAAAGAAAAGATTTTTCTCGCAGGATGGATTGAAAAATTTTTCGGTAGCGTCGTATTCTTGTCGTCTGCCAACGCCCGAATTGTGCCTGGACAAGAAATGGCGACTGGCATTGGTGTAAAGAAGCCGAATTCCGGCGTATATTTTTTTAACGCACCGGACTTTTCAAAAGTGACGGTTTTTGGACTTTCGTGTGCAGGTTCATACGTTTTCAAGGGCTGAATATCCCCGTTTTTATTCACGGGAACCCAAATTTTTTCGTCATATCCTGTCAGTGACATGATTTTTCCTTCCAGTTTGTGAAAAAAATCATCTCTGGACACGTTTGTGTCTGACTTATACCGCTTTAGAGCAGTCTTTTCAGACAAAATAGGCATTTTTTTGCCTAATGTTTTTTTCATTTTTCCTCCTTATAAAATAAAATAAATCAATCTCTACAAAAGCTCGGCTATATCAACTCCTCTCAGTTTGGACTTCCAGTATCATGAAAACCTCCTTTCTTCATTTTTCTAAATTAATAATACAAAAAATATAGTGCGGAAAAACGCTATTTGGAATGCAAAAAACCGTAGAATCAAAATCATAAAATAAGAAAAAAACATAATTTAAATTTACGTGTTTTATTGTGATGTATTCCCTGAATCCGAGGTGTGGCAATTCAAAAATACATAAACCCAATATATATATATATAATCAAAATAGTCCTTATTGTCCGTCCTGTCCTTTAAAAACCAATGCCCACCAGGTCTATCTTTTTTTCACAAGGACTTGAGGGACATAAAGGACTGGTTCGGTAATATCGGTGAACCGGAGCGCGGACATATTGAAGCCGGTCCCTCGGCAGATGTAATTGAATTAAATCTGATTTGATGATTTGAACACTAAAAAAGCACACCGATGAAAACGATGTGCTTATTTAGTGCATGATTTAGTGTTTTGTCAGGCTCTTTTTTAATGTTTCAATGAAGGCACAAAATTCTTTTTGGTAATGGTCTGGCAATAATGATAACTTTCTCATAAAGAGCAGTGCATTGATAGAGTGGCATGCAAACTCATCAGCTTTAGATACATCATATGAGTTTTTGTCTTTATTGAAAAAGTCCATCAAAGTATAGTATCTTCCGCTGCTGCTAATATTATCTTTTTTCTTTATGGATGCGATAGAGCTATTTTGCATAAACCTTTTATCATCTCTTGTATGGATAGCATTAGACAGGGGAAATAGATGAAGGAAAAAATAAAAATTAAAAGGATTTATTGACACAATAATTTTTCTGTCAATAGTATCTTTGTATTTTGAAATAGCGGTGTCCCAATCTATCTGTTCTTTGATGCTAACGTCTTCTTTTATTTTTTTAGCAAGGAAATTTATTTTATCAGAAAGATCTACTTTAGGCTCTATGCTTAGTACATCTTTATATTTATTTATATATCCGAAATAGCGTAATGCGAACTGAAATTTAAAAACAACTTGTGCGTCAGAGAGTGTCCAAGAATTTACGTCATGCATGGTGTCTTCTGTGAGATTGAAATTCATCTTTCCATACTTTTTGAATATAAGCTTGCAGACAGTCAACTGAAAAACGCCTTCAGCAAGATCAGAATCACATGTATTTGCATTTGAAACTTCTGTTGCAATCTGTGTTGCTACTTTGCAAAAAGCTCTCAGCAAATCACTTTTTTTGTTACTGTCGGCTAAAACTTTAATTCTATTATAGATTTCTTTCTCTGAAAACTGATTGGGGAATATGTTTTCTTGTTCGGTGGCTAAAATATATTTTAATATAAATATATTTTTATAGTCGGTCATCGTGAGGCCCTGTATTGATGATTGGGTATAATCTTTTTCGTCAGAGGGAATACTAAGCGCAGCTCTAAAATCTTTTCTATTAAAAGTTGTTATGATGAACTTATCTGCAATCTGACGAATCGTTTTATTGTAAGGTTCTTCCGGATTAAAATTTTTTCGGCTCAGTATATCTAATTGAAGGAATTGCTGTATGCCTGTAGTAAGGGTTAAAGCATCCTTTGTTTCATCAAAAAAATTTTGGTAAATAAAACTAAGGGGATTATTCTCTTTCTGCTTTATGAAATCGGTCCAAAGTTCATCCGTTGTACAGGTGTTATCGTATGGAAGATCTTTTAAAATGAAAAGCAATTCTGATGCTTTAGAAAATTTGACATTGTAAACAGAGTTGCATTTATCTGAATTGACATGGGGCATAGCCTGATTCCGGTCTATGCTCCATTGGGGTGGGAGCAAGTTTCCTGTGAGATACTGATTCCAGTCGATGCCCCATCCGGATTCTTTCATGGCATTATGTGTTTTGTAAATTACCCAATCCCTGCATCCCCAATTATCCGTTTTTTCACGATTCCAATTATTCAGGTGTATCATTGTATAAATACAAAAGCATTCGTAAGGGGTGTATCCGGAGGGGGATGATAGTGCCGGGTTTAACTTTGACTTGCCGGATTTTTTAAGGGTCATTATTATTTCTTTATATAAAGAATGAAAAGATAGACCAGGCTTCAAAAAATCTAAGGGGAGAGGATTAATAGCAGGAAATAAATTTAAATAATTTCTGATGACATAATCAAAAATAGAAATCTTATTAGCAAAGTTGGAGAGAATATGAGATAGTAAATCTCTTCCTGGTGCGGTTTGAACTGATTCTAAAATACTAGCCAGTTCCTCAAAGAGGGCATAAAAAGAATTATGAAGTTGCGATACCGTGATAATATCAGTATCCCGGCACATAGCATCATTGGGAAAATCATTTGGTAATGGACGAAAAGCATGTAAATAACATAAATTCAGCTTATTTGACATAAGACTTCTTATGTCAGTGACCGAATCATAAGACAGTCCGATGTTGCTTAATTCAAAATCTATTTTTCTTATGGATTCGAGAAGTTCAGAAGCAATAGTATTAAATAAATGAAGTCCTGATATGCCGTCACTTATATAAATATTTCTTTTTACCCGCTGTATTTCCTGGTTTACGTCAATCATGTCATAATCTACATCTTTTTGATGGTATTCTTTTATAGAATAAGGGGATAGCAAATAATGTTTCCAGACTTCATGAGATGTTGAATCTAATACTTTATCCAGTCCTTTATGCACTCTTCCTTTTCTTTTGGGGACTAACTTGGTATCCGTTAATAATTCACATAGGATATTCGTGTCTATATTCCGGAAAATGGGGATATAGATAGTTTTTAATTTCGTTGATGTAGATTTTAAATTCTCTTTTATGTCTTTAAGTTTTTTACTAATCCATTCAGGATTAATTGGGTTACGGCCAACTTCATATCCGAAAATTTCATTTAAAAATTCAGTATATCTTGTGTTTAGCCCCGCATTATAATTGTTTTTAAGCAAGGTGTGCAGATTATCAAAATCTATAGGAGGCATTTGCCGTTGCTTCTCTTGAAGCGATTGTTCTACAGCTAGGTATTCTAGCAGTCGTTGATTTTCTTTATCCAACTTTGCGATTAGTACAGTTAATTCATTTTTGAGATCATCCGCAGGAATGTTATCTCCGGTTTCTTGTTGTATTGTTTTTTGTATCCATGTAACTAATGCCTTAAACTTTTTGTCCCGAGAATCATCGGGGTAGGTGTTTAAAATTGCCTTGAACTTTCGTTGGAAGTCTTTCCAATATTTTTCTGCATTTATTTGTTTATGATTTTCCATAAATACTCCTAAAAAAAATAATGGGCAACATAATAAATCCTGTTGCCCATTGGAATTAATTCAATTGTTTTAGTAACGGAGTGCTTATCTGCTCGAATGAATTTTCAATAGTTGAATTCATAGGGGCTTGTGATTCAATGAGTGCATGCCCGTAGTAATCTAATAAAGTACTTGCCTTGCTATGACCGGTCTTCTTTATTATATCTGGTAAACTGTGCCCGGTTTGCATAAGCATTGTAGCAAAATATCCACGTAAATCATGAAATCTGATGTGCGGGAGATTATTCTTTTTTATGAAATGGCAGAATTTGTTACTTATGTTATTTGGTCGCAATGGGCTTCCATCTACATTGTAGAATAAAAGGCCACTAGGATTCCACTCCTCACCTCCATATTTTTTCATTTTAAGAAATTCTTGTTTTTGTACCTCCAAAGCGCTCCACAACTGGGGTATAACATAGATGTTTCGGTAGCTATTGGGCGTTTTGGGCTTGGCATAAATATACGTTCCACGGCCAGGTATGTACTGAACAGTCTGATGAACATAGAAAGTATGATTCAACTCATTATAGTCATTCCATGACAAGCCTAATAATTCGCCGATTCTGCATCCGGTAGTGACACATAGTAATATTTGAAGCTGAAATAATGGGTCCTGCATTTCCAAATGTTTAAAAAGCAGTGCCAATGTGTTTTTGGAAAATACAGCAGGTGTCCGAACGTCCCTTTTATTCGAGGGCGCTGGGACTTTATCCATAGGATTGCTTGGTATCTTATCAAGTTGGTAAGCAGTACGCATGATTTGGGATAGCAGGTAATATATGTTTTTTACAGTGCGTACATTGAGTCTTTTTCTTATACTCCGTCTCTGCTTTGTATTCTGACTGTCTTCTGTCATGATATTATAGATAAATTCTGAGATTAAGCTACTGGAAATATCTATAAGCCGATACTTGCCAAAGAATGGTTTGATATATTGGGAAGCTAGCCTTTTATAAGAATCGGTAGTTCTGGGGGCCCACATTTTTGTTTCACAATATCTTTTCAAGTAGCTGTCACAGAATTCTTCCATCGTTTCATTTTCGGATAAAAAGTCATACTTTTGGAGATCGGAAACCCATTTTTCTAGCTTACGCTGTGCTTCGGCATGAGATTTTGCTTTGATACTTTTGCTTTTTGTTCCATACTTCCTGCCGGGAAGTAAAAAGCGGACCATTATGGTCCACATGTTTTTGCGGGTAATACCAGATCGTCGATAAACTCGACTGGACAACAGTTTATATTTCATAAATTCACTCTCCAGTTTTCTGTTTCTTCACGATTTTTAGATAGCCATTCATTGAGTTCATCATGCCATATGTAATATCTTGATCCGACTCTGTGAAATGGCATAACTCCTGTTCTAGCCCAGGAAAGGACAGTCGCGTATCCAACGTGTCCGCCAAAAAACATTTTTGATACCTCTTTAGGACTAAATGCTCTGTTTTCCATAATGTCCTCCTTTGTCATGATTCATTATTATTAAACGACAGGACGGTAGCTGAAACAAGAGATTTAACATGCAAAAAACCGTAGAAAATAATATGTAAAATAATATTAGATATGAATCTGTTTGTGGTTTTGTTTTCGTTACAATTGTAATTAAGAGGTCTATTCGATCAGTTAAACACAATTTGAGAGAAAAATATGGCGAAATCAGGGGAGTATAGTTATTCATGAGAATACCTATAAAATCAAAAAAATACGACTTTTTGGCTAAAAATAGTCCAGTCGTATTGCTAAATCGTTAGACGGGTCTCCCGTGCGGGGGTTCGAATCCCCCCCGCTCCG